>Ga0209048_10001023_pt1 | contig 29294 bp, 23 predicted proteins | sample FrelakmetCRP12CR_FD_187146 | JGI IMG/M metagenome (GOLD analysis project Ga0209048, IMG submission 187146) | Freshwater lake sediment microbial communities from the University of Notre Dame, USA, for methane emissions studies - CRP12 CR (SPAdes)... | ecosystem: Environmental > Aquatic >... | reverse complement strand
TGCAGCGACGGGAGCGCAATCCCGAGCTCGTCGGCCTTTTCGAGAATGATCTTGAGGAACGACGGCGTGCCGACGTAGCCGTCCGGCGCGAGCTCGGCGATCGCCTGCACCTGCTGCTCGGTCTGTCCGGTCCCGGCGGGAAACACCGTGCAGCCGAGCGCGTGCGCGCCCGTCTCCAGCATCGATCCCGCCGGCGTGAAGTGGTAGGCAAATGCGTTGTGAATGAGATCGCCCGGCCGGAAGCCGGCGGCGAACAGCGCGCGCGCGAGCCGCCAGTGGTCGGGGCGGCGGCTTTCCGGTTCCAGTATGGGGCCCGGCGACGCGAAGACCCGCGCGGCCTCGCCGCGGCGCAGTGCCGCCAGGCCGCCGAAGGGGCGGCTCGCCTTCTGCAATGCAAGGAGCTCCGACTTGCGCGTCACCGGCACCTGCGCTAGCGCCGCGCGTGACGTGATCGCAGCCGGATCGACGGCCGCCAGGATGCGCGCGAACGCCGGCGCGCGCGCCTTCGCATGCGCGATCTGCCGCGGCAGCGCGTCGAGGAGCGCGCGCTCCCGCACTTCCGGATCGCGGGTTTCGAGCAGGTCGAAAAACTCACTCATCTCATTTCCTGCGCGTTGCGGGGGCCGCCGCAATCGCCTCCTGCTCCCGTCGTGTCAGCTTCGCGAGGATGAGCGCGTGGGAGCGGGCAACGAGCTGACGCGCCGGCGCTTCCGCGAGCGCCTTGGCATCCTGCACCTGAATCCAGTGCGCACGCGCAAGGTAAGGCGCAGGAATGATTCCGGGCACGTCGGTCAATTCGAGGAACCGTTCAGGATCGCACTTGAACGACATCGTGCGGCCTTTGCCGCTGTCGACGAAGAACACGGCGAACATCTTCGTGGCCACGCAATAGCATTCGTCGGCGCCCCATTTGACGTCCATCGTCGCCGCCGGAAGCGTCGCGCAGTATTTGCGTAACGTGTCGAAGTTCATGGCGCGGGGATCGCAAGTGGATCGACCGTTCAGCGACGCGCATCGGCCGAGCGGAAAGCGTCGCGAGCGCCCCGCAGGCGAGGCGGACCGCAGCGAGGCGCGAGATAGTACACGGAAGTACAGCGAGCGCTGAGCGAGGACCAACAAAGCATGCGGGGCGCGCAGCAGCTTTGTCCCGGCCGATCAGGCGAGCCAGCGCTTCCGGCGGCGGTAATGTTTGACGTCGCGGAAGCTCTTGCGGCCGGCGGTGGAAATGCCGAGATAGAATTCCTTGACGTCCTCGTTCTGCGCGAGATCCCGCGCCGCGCCGTCCATCACGACGCGCCCGTTCTCGAGGATGTAGCCGTAATTCGCGTAGCGAAGCGCCACCGTCGTGTTCTGCTCGGCGAGCAGGAACGAGACGCGCTCCTTCCGGTTGAGGTCGCGGACGATTTCGAAGATTTCCTCGACGATCTGCGGCGCGAGACCCATCGACGGCTCGTCCAGCAGGATCATCGACGGTCGGGCCATCAGCGCGCGGCCCACCGCCGTCATCTGCTGTTCGCCGCCCGACGTGTAGCCGGACAGGCTCGTCCGCCGCTGCTTCAGCCGCGGGAAGTACTGGTAGACGCGCTCGAGCTCGGCGCGAATCTCCGCCCTCGAGCTCTTCCTCGTGTAGGCGCCGGTCAGCAGGTTCTCCTCGACGGTCAGGTGGGCGAAGCAGTGCCGGCCCTCCATCACCTGGCACACGCCCCGTCGCACGAGCTCGTTGGGCGTGAGCTTTTCCACGCGCGCGCCCTTGAACTCGATGCTGCCCTTCGTGACGTCGCCGCGCTCGGCGGCGAGCAGGTTCGAGATGGATTTCAGCGTCGTGCTCTTGCCGGCACCGTTGGCGCCGAGCAGCGCGACGATCGCGCCTTCGGGCACCTCGAGCGAGACACCCTTGAGCACGAGGATCACGTGGTCGTAGATGACCTCGACGTTGTTGACCGACAGATAGGGCGCCCCGCCCGCGGCGACTGCGGGCGGGGTGATCGCGGTGGCGGCCTCGCTGGGCATCGGCGCGCCTTACATCTCCTTGCCGCAATCCCTCGGCGTGATTTTCTTCTCCGCCGCATACTTGGCCGCGGTTTCCTCGACCATCTTGCGCACCATTTCACGATCACCCGCCATGAAGGGCGTTACCTGCTTGAAGCTCGTGCCGTCCCACATCTGGAATTTCACCATCCCCGAGCCTTCGTGATCCGCGCAGCTCGTCTTGATCGGCGGGAAGAGGCCGGGTCCGCCGAGCTCCTTGATGCGCGCTTCGGTGAGGTTCAGGTGCTCGAGGCCCCAGCGCAGCTGGTCGGGCGTCATCACTTTGCCCTTGCCGAATTTGGCTTGCGCGACGCGGAGCGCCTCGACAAGGATCATCCCGTAGACCACCCCGCGCGTGTACATCACGTTGCCGAGGCGCGTCGGATCCTCCAGGTTGCCTTTGCCGGCGCCATAGACCTTGGTCTTGATATCCTGCATCACGGGGAAATTGGTGCCTGAGGCCGTGAACGAGGCGCTGACGTAACCTTTGGAAGCGTCGCCTGCCGGAATCACGTCCTCTTCCGACCCGGCCCACCATACGCCGAGCAGCTTGTCCCTCGGGTACCCGGTCTTCGCCGCGGTCTTGAGTGCGACGGTGCTCATCACGCCGTACGTCCACATGATCACGTAGTCCGGCTTCGCCTGCCGGATCTGCAGCCACTGCGATTCCTGCGTCTGGCCGGGCGGCGCGACGGATAGCTTCAGCACCTCGAATCCGAGCTTCGTGGCCAACGCATCGAGGACGGGAATGGGTTCCTTGCCGAACGCGGACTCGTGATAGAGAAAGGCGATCTTCTTGCCTTTCAGCTTGTCGAGGCCACCGGATTTCTGGCCGAGGTACGCGATCATCGCCGCCATCTGATCCCAGTAGGTGGTGCCCAGCGGAAACACCCAGTCGTATACGCGACCGTCGGCGGAACTCGCGAGCCCGTAGCCGAACGTCGTCATCGGGATCTTGTCCTGCGCCACGCGCTCGAACAGGCCGTAGGCGATGCCGGTGGCCAGCGGCTCGACGGTGGTCGCGCCGCCGTTCTTCTTCTTCAGTCGTTCATAGCATTCGACGCCCTTGGAAGGGTTGTACTCGGTCTCGCATTCTTCCCACAGGAGCTTCACCCCGTTGATGCCGCCCGTCATGTTGACGAGCGAGAAATAGTCGATGGCGCCTCCGTAGTAGCCGGAACCGCCAGCGGCAGACGGCCCCACGCGGTACGAAAGAATCGGTATGAACTGCATGTTCTGCGCCAGAACCGCTGTCGCCGCGACGAACAGCGATATTCCGAAAAGGGCCAGCTTGATTGCCTTCATGCTTCTCCTCCTAACAGTGCGTCTCCGCATGGGCGAAAACCTAAAGAGCATTGGTGAATTCGTGTCGCGTGTCAACGGGCCGCCAACTCGTAATAACCGCTATGTGCTCGGCCTCTGATCCAAATCAATGCGGGAATGGCCAAAGGCGAAGCTTTTCCTTGGCGATCTGCCACAGTCTTGCCAGCCCGTGCGGCTCGACGATAAGAAAGAAGATGATGAGGCCGCCGAATATCATCAGTTCGAGATTCGAGATGGCGCTCTCCGGAATGTGCAAGCCGAGGCTGGTGTCGAGAAAGCGCACGCTGACGCTCAGCAGCACCGGCAGCAGCGCGACGAAGGCGCTGCCGAGAAACGAGCCCAGCACCGTACCGACGCCGCCGATGATCACCATGAACAGAATTCGGAACGAAAGGTCGAGGCTGTACGCCTCCGGCTCCACGGTGCCGAGGAACGCGTAAGCGAACAGCGCGCCCGCGATCCCGCAATAGAACGAGCTGACCGCGAAGGCGAGCAGCTTTGCGCGCATCAGGCGGATGCCGATCACTTCCGCCGCGAGGTCCATGTCCCGCACCGCCATCCACGAACGCCCCGCGTTCCCGCGCGCCATGTTTTTGGCCGCCAGCGCCATCACCGCGACGATAGACAACACCAGCAGGTATTTGGCCGCAGGCGTGTCGAACTCGTAGCCGAGGATGACGATCTTCTGTGCGGTGATCACGCCCGATGTACTGTAATTCGTGACCCAGCCGACCTTCGTCAGGAACCACAGGATGAAGAATTGCGCGGCGAGCGTCGCGACCGCGAGATAGAAGCCGCGGATGCGCAGGCTCGGAAGGCCGAACAGGATGCCCACGAGCGCCGCCACGACGCCGCCGCCGACGAACGCCAGCAGGATCGGCATCTCGGGAATGCGCAGCATGAAGTTGTACGACGCGAACGCGCCCACGGCCATGAACGCCGCCGTGCCGAGCGAGAGCTGCCCGCAATAACCGGTCAGGATGTTGAGGCCGAGCGCCGCGAGCGCGAAGATAAGGAACGGAATCAGGATGCCCGTGAACGCATAAGGCGTTGCGAACAGCGGAACGACGATGAACGCAACGACCAGGATCGCGGCGATCGCCATGCGGTCCTGCCGGATCGGAAAGATCGCGGCATCTGCCTGGTAGTTGGCCTTGAACTGGCCGGCTTCTCTGTAGAACATGAAAGATTAGATCCGGCGGATGATCTTCTCGCCGAACAGGCCCTCGGGCCGGATCAGCAGGAACACGAGCGCGAGGACATACGGGAACCAGCCCTCGATCCCGCCGCCGACGAACGGGCCGAGGTAGACCTCCGCCAACTTCTCCGTCGCGCCGATGATGAGGCCGCCGACGATCGCGCCGGGGATCGATTCGAAGCCCCCGAGGATCAGCACCGGCAGCGCCTTCAGGGCGACGAAGGTGAGCGCGAACTGGACGCCGTTGCGCGCGCCCCAGAGAAGGCCCGCGACCAGGGCCACGAAGCCGGCCACGGCCCACACGATGGCCCAGATGTGCTGCAGCGGAATGCCGACCGCGAGCGCGGCCTGATGGTCGTCGGCGACTGCGCGCAGCGCGCGGCCGATCCGCGTGCGGCTGAAGAAGAGCGCGAGCGACGTGACTAGTATCGCCGCCACGCCGGCCGCCGCCACGTCGAATTTCGACACATTCATCCCGGTCGCGTTGGAGAGCCACTCCATCGGCTCGTCCTGCAAGCCGAGCTCCAGGCCGCGCACGTTGGCGCCCCACATGATCTGCGCGAGGCCCTCGATGAAGAACGAGAGGCCGATCGTCGCCATGAACAGCGTGATCTGCGGCTGGTTGACGAGCGGGCGCAGCACGATACGCTCGATCGCGAGCCCGAGCACGACCATGACCGCGAGGGTCGCCGGCACCGCGGTCCACGGGGAAAGCCCATGCTCCAGCAATCCGACATAAGTCAGCGCCGCAAAGAACACCATCGCGCCCTGCGCGAAGTTGAACACGCCGGATGCCTTGTAGATCAGCACGAAACCGAGTGCCACGAGCGAATACATCACGCCCGAGAGGAGGCCGCCGATCAGAACTTCGAAGAAGAACGACATGTCAGTGCGCGACGCCGAGATAGGCGTCGATCACCGCCTGGTTGCTGCGGATCTCGCTCGGGGCGCCATCGCCGATCTTCTTGCCGTAGTCCAGCACAACCACGCGATCCGAGATGTCCATCACGACGCCCATGTCGTGCTCGATCAGCACGATCGTCGTGCCGAATTGCTCGTTGACGTCGAGCACGAACCGGCACATGTCCTGCTTTTCCTCGACGTTCATGCCGGCCATCGGCTCGTCGAGCAGCAGCAGCGACGGCTCCGCCGCCAGCGCGCGCGCGAGCTCGACGCGCTTCTGCAGGCCGTACGGCAGGCGCCCGACCGGCGTCTTCCGGATGTGCTGGATCTCGAGGAAGTCGATCACCTCCTCGACCTTGCGGCGGTGCTGGAGCTCCTCGCGCTGCGCCCGGCCGACCCAGATGGCCTGCTCGAGGAAACTCGCCTTCATCATGAGGTTGCGCCCGGTCATGATGTTGTCGAGAACGGACATGCCCTTGAACAGCGCAATGTTCTGGAACGTGCGCGCAATGCCCTGCGCCGCCGCCTCGTGCGGGTTCATTTCGCGCCGCACGTTGCCGTGGAAGGTGATTGTCCCCTGCTGCGGGTGGTAGACGCCGTTGATCACGTTCAGCATCGAGCTCTTGCCCGCGCCGTTCGGCCCGATGATCGCGCGGATCTCGTGCGCGCGGACGTCGAAGCTGATGTCGGTCAACGCAGCGACGCCACCGAACGACAGCGAGATGTTGTCGAGCTTCAGCAGGACGTCGCCGATCTTGCGGTCGCCTGTCGCCATGTCCGTCAGGCCGCGATCTGCGCGGACGCCTCCGGAAACGTCTTCGCCTTCTCGATGCGGAGGTCCGCCGCGACCATGCCGGTGCGCCCATCCTCGAATTTCACCAGCGTCTCGATGTGCTGGATCGTCTTGCCGTCGTAGAGCGCGTCGATCAGCGCCTTGTATTTTTCGGCCACGAAGCCGCGCCGCACCTTGCGCGTGCGCGTCAGCTCGTCGTCGTCCGGGTCGAGCTCCTTGTGCAGGATCAGGAAACGATGGATCTGCGACGACGAGAGCGAGCCTTCGTGCGCGAGCTCGGCGTTGACCTTCTCGACGCACTCGCGGACGAGCTGCAGGACCTCAGGCTTCTGCGCGAGGTCCGTGTAGCCCGAGTAGGCGATGTTGCGCCGCTCCGCCCAGTTGCCGACCGAGCCCATGTCGATGTTGACGAACGCGCACACCTCGTCGCGGCCGTTGCCGAAGGCGACCGCCTCCTTGATGTGCGGAAAGAATTTGAGCTTGTTCTCGATGTAGTTGGGCGCGAACATCGCGCCGCCCGCCAATTGGCCGACATCCTTCGCGCGGTCGATGATCTTGAGCTGCCCGTCGTCGGCGATGACGCCGGCGTCACCAGTGCGGAAATAGCCGTCGGCGTCGATCGACTCGGCGGTCGCGTCCGGGCGCTTGTAGTATTCCTTGAGCAGCATCGGCCCGCGCACCAGCACTTCGCCGCTGGCGGCGATCTTCACCTCGACGCCCGGCGCCGGCATGCCCACGCAGTCGAAGCGGATCTTGCCGTCGGGCTGCAGGCAGACGTACGCGCAGGTCTCGGTCGAGCCGTAGAGCTGCTTGAGGTTGATGCCGATCGAGCGGTAGAAACGGAAGAGATCGGGGCCGATGGCGGCGCCGGCGGTGTAGGCAACGCGGATCCGGCTCATGCCCAGCACGTTGCGCAGCGGCCCGTATATGAGGACGTTGCCGAGGGCGTATTGCACGCGATCGGCAAGCGACGCCGGCTTGCCGTCGAGGATCTCGGCGCCGCAGCGGCGCGCGACGGCCATGAAATGGTGGAACGCGCCGCGCTTGATCGCGCTCGCGTCGTCCATCCGGATCATCACCTGCGTCAGCAGCCGCTCGAATACCGGCGGCGGCGCAAAATAGTACGTCGGCCCGATCTCGCGCAGGTCCGTCATCACCGTGTCCCCGGACTCCGGGCAGCAGATCGTGAATCCCGCGACCATCCACTGTGCGAGGGAAAACAGGTGGTCGCCGACCCACGCCATCGGCAGGTAGGAGAGGACGCTGTCGTCCGCTGTGAGCCGGTCGAACGTGCAGCCGCCGCGCGCGGACGCGATGAACGCCGAGTGCGTCTGGCACACGCCCTTGGGCTTGCCGGTCGTGCCCGACGTGTAGAGCATCACCGACACGTCGTCCGGCGCACCTTTCTCGATCTCGCCGTCGTACCAGCCAGGATGCGCGCGGTCGAAGTCGCGGCCGATCTCCTGCAGCCGGTCGAAGCTCGTCACGTTCTCGTAATTGCGCAGACCACGCGGGTCGTCGTAGTAGATGTGTCCCAGGGTTGGGACCTGCGGGATCGCCTCCAGCACCTTGTCGACCTGCTCCTGGTCCTCGACGACCGCATAGGCGATCTCGGCGTCGTTCAGCACGAACACGAACTCGGCGGCGGGCGCGTCCTGGTACATCGGAACCGGGATACCGCCCAGCGCCTGCGCCGCCAGCATCGACCAATAGAGGCGCGGCCGGTTGTCGCCGATGATGGCGAGGTGCATTCCGCGGCGGAATCCCTGCGCCGCGAGACCGCATGCGAGCGCACGCACCTCGTCCGCGACCTGGCCCCAGGTCCACGTTTGCCAGATGCCGAGGTCCTTCTCGCGGCAGGCGGGATGCTTCGGCCGCACCTCCGCGTGCTGCAGCAGAAGGCGCGGGAACGTATCCGGCTGGGATCGCGCGGACGGGTCTGCCAACGCTTGACTCCTCCTAGGTGCGGACCGGCCGGGACCGGGCCGGGGAGCCCGGGACTCGTGGGAGCCGGGCGATTGTGCGTCGATTCTATAGGATCGCAGAGGGATATTGTTGCGAGCATAATCGCCCCTGTGGAAACGACGTCTGCTTCGAACGGTACCGTCATGCCCGGTCGCGGCGGGCCGCGCAGTCCTCGCGCGTGACGCCATGAGCGCGATCGCCCCGACAGAACCGGAGAGCGCCGCCGCCTTACCCGACGCAGCGTCGGCCGCCCTGGCACCGGCGGCCGCCCCCGCGCCCGCTGCAGAATCCGCGCTCGTGGCGACGGCCAAGGCCGTGGTTCCTTCGGCGCTGCGCCGCGATTTCACCGGCGGCATGGCCAGCGCGGCGACGAACCTGGGCCTCGCGCTCTCGCTCGGGATCCTTGCCTTCGCGCCGCTCGGGCCTTCCTACTTCCACATCGGCGTCTACGCGGGGTTTGCGTCGGCGATCTGGGGCCATCTCGTCGCCGGCCTTTTCGGCGGCGCCGCGCTACCCGGAAGCGGGCCGCGGCCCGCCGCGACGCTGATCCTCGCGAGCCTCGTCGCCGCGCTCGCCGCCGATCCGGCGCTTGCGCCGTCGGCGACACAAGGCCCGGGCCCGATTGTCGCGATTGCCGGCGCGACCGTGGTGATTGCCGGCGTGCTACAGATCGTGCTGGGCGCGTTCGGCGCGGGCAACTCCGCGCGCTTTGTCCCCTACCCGTTCGTCGCCGGCTTCATGTGCGGCGCGTCGGCGCTCATCATCATCGGACAACTCGCCCCGTTGGCCGGCATCGAACGGACCGACACCGCGCAAGGCGCGTCCACTGCGTGGCACCTGCTGCAACCGGCCACGCTTTTCGTGGGACTCGCGACCGCCGCGACGATCTGGTCGGTCGGTGCGCGCGCGAAACGGCTGCCGGCGCCGCTGATCGGCATCGCGGCCGGGAGTCTCCTCTACTACGCGATAGCGCTCGTCCTGCCTGGCGCGCGGCTGGGCCAGGTGGTCGGCGCGATACCCGGCGGCCTGCCGTTTCCGACCGCGCTCATTCCGTTGGAGCACCTGCCCTGGGACCTCCTCGTGCGGCACGGGCAGATCATCCTGACCACGGCGGGCCTGATTGCGTTCATTGGCACCGTCGATGGGCTCTTCGCAGCCGTCGCCATCGACAACGCGACCGACGGGCGCCACAAGACCAAGCGCGAGGTCGTCGCGCACGGCATCGCCAATGTCGTGTCGGGCCTTTGCGGCGGCGTGCCGGTGGTTCTCTCGCGCTCCGTCGCGCTGGCGAGCTGGAATGCGGGCGGACGCTCGCGGCTGACGACGGTTTTCTCCGCGTTGCTGTGCGCGCTTGCGCTCACGGTCGCGGGCCGCTTGCTGGGCCTCGTGCCGATGGCGGTCGTCGCGGGGCTCATGGTCACGCTCGGCCTCGCGCTCATCGACAATTGGACGACCGGCCTCGCCGGCCGGCTGCGGCGCAAGGGCGCGCTGCGCGAAAGCGCGCTGCTCTGGAGCGTGGCGACCGTCGTCGTCGTCGCGTTCGCCGAGGTCCTGTTCAGCTTCATGCCCGCCATCGGCGTTGGCTTCCAGCTCTCCGGCCTGCTGCTCTACCTCGGCATGAAGCGCTCGCTCGTGCGCAGCGTCGTCGACGGGAACGTGCGCCCCTCGCGCCGCGTCTGGGGCGGCGAGGATGCGGTGCGCGTGCGGGCGGCGCGGCAGCGTATCCGCGTCATCGAGCTCGAGGGCGCGCTGTTCTTCGCCAGCGCGGAACGGCTGATCGAACGCGTCGAGCCGCTCGCCGGCGTCGCGGACGTCGTCATTCTCGACTTTCGCCGCGTCACCGTCATCGACGCCACCGGCGCGCTGCTGATCGAAAGCATCGCGCGCCGCCTCGCCTCCCGCGGAACCAAGGTGCTGCTCGCCGGCGTGACGCCGCAGGGCCGCCACGGCGCGACGCTGATCGCGCACGACGCCTTCCGGGACGCCGAGTCGCGGCACTGGTTCCGCGACGCCGACCAGGCGGTGGAATGGGCGGAGCGGGCGATACTCGAGGCGCGCGGCCATGCCGAGCCCGCCGCCGTCCCGCTGGCCGCATTCCCGCTGCTGGAAGGACTGTCGCCGCAGCAGCTCAAACGCATCGAGCATCACTTCGTGCGCCGCGACTGCGCCGGCGGCGAAGTGCTCTTCCAGGAGAACGACCCCGGCGACCGCCTGTGCCTCCTCGCCCGCGGCGCGGTCGAGATCTCGATCATCGTGCCCGGCGGCGCGCGCGCACGGATCGTCACGAACGCGGAAGGCTCGTTGTTCGGCGAGGCAGCGCTGCTCGACGGGCGCCCGCGCTCGGCGACCGCGCAGGCGGTGGGCGACGCGGTGGTCTTCGAGCTTTCGCGCACGGCGCTCGCCGAAATCGCGGTCCGCGAGCCGGAGATCATGATCCGGCTGATGACGAACCTCGCGAAGATCCAGTCGATCCGCATGCGCGAGACCAACGAAATATTGCGCCAGCTGGAAGACTCGCGCGGCTGACGCAATGGAGCGCGGCGCGCGCCCGACCCATTCACCATGAATCTCGTCGCCACGGATGTCGCCATCATCGGCGCCGGGACCGCCGGTCTCGCCGCCTATCGCGCGGCGACGGCCGGCGGCAAGCGCGCCATCCTCATCGAGGGCGGCCCATACGGCACGACCTGCGCGCGCGTGGGTTGCATGCCGAGCAAGTTGCTGATTGCCGCGGCTGACGCTGCGCATGCGCCGGCGCGATGGGACGAATTCGGGCTGCGGCTCGACGGTACGGTCCGCATTGACGGTCCCGCGGTGATGGCGCGGGTGAAGCGCGAGCGCGACCGCTTCGTCGGTTTCGTGCTGGACGGCGTCGACGCGATTCCCGCGCCGAATCGCATCCGCGGCCATGCTCGCTTCATCGACGACCGCACGTTGCAAGTCGACGATCACACCGCCGTGTCGTTCGGCAGCGCGGTGATCGCGACCGGCTCGTCGCCCTCGATCGCGCCTTTCCTGCGCGGAGTCGGCGACCGGCTCCTCGTCAGCGACGATGTGTTCACTTGGAACGACCTGCCGCGCTCGATCGCGATCTTCGGCCCTGGCGTCATCGGCCTCGAGCTCGGGCAGGCGCTGCATCGTCTCGGCGTGCGCGTGCTGATGTTCGGCCGCGACTGCCACGTCGGGCCGTTGAGCGATCCGGCGGTTCGCGCCTATGCGACACGCGCGTTCGCCGCGGAGTTCGCCCTCGATCCCGACGCCGACGTCCGCGCGATCGAGCGAACCGCCGACGCGGTTACGCTGCGCTTCGGTGGTCCCGACGGCGCGGAACGCACGGACACCGTCGACTACGTCATCGCGGCGACCGGCCGCGCGCCGAACGTGCAGGCGCTCGGGCTCGAGAACACGACGCTCGCGCTCGACGCGTCGGGCGTGCCGCTCCATGACCGCAGGACATTGCAATGCGGCGCGCACGGAATCTTCATCGCCGGCGACGCGACCCACGACCGGCCGCTGCTGCATGAAGCGACCGACGAGGGGCACATCGCGGGCGCGAATGCCGCGCGCTTTCCAGGCATCGAGGCAGGATTTCGCCGCACGCCGCTCGGCATCGTGTTCACCGATCCGCAGCTCGCTCTCGCTGGGACGCGCCACGCTGATCTCGCGCCCGGCACGTTCGTCACCGGTGCCGTGTCGTTCGAACGCCAGGGGCGGAGCCGGATGATGCTGCGAAATCTCGGCCTGCTGCACGTTTATGCGGAGATTGCGACCGGTCGCATCGCCGGCGCCGAGATGATCGGACCGGACGCCGAGCACCTCGCGCATCTTCTCGCGTGGGCGATCCAGTCGGAGATGACGGTCGCGCGCGCGCTCACGATGCCCTTCTATCATCCCGTCGTCGAGGAAGGCCTGCGCACCGCCCTGCGCCACGCGCAGGAAAGACTCCACGCCGCGGGATTGCCCGCGGCGGCGTAGGAGCGCGGCCGCTACGAAGTCTTGGCGGACGCCGCGGCGCGCGCGGAGCTGGGCGACGATTTGCGGCGGCGCGCCCGCCGCGGCGGATTGGCCGCGAGCCCGGCGAGCACCGTGCCGATGAACACCGGCGCGGTGCGCTCGAGATCGTAGGCCGACGGGTTCTGCACCCATTCGTGCATCACGCCGACCATGAAGGCCCTCAACAACGCCGCCGCGAGCGCGGGATCGGTATCGGCCGGAAGCTGGCCGCGCGCGACGGCCTGCTCGAGAAGCCCGATCACCTGCCGCCGGCAGCCTTCGTCGGCCGAGCGCTGGCGCACCGCCACGGGCGCCAGGTCGGCGGTGAATTCGCATTTGTGGAACATCACGTCGAACACGGCCTGCGTGCGCGCGTCGCAGGCGAGGCGCGTCAATCCCAGCACGGCCATGTCGCGCAGCGTCCCGAGCGGATCGGCGCAACGACCGCCGCCGGCGCACCCCAGCATCGCCTCCATCGGCATCGCCGCGCGCTCGCACATCGCCTCGAACAGCTCGGCCTTGTCGCGAAAATGCCAGTAGATCGCGCCGCGGGTGAGGCCCGCGGCCTGCGCGACGTCGGCGAGCGTCGTGTGCGCGACACCCTTGCCGCGGAACACCTGCTCCGCCGCATCGAGCAACGCCTCGCGCGTCGCCCCTGCCTCCGCTTTCGTCCTGCGTGCCATTCGGTCTTTCAGCGATTCCCGGTCGAGCGCCGGCGCAACATCCTTTCTGTCAAAAGGGTTGCAAACATTCATGAATGTATGTAATTTCGGCGGCTTCGTCAAGGTGCGCGCCGAGCCAGCGTGCGCGCCGTACGCCGCCCCGGAGCTTCCCATGCCCGTCCCCGCTTCCCGCCTCCCCACTAAACGTCATGCCGCGTTCGCCGCATCCGTCTTCGCGCTTACCGTTCTTGCCGCCTGCGACAAGCAGCAGCAGGGTGGATTCCCCGGCATGCCGCCGGCGCAGGTGACGACGTTCACCGTGGAGCCGAAAACGATCCCGGTGAGCTACGAATATGTCGGGCAGACGACCGGCTCCAAGGAAGTGGAGGTGCGCGCGCGCGTCACCGGCATCCTCGAACAGAAATATTTCCAGGAGGGCGCGGCCGTGAAGCAGGGCCAGCGCCTCTTCACCATCGACCCGAAGCCGCTGCAGGCGCAGGCCGCCGCGGCGGAAGCCGACGTCGTGCGCGCGCAGGCGCAAAAGGCGCAGGCCGATCGCGAGTCCGCGCGCCTGAAGCCGCTCGCCGAGCGCAAGGCGATCGGGCAGAAGGAAGCCGACGACGCCGCGTCGAACGCCGAATTCGCCGCCGCCAACGTTCGCTCCGCGGAAGCCAAGCTGCGGGAAGTGCAGCTCAACCTCGCTTACACGAACGTCACCGCGCCGATCACCGGCCTCACGAGCCGCGCGCCGAAGTCCGAAGGCAGCCTCGTGAACGCAAACGACACGCTGCTGACGACCATCTGGCAGGTGCATCCGATCTGGGTGCCGTTCGCGATTCCCGAAAGCGACCAGCTCGCGCTGCAGAAGCAGGTCGCGGCGGGCCGTCTCTCGCTGCCGAAGGACAACGCGTTCGATGTCACGATCAAGCTGACCGACGGCACGGTGTTCCCGCGCCAAGGCCGCATCAACTTCGCCGACTCGCGTGTCAATCCCTCGACGGGGTCGGTCGAGTACCGCGCCGAAATACCGAACGCCGACAGCGCACTGAAACCCGGCCAGTTCGTCCGCGTGAAGCTCGCCGGCGCCAAGCGCACCGCCGCGCTCGCTGTGCCGCAGATCGCCGTGCTCGACGGCGCGCAGGGCAAGTTCGTCTACGTCGTCGACAAGGACAAGGACGGCAAGGACGTCGCCGCGGTTCGCCTGATCACCCTCGGTGAGTGGGTCGACGCGCCCGACCCGAAGGACGGCAACCTGTGGATCGTCGAGAGCGGATTGAAGTCAGGCGACCGCATCATCGTCGAGGGCATCGCCAAGCTGCGGCCCGGCGCGCAGGTCATGCTGGGTGCGCCTCCGGGTGCCGCTCCGGGCAGCACGCCACCGGCGACGGGCAAGGACGCAGCGCCGGGCAGCGATGCGCCGGCAAAAAAATAGCAAGCGCCAAGGATCGCCATGTTCTTCTCCCGCTTCTTCATCGACCGGCCGATCTTCGCGGCCGTGATCTCGCTGTTCCTCGTGCTCGCCGGCCTCGCCGCGATGCGCACGCTGCCAATCGCGCAGTACCCCGAGATCGCGCCACCCGTCGTCACGGTGCAGGCGATCTATCCGGGCGCCTCCGCCGAAGTGATCGAGAAGACCGTCGCCGCACCGCTCGAGAACGCGATCAACGGCGTGCCGAACATGATCTACATGTCGAGCACGTCGAGCTCGAACGGCGTCGTCTCGATCCAGGTGACGTTCGAGATCGGCACCCGCATAGACGACGCCGCAGTCAACGTCAACAACCGCGTGAAGCAGGTCGAGCCGCGCCTCCCCGAGGAAGTGCGGCGCCAGGGCGTGACCGTCGAACGCGGCAGCTCGTCCTTCCTGCAGGTGCTGGCGTTCTACTCGCCGGAAGACCGCTACGACGATCTCTTCATCTCGAATTACGTCACGCTGAACGTGCTTGACCAGCTGAAGCGCCTGCCCGGGACGACCAACGTGCAGATTTTCGGCGCCCATGACTATGCGATGCGGATCTGGGTGAAGCCCGACCGCCTGGCCCAGTTGAAGCTGACCCCCACCGATCTCGTGAACGCGGTCAACGAGCAGAACGCGCAGTTCGCCGCGGGCAAGATCGGGCAATCGCCGACGACCAAGGGACAGGACCTCGTCTACACGATCACCACGCAGGGACGGCTCACCGAAGCCAAGGAGTTCGGGCAGATCATCGTCCGCGCAAACCCGGACGGCTCGACGGTGCGGCTCGCCGACGTCGCGCGCATCGAGCTCGGCTCGAGAGATTACGATTTCATCGGCCGCTACAACGGCAAGCCGGCCACGCTCGTCGGCATCTTCCTGCAGCCGGGCGCCAATGCGCTCGATGTCGCGAAAAGCGTGCGCACGACCATGACCGAGCTCGCGACGCGCTTCCCGGAGGGGCTTTCGTACGCGGTGCCCTACGACACCACGCTCTTCGTCAAGGTGTCGATCCGCGAAGTCGTGTACACGCTCGGCGAGGCGATGCTGCTCGTGATCCTCGTTGTGTTCCTCTTCCTGCAGAGCTGGCGCGCGACGCTGATCCCGCTGGTCGCCGTTCCGGTGTCCCTGCTCGGCGCCTTCGCAGGCCTGTTCGTGCTCGGCTACTCGATCAACACCTTGACGCTCTTCGGCATGGTGCTGGCGATCGGCATCGTGGTCGACGACGCCATCGTCGTGCTCGAAAACGTCGAGCGGATCATGCGCGAGGAAGGCGCGACGCCGCGCGAGGCCGCGATCAAGGCGATGCAGGAGGTGACGGGGCCGATCGTCGCCATCGTGCTGACGCTGACCGCCGTGTTCGTGCCGATCGCCTTCCTGGGCGGACTCACCGGGGAGCTCTACCGGCAATTCGCCGTTACGATTTCGATCGCCGTGGTCATCTCCGGTCTTGTCGCCCTGACGCTGACGCCGGCGTTGAGCGCGCTAATTCTGGTCCACACCCCGCCGCCGAAGCGGGGATTCTTCGCGCTGTTCAACCGCTTCTTCAACAGCGTGACGACCCACTACACGAGCGGCGTCGCGTGGATGATCCGCCGCGGCATCGTCGGTGTCCTGCTTTTCGCAGGCATGGTCGCCATCACCGCCGGGCTGTGGCGCTATACGCCCGGAAGCCTCGTCCCCGACGAGGACCAGGGCTGGTTCTTCTCGGCGGTGATCCTGCCCGACGGCGCATCGCTGCAGCGCACCGACAAGGTTGCGCGGCAGGTCGAAGAAGCGATCAGCTCGAATCCTGCGAACGCACACGTCATTTCCTTTACCGGTTTCGATTTCCTGGGCGGCGGCTTTCGCAACAACGCAGCGTCGATCTTCGTCACGCAGATCCCGTGGGACGAACGCAAGGTGACCGTCCCGCAGCTCGTCGGCGAGGTCTTCGCCAAGACCGGCCACATCAAGGAGGCGCTGGTGCTCGCGTTCCAGCCGCCGCCGATCTTCGGCCTCGGTACCGCCGGCGGCTACGAGCTCTATCTGCAGAACCGCGGCGAAGGCGGCCCCAAGCGGATGAACGAAGTCCTGGGTCAGCTGCTGCAGCGCCTGAGCTCGGACAAGGAGCTCAGCTACGCGCAGACATTGTGGAAGGCCAATGTGCCGCAGCTCTACGTCGACGTCGATCGGGAAAAGGCGAAGAAGGCCGGCGTGCCCATCAACGACATCTTCGCCGCGCTGTCGGCCACGCTTGGCAACTACTACGTCAACGACTTCAACAAGTACGGCCGCGCGTGGCAGGTGCTGATGTCGGCCGAGCCGTCGTACCGCGCGCGCCCGGACGACATCGGCGGCGTCTACGTGCGCTCGATGACGGGCGAAATGATCCCGCTCGCGGCGTTGGCGACCGTGCGCTACTCGTCCGGACCCGACTCGCTCGACCGATTCAACAACCTCCCCGCGGTCAAGATATTCGGCAGCGCGGCGCCGGGATTCAGCTCCGGGCAATCGATAGCGCGCGTTGAGCAGATTGCGAACGAAGTGCTGCCCGCGGACTTCAGCTACGACTGGGGCGGCACGTCATACCAGGAAAAACGATCGAGCGGCTCATCGACCTTTGCGCTGGGGCTCGCCGTGATCATGGTGTTCCTGATCCTCGCCGCGCAGTACGAGCGGTGGTCGCTGCCGTTCTCCGTGCTGCTCGCGCTGCCTTTCGGCACGTTCGGCGCGCTGGCGGCGGTCTACTTGCGCGGATTGACCAACGACGTCTACTTCCAGATCGGGCTCGTGACCTTGCTTGGTCTTGCCGCGAAGAACGCAATCCTTATTGTCGAGTTCGCGGTGATGAAGCACCACGAGGGCATGTCGGCGTCCGCGGCGGCGCTGGAAGGGGCGCGCCTGCGTTTCCGGCCGATCCTCATGACCTCGCTCGCGTTCATTCTCGGCGTGCTGCCGCTCGCCATTTCCACCGGCGCCGGCGCCGGCGCGCGCCACTCGACCGGCACCGGCGTCATGGGCGGCATGATCGCCGCGACGTTCCTCGCGATCTTCTTCGTGCCGCTCTTCTTCAAGCTCATCACCGAGCGCCATCTGCGCGAGCCGCGCAGCTCGAAGGAGCTATTCGACGAGATCAAGCATGCGCGCCATATTTCCCGCGACCACCCGCCAATGACGCCCGGGCATCCGCCGCATCCCTGGATGGGAGACGATCATGCGTAAACCATTGTTCGCAATCGCCCTCTCGATGTTCCTCGCCGGCTGCGCCAGCACGCCGCCGCCGCCGCCCACGCTTGACCTGCCGGCGGCTACGGCCGGCGATCTCAAGCTCGATCGCTGGTGGACCGCATTCGGCGATCCGACGCTCGACCAGCTCGTCGACGAAGCCGTCGCCCACAATCTCGATCTCGCGGCCGCCATCGCGCGCGTCGAATACGGACAAGCGGCGGTATTGCTCGCCCAATCCGACCTCTACCCGACCGTCGATCTCGCCATCGGCGCGGGTCGGAATCGATCGACGACCGTTGGCAGCAATCCGCTGCCGCCGGGATTTTCGCCGTATTCGACCAACCTCGGCGTCGGCCTGCAGGCGTCCTATGAAGTCGATCTCTGGGGCAAGTACCGCACGGCGACCGCCGCCGCCAGGCAGGACCTGTTGGCGACCGAATTCGCGCGCGAGACCGTGCGCACGATGGTCGAGGCCGACACCGCGCGCTACTACTTCAACTTGCTCGCGGCGGACGTCCAGTTGCGCGTGCTGCAGGACACGCTGAAGCTGCGCGATGAGAGCGTCGCGCTGCAAAAGGACCGTTATCAGGCCGGCGTCATCGGCGAATACGACCTGCGGACCGCGGAGGCGGAGCGCGCCGCCGTCGCGGGGGACATCGCGATCGCGAAACGGATCCAGACGGAATTCGAATCCGCGCTCGCGGTGCTGCTCGGCCGCTCGCCACGGGAAGTCTTTGCGCCGGCGATTGCGCGCGACGTCGAGCTAACGCGCGCGCTGACCGTCCCGACGCTTCCCTCCGGCGTTCCGTCGGACCTGCTCGTGCGGCGCCCGGACATCCAGCGCGCGGAGGCGCAGCTCGCGGCGTCGAATCTGCGGATCGACGTGGCGAAGGACGATTACTATCCGGCGATTTCGCTGACCGGCGCTTACGGCACGCAGGCCGGCGCGCTCAAGAACCTGTTCACGGGTCCCTCGATCGCCTGGGGGCTCGCCGCATCGCTGCTGCAGCCGCTGATCGGCCTCAAGGCGATCGAGGCGAACGTGGACGCCCAGACAGCGCGCCGCAACGAGACGCTCGTCAATTACGTGCAGGCGGTGCAGCTCGCGTTTCGCGACGCCCACGACGCACTCTCCGCGAACGACACGACGCGCGAGGCGCTGGCAGCGCAGTCGGAGCGCGCGACGAAGCTGCAGCAGGCGCTCGAGCTGTCGCAGCTGCGCTATGCCTCCGGCTACTCGCCCTATCTCGAAGTGCTCGATGCGCAGCGCCAGTTGCTGCAGGCGCAGACGCTGCAGATCGTCGCAGCGCGCAACGTGCGGCTGTCCCTCGTGGATTTCGCGAAGGCGGTCGGCGGCGGATGGGAGTACAAGACGGCGGTGGCGCTGCCCTGAGGCGCCCGCGATCGTCGGGCCCCGCGGCGACGGCCTACTGCACCTTGATGTTCGCGGCCTTGATCACCTTGCCCGATTCGTCGATCTCCATGCCGACGAACCGAGTGAAGTCGGCCGGCGTCATCGGCATCGCCTCGGCGCCGAGCGCCGTCAGCCGCTCCGTGACCTCCGGCGTCGCAAATGCCCGTCCGACATCGCGCGCGATCTTCTCGATGACATCGGCGGGCGTGCCGGCAGGCGCGAACAGGCCCACCCACAGGTTGTAATCGAATCCCGGCAGCCCGCTCTCGGCGATCGTCGGCACGTTGGGCAGCACGCTGGACCGCTTTGCCGTGCTGACGCCGAGCGCGACGAGCTTGCCCTCCTTGATGTGCGGCAGCGCCGCCGAAATCGGCGAAAAGAAATAGGTGATGCGCCCCGTCATCGTGTCGGTGAGCGCCTCGGGCGTCCCCTTGTACGGGATGTGGACGACGTCGATGCCGGCGGCGAGCCGGAATTTCTCGGCGTTGATGTGCGTGCCGCTGCCGGTGCCGGCGGAGCCGAAATTGAGCGCACCCGGCTTCGCCTTCGCCGCGGCGATGAGGTCGGCGACGGTCTTGTAGCCGGACGACGGCGCCACGACGAGCACGTTGGGCTGGCCCGCGAGCGGCGCGATGTCGATGAAATCCCTGACGGTGTCGAACGACAGGCTCGGATAGATCCAGGGGTTGTACGCGTGCGCCGCCGAGTTGACGAGCAGCGTGTAGCCGTCGGGCGGCGACTTGGCGGCGATCGCCGTGCCGATCGTCCCGCCCGCGCCTGGGCGATTGTCGACGATGACCGACTGCCCCCACATCTCGGTCAGTTTCTGCCCGACCGTGCGCGCGAGGATGTCGGTCGCGCTGCCCGCCGTGAACGGCACGATGAGCTTCACTGGCTTGTTCGGATAGCCTTGCCCGCTGGCGACGCCGGCCGCGAACGCGCAAAGCGCGAATGCAGCGAGATTGCGCACGAGTGTCATCTAGAGCTCCTTCCGTTGTGGCCGATTCGATCAGGAGAGTCCGTCGCCGACCGGCACGTTCTCCGGCTCCAGCGCAAGGCCGGACGCCTGCGCCTGCAGCACGATCAGCTTGGCGAAATCCCCGTCGTCCATGCCGCGCCCGATCAGCGTCTGGACGATGTCGCGCGTGGCGGTCGCCAGCGGCATCGGCACGTCGAACCTGCGCGCGGCGTCGAGGCCGAGATCGAGGTCCTTGCGCAGGAGCTTCGGCGTGAACGTCACCTTGAAGTCGAGGTTGACGAGCGCCGGCGTCTTGTAGCGGGAGAACGTCGATCCCATCACGCTCTGGTTCATGAAGTCGAGGAACGCGTGGCGCGGCACGCCCGCCTTCTGCGCGAGCACCGTGATCTCGGCAAGCGACTGGATGACCACGCCGAGGAACACGTTGTGGCAGATCTTGACGATGCGCGCGAGCTCGCCTTCGCCGACATAGCTCGCCGCGGGCGCAATCATCCTGAGATACGGAAGCGCAGCGTCGAATGACGCCTTCGGGCCCGAGCAGACGAACGACAGTCTTCCGGCTTTGATCACCTTCGCATTGCCCGAGACCGGTGCCGCGAGCATCTCGATGCCGCGCGCGGCGAGCAACGAGCGCAGCGCCGCCGACCCCTCCAGCGAAATCGACGAGCACTCGACGACCATCTTCGGCCCCCTGCCGCCGGAGAGCAGCCCCGCGGGCCCCGCGATGACCTCGTTCACATCCTCGTACGTCGACACCATTGCGAACACGATGTCGCATTGAGCGAGGTCGGCGAGGTTGTCGGCGATCTTCGCTCCGTATTGCGCAAGCGGCTCCGCCTTCGCGCGCGTGCGGTTCCACACCGTGACGTCGGCGCCGCCTTTCGCCAGCCGCGCGGCCATTTCGTATCCCATTCGCCCTATTCCGATCCAGCCCAGCTTCATGGCGATCTTTCCACGTTGAGATGCATCAGAAATCGAGCACGGCATCGAGTCCGCGATGGACGCCGATCAGCGTGTCGACCTTCCTTATCGCGATCAAAGCCCCAGCGACGTACGGGCGCGCGCTGTTCCCGGCGTCGTGGCGGATCGTCAGCCTTTGATCCGGCATGCCGAAAACGATCTCCACGCCGATCACGTAACCCGGCAGGCGAACGGAATGAACCTGGGTTCCGGAAACCGTGGCGCCCCGGGTTTCCGGAGGTCCAACGGTCCTCGCCAGCGGAATCGTGGGTTCGGGAGCGCGCACCTTCGACAGGCGAAACGCGAGCTCGCGCGCGGTGCCGCTCGGCGCGTCGACCTTGTCGTCGTGCGCATAGTCGATGACCTCCCATTGCGGTATGACCCTGGCTGCGGTTTCGGCGAATTTCTGCAGCAGCGCCGCGGTCAACGCGAAGTTTCCGCACGCGAGCACGCCAAGTCGCTTCTTGCGCGCGAGCGCGTCGATTTGCGCAAAATCGTCGTCCGTGAGTCCGGAAGTGCCCACCACGACGTGTGCACCATGCTCGAGCGCGGTCATGATGTTGCTCTTGGCACTGTCCGGCTTCGTGTATTCGACAAACACGTCGCACGGATTGGCGAGCGCGTAGCTTGCCGAGGCATGAATAAGACCGGTGAGGCGCGGCTCGCCCAGCACCTCCCCCAGTATTTGGCCCGCGTGCTTGCGCGCGACCGCGGCGACGAGGCGGAGGTCAGCGGCGCTCGCAATTGCACGGGCGAGCTCGGAACCCGCCCAGCCGGTTGCGCCCGCGATGCATACCCTGATCGTCACGGACGCATTCCCTTCGCTCTGGCCAGGGTCGAAGTCCGGCTGTCAGTACGGATTCGCAATCGGCAGCTCCTGCGCCGGATACAGCGAGATCACCTTCGGCCCCGTCGGCGTGAGGATCACCTCCTCTTCGATTCGCGCGGCGGAAACGCCGTCCGAGGCCGGACAGTACGTCTCGACCGCGAACACCATGCCGGCCTTGAGCTCGATGGGCTCCTTGAACGAGTTGAGGCGCGAAACCAGCGGCCGCTCGTGCAGGCCGAGTCCCAGGCCGTGGCAGAAGTTGAGGCCGAACGCCTCCATCTCGCTTGCAAACCCGATATCCCCGGCGGTCGGCAGCGCGGACGCGATCCGGTCCGATGAGACGCCGGGCTTCAGGAGGTCGATCGCCACGTCCATCCACTCGCGCGCCTTCTTGTACGCGTCGCGCTGCGAATCCGTGGCGAAGCCGACGTTGAAGGTCCGGTAATAGCAGGTGCGATAGCCCATGTACGACTGGATGATGTCGAAGAACGCCTGGTCGCCCGGGCGGATCAGCCGGTCGGTGAAATTGTGCGGGTGCGGGCTGCAGCGCTCGCCCGAAATCGCGTTGATCGCCTCGACGCAGTCCGAGCCCATGCCGTAGAGGCGGGCCGTGGCGAGCGCCACGATCTCCGATTCCTTGACGCCGGGCTTCAGCGCCTCGGCGATGTCCTGGTAGACGCCGTCGACCATCGCCGCCGCCATGTTGAGGAGCGTCAGCTCGTCGATATTCTTCACCTCGCGCGCCTGCAGCAGCGTCTGCTGGCCGTCGCGCACGTCGATCCCGAGCTTTTGCAGCTCGAAGAGCATCGGCGGCTCGACGACGTCGAGGCCGAGCGGCAGGTCGGCGACCCCTTCCTCGACCAGGATCGCCTTGATCTCGCGCGCGGCGGAGGTGAAGAGCTCGATGTCCGCGCCGACGGCGCCGCGCAAGCCGAGTAGCCCGGCGCGGCAATGGTCGTGATGCAGCCATGGCGCGTGCAGGCGATGGTGCTTCGCCGCCGAGCCGAAATCCCAGATGTACGGATCGCCGTTGCCGGTGAGGAGCGAATAACGCGTGAGCTTGTCGCGCGCCCATTCGCCGATGACGGTGCTCGTGCAGTAGCGGATGTTGTGCTGGTCGAAGCACAGAAGCGCGCCCAGCCCCGAGTTCGCGAGTGCCGCGCGCGTGCGCGCCAGGCGGTAGTCGTGCAGCCGGCGGTAGTTGACGCGCTCCTCGAAATCGACCTGCATATGGCCAGGCGACTGCAGTGGCCGATCCCAGCGGTGATGCGGATCGATGTCGTCGGGCCGGATGACCTTCGGCTCTGCTCTTTTCTTTCCCGCCATCGCGCGTTCCCCGTTTCCGCTCAGCGCTTGCCGAACGCCTTGTCGTAGTAGGTGAGATCGATGTATTTCGCCGGATCGGCGAGCGATTTCTGCGGCGTTCCGTATTTGCTGCGCAGCGCGAGCACCGTACGGATGCCGTCGAGGTCGAGCGCCACGTCGCGCGTGAAGCCCCCCTTGTCGGCGACCAGCAGATCGTACGACTGTTTCGCGAGCGCCGGCGTCATGTCGCGGATGTTGGCGACGAGGATCGCCTCCACGACCGCGCGATTGCCGCGGTCGTAGAGCCAGTCGACCCCCGCGCGGTAGCCCCGGATGAAGCCCACGAGTTCCTTTTCGTGGTTCTTCGCCCAGCTGCGCCGGGCAATTCCCACCGTCCCCTGGTACGCGCCAAGCGACTCGGCCGTCGCGAGCTGGTGGAAGCCGCGCTCCCGCACGAGCAGCTCGAAGGGCGTGCGCAGCAGCGTCGCGTCCTGCTTGCCCGCGAGGAGCTCGCGGTACCGGTTCGACGTGCCGCCGGCGCGGACGTACGTCACGTCGGTTTCGGTCAGGCCATTGCGCGCGAGCAGCTCGCGCACGACGAACGCGTATCCGGTCGTCATCGCGTCGACCGAGACCGTCTTGCCCTTGAGGTCGGAGAATTTCGAAATCGCCGGCGCCGCGACGACCGACGCGAAGCCGCTGTCGTTGCCGAGAAACGCGAAGAGATCGGGATTGTCGGGAATCTTCGTCTCGCCCTGGCCTTCCTGGTAGGCGACCAAATTGTCGATGCCGGCGAGCGCGATCTCGAAGCGGTCGTCGAGGAGCGCTGCGATGAGGTAAGCGGACGACGGCGTCCACGCGATTTGCACGGAGACGCCGTTCGCCTCGAAGAAACCCTGCCGCTGCGCCGCCCAAACCGGCAGGTTCCATCCGCCGTCGAACGCGATGACGCGCAGCGTCGCGGGCGGCGGCGCCTGCGCGTGCGCGCCCAAAACGGTGCCCGCGCAGGCCGCCACGACAACGAATCGAAACAGGCGCAATAGAAGTCTCATCCATGCCTCCCGCGTTGCACGGCCCGCGAAATCACTGCAGCCGCGGCTTGCGCAGGAAATCCCGGCGGTCGCCGGAGTGCACGAGCACACGCACCGGCGTGCCGTCGCGCGCCACCGTCAGCGCGACCTCCGCGCCGGCCGGACCCTTGCTCCAGATGGCCCGATACATGTCCGCGAGCTGCGCGACGCGATTGTCGCCGACCGCGACGACGACGTCACCCGGCATGACGCCCGCCTTGTCCGCCGGGCCCTCCGTCGCGAGGCCGTTGACCACCAGACCGTTCGGCGTTTCCGCCGTGTACATGCCGAGCCACGGCCGCGGCGGCTCGCGCGAGCGCCCGGTGCGCAGGAGATCGTCGAGGATCGGGTCGAGGAGGTCCACCGGCACGAACATGTTGCCTTTGACGACCTCCTCGCCGACCGCTTCCTGCACGAGCAGCGAACCGATCCCGACGAGACGGCCGTCGTCGCCGACGAGCGCCGCGCCGCTCCACTCCGGATGCGCGGGTGTCGCGAACAACGCTTCGTCGAGCAGGTATTCCCAGTAGCCGGCGAATTCGCGCTTGGCGAACAACGTTGCCTTGAGCGCGTGCGCGCGCCCGCCACTGCCAAGAACGAGCACGTCGTCGCTGGGCGCGACCGATGAAGCGCTTCCGCGGGCGAGCACCGGCAGCGGCAAAGGCCCCAGCGGCATCACCAGACCGAAACCCGTCGCGAAGTCGAACGCTACCGGATGCGCGGGCGTGACCGTGCCGTCATTTGCCGTGAGCCAGATCGACTCCGCCTCGGTGATGAGATAGCCGATGGTGAGCACCAGGCCATCCGCGCCAATCACCACGCCGCAGCCGGTCCGTTCGGTGCCGAGGATCGGCGCGGTGAATGCGTCGTCCGGAATGTCGGCGCGCAATCCGACCACCGAATCGAGCGCCGACTTGAGATCGAAGCGGACCTCGCCCGGTGCGGGCTGCATCGAGGTGGGAAAGGCCCAGCGGGTTGGCTCGGACACGGGACGCGGACGGCAGATGCGGGCTTGATGCGCCCGCCATTTCGGCATGGTACGCGAGCACGCGTCGGCCGGCACATTTTCGTGCGTGGCGCCGCGGCCGCCGCGAGATGCCGGCGGGTCAGCGCCCGGTCCTGTCTTCCCAGTAGAGCTCGATCGCGTAGCCGTCGGGATCGCCGCAACGGAACGAGGCGAAGACCGCATCCTCGTAGAGCGGCTTCACGATCGGCACCTGCGCGACCTGCATCCGGTCGAGCAGGTCGTGCAGCGCCGCCGCGGTGGGCAGGCGCATTCCGAAGTGGAACCACGGCGGAACCGGCGCCGGATCGGCATCGTGCATCAACGCGAGCAGAAAATCGTCCGTCCCTCTGAGAAACGTGATGCCGTCGCCGTCGATCCAGACCGCGAGACCGAACCAGCGCCGATAGAACTCGGTCGCGCGCCCCCGGTCGCGCACGTGCAGATGCAGGTGAGAGATGTCCATCGAAGCGCCCAAATACACTAGCCGAATCGCGCGAGCTTGAACGCTGGGATTTCGAACGGCGCGACGCGCTCGTCGGCCCATGCCGCTGCCGCTTCTCCGACCGCCGGCGAGTGCTTGAAGCCATGACCGGAGCACGGCGCGACGATGAGCACGCGATCCGAGTCCGGATGGGCGTCGATCACGAAGCCGAAATCCGGCGTCACCGTGTAGAGGCACGTCGCGGACTTCACGCAACGCGACGACAGCCCCTTCAGGAACGGCGCGACCAGTTCAGCGTACACCGCATCGCTGTCGGCAGCCGTCGGCGGCGATTGCGCCGCATCCGCGGTCGTCTCGACGTCGAATTGCTCGGTCGCGGCTTTGACGCCCCCGTGCGGTCCATCGAGCGCCGGAAATCCGTACAGGCCGCGCGGGCGCCCCTGCAGCTCCCAGATGAAGACGGGTAACGACGCCGGCAGAAACGGCGCCGGATCGCCGTCGATCGCGTACCAGTAGAGCACCTGACGATAGACCCTGAAATGTTGCGCCAGCGCCTCGCCGACCAGCGTCGGAAGCCACGACCCTGCCGCCATGATCAGCCGCTCCGCCGCGTACCGATCGCGATCGGTCACGACCGTCACGCCCCGCGTGGAAACATCGAAGCCTGTCACCGTCTCGTTGCGATGGATTTCGGCACCGCGGCGCTCGGCCGACTCGAGATGCGCCCGAATGCATGCCTCGGGCCGCAGGAATCCCGCTTCCGGCTCGAAGTATCCGTACTCGTCGTCGGCGACCGCGAACGGCGGAAAGCGTCGCCGGATGGCGGCGGCGTCCAGGATTTCATGGTCGATGCCGTGGTCCCGGGCGGCCGCAAGGGTGTTGGCGAAGAAATCGGCAACGTGCATCTTCGCCGAATGCGCGGGACTCGAAATGAACAAGCCGCCGTTGGATGTCAGCAGCTGCGCCCCGGTTTCGCGCTCGAGCTCGCGCCACAGCGCATGCGAGCGCAGCGCGAGCGGCGTGAAATGCACGCCTTCGCCGATCGCGAGGCGCGTGATCCGGGTGTCGCCGTGCGACGAGCCGAACGCATGCGGCGGCGAATGGCGGTCGATGCCGAGCGCGTGATGTCCGCGTCGCGCCAGATGATGCAGCGTCGAGCTGCCCATGGCGCCCAGGCCGAGAACGATCGTGCGGTACGTTTTCACGGGGCGGCAGACGGACGGCGTGGCGACGCAAGGGCGCCCATCGCTCAACGAGCGGGCGTGTCCGCGGCTGGCCGTCGCAGCAGCACCAGCGCGAGCAGCGCCGAGGCGACCATCAGGAACAGGCTCACCGCGTTGAGAACCGGGCTCGCCCCTTCGCGCATTCGCCCGTACATCATGATCGTCAACGGCGGGTCGGAGCCGACCAGCATCAGCGTCGTGTTGAAATTCTCGAACGACATCAGGAACGAGATCGCCGCGGCACCGATCAGCGCGGGCTTGAGGTAGGGCAGCGTCACCGTCCACAGCACCGCGGCGCGCGTCGCGCCCAGGTTCTGCGCAGCCTCCTCGAGCGCGTGGTCGAAGCGCTTCAGCCGCGCGGCGATCGTCAGCGTCGCAATCGCCACGATGAAGGAGAACTGTCCGGCGACGACGAGCGGCAGTCCTGGTCGGAGGAAATCGAGCTCGAGGCCGAAGACATCGTCGGCGAGTCGCGCGAGGCGGCTCGCGAACGCGAGGATCGAGATGCCGAGGATCACGCCCGGAATGACGAGCGGCGCGAGCATCGCGAGCGACAGCGCCGTCTTGCCGCGAAAGGTCGCTCGCTCGAGCAGGAATGCGTTGACCGTGCCGGCGCCGACTGCGAGGATCGTGACCCAGCCCGCGACGACCACGCTCGTCCAGATCGACGAAAGCAGCGCGCGGTCCGCGAACAACCCGATGCGTCCTCGAGCTGCGTCTCCGGCAAACCAGTCGAGCGTCGCGCCGCGCCAGGGCGGCGCTGGATAGTTGGCGTCGTTGAACGCGAACACCGCGACCACCGCGAGCGGGAGGAACAGGAAGAGGAAGAACGCCGCGACATAGCCGGCGACGGCATAACGCTCGACTTTTCCGCGCGGCAGCGATGGAATCATGAGCGGCGCATCACGTCGGCGAAGCGCTGGCCGGTGAGTTTCAATCCGAACCAGACGATGGCGGTGGAAAGCCCCAGAAGCAGGAATCCGAAGGCCGCCCCCTGCTCCCAGTTGAAACGCGTGATGAACTGCGTGTAGATTGTTTCGGTGAACCACAGCGAGTTCTTGCCGCCGAGAAGCGTCGGCGTGAGGTAGTTGCCGAGCGTCAGCATGAACACGACGATCGCGCCCGCGGCGATGCCGGGCGCCGCATGCGGCAGCACTATCTGCCGCAGGATCGACGCTCCGTTACCGCCGAGGTCGTAGGCGGCCTCGATCAGCGCGTCGTCGAGCGTCTCCAGCGCGTTGACGAGCGGCACCACCATGAACAGCATCGACGTGTAGACGAGGCCGACGAGGATCGTCGCGTCGTGGTACAGAAGCTCGACGGGAGCCGCGGTGATGCCGAGATCGACGAGAAGCCGCGGCACCACTCCCGACTCGCGCAGCAGAATCATCCAGCCCAGCGTGCGCACGGTCTCGCTCACCCAGAATGGAATCAGGCACAGAACGAAGAGCAGCGATTTCGGCCGGCCCTTCGCGATCTTCGCGATGTACCAAGCGACCGGGAACGCGATCGCGAACGTGCACAGCGTGGCGACGATCGACATCACCGCCGTGCGCACGAAGGTGTGCCAGTAGAGCGGCTCCTCGAAGAACGTCCGGTACTGCGCGAGGCTCCATTCGAACACGCGCGGCGCCACCCGTGCGCGCAGCGACAGGACCGCGAGCTCGACATGCGGCAGCACGATGAGCCCGACGAGCCACACGAGCGCGGGCGCCAACAGGAGGAGCAGCGCGAGTCGTGCGCGCGGCGCAGCGTTCGTCACGATGCTCCGGCGCGGAAGCAGACGGCGCGCGCGGGATCGAAGCCGAAGAGGATGCGCTCCCCGGGGACGAGATCCGCGAAGGCGCCGGTCTGCGGCAGCGCGACGCGAAACGTGTGGCGCGAGACGTCCTCGCGCACGAGCACCGCCGAGTTCGCGCCGTCGAAGAGCAGGCTCTCGACCACGCTGCCGAATGGCTGCATCGATGCCGGCAGCGCGGCGGCCGTCCGGGCGAGAACGATGGACTCGGGGCGGATGAATGCCGCGGCGCCCTCTCCCGCCGTCACGACACCCGCGCGCCGCGCGCGCACTTTCAGGCCTCCCGCGGTGTCGACTTCCGCGATGTCGCCCTCGACCTGCGCGACCTTGCCCGCGATACGATTGTTCTCGCCGACAAACGATGCGACGAACGGCGTCGCCGGATGGTAGTAGAGCTCCTGCGGAGTGCCGACCTGCTCGAACCGTCCGGCGTTCATCACGGCAACATGATCGGACAGCACGAGCGCCTCCGACTGGTCGTGCGTGATGTAGACGAACGTCGTGCCGAATCCCGCCTGCAATTCCTTGAGCTCGATCTTCATGTGCTCGCGCAGCTTCAAGTCGAGCGCGCCGAGCGGCTCGTCGAGGAGGAGCAGCGTCGGCTCGAGCACGAGGCTCCGCGCGATCGCCACGCGCTGCTTCTGCCCGCCGGAGAGCTGGTCGACGCGCTTCTGCTGGGCGCCGGGGAGCCCGACACGCTCGAGCATCGCGCCCACCTTGCCGCGAATCTCCGCGCG
>Ga0209048_10001022_pt1 | contig 29298 bp, 21 predicted proteins | sample FrelakmetCRP12CR_FD_187146 | JGI IMG/M metagenome (GOLD analysis project Ga0209048, IMG submission 187146) | Freshwater lake sediment microbial communities from the University of Notre Dame, USA, for methane emissions studies - CRP12 CR (SPAdes)... | ecosystem: Environmental > Aquatic >... | reverse complement strand
CTATTTGCGCCAGTCCACGCGCACGATGTATTCGTCCGCCGCGTAGACGATCTCGAGGGTTCCTTTGTGCGCGTGGCGCACCGCCTCGCCGATCCGCTGCGGCAGATGCACATCGGTGGTGGTCACCCGTACCTCGCCGGCGTCCTGTTCGATCGCGAGGATCCGGTGCAGCGGGTGCTCGGCGCTCTCGTGCTTCTCGACGTTGCGAACGAGCCGGACGAGCGCGTCGCGATCGCCCTCGGTGATGGCGCCGGCCAGTGTGATGTAGCCGGCCGGCTGCCGGTCGCGAGTCCGGTGGCAGGCGGGGCATTCCATCGCATGCGCGCCCTCCGGCGTCGCCCCCCAGCGCCACCGGCCATGCTCGTAAATCGCGTGGCATCCCGTGCAAACGACGGGTTCGGGGTACTTGCCCTTCGTTTGGTACGGATCGTGCCGCGGATCATCCCAGATCCGGTCGCGATAGCGCACCGTGCTCCCGTGTGGCGCCTGCGGCGAGGGTGTCCTGGTGCGGGTTGTCATCATGCCCCCTTTTTCAGGTTTCTGGGACCCGGAAACATCCCGATTTGACGCTATCACCGCGGGCCCTCCCGCGTGTTGACCGGCCTCAAGCTCCGGCGTTGCCGGTGCCGCCTTCCCGCGCATTCGCAACCGCGGCACGCGCGCACTTGGCGTACAGGTCGGGAAACGTGCCCGCCGGATCGTAGCGGGACTTGAGCCCCGCGTACGCACCACGGTCGTGCGCCGACCAGAATTCCTCCTCGGTGTAGTACGAGTCCGAGTACAGCGACTTGATCCCCGCGAGCTCGGCGACCTTGCGCTCGATCCTGCGGTTCAGGTAGCCCGCCGGCCGCGGCTCGACGCTCGTCACCACGTCCCAGAAGCCGAAATTGACGTAGACAGTGTCCGGGCGCAGCGGATACAGCGGGAAGCGCCGTTGCGGACCGGGGCTGCGGATCGGGCACAGCCAGACCGGCAGGATCCCGATCTCGCGGTGCAGGAACGCCAGGAATTCCGCGGCGCGATCGAGAGGGATGTCGACGTCCTGGATCACGGATTCCGGATGGCGGCCGCGCACGCGGTCGAGCATGCGCGTGACGCCCCACCGGCTGTTCCAGCGCATGATTCGCTGGTACGTGACCGAGTTGAGCCGCTCCCTGCCGAGCAGCCGGCGCAGGAGCATGTTCTGCGCGCCGACGTTCTTCGAGCACCAGAACCAGTCGGTGTCCCAGCGCCACACGTAATCGCGCGTCGTGAGGTAGTCGACGGTGCGCTCGCGGATCGACCGGTAATAGATCCGCTTGTACGTGTAGTCGTTCGCCCAGGGTGCGGTGTCGACGCAGCGCCCGAGCGTCAGGTACATCTCGTCCGGCGCGAACACCGTCCCGTCCAGGAAGTCGAGGCGGCCCTCCCGGCAGTGCCGGTCGATATCGGCGAAGCACGCGACGGCATCGGCGTGGCGAACGTGCTCGAGCTGCACGTAGTGTTTGACGGGGACGAGCCGCGCGGTGACGGCGAGCGCGTAGCCCAGCGTTCCGTAGGAATTGGGAAAGCCGAAGAAGAGGTCGCGGTGCTCGTTGTCGGGCGTGCAGCGGACGATGCGCCCGTCGCCGGTCAAGACGTCCAACGCGGTTACGGTGTCGTGCACGAGCCCGTATCGGAACGACGACGCCTCGATCCCGACACCCGCGACGGCGCCGCCCAGCGTGATCGACTTGAGCTGTGGGACGACCGCCGGAAGCAGACCCTGCGCGAGCGTCGCGTCGACGAGCGCGGCATAGGTGACCATGCCCTCGGCCTCGACCATGCCGGCAGCGGGGTCGACGCGGATCACCTCGTCGAAATGCGAGAGATCGATGCGCGGCCGCGTCGTGGCGCGGTCGCGGAAAAGATTGGATGTGCGCTTCGCCAGACCGATTGCGGCCGCGCCCCCGGCCGCGACCAGATCCGCCGACAGGCGCGCCTTCTTGTCGGCGTACGCGGTCACGGCGGCGCCCGATACAGGAACGCGCGGCTCATCGGATAGCGATCGCCGACATTCCCCTTGCTGACCGTCACCTGGAACAGGTTGAGCTGGACGTCCTTCCCGCGGAAGACCTCGGCACAGGACCACAGGTACGTGCGCCAGATGCGGCGGAACCGCTCGTCGAAGCGCCTGGGATCGAGTGCCTGAATCGCCTCCCAGTTGCGATCGAAGCGCTCGCCCCAGCTGTCGAGCGTCAGCGCGTAGTGCCGCCGCAGGTTCTCGACGTCGAGCACCTCGAGCCCGCAGCGCTCCATTGCGTCCAGCGCCTCCGAGAGGCTCGGAATCCAGCCTCCGGGGAAGATGTACTGGCGGATGAAGAACTCGGTTTCGCGCCTGCCGAGGTGGCCGATGAAATGGATGACGCCGAGGGCTCCGGGCTTCATCGCGCCCGCGTGGGCGCGAACGACCTTCGACAGCTGATCTGGTCCCGCATGCTCGAGCGTGCCGATCGACAGGAGCTTGTCGTACTGGCCGGGGATCTCGCGGAAATCGGCCTCGATCACGGCGAGCTTGTCGGCGAGCCCGCGCCGCTCGATGGCCGCGCGCGTTTCGGCGACCTGCTCGGTCGTCGCGTTGATGCCCGTTCCGAGCGCGCCGTAGTGCTCCCACGCGTGGAACAGCAGGCCACCCCAGCCGGAACCGACGTCGATGAAGGTCTCCCCCGGCTGCAGCCGCACCTTGCGGCACACGTGATCCATCTTGTTGCGCTGCGCCTCCTCGAGCGTCTTCGTCCCTTCGCTCCAGTACGCGCACGTGTACATCATCGCCGGCAGGTCGAGCCACTGCCGGTAGAACGCTTCGCCGAGGCCGTAGTGGAAGCGCGCGTTGGCCTTTGCCTGCGGAAGCGAGCGGTTCGAGAACCGCCGCTCGTGCCAGCGGTTGCGCAGCGCGACCAGCGGGTTCCCGACACGGTCGTAGCCGCTGTCGATGCCGGCGCGGAAGGCCAGCGCGAGGTCGCCGTCGACGTCGACGCTCCCATCGAAGTAGGACTCGAGCAGGCCGACGTAGCCGAACAGCAGGAGGCGCCGCTGCGCTGCCGGCGTCCGGAAAGTGATCGTGAATGCGGGATCGGGGCGGCCGTGTCGAAAGACCGCCCCGCCCGCGGATACGACCGTGAACGGGACGGCGGTGCCGGCGCCGATCGCGGCCAGCTTGCGCGCGATGGCTCTTGGGAAGGCCCGCGGGGCTGCGGGTTCGGCCCTTACCCTCGCGACGTGGTCGTGGTTGGTGATGACAACCCCTATGCTTGCGGATGCCCTCGTTGCGCTGGCGGGGGCGCGTGCCCGCGCCTTGACCCGGCGGCGCCGACCACCGCGCCCACGCTCGCGGCTCACGTCGCGCCGCCCCGAGAGGGCGCCCGTCATGCCTTGGGACGTCCCGGCGGCGCTCCGACGCCGCCAGCATTGCCTGCCGCGCACCGTTTGCCGACGCCCTGATTGTGGGCGTCGTCCGGCCGGCCCGCTTGACCGGCGTCAATGACGGTCGAAGGGGATCGGGTCGCGGCGTAAGATTGCGATACCGGATGCGCTTTCGGCGCACGCGACATGCACGGACCGCCAGCCAAGATGAGCACGCAGGAAACCACGCCCGACACCGGGCTCGACACCTTGCCGCCGAGGCAGGCCACACCGCACGCCGCCGCGGGACCCCGGCAGCCCGGGCGCGCGCCGTCCGATGCGGACGTGGCCAGCGACGATCCCGTCGTCGCGTTTCCTCCGCCGGAGGCGGCATCGGATGGGACGGGCGAGGTCGGTCCGGGTCACGGAGACGACGACGACGACGATGACAAGGACGGCGGGGGCGGCGGCAATATCGATCCCGACGACGATGAAGGCTTCGAGGACGAGGACGATGACGAGGACGACGAGGAGCCGCTGCGATGCGCGCGGCCCCGCCGCGGCGCAGGTCGGTTGGGCCGGATCGATGCACGCTGCAGCGGCGGGGCGCGGGGAGGACGCCCCCCCCTCAGCCCCCGTGGGACTCGATTCACGTGCGGGCGAATCGCTCGCTGCGCCGCAGCATTCCATGGTAGAATCCCTCGGTGCGGCGACCTGCGAGGTTCTTGGGGTTGCCCGTCGCATGCAGCGATCCCCAGGCAACCCGTTCATCGGTTTCTAATCTCTCGGTTCGTTCTCGGGGAAGCTCGAGTCCGAACGGCGGCATCCGGTTAGCGACGATGGCTTTGCAGTCTGTCGACCCGGTTGCGGCTGTTTGCGCGCGCCCGAGGCGTTTCCACTGACGGCGGTCTCCGCCCCAGGCGGGCGCCGGCGCCGCTTTCCTTTCCCGCTCATCCGGAATTCTGGGCACGGGCCGCCGCCTTGGCGTCGCCCGCTTACTTGCCCGTGCCCGCGCGGCGCTTCGTGCGCCACCGGGCGGCTTGGGAGGGTTGGATCCATGACATTCGAAGAACTGAAGCTCGCGCCGCAGCTCCTGCAGGCGCTCACCGCGTGCGGCTATGCCGAACCGACGCCGATCCAGGCGCAGGCGATTCCGCTGCTCATCGCGGGGCGCGACGTCATCGGCTCCGCGCAGACCGGCACCGGCAAGACCGCCGCGTTCGTGCTGCCGGCGCTGCAGCGGCTGGCCGCGTCGGGAATCCGCGCGGGCGCCGGGCGTCACGGGGTGGCGTCTCCGCGCATCCTGGTGCTGGCGCCTACGCGCGAGCTCGCGCAGCAGGTCGCCGAACAGGCGGTGCGCTACGGCCGGAGCCTGCGCGTCGCCACGGTCTGCATCTACGGCGGGGCGCCGTACCCGGTGCAGAACCGGGAGCTCGCCCGCGGCGCCGACATCATCGTCGCCACGCCGGGACGCCTGATCGATCACCTCGAGCGCGGCCGGATCGATCTTTCCGCGCTGGAAATGCTCGTCCTCGACGAGGCGGACCGCATGCTTGACATGGGATTCGTCGACGACGTCGAGCGCATCGCGCTGCTGGCGCCGAAGACCCGCCAGACCGTGCTGTTCTCGGCGACGTTCGACAGCGCGATCGCGCGGCTCTCGGCGCGGCTGCTGCGCGACGCCGTGCGCATCGAGGTGAAGGGCGAGGAGTCCGCCCCGCTGGCGATCGAGCAGCGCGTGCACTTCGCCGACGACCACTCGCACAAGCACCGGATCCTCGACCACCTGCTCGCCGACGTCGGGATGACGCAGAGCATCGTCTTCATCGCGACCAAGCGCGACGCCGAGTCGCTCGCACAGCGGCTCAAGGGCGAAGGCCACGCCGCCGCCGCGCTGCACGGCGACATGAACCAGCACGAACGCACGCGCACGCTGCAGGACATGCGGCGGGGCCGGGTGCGCACGCTGGTCGCGACCGACGTCGCGGCACGGGGCATCGACGTCGCGGGCATCAGCCACGTGATCAACTTCGACCTGCCGCGGCAGGCCGGCGACTATGTCCACCGGATCGGCCGCACGGGCCGCGCCGGTGCCGCCGGCATCGCCGTCTCGCTGGCGAACCACAGCGAGCGCGGCGCGCTGCGGCAGATCGAACGCTTCACGGGCGCCGCCATCCGGGCACACGAGATTCCGGGCCTCGAGCCGCGCCGTCGCGAGGATCGCTCCGCGCCCCGCGCCGGCTTCGGCAAGCCGGCGTTTCGCGGAGGCGACGCCGCGCCGCATGCACGACACGCGCCGCGGTGGGCGGAGCGCTCCGGCTCGGCCGGTGCCGGCCGCCACCGCGGTCGCGACGACGCAACGTCTGCCGGGGGATTTCGCGGAGGATTCGCGAAGAAGGCCGATCGCGCGCGCTGACAGTCGTCGCGGGCGGCCGACGCCGGAGCGACATTCGGTCCGGGTTCGAGACCGCCCCGCAACGGTGCGCACCGCCCGCAGAACGCCTGCGTCAGTCGGCAAGCCCGCCGAAGCGCCGGTAGAACCACGGCGACGCCGGCGGCAGCGTGCCGCTCCGGTCTTCGAGCGTCGCCGCGAGATGGCGTTCCGCGACGCGGTAGGTGAGCCGGTAGAAATCCCGGCACAGCGCATAGGCCGCGGGGCCGGGCCAGTCGAGCGGCAGCAGCGCCGCCGGGAGCTGCGGGTCGCGCAGCAGCGCGCGACGGTACTCGTGGATCAGGAGCGTACGCACGGCGAACGACTGCCCGGGATGGTGCGCGGCGTTCCCCGCCTCGCGGAACCGATCGATCACTCCGCCGAAGCGCAGCAGGAACCGGCGATAGTCGGCGGCGAGCCCGGCCAGGTCCCACGTGCGCGGCACCGCGGAGGCGAGCGTCTGCCCGCCGAGCGTGCCGTCGTCGTGCGCGCGCACCGCGACGACCCGGTCCGCAAGCCGCTGCGCCGCCAGGATGCGAGTCAATTCGGAAGGCGTCCGCGACGGCCGCGCGTACACGCCGGACGCGAGTGCGCCGAAGCCTGCCCACCCCAGCTCGGCTTTCAGCACGCGGCGCTGCGCCGCCGTCGAGCCGTTGGCGACCGCGATCTCCCAGGAATCGTCCCAGCGCTCGACGGGCGTCTCGTAGATTCTCCGGTAAGCCTGCTCGAATCGTCGCGCGCCGTCGCGCGTCAGCCGGTACAGGCTGCGCCGGCCGAAGGGCCGCGCGGTGAGCCACCCTTCGCGCGCCAGCCGGAACACGCTCGTCCGCACGCGTCGTTCGTTGATCCCGAAAGGCGCGAGCAGCTCGATGAGGCCCGTGAGCATCACGGCGCCGCCGTGCGGGGCGATCGCGTCGCCCCAGATCGTGATGATGAGCGACGGCGCGCGAGGCGGCGACGAGGCGAGCTCGCTCCGTATCCAGCGGCGCACGTGCCCGTCGGGGGAGGCAGGGGGGCGGGGAGAGGCGCGCATGGATCGGCCAGGGGAGGGCACCCGGAAGGCCCGGGCAACGTGATACAAACTTTACACCCGCTGGCAGTAAAGTGTATCGTTTCACACCCCGCGACCCCGGGGCCCGCCGCGAGGTGGCCGCGGCGATGCCCCGCGGTGCCCGCCGCGGCACGAGGAGAAGCGATGTACGCGCAGATGGTCGATACGGGTGTCAAGGCCGTGCAGGCCGCCGCCGACATGACGGCGGACGAGAAGGCGTTCCAGGCACGCATCGACGCCGACATCAGGGTCGAGCCCAAGGAGTGGATGCCCGAGGCCTACCGCCGGACGCTGATCCGGCAAATCTCCCAGCACGCACACTCGGAGATCGTCGGCATGCTCCCCGAAGGCAACTGGATCACGCGCGCGCCGACGTTGAAGCGCAAGGCCATCCTGATGGCCAAGGTCCAGGACGAAGGCGGCCACGGGCTCTACCTCTACGCGGCCGCGGAAACGCTCGGTGTGTCCCGCGACCGGATGGTCGACGACCTGCACGCGGGCCGCGCCAAGTACTCGTCGATCTTCAACTACCCGACGCTCACCTGGGCCGACATCGGGACGATCGGCTGGCTCGTCGACGGCGCGGCGATCATGAATCAGATCCCGCTGTGCCGCTGCTCGTTCGGCCCCTATGCCCGGGCGATGGTCCGCATCTGCAAGGAGGAGAGCTTCCACCAGCGGCAGGGCTACGACATCATGCTTGCGCTCGCGCGCGGCACGCCCGAGCAGAAAGCGATGGCGCAGGACGCGCTCGACCGCTGGTGGTGGCCGTCGCTGATGATGTTCGGGCCGCCCGACGCGCAGAGCGTGCACAGCGCCCAGTCGGCGGCGTGGAAGATCAAGATCCTGTCGAACGACGAGCTGCGGCAGCGCTTCGTCGACCAGACGGTGCCGCAGGCCGACTACCTCGGCCTGACCGTGCCGGACCCGGAGCTGAATTGGGACGCCGAGCGCGGCCACTACGACTTCGGCCCCATCGACTGGGCCGAGTTCCACAACGTCATCAAGGGCAACGGCCCGTGCAACCGCGAGCGGCTGCGCACGCGCGTCAAGGCGTGGGAGGACGGTGCCTGGGTTCGCGAGGCGGCGATGGCGCATGCGGAGAAGCGGGCCGTGCGGGCCGCAGCGCGAGTCGCCCCGCCCGCGGGGGCCGATGGCGGGGAGCGTACCGCTCGCGTTGACGCGATGGCGTGACGGTTGCGTGCGGCGATCCAGGCCGCCGGCGAAATGCGATTCTCTGGGAGGTCCGATGAGTGAATGGCCATTGTGGGAAATCTTCATCCGCAGCCAGCACGGCCTCGCGCACCGGCACGTGGGCAGCCTGCACGCCGCCGACGCCGCGATGGCGATCAAGAACGCGCGCGACGTCTACACGCGGCGCAACGAGGGCGTTTCGATCTGGGCAGTGCAGTCGGCCGACATCGTCGCGTCCGCGCCCGGCGACCGGGAGGCGCTGTTCGAGCCGGCGAACAGCAAGGTCTACCGGCACCCGACGTTCTTTCCGATGCCGGATGAAGTCAAGCACCTCTGAGTTTCCATTGGATCCGGCGGCGCCGCGCGACGAAGCGCTGTTCCAGTACCTGCTCCGCCTGGGTGACACGCCGCTGATCCTCGCGCAGCGCCTCGGCGAGTGGGTCGGCCGCGGTCCGGTGCTCGAGGAGGACATCGCGCAGACCAACGTCGGCCTCGACCTGATCGGCCAGGCGCGGCTCTGGCTGGCCTATGCGGGGGAGGTCGAGGCGCGCTGCGCGCCGGCCGGGCGCGACGAGGACCAACTCGCGTTCCTGCGTGACGGCGGAGATTTCCGCAACCTGCTGCTGGTCGAGCAGCCGAACGGCAGCTTCGCCGACACGATCGCGCGGCAGTTCCTGTTCGACGCCTGGCACCTGCTGCTGCTCCGTGCGCTCGCCGATTCGGGCGACGCGCGCATCGCGGGGATCGCCGCGAAGGGCGCGAAGGAGGCCGCCTATCACGTCGAGCGCTCGGAAGACTGGGTCATCCGCCTGGGCGACGGCACCGACGACTCGCACGCGCGGATGCAGGCGGCGATCGACGACCTGTGGATGTACACGGGCGAGATGTTCACGCCCGACGCCGTCGAGCTCGGGCTCGTCGAGGCGGGGATCGCCGCCGACGTCCGCGCGCTCGCGGCACCATGGCGGCAGCGCGTGGACGCGGTGCTCGCCGAAGCCACGCTCGCGGCGCCTGGCGAGACCTACATGCAGCGCGGCGGCAAGCAAGGCGTGCACACCGAGCATCTCGGGCACCTGCTCGCGGAAATGCAGGTGCTGCAGCGCGCCTACCCGGGCGCGCGCTGGTGAGGACCGCAGTCGTGACGAGTCAAGCGCGCGCGCCCGTCGTCCCCGCCGCGAACGACGGGAGCGCGCCGTCGCGCCCGACGGTCGCCGCCCTCTGGCTGGCGCTCGCGGCCGTGCCCGATCCGGAAATCCCGGTCGTGTCCGTCGCCGAGCTGGGCATCCTTCGCGGCGTCGAATGGGACGCCGCCGATCCGGCGACCCTCATCGTGGTCGTCACGCCGACCTATTCCGGCTGCCCCGCCACCGAGCTCATCGCGACCTCGATACGCGAGGCGCTTGCGGCCGCGGGCGTCGCTCGTGTCCGGCTGGAGACGCGCCTGTCACCGGCGTGGACGACGGACTGGATGACACCGGAAGGCCGGCGCAAGCTGCGCGAGTACGGCATCGCCCCGCCGGGTGGCACCGGCGCCGCGGTTGGAGCGGCGGCGATCGACGTCGCCGGCATCAGCCCGCTGCGCCGTGCCGCTGTCCCCGTCGTGTGCCCGCGCTGCGGCTCGCTGCAGACGCGGCTCCTCTCCCAGTACGGGTCTACGGCCTGCAAGGCGCAGTACCGCTGTCTCGACTGCCTCGAGCCCTTCGACTATTTCAAGCCGCATTGACGATGGGTTCCTCCGGGCCTTTTGCTTTCGTGCTGCGCGGCGGAGCCGGACCGTGCGCAGGCGGGCTTAGGATGAATCATGCGCCCGCCTGCGCACGGTCCGGCTCCGCCGCGAGGCGTCGCGCCATGTCACGCAGCATAGGGCTCGGGACGATGCATGCGCCTACCCGCGCACGGTCCGGCTCCGCCGCGATGCGTCCCGCAATGACACGCGTCAGGACCCGCGCGCTTCCATGAGCAAATTCCACCGGCTTGCCGTGGCGACCATCGAGCGCGAGACGCGCGACGCGGTCGCGATCACCCTCGCGGTGCCGCGCGAGCTCGCCGAAACTTTCCGCTTCGCCGCGGGCCAGCACCTGACGCTGCGCGCGTTCATCGACGGCCGCGATGTGCGGCGCTCGTACTCGATCTGCTCGGCCGTCCAGGACGGAGCCCTCCGGATCGCGGTCAAGCGCAATCAGGGCGGTGTGTTTTCCGCATGGGCGAACGAGACGCTGACGGCGGGGGACATGCTGGAGGTCACGGCGCCGATGGGGCACTTCAACGTACCGCTGGCGGCCGGCAACCGCAAGCACTATGCGGGGTTCGCCGCCGGCAGCGGGATCACGCCGCTGCTGTCGCTCGTCAAGACGACGCTTGCCGCGGAGCCGGCGAGCGAATTCACGCTGTTCTACGGCAACCGCGCCTCGAGCACAGTGATGTTCCGGGAAGAGCTGGCGGCGCTGAAGGACCTCCACCTCGCGCGGTTCAACCTCGTGCACGTGCTCTCGCGCGAGGCACAGGACATCGAGCTCCTGCACGGCCGCATCGACCGGGAGAAGGCCGACGCGCTGCTCGCGCACTGGCTCGACCTCGACGATGTCGACACGGTGTTCGTCTGCGGACCCGACGGCATGATGAGGGCAGTGGCGGAGGCGTTGAAGGTCCGCGGCTTTCCGGAGGCGAGGATCCGGATCGAGCGCTTCGCGACCAGCATTCCGAAGCGCGAGCAGAGACCGGCGAAGCCGCCCGAGCCCGGCCACACCGAGTGCGCGGTGACGGTCGTGCTGGATGGCGTCACCAGGACGTTCACGCTGGAAAAAGGCCGGGAGAGCGTCCTCGAGGCGGGATTGCGGTCCGGAATCGAGCTGCCCTATTCGTGCAAGGCTGGCGTCTGTTCGACGTGCCGCGCGAAGCTCACCGCGGGCGAAGTCGACATGGACGTCAATTACGCGCTCGAGGACTACGAGGTCGCGCGCGGGTTCGTGCTCACGTGCCAGAGCCACCCGGTGACCGACAGCGTGACCGTCGATTACGATCAGACGGGCTGAAGCGGACCTGCGGCATCGGGAGAACGCCGGACCCACCGCATCGGGAGGAAGCCGCACCCATGGCATCGGGAGGACGCCGGCATGTGCGGACGACGTGCCGCGGGGTTGCCTTCAGGCCGGCGGGTCGCGTCGAACCGAATCCGGTCCCTGGGGCGTGCTAGAGTTTCGAAGACGAACGACGACCGACCGAGGAGCCCTCCGTGCCGCATCCGCTGTTCGAACGCCACGCCGCGACGCTGGAACACGCGCTGGCCGCGATCGCCGACCGCGGCTACTGGAGCCCGTATCCCGAATCGCCGAGCCCCAAGGTTTACGGCGACGGCGCGGCCGAGGCGGGCAAGGCGGCGTTCGACGCGCTCGTCGGCAAGCCGTTCGCGCTCGACCAGCCGGGCACCAACGGGACGGTCGGCGGCGAGGTGTCGCCGTACGGCTCTCCGCTGGCGATCACCTACCCGAAGGCCGACCTCGATGCGCTCTTCGCCGCCGTCGCCGTCGCGGCGCAGGGCTGGCGCCGGGCGGGGCCGCAGGCGTGGGTGGGCGTGTGCGCGGAGATCCTGCACCGGATAAACCGGCAGAGCTTCCTCTTCGCCAACGCCGTAATGCACACGACGGGCCAGGCTTTCATGATGGCGTTCCAGGCCGGCGGGCCGCACGCGCAGGACCGCGGCCTCGAGGCGGTCGCGTATGCGTGGGCCGAGATGAAGCGCATCCCCGCCAAGGCGTACTGGGAGAAGCCGCAGGGCAAGAACGAGCCGCTGAAGATGGAGAAGCATTTCCGGATCGTGCCGCGCGGCATCGGCCTCGTGATCGGCTGCTCCACGTTTCCGACGTGGAACGGCTTCCCCGGCCTGTTCGCCGACCTCGCGACCGGCAACGCCGTGGTCGTGAAGCCGCATCCGGCGGCGATCCTGCCGCTCGCGCTGACGGTCAGGATCGCGCGCGAGGTGCTCGCCGAGGCGGGCTACGACCCGAACGTCGTCACCCTCGCCGCGCACGGGGCCGGCGACGACGTCGCGCGCACGCTCGCGCTGCGGCCCGAGGTCCGGCTCATCGACTTCACCGGCAGCTCCGCGAACGGCAACTGGCTCGAGGCGAACGCACGGCAGGCGCAGGTGTTCACGGAGAAATCCGGGGTCAACCAGATCATTGTCGACTCAGCCGACGACTTCAAGGCGCTCGCGCGCAACGTCGCCTTCTCGTTGTCGCTGTACACCGGGCAGATGTGCACGGCGCCGCAGAACATCTACATTCCCGGGAGCGGCATCGAAACCGCCGACGGGCGCCTCACCTTCGACCAGGTCGCCGCGGGCATCGCCGAGGCCGTGCAGAAGCTGCTGGGCGACCCGGCGCGCGCCGTCGAGATCCTGGGCGCCGTCGTGAACGAAGGTGTCCTCGAACGACTGCAGGCGGCGCGCGCGCTCGGCCCGATCGTCCTCGACGCCCGCGAGATCGCACACCCTCTGTACCCGCAGGCGCGCATCCGCACGCCACTGATCGTCAGGCTTGCCGCCGCCGAGCGCGACCGCTATTTCGCCGAGTGGTTCGGTCCCGTCGCGTTCGTGATCGCGACGGAATCGACCGGCGAGAGCCTCGCGATCGCCCGCGATGCCGCGAAGGCCCGCGGCGCGCTGACGCTGTCGGTCTACTCGCGCAACCGGGACGTCGTCGACCGCGCGATCGCCGTCGCCGAGGATGCCGGTGTCGCACTGTCGATCAACCTGACCGGCGGCGTGTTCGTCAACCAGTCGGCCGCGTTCTCGGATTTCCATGGCACGGGCGCCAACCCCGCGGCCAACGCGGCGCTGACCGACGCCGCGTTCGTCGCGTCGCGCTTCCGCGTCGTCCAGCACCGCATGCACGTCTGACGCCGGCGGCGGCGACTCGACCATGAGCTACGCGAACATCCTTTTCTCGACCGATGCCGGCGTCGCGCGGCTCACGCTGAACCGCCCCGACCGCCTCAACAGCTTCAACGACGCAATGCACGCGGAGGTCCGCGACGCGCTCGAGCAGGTCGCGGCCGATGCGTCGGCGCGGGTGCTGCTCCTCACCGGCGCCGGCCGGGGCTTCTGCGCCGGCCAGGATCTGGGCGATCGCGCGGTGGCGCCTGGCGCGGCGCCGGTGGACCTGGGGGCGTCGATCGAGCGCAACTACAAGCCGCTGATCCTCGGCCTGCGCGCGCTGCCGCTGCCGGTCGTCTGCGCCGTCAACGGCGTCGCCGCCGGTGCCGGCGCCAACCTCGCGCTCGCCTGCGACGTCGTCATCGCGGCGAAATCAGCGAGCTTCGTCCAGGCGTTCTGCCGGATCGGCCTCGTCCCGGACTCCGGCGGCACGTACTTTCTCCCGCGCCTGGTCGGCACCGCGCGCGCGATGGGCCTCGCGCTCACCGGTGACAAGCTCGGCGCCGAGCAGGCCGCGCAGTGGGGGCTCATCTGGCGCTGCGTCGAGGACGCCGAGCTGGCGAATGCCGCCGATGAGCTGGGGCGCGTGCTCGCGCAGATGTCGAAACCGGGGCTCGCGGCGATCAAGCAGGCGATCCACGCCGCCTCGGGCAATTCACTGACCGCGCAGCTCGATCTCGAGCGCGACCTGCAGCGCGCGCTGGGCAACGGCGACGACTACCGCGAAGGTGTCGCGGCGTTCGCCGCCAAGCGGGCGCCGCGCTTCACGGCCAGCTGAGATGAAGTGCCCCCACGCCCGCTCCGCTCGCTGCCCCCCGGGCCACTCGGTGCCCGTCGGGCGGCCGTGCGGGCACTGAGGCCTTCGCGATGGCCGCCGCGCTGCCCCCGGGCTCGACCGTCGCCGTGATCGGCGCGGGCACGATGGGTGCGGGCATCGCGCAGATCGCCGCCCTTTGCGGGCACCGGGTCCAGCTCCACGACGCGCGCCTGGGCGCCGGCGACGCGGCGAAGAAGGCCATCGCGGCCGCGCTCGCGAATCTCGTCGCGAAGGGCCGTCTCGCGCAGGCCGACGCCGACGCCGCCGTCGGGCGGATCGCGACGGTGGTGACGCTCGCCGATTCCTGCGTGGCGCAGCTGGTCATCGAGGCGATCGTCGAGGACCTCGCGGCAAAGCGCGAGCTCTTCGCGTCCTTGGAAAACGTCGTCGCGCCGGACTGCATTCTCGCGTCGAACACGTCTTCGTTCTCCATCACGGCGCTCGCCGGCGGCGGCAGGCATCCGGAGCGCTTCGCGGGGATGCATTTCTTCAATCCGGCGCCGCTGATGCCGCTCGTCGAGATCGTGAGCGGCCTCGCGACGTCGCCCGCGACCCTCGACACGCTGTTCGCGACGACGCTCGCCTGGGGCAAGACGCCCGTGCGCGCGTCGTCGACGCCCGGATTCATCGTCAACCGCTGCGCGCGGCCGTTCTACACCGAGGGGCTGCGGCTCCTCGCCGAGCGCGCCGCCGACCCGGCGACGCTGGACGCCGTCGTCCGCGAGGCAGGGGGGTTCCGGATGGGGCCCTTCGAGCTGATCGACCTCATCGGACTCGACGTGAATCTGGCGGTGACGGCGAGCATCTGGGGCGCGTACTTCCACGACCCGCGGTACGCGCCTTCGGTGCTGCAGCAGGAGCGCGTGACGGCGGGTTTCCTCGGCCGCAAGACGGGGCGCGGGTTCTACGATTACGCGGCGGGCGCCGCGAAGCCCGAGCCGCGCACCGAGGCACGGCGTCCGGCGCCGGCGCAGGTGTCGGTGCACGGCGATCCCGGAATCGCGTCGCCCCTGGTCGAGCGGATCGCGGCGGCCGGCGTGACGGTGCAGCGCGAGCGCACCGATTCGCGATTTCCCGGCGGCGCGATCCACGTCGCTGGCGGCTCCGGCGGCGCGTGGCTTGCGCTCACCGACGGACGGACCGCGACCGCACGCGTCGCCGCCACCGGCGTGCGCGAGCTCGTGCTCTTCGACCTCGCACTCGACTACGCGACGGCGGCGCGCCTGGCGGTCGCCCGCGCGGACACCTGCGGCGATCCCGCGTACGCATCGGCGGTGGGCGCGCTGCAGGCGGCCGGCATCGCGGTCTCGGCTCTCGACGACGTCGCGGGACTCGCGGTGCTGCGCATCGTCGCGATGCTTGCGAACGAGGCGGCCGACGCCGTCGTGCAGGGTGTCGCCGAACCGGCGGCGATCGATCTCGCCATGCAGAAGGGTGTCGGCTATCCGCGCGGACCGCTGGCCTGGGCCGACGCGCTCGGCGCCGCGATGGTCCGCGACGCCGTCGCCAATCTCGCGGCGCATTACGGCGCGGACCGCTACCGGCTGTCGCCGCTGTTGGCGCGCCGGGCCGCGACCGGAGGGGCGCTCGGTGGGTGAACATCATCCGGCAATGACGACGGCGGACGCGCGGGTGCTTGCCGAGCGCGTCGCCGCATCGATGTACGCGCGCGACACCGCGACGCACACGCTCGGCATCCGCATCGTGCACGTCGGGCCCGGGTTCGCGGAGCTTTCGATGACGGTGCGCGCGGACATGCTGAACGGCCACCAGATCTGCCACGGCGGGTTCATCTTCACGCTCGCCGACAGCGCCTTCGCCTACGCGTGCAACAGCTACAATCTCAACACTGTCGCTTCGGGCTGCGCGATCGAGTTCACGGCACCGGCGCGCCCGGGCGACGTGCTGGCGGCGCGCGCGCACGAGCGGCAGCTCGCGGGCCGCACCGGCGTCTACGATGTCGAGGTCGCGAACCAGCGGGGCGAGACGATCGCGCTGTTCCGCGGCAAGAGTTACCGGATCAAGGGCCACCAGCTGGAGGATCCGACCGCGGTCTGATGAACACGCGCGAGCGCCGGCAAGCGGCCGGTCGCGCGCCCTTACACGAACAGGGAGGAGGCCAGCCATGTCCGTCAGGAAACCGGCCCCGGGGGACCTCGAGCCGGTCGAAAAACTGAGCCGCAAGGCGCTCGCTGCGCTGCAGCTCGAGCGCCTCCGGTGGTCGCTCGCGCATGCGTACGAGCACGTCCCGCATTACCGGCGGAAATTCGATGCGGCCGGGGTCCACCCGCGCGACCTCAAGGCGCTCGCGGACCTCGCGAAGTTTCCGTTCACGACCAAGGTAGACCTGCGGGACAACTATCCGTTCGGGATGTTCGCCGTGCCGCGCGAGCACGTGGTGCGCATCCATGCGTCGTCGGGAACCACCGGCAAGCCGACGGTCGTCGGGTACACGGCGAAGGACATCGACACCTGGGCGGTGGTGATGGCACGCTCGATCCGCGCGGCGGGCGGCCGCGCCGGCGACATCATCCATGTCGCGTACGGCTACGGCCTCTTCACCGGGGGGCTGGGCGCGCACTACGGCGCCGAGCGGCTGGGCGCGACGGTGATCCCGATGTCGGGCGGCATGACCGAGCGGCAGGTCCAGCTCATCCAGGACTTCAAGCCCGAGATCATCATGGTCACGCCGTCGTACATGCTGGCGATCGCCGAGGAGATGGAGCGGCAGGGGATGGATCCGCGCCGCTCGTCGCTCAAGATCGGGATCTTCGGCGCCGAGCCGTGGACACCGGCGATGCGCACGGCGATCGAAGCCCGGCTCGACATGGACGCGATCGACATCTACGGGCTCTCCGAGATCATCGGCCCCGGCGTCGCGCAGGAGTGCATCGAGACCAAGGACGGCCTCACGATCTGGGAGGACCATTTCTACCCCGAGATCGTCGATCCGGAAACGGGAGCCGTGCTGCCCGAGGGCGAGAAGGGCGAGCTCGTTTTCACGTCGCTCACGAAGGAGGCGCTGCCGATGGTCCGCTACCGGACGCGCGACCTCACGCGGCTCCTGCCGCCGACGGCGCGCGCGATGCGCCGGATGGAGAAGATCACCGGCCGCTCGGACGACATGCTGATCATTCGCGGCGTCAACGTGTTCCCGACGCAGGTCGAGGAGCTGATCCTCAAGCATCCCGAGCTCGTGCCGCACTACCAGCTCGAGATCACGCGACCGAAGAACCTGGACGAGATGGCGGTGCTGGTCGAGCGCTCGCCCGCGGTCGGCGCGGCCGACGGCGACGCGGCCGGGATCCGGCTCGCGCACCTCGTCAAGTCGCTGATCGGCGTGACGGCCGAGGTCCGCGTCGTCCCGCCGGGAATGATCGAGCGCTCGCTCGGCAAGGCGAAGCGCGTCGTCGACAAGCGGCCGAAATAGCATCGCCGTCCGAGCCAAGCGCCCGGCGGGTCGGCGACGATCCTCGCGCCGAAGGGCTACCGAATCGCGGCGTTTGCCGGCAGCGGCCGCGCAGGCAGGAGCGGCAGCCCCGGCGCCGGTTTCGACTTGGGGCTGCGCGGCGGATGTCGCCGGGATCGCTGGTCGGATCGCAAGCCGCTGATCTGGCGCGCTTTGGGCTCCCGGTTCTGCGTCGAACGGGGCTATAAGCGCCCTTCGGCGGCTGCGTCTTGCATGGATATTGCTTTCCTCCCCCGAGACTTTGGACGGTTGCCATTCGGCTCCCGCTGAACAGGCTCGCCAGGGGTTCTTCGGGGCTTCGCCCTTGTCCGTATGCACGGACCTCGGTCGGTCCCGGTGCGGCCCCTTGCACGCCGGAACAACGGCAGGGAAGACACGATGATGCTCGATGACTTGGCGCTGGTGCCCTCGGGAACAGCGGTGGACGAGACCGCCCCGGTAGTGGCCCGGACGCGGTCGGAGAGCATCGCCGACGGCCCGTTCGCGGAGGGCCCGCGGATCCGCAACGACACCAAGGTCATGATCATCGACGACGAGCCGCTCAATGTCGAGGGCCTCGAGGCGTTCCTGACCGCGGCCGGCTACACCAACATCGTCTCGACCAGCGATGCGGAGGGCGCACGGGACCTGCTGTTCAACGAGCAACCCGACGTGTTGCTGCTCGATCTCATGATGGCGCCGCTCGACGGATTCGAGGTTCTGGCGTGGATGCGAACGGAAAGGACGCTACGGCACGTTCCGGTCATCGTGCTCACGTCCGCAGCGGACGCCGAGACCAAGCTGCGCGCGCTGGAACTGGGCGCCGCCGATTTCCTCGCCAAACCCGTCGATGCCAGCGAGCTAGCTTTGCGTCTGCGCAACGCGCTGGCCGCGAAGATCTACTGCGACCGCGTCGCGTACTTCGACTCGCTGACCGGCCTTCCCAACCGCGAGCGGTGCCTCGATCGCGTGGAATGGGCGCTCCGCTATGCAAAGCGCTATGGCACGGTGGGCGCGGTGATGCAGGTCGGCCTCGACCGCTTCAAGCAGATCAACGAGGCCCTGGGACCGGCGATCGGGGACCATATCCTGCGCGTTGCCGCCCGGCGGCTGCAGAAATGCGTGCGCGAGACCGACTTCGTCGCGCCATCAGCTTCGCGCGTTGCCGACTCCGTCGTTTCGCGGCTGGGCGGCGACGAATTCACCGTACTGCTGCCGGTCATGGAGCGGCCCGAGAACGCGGCGGTGGTCGCGCAGCGAATCCTCGAGCTCAACGGAGCGCCGTTGAGCGTGGGCTCGCGCGAGGTGTTCGTCAGTTGTTGCATCGGCATCGCGGTGTTTCCCGCCGACGGCACGACCAAGGACACGATCCTGAAGGACGCGGGCGTCGCGATGCACCATGCGAAGCTCTCCGGCGACGGCTACAAATTCTATTCGAAGGACCTGAACGCGAGGTCCCTCCATCGGCTGAGCCTCGAGGCCGAGCTGCGGCGGGGGATCGAGCGCGGGGAGCTGCGCGCCTTCTACCAGCCCAAAGTCGATCTCGCGACGGGGCGCCTTTGTGGCGCCGAGCTCCTGGTGCGCTGGCAGCACCCGACGCGCGGGCTTGTCCTTCCGGCCGATTTCATTTCGATCGCAGAGGAAACGGGACTTATCGTCGGCCTCGGGGAATGGGTCCTGGCGGCGGGATGCGGCCAGGTCAAAGCATGGCGGACGCAGGGAGTCGTGCCGCCGCGGATCTCGATCAATCTGTCGAGCCTGCAATTTCGCCAGCGTCGGCTGGTACAGACGGTGCGCGATGCACTGGCCCATGCCGGCGTGAACGCATGCGACCTCAGTCTCGAATTGACCGAGTCGGCGATCATGGAACGGGGACAGGAGAACGTCCACGTAATGAAAGAACTCAAGGACCTCGGCGTCGCGTTGTCCATTGACGACTTCGGCACCGGCTATTCGTCGCTGAGCCACCTCAAGCGCTTTCCGCTCGACGAAATCAAGATCGACCGCGCGTTCCTCGCCGACATTACGACCGACCGCGATAACGCCGCCATTGCCATCGCCGTCATCCGCATGGGTCACAGCCTGGGTCTGAGGGTCGTGGCCGAGGGAGTGGAAACCGCGGAACAACTGGCCTTTCTGCAAGCAAATGGCTGCGACGAAGCGCAAGGATTCCTGTTCGGTCGCCCGGTTCCGCCGGAGGAGTTCGGCGCGATGCTCCAGGCGACCGCCTCACCTCTTTGGCCGCCGCTGCCGCGATGAAGGAAGCCCCCGGGGCGCCGACCCGACGGCGCAAAGCACCGGGAAGATGACCTGCAACGGCAAGTAATTGCCGTTTTTCGACAAAGCCTTACGGGAACCTGCCGATAAACAACGGCCGGTCATTCCCTCCGTTTCCCGGGCTCTCTTGGCACGGATCATGCGTGGTCTTGTTGTTGACCACTGCTAATGGCCTGATGCGCGGCATCGGCAGGGGCGGCAACTATTGACGCTCGAGGCTTCCGAATGGTGTCCGCTACCGCAACGGCAGTTCAACGTTGGCTGCAAACCTACTGCGACCGGTCCGATCAGGTCGCCGGGGGCGTCGTCGTGGTCCCTGGCGCTGGCGACGGGCCTCTGCAGACCGCTGCCGAGTGGCCGCTCGAGAGCAGCCTCACACCGCCGCTGGTTGCCGCCGCCAAGGCCGCCGTGCAACGCGCGCGACCCGTGGTGGTCGTCCCGTCGGTGACCGAGCGCACCGCCGAGCACTCGCGGGTAATCTCGCTTCCGCTGCGCGCCGGTACGCGTTCGCTCGGAGCGGTAGCGCTGGCCGTGCGGACGCCCGATGCCGACACCGCACGCGGCCTGCTGCAGGATCTCGAGCGGGCGGCCGCCTCGCTTGCGGCTGCATTGACCCCGCTCGCCGATGCGGCCAAGCCGGTTAACGCCGGCAGCCTGCTGCGGTTCCAGGCGGCATTGATGGGCGAGGCGAAGCTGCGGGAAGGCGCCGCGGCACTTGCCGGGGAGCTGGCCGCCGCATTGGGATTCGATCGCGTCAGCGTCGGCGTCATGGACGGAACCCGCATCGACGTCGTGGCGCTGTCCAACACGGCGGAATTCAGCAATGAGCGCGAGTTGTTGCGGGGCCTCGCCGCCGTCATGGAGGAAGCGGCCGAGCAAGGGGTCTCGGTCGTCTACCCGGCCGCCTTGAGCGACAAGCCGCGAATCGTTCTCGCGCACGCCGAGCTCCTCGCACGCACCGCGATGGCCGCATGCACGGTGCCGCTGGTCAGTGCCGGAAAGAGCGTCGGTGCTCTCGTTTTCGAACGTGCCGGCGCGACACCGCCGCCGCCGCAGGAAATCGAACTTTGCGAGCACATCGCCTGCTTGCTGGGCCCCGTCATCGAGCTCAAGCATCGCGCAGAACGGTCGTGGGCCGCGCGTGCCGCGGAAACGGCAGCGACAGGTTGGGCGAAGCTCACGGACCGGGATGATCCGTGGCCGAAGGTCGCGCTCGCCGCCCTGCTCGCGATGGCGGCGGCTGCGGTGATGGTCCCGGTCGAGTATCGCGTTGGCGCCCCGGCCCGCGTCGAAGGCGCCGAGCAGCGCGTGGTGGCGGCGCCGATGGATGGTTACCTGCGCCAGGCGCATGCCCGCCCCGGCGACGTCGTGCGCGCCGGCGACCTGTTGATCGAGCTTGCCGACCAGGATCTCGTGCTCGAAGGCCGCAAGTGGGAGAGCGCGCTCGGCCAGCACGAGAACGGCTACAGCGCAGCCCTCGCCCGGGCGGATCGCACCCAGTTCGTGATCAGTCAGGCGAAGGCGACCGAGGCGCGGGCCCAGCTCGACCTCGTGCGACAGCAGCTTGCGCGCACCCGACTCGCGGCGCCCATCGATGGCGTCGTGATCAAGGGGGACGTGAGCCAATCCCTGGGAGCGCCGGTGCAGCGCGGCGACGCGCTGATGACGATCGCTCCGCGCGACCAGTTCCGGCTCATTGTCGAGGTCGACGAGCGCGACATCGGCGACATTCGCACCGGCCAATCCGGTCACCTCGCCTTGTCCGCGCTGCCCATGGAGACGCTGCAATTCACGGTCGAACGCGTGACGCCGGTGGCGACGATCAAGGACGGGCGAAATGCGTTCGAGGTCGAGGCGAGGCTCGAGCCCGGCGACGCCCCGCTGCGGCCGGGTCTGCAAGGGGTGGCGAAGATCGACACGGGCACCCAGTCGCTGGCCTGGATCTGGACCCACCGAATCACCGATTGGTTGCGTCTCGCGCTGTGGGCCTGGGGGGGCTGAATTGGCGGCGTCGCTGTTCAGCGCAGAGTGGCACCGCGTCTCGCGCCTGCAGCCGCGGCTGCGTGCCCAGGTGCGCGTTCGACGCCAGCGATGGCGCGATCAGCAGTGGCATGTCCTGTCCGACGACGCCACGGGCCGCCAGCACCGCATCAATGACGACGCCTACCAGCTGATCGGCCGCTGCGACGGCACGCGCACGGTGCAGGAGGTATGGGACACCGTGCTGGAAAGCCGGGGCGATGCGGCACCGACGCAGGACGACGTGATCCGCCTGCTCGGACAACTGAACGAGCAGGAGCTGCTGCAAGCGGACCGCGCGCCCGACATCGCCCGCGCGTTTCAGCGCCGCGACGAGCGTAGCAGCCGGCAGCGCCGGGCCAGGATCAACCCCTTCGCCTTTCGTTTGCCGCTGTTCGATCCCACCGCCTGGCTCCGGCGGCTCGATCCCTTGGGCAAACTGGTCTTCCGACCCGTCGCGTTCTGGCTGTGGCTTTTCGCCGTCGGATTCGCCGCGCTGGCTGCCGGCGCCGATTCGGAAGCGCTGTGGGCCCATGCCCGGCTGCACATGCTCACTCCCGGATACCTGGCGTTGATGTGGGTGTGTTTCCCGCTGATGAAGCTGTTGCACGAACTTGGCCATGCGCTGGCCGTGCGGCGCTGCGGCGGGGAAGTACACGAGATCGGGATCGGCCTGTTAGTCCTGGTACCGGCGCCGTACATGGATGCCTCGGCGGCCTCCGCCTTTCCCCGACGCCAGGACCGCGCGATCGTGGGCGCGGCGGGCATCATGGTCGAACTGGCGCTGGCCGCGATCGCAGTCTGGTTCTGGCTCAACCTGCAGCCGGGCCTCGCGCGCGACGTCGCATTTGTCGTCCTCTTTCTCGGCAGCGCGTCCACGCTGGTGTTCAACGGCAACCCGTTGCTGCGCTTCGACGCGTACTACGTAATGTGCGACCTGCTGGACCTGCCGAATCTCGCGTCGCGCAGCACCGCTTACTGGACGTATCTGCTCCGGCGCCACGTGCTGCGTGCGCGCGCCGACGCGCCGCCGCTCGCGCGGGGCGAGCGCAAGTGGCTGGTGGGCTACGCCCCGCTGTCCGCGGCTTACCGCCTGGCGATTTCCATTTCCATCGTGCTTTGGCTGGGCGGCAAGTGGCTTCTGCTGGGCCTGCTGGTGGCGACCTACCTTGTCATCGGTACCCTGCTGTGGCCGCTCGTCAAGTGGTCGCGCCAAACGTTCGCGGCGTCCGAGCCCGGGCGAGAGCATGCCCGCATTCGCCTCGGTCTCGGGCTGCTCGCGGCAAGCGCACTCTTCCTGCTGTGCGCGCTGCCGTTGCCGTTCTCCACCGTGGCCCCGGCCGTCGTGTGGCTGCCCGACCAGGCGCAGGTTCGCCCGGAAGTCGACGGGTTCATCGCCGCGCTGCCGGTTCGCGACGGCGAAGCGGTCACGCCGGGCCAGCTCCTCGTGGTGCTGAGCAACCCGGAGCTCAACGTCGAACGCGACAAGCTCGCGAGCCGACTCGAGGGCCTGCACGCGGATCATTATCGGCTGATGCTGCGCGATCCCGGCGCGGCGGACAGCCTGGCGCGCGACATCGACCGCACCGAAGCCGAGCTGGCGCGCGCGGTCGAACGCATCGGCCAACTCGAGGTCCGCGCGCAGGCGACGGGTACGCTCGTGATGCCGAGGCAGTCGGATCTCGTCGACACCTACGCGCACCACGGCGCCACGCTCGGTTACGTGCTCGGGCCCGACGGACTGCGCGTGCGCGCAGCGGTCGCGGAGGAGGACGCCCATCTGGTGCGCAATCGCGCCCGGCGCGCGGTCGTGCGCCTCGCCGAGTCTCCCGGCGTCACGTTGCAGGCGGTGGTCAGCGGGGACGTGCCCGCTGCCACGCGCCGGCTCCCGAGCCCCGCGCTTGCCGATCGGGGCGGCGGTCCGTATGTGAGCGACCCCGCCGACAAGGACGGCATCCAGAGCCTCGAGCCGGTCTTCCTGTTCGATCTCACCCTCGATGGCCGCAATCTCGAGCGCGTCGGCGGCCGCGCGTGGGTGCGGTTCGACCACGGATTCGAGCCGCTTGCGGCGCAGGGCTACCGCCGGGCGAGCCAGCTCTTTCTCAAGCACTTCTCGCCGCAAGAGTGAATACATCTCGCAAGATGAACTCGTTCACCCGAACCGCCGAGCTGCCGATCCCCGGACTGCTGCTCGGGGCCTATCCCGAGCGCCGACACGGTCGGAGCGCCGCCTCGCCGGTGCTGCCGGCGTGGGTACGACTTCTGGGCGACGGCATCGGCGCGCTGGAAATCGGCCGCCCCAAACGGTTCGTCGCAGAGGTCCGCTCGCGCGAGCCCGCGGCGCTGAAGCTCGGCGCCGACCGGTTCCAGGCGGCGCTACGGGCGCTGCGCCTCGCTCTCGGCCGGGACGGATTCCAGAGCGAGCACGTCGCACAGGCGTTCGCGCTGGTCAGCGCGGCGTCCTCGCGCATACTCGGCGTCCGCCCGTTCGACACGCAGCTCATCGCCGGCCGCATCGTCCTCGACAACCGGCTGGCGGAGATGGCGACGGGCGAAGGCAAGACGCTCGCCATCGCGCTCGCGGCGGCCACTGCCGCGCTCGCGGGCATTCCGGTGCATGTCATCACCGCAAACGATTATCTGGTGACGCGCGACGCCGAGCACCTGGGACCCGTCTACGGCGCGCTCGGTCTGTCCACCGGGGCCGTGACGCAGCCGCAGGACGCCGCCGAGCGGCGCGCTGCCTATGCCTGCGATATCACTTACTGCACGGCCAAGGAGCTGGTCTTCGATTACCTGCGCGACGGCCTTTGCCGCATCCGCGATCCGCTGCACTGGCGCCTCGAGCAGCTCGCCGGGCAAAGAGCCGACGGCCCGCTGCTGCGCGGACTGTGCATGGCGATCATCGACGAGGCGGACAGCATCCTCATCGACGAGGCGCGTGTGCCGTTCATCCTGTCGCAGGCGGGGAATGGGGGACTGCACGGCGAATACCTGGCGCGGTCACTCGAGCTTGCGCGCTCGATGCGCGCGGGTGACGACTATCGAATCGACCCGTCCGTCCTCTCGGCGGAGCTCACCGATCCGGGACGCGAGCGGCTGGAGGGCGCCGCGGCGTCGCTCCCGCCGGTGTGGCGCAACCGGCTGCATCGCGAGGATGCGGTTTGCACCGCGCTCGCGGCGCTGCACCTCTATCGGCGCGATCGTCAGTACCTGGTCCGCGACGGGCAGGTCCTGGTCATCGACGAGACGACGGGGCGCGTCGCGCCCGGTCGCGCGTGGTCGCGCGGACTGCACCAGTTGATCGAGCTCAAGGAAGGCTGCCCACCGAGCGCCGAGATGCGGACGGCGGCCCAGATCACTTACCAGCGCTTCTTTCCGCGCTACCTGCGGCTCGGCGGCTTGAGCGGCACGCTGACCGAGGCGCGTGCCGAGCTCCTCGCCGTCTACCGGATCGCCGTGCGGCGCGTGCCTCTGCGCAAACCGTGCCGGCGCGTCGTGCTTCCGCGGCGCCTATTCCCGGACTGCGCGTCGTTGTGGGGCGCGGTCGCGGCGCGGATCGACGAGTTGCATGGCGCAGGAAGGCCGGTCCTCGTGGGCACCGATTCGGTTGCGGATTCCGAAGCGCTCGCGCGGCGCCTCGCGCAGGCGGGTCTGCCGCACGTCGTGCTCAACGCGCGGCACGACAAGGACGAAGCCCGCATCGTGGCCATGGCCGGCGCGCGCGGCGCGATCACCGTTGCGACCAACATGGCTGGCCGCGGCACCGATATTCCGCTCGGCGACGGCGTCGCGGCGCTCGGGGGCCTGCACATCATCTGCTGCCAGCTCAATGCCGCGCGCCGTGTCGACCGCCAGCTTGCGGGGCGCGCCGCGCGCCAGGGCGATCCCGGATCGGTCGAGACATGGCTCTCGCTCGACTCCCCGCTCCTGGCCACAATGCTGCCGCGCCTGGTGACGCCCCTGCTGCGCCAGCGCGGCGGAAAGCTGCCCGCAATGCTGGTGGGAGCGCTCGCCGGCCTCCCCCAGCGGCGGGCGGAGCGACGCCACTTTCTGCAACGCAAGCGCATGTTCGAGCATGACCAACGGATGGACCGTCAACTCGCGTTCGGCGGTCCCAGTGCATGAAGGAATCAAACCATGATCCTTGAAGCGAAACGGATGTTACTGCTGGCGTGCGCGGTCGCAGCGCCAGTGTGGGCGGCTTCACCGATGGGGTGCCTGATCGAACCGGAGCGGGTCGCCGATATCGGCAGCCAGGTGGTGGGAGTCATCGAAACGATCGACGTTGAGCGCGGGGACGTGGTGAAGAAGGGGCAGGTGGTGGCGACGCTCCGTGCCGACGTCGAGCGCGCGTCTGTGATCGTGGCCAACTCGCGGGCCGAAGCCCAGGCCGAGCTGCAGGCCGCCGCCGCGAACGTCACCTTCAACCAGCAGCGGCTCACGCGCGCGGAGGACCTCTTCGCCAAGAAATTCATCTCGCAGCAGGCGCTCGATCAGGCGCGGACCGAGACGGAGCTCGCCGAGCAGAAGCTCGCCCAGGCTCGCGAGCAGCGGCACGTGCTGTCCCGCGAGCGCGAGCTTGCCGCGGCGCAGCTCTCGCAGCGCACGCTCCGCAGTCCGATCGACGGCGTCGTGGCCGAGCGCTACCTGTCGCCGGGCGAGCGCGTCGAGGAGAAGCCCCTGGTGCGCGTCGCGAAAGTCAATCCGCTGCGCGTGCAGGTGGTCGTGCCGACGGCCTTCTTCGGCAAGATCCACCCGGGCGGGACCGCCCAGGTGATGCCCGAGCTGCCGGACGCGCAACCGGTCGTAGCGCGCGTGACGACGGTGGACAAGGTGATCGACGCTGCCAGCAATACGTTCCGCGTCCAGCTCGAACTGCCCAATCCCGATCTCGCGCTGCCGGCCGGGTTGCGCTGCAAGGCCGATTTCGGTCTGGAACTCCCGGGGGCACGGAACACGGGAGCCCAGGCCCGTGCCTCGCCCGCTGCGGTTGTGCAGCCGGCCGCGCTCAAGATGGACAGCAAGCTCGCGAGCGAGAAGTCCGCGCCGGCGAGCGATGTGAAACGCGCGTTCTGACCGAAAGAATGCGGCTTCGACGCAGACCAAGGCCCGCGCCATGAACAGGCGTCCGAGTCGTCGCCAGCTCATCGTCGAGGAGCTCGAGCCGCGCATCCTCTATTCGGCCGAGGCGTTCGCGGGGCTCCTTAGCAACGATCTGCTGGCCCCGCACGCCGAGGTACGGGTGATCGATGCGGCGCCCCTGCCGCCGGAGCCCGCGGCGCAGGGCCAAGCGACCGACAAACCTTCGAGCCAGCTCGCCGTGCCCGACGCGTCGGCGGCTCGGCACGAAATCGTATTCGTCGATGCGAGCGTCAAGAGCTATCAGCAGCTTGTCGCGGGGATCGGCCCCGACGTCGAAGTCATCGTGCTGAATCGCAGTGAAGATGGTGTCGCGCAGATTGCCGCCGCACTGCAAGGGCGAACCGGAATCGATGGGGTCCATCTCATCGGCGAGGGCACGGCCGCGCAGCTCCACCTCGGCTCGGCGTTCCTCACGCGGGAATCCATCTCCGGGCAGTATGCGCTGCTGCTTGCGCGAATTGGCGAGAGCCTCGCGCCCGACGCCGACATCCTGGTCTACGGCTGCAATTTCGGTGAGGGCGAGGCAGGGCAGGCCGCCATGCAGAGCCTGGCGTGGCTGACCGGCGCAGACATCGCGGCGAGCACCAACCGGACCGGCAGTACCGCGCAATCCGGTGACTGGGTGCTCGAAGCGAGGACGGGTCGCATCGAGACGGCCGTCGCCATCAATGCTGCTACGCAGGCGGCGTGGGGCGGGGCGCTCGCGACCTTCACGGTGACCAACACCAGCGACAGCGGTGCCGGATCGCTGCGGCAGGCGATCATCGACGCCAATGCCCAGGCAGGGGCTGACACGATCGTCTTTGCCGTCGGCTCGGGCGCGCAAACGATTTCGCCGACCTCCGCGCTGCCGACCATCACCGACGCGGTCACGATCGACGGCACAACGCAGCCCGGCTATGCGGTCGGCTCGTCCGTCATCGTTCTCGACGGAACGGCAGCAGGGGCCGAAGCCAATGGACTGGTGCTTCAGGCCAGCAACAGCACGATCACCGGACTCCGCATCCAGAATTTCGTCAGCGGGACGACCAGTGTCACCGGCACTGGCATCGTCATCGACGGCACGACTGGTGGCGGCGACAACAACACGATCTCACAGAACTACCTCACGAACAACAGCGAATCCGTCACGGGCGCAGTCGGAGCAATTTCCATCACCGGTGCCGCCGACAACAACCTCATCGCGAATAACCAGCTGATCAACAATAACAGCGACGGGATTCGATTTGCCGACGCACTGAGCACTGGAAACGCAATCACGAACAACGTGATTGCGGGCAGCGGAGACGATGGCGTCAAGTTGGTTGGCGCAAGCATCACGTTCACCGGAAATACCGTCGCCAACAGTCAGCGCCTGACCGGCTTCGCGGCCGGCGTCGAGCTGGATACCGTTACGGGCAACAGCGTGGTTTCGAACAATACCATTACCAACGACGGCACACATGGCACCGAGGGTGGGCTTTGGATAAAGGCCTCCAGTGATGTAACCGTGAGCAACAACACGATAAGCGGCTGGGTTGGTTCCGGTATAGCCGTCGCGGAAACGAGCACCGGCGTCCGCATTTCGCAGAATTCGATCGCGAACAACGGCCGGCTGGGCATCGACCTCCTGCCGACGCCCCCGCAGGTGGATCCCGCCAACGGCGTCACACCGAACGATGTGGGCGACGCCGACTCGGGGGGGAACGCCCTCAAGAACACGCCGATCCTGACTGCAGCGGTGCTCCAAGGCGGATCGACCATCAGCGTCACCGGTACCTATGACAGCCTTGCGCTGGTTCGCACGTACCGGATCGAGTTCTTCGCGAGCGCCGTCGGCGATCCGTCGGGCTCGGGCGAGGGCCAGCGTTACTTGGGATTCACCGATGTCACGACCGATGCATCGGGCAACGCCTCGTTCAGCGTGACGATTGCGGCGCCCGTCGCGGCCGGCGAAGTGATTACCGCTACCGCGACCGACCTGGTATTGAACGTCACCTCGGAGTTCTCCGTGTTCGTCGCCGCGGTCAACGCTTCGGCCAATACGGCGCCAACGCTGGACGCGACGAGGAGTCCGGCGCTCGGCACGATCAACCAGAACGCCCCGGCGCCGGCGGGTGCGGTGGGCACGTTGGTATCGAGCCTGGTGGACTTTGCCGCGCCGGCGGGCCAGGTGGACAACGTCACCGACCCGGACAGCGGCGCGCAGCTCGGCATTGCCGTCACTGCCACGGACACCGCGAACGGCAGCGCTTGGTACTCGATCGACAACGGCGCCAACTGGGTTCTGCTGGGCACGGCAAGCGACGCGAGCGCCCGGCTCCTGGCAGCGGACGGAAGCACGCGAATCTACTTCCAGCCGACGGCCGGCTACAGCGGCACGCTCGCGAGCGCCATCACGTTCCGCGCGTGGGATGGCACGAGCGGCAGCAATGGCGGTACGGCGGATACGTCCGGGGCGAACAGCGGCGGCACGACGGCGTTCTCGACGGCCACGGATACGGCGAGCCTGGTGGTCACGGCCGTCAACGTCGCGCCGGTCGTCACCACGACCGGAAGCACGCTCGCCTATACCGAGAATGCACCCGCCACTCCGATCGATCCCGGCCTGACGGTGAGCGATGCCGACAGCGCCAACCTCGCC
>Ga0209048_10001021_pt1 | contig 29300 bp, 24 predicted proteins | sample FrelakmetCRP12CR_FD_187146 | JGI IMG/M metagenome (GOLD analysis project Ga0209048, IMG submission 187146) | Freshwater lake sediment microbial communities from the University of Notre Dame, USA, for methane emissions studies - CRP12 CR (SPAdes)... | ecosystem: Environmental > Aquatic >... | reverse complement strand
AGCGGCACGTATCAGCAACTGGGCACCAAGTATGCGGATGTTTTGAGCGCGCCGACTGTGCGTGAGCTTTTCGAGGTCGCTGTCCAGGCGTAGGTCTCGGTCGGTTCTGGAAGGCCGATTTGCCCGCTGCTCGGGCAAATCTCCGACGCGCCCGTCTGTATACTCGCGGCCGGCGCCCGCCGCTACTGGTAGAAACCCGCGTACCAGCTGACGACCGCCATGCCGACGACGCTCACCGGGATCGCGGCGATGGCCAGGAACGTGCCGAGCGGCAGCTTCGACTGCCAGTCCGCGCGCCGGGCCACGAGCAGCACGCCGGCCGTCAGCGAGCCGAGAAGCGATGCCGCCACCAACGTCAGCAGCATCAGCTGCCACCCGAGAAACGCGCCGATCATCGCCAGCATCTTCACATCGCCGAATCCCAGCCCCTCCTGGTGGCGCAGGCGCTCGTACGCCCACGCGACGAACCAGAGGACGCCGCCGCCGGCCGCGGCGCCGATGAGCGAGTCGCGCCAGCCGGGCTCCGCCACGAAGCTGGCGGCCAGGCCGGCGACGATACCGGGAAGCGTGATCTCGTTGGGCAGGATCTGGTGCTGCAGATCGATCACCAGCAGCACGATCATCGCGCACCCGAACAGCAGCCGGACGGGAAGCAGCCACGAAAGGCCGAACGCCGCGTACGTCGCCACGAATACGGCTGCGGTCAGGACCTCGACGAGCGGGTACATGAGGCTGATGTGCTCACCGCACGTCCGGCAGCGTCCGCCAAGCACGGCGTAGCTGACGACCGGGATGTTCTCGTACCAGCTGATCTCGCGCCCGCACGTGGTGCAGCGCGAGGCGGGCCACACGATCGACTGGTCGCGCGGCAGGCGGTAGATGCACACGTTGAGGAAACTGCCGATGACCAGGCCGAACAACGAGACCATGAAGAATGTCATCGTCACTCTCAGCGGGCGGGCCGGTTCGCCTGGGCCCCGGTCGGCAGCGGGTTCAGCGCCGACGCGGCGCCTACGGTGACCGTGCCGGTCGTGGGGTCGAGAACGTAGGGGACGCCCGTCGGGTCCAGCGGCACGCCGCGGAGCATTCGTGCCCGCACGAGCGTGTCCCAGGACGCAGGATTCTGCCCGGTACGGGCCTTGAACCCTGCCACGACCACCATCAACTGATCGATCGCGTCCAGGGCGTCGAGCTGCGACAGGCGCAGGCCGGCGTTGTTGCGCACCCACTCGTTGTCCGCCGTGTCGCGCAGCGATTGCCAGAGCACTCGCGAACTTCGGCGATCGCCGCCCTGGGTGAGCGTGACGGCCGCGAGCGACCGCAGCCACCATGGCGCGCCGGGAACGTCGGCCGCCTTCTTGAACCAGGCGGCCGCCTGGATGTAGTCCCCGACCCACCAGTAGTAGACGAAGCCAATGTCCTGGAGGTACCGCCACTTCGTGGGATCCGCGCGCACGCCTTTCTCGAGGAGCGCGATCGCCAGGTCCGCGCGCCCGGCGCCGCCCGGGTAGCTCTCGGCCAGGAAGATGGAGCCGAACCGGTACGCGATGTTGAAGTGCGGGTCGAGCGCCGTCGCGATGTCCAGCAGCGGGTACAGCAGGTCGTAGCGCTTGGTCGGGGACGTCGACAGCCGCGTGCCTCCGTAGTACTGCACCGCGCGCACCCAGTACACGTCGGCCATGAGTGGCGCGAAGGAGAGCGACATCCGCCGCAGCGCCTCGCCGGAGCGAACGTAGAGGACCGAGTCGCCCGGGGCGGGTTCGCCGTACACCCGGTCGCGCCACGTCTCCAGCCCGACGAAGGCTGCCACCAGCGCGGCCAGCACCAGTCCGAACACGAGCGGCCGGGCGCCGCGGTTCCCCGTCACTTCAGGTCCCGCCTCGCGAAGATGTGCGCCGCCGCCGCCAGCAGGAAGGCGATGTACACCGCCGCGTAGCCGATCGTCATCAGGAGGTACCCCGATGGCACGGCCTGGCCGTGCACGACCTGCGCGGTAATGTCGAACGGCGCCAGGTTGGGGAGCAGGTAGTACAGCGCGCGCAGCACCCAGACCAGCGGAGCCGAGGTGACCACCGCGTCGAAGTGCTTGAGGTCCGCGTTGAAGTGGCCGATCACGTAGAAACCGAACGTCAGCGCCATCGACACCAGCGGTCCCGCGAAGGTCGAGAAGAACAGCGCGATCGCCGTCACCAGGAGCAGCTGCACGTAGATCAGCAGGAACGCCTTCAGCAGCGCGGGATCGGTGGCCGGAGCCTCCCAGGCGGCCCGGAGATTCTCGGGCGACGACCAGTGCATGAAGGCGAGCAGGAGGTAGAGCACGACGGCCATCACCAGCACGTTGACGAGCAGCGTGAACGCGAGGCCGAGGTACTTGCCGAGGACCAGCTCCGTCCGGCGGACCGGCTTGGCAATCAGGCTGTAGACGCTCCGGCGCTCCACCTCTTTCCACACGAGGCCGATGCCCACGAACACGGCGATGAACAATCCGAACAGCGACGTGGCCGCCAGGCCCAGGTCCTTGATGATCTTCACGTCCTGGCCCGCCGTCATCTGGCCGATGAGCACCGAGGCGGCGACGAGCAGGACGGCGAACAGCAGGAGGTTGTAGAAGATCCGATCCCGGACCGACTCGCGGAAGACGCTGAGGGCGATGGCGGAGAGGACCATAGATCTCAGATGACGGGCGTCCGCTCGTGGCCGCGGTCGGCCACCTGGCGCATGAAGAAGTCCTCGAGCGTGTCGCGGAGCGGATTGAGCGAGACGACCGACGCCCCGGCCGCCGCCAGGTCCGCGAGGGCGCGTTCCGGCGGCGTGTCAGGCGCAACCTCGATCGAGTAGCGACGGTCCGCGATCCGCGTGACCTTCGTCGAGAAGGCCTGGACGCGGCCGAGCGCCTCGGCGCTCACCTCGTCCACCACCACCTCCCACCCGTTCACGCCGAAGGCGAGCAGGTCGGTCAGGCGCCCGGAGGCCGCCAGCCGCCCGCCGGCGAGAATCGCCACGCGGCTGCACACGGCTTCGGCATCGGCCAGGATGTGCGAGCTGAAGAACACCGTGGCGCCCCGGTCGCGGAGGCCCAGCATCAGCTCGCGAACCATCCGGCGGCCGAGCGGATCGAGGCCGGACATCGGCTCGTCGAGGAAGATTACCTCGGGCTCGTTCAACAGCGCCTGCGCCAGGCCCACCCGCTGCAGCATCCCCTTGGAATACCGGCGGAGCGGCAGCCGGCGCTCCGCACCGAGGCCCACCTGGTCGAGCAGGCGGGTCACGCGGGCCGCGCGGGCCGCGGACGACAACCCCAGCAGCCGGCCGAAATACTCCAGCAGCTCGATGGCCGTCAGGTGGTCGTAGAAGTACGGGTTCTCGGGAAGGTAGCCAATCCGGCGGCGGACCCCGACATCACCCACCGGCCGTCCCAGGATTTCCGCGCGCCCGCTGGTGGGGAACACGAGCTGCAGCAGCAGCTTGAGCGTCGTGGTCTTGCCGGCGCCATTCGGCCCGAGGAAGCCGAAGACCTCTCCCGGATCGACCTGCAGCGTGAGGCGGTCGAGGGCGCGGTACGGCCGCTTGCGCCAGAACCCGAGCGCGTAGTCCTTGGTCAGGTTGTCGGTGGCGATGGCGTGCACAGCGTGGTCTACTTGATCTTGCCCGCCTTCTTCAGCTCGTACGCGATCGCCAGGTCGATGGCCTGCGGCGTGGCGCCTTCGAGCTTCACCCCGTTGATGAAGAACGTCGGCGTCTGACGGACGTTGAGCAGCCCGCCGAGGCTGGCGTCGGCCTTTACCGACTCGACGACGCGCGGGTACTGCAGGTCGAAGTCCAGCACGCCCCCGATCGTCTGCGCCGCCTCCCGAACCGTCACCGGGCTCATCGTCGGCTGGTGTGAGTAGAAGTACTCCTCGAGCGCCTCCCCCTTGTTGCGCTGCCTCGCCAGCCGGACCGCGACCGCCGCGTCGCAGGACGCCGTGTGAACCGGCCGGAGGATGTTCGCGTTGCACTCGGGCTGCAGCGGATAGTCCTTGGCCACGAACTTCACCGCGCCCGGGTACTGCGACTGCCACTTCGACAGGATCGGCCGGTCGTCGAAGAACGACTGGCCGCACGCCGGGCACTGTAGGTCGGTGAACTTGACGATGACGACCGCGGCGCCGTCCGAGGGGACGGGTACCGTGAGCCTCGGCTGCGATTCCCACCACCGATCGAACTCGGTGCGCTGGTCGGCGGTGGCCGGCTGCGCGGCTCGCTGCGTCGCCGTCGCCCGCAGCGACGCCTCGCTCGGGTAGAACGCGACGGCCGACACGGCGCCGGCGAGGAAGATAATCACGACGGACAGGATGGCCGGGCGTGCGACGAGCGCACGCAGATCGCTGAACAGGCGCCGTGGCAGAGTGATCATGGGCGGCATTGAACTGGAAAGGCCCGACACGATGAACAACCCGATCACCGCGGCGTACGTGGTCAGGCACAGCACGCAAACCGCTTTGAGGACGAAGAAGGCCGCGTACGCCATGTAGAGCGTCACGGCCAGGCCGATGGTCGCCGCCGCGAAGAGATAGGCGGGCATCGACTCGCGCACCGACGCGGGCCCCGCCGCGCCGAGGAACGCCAGCACCAGCACGAAGCCGAACCAGATGGCGCCGTACAGCGCCACCGGCACGCCGTAGAAGCTGCCGTAGCGACTCAGGTACGCCTGCTGGCAGTTCATCGTCTGGTTGATGTCACAGAAACTGACGTAGCCGGGCTGGGCCAGCAGCTGGTAGTGGACGTAGAGGGAGGTGAGGGACGCGGCCAATCCTGCCAGCGCCAGCACCCAGACGAGGCGATGCGCGACTCGAGACATCGGTATTCCGCTCCGCTGCCTATTATACGGGCGAAATGGCAGGGCTCAAGGCTCCCGCCTCCGCCCGCTCCGATTTGGGAGCGGGCTTCGGCGTGCCTTGGCGCTACTGAATCGGAGTCGACGCTGGCGGAGTGCCCACCAGGGTCACGGCGACGGACGCCGGCGGGGACGAGGTTGACTGGAAGATCGTGCCACCCTGGTTGGTCCCGAAGAAACGCCCGCCGGTTGTATCGACCACCGTCGGGTCCGCAGCGACGAAGTAGGTCGCCGACATCGCCTGCGCGTTGCAGCTGATGGTCACAACCGGAACAGCCGCGCCCACCGTGAACACCAGGTTGTAGCCGCTCTTGACCGGGGCCGCGACCCCCAGGTCCGGGCTGATGAACCCGTCTGCGCCCGCCACCGGCGGAGTCGCCAGTGCGACGAACCCGGCGGCGTAGTTGCCCTGGCCGCAGCTCCACTTGTAGGTCGCTTCGGCGCTGTTGATCGAGCGCAGCGAGCCGATCGCCGACGCCTCGTTGCCGGCCATGCGGGCACGCATCAGGCCGGGCACCGCGATCGCCGCGATGATGCCGATGATCGCCACGACGATCAGCAGCTCGACCAGGGTGAAGCCGTCGTTCTTTGGAATTCTCAGCATCTGTCGTGTCCAGGCGAGAGCCTAAAATCGTGCCTGCCGACACACCAGCAACGTCGGTGCCAAACGCGCCCGGTTCTCTTTGACGGGCAGTTATTCATTTATCTTCAACGAGTTGCGAGGCTGGTTCACTTGGCCGCCACTCTGGTCGGGAGGCCGGCTGACAAAGAACACCAACGTCGGCCGACATTTTTTGTCAGTTCGCCGCAAAGAGCAGTTCTCAGTGGTCAGCGGCCGGTGGCCGCAGGGCGACCCTCGAGGTTTGCCCCGCCGCGTCGGCAGTGGCCGGAGAACCGCGAACGAAGACGGCCGAACGGAGAACGGAGAATGTCGAACGGAGAACCGACAGTGGGGATTGACAGGGCGGGAACGGCCGGCAATGAGGCTCCCGCCTGGCCAAGCCGCGAGCATCCGCGGCGGGCCGGGGAGCCAAAGCCGACGTGCGACGTCACATGAGCGGGATCGCCGGCGCGGGCGCCGTCCCGGTGTCCGGCATGTCCATGAACAGCGTGGCAATGGACTGGAAGATGGTCCCCCCACCATTCGTCCCGAAGTAGCGCCGACCTCGACCAGGAAGAGGATCGGCCGTGGCGTGGTAGGTGAGAACCAGGGTGTCGCCGTTGCAGCTCGTCCCGACCGGGTTCGGATTGTCCGAGTCCATTTCGAGTTCGTAACCGCTCTTCACCACCGGTGCCGGGCCGGAAATGTCGCCGCTGACGTACCCGAGCGCTCCGCCGATCTGCATCCCGAGATTCTGTAATGAGGGTGAGTAATTACCGTTGCCGCAGCTCGCCCAGAACGCCTGCTGACCGGAGTGGATGGCCCGGAGCGACGCGATGGCCGACGACTCGTTGGCCGCCATCTTCGTCCTGGTGAGCGCCGGCGCCGCGATGGCCGACAGGATGCCGATGACGGCGACGACGAACAGAAGCTCAATCAGCGTGAAGCCGCGTCTGGTTCTCAGCGTCATAACTGCCACCCTGATGCACCGTGTCTCGGGTCGACGCCTGCGAAACGAAGGGGGATGCCCGGCGGGTCCGCCCACCGGGCATCCCTTGAAGTATCCGCCTGCGCGCTACTGAATCGGAACCGCCGCGGCGACCGCGGGGGCGCCCACCTGGACCACGGGAACCGGCGCGCCAGCCACCACCGACTGGTAAATCGTGCCGCCCTGGTTGGTGCCGAACAACCGGCTGCCGGTCGAATCCTGCACCTGCGGATCGGCACTGACGAAGTAGCTCACGGCCATGGCTGCCGCGTTGCAGGAGACGGCCGTGGCCGGAGCCGCGGCGCCGCCCGTGAAGACCAGGTTGTAGCCGCTCTTCGTCGGGGCCGCGACCGTGCCGAGGTCCGAGCTGATGAACGCGTCGCCAACTCCCGGGGGAGGCGTGCCAAGGGCGATGAACCCATTGGCGTAGTTGCCCTGCCCACAGCTCGACGCGAAGGTGGACTCCGAGCTGTTGACAGCGCGCAGCGAGCCGATCGCGGACGCTTCGTTGCCGGCCATGCGGGCGCGCATCAGGCCCGGCACCGCAATCGCCGCGATGATGCCGATGATCGCCACGACGATCAGCAGCTCGATCAACGTGAAGCCCTTGTTGCTACGGATTCTCATGACCTTCTCCTCTGTTATGCGTTGATTGCGGCTACCGGCGCTGCCGGCGTTCTTGAGGGCGATTGGCCTTTGCCGCGTTCCGGCCAGCGCCTGCCATCTGTGCTGGCCAACATGTGAGCAACCTTGGTGCCAACCGCCGCCGCATCATGAAGACGGGCGAATCTCCGTTTGTTTTCGACGCATTGTAGGACTTGCCGCGCCAGGCGGCCGTTCCGATCATCGCGCCGAGTGACAAAGAGTGTCAATCGGGACTGACGCGTTCTGTCAGTCACTTGATCTCGTACTTCTTGGCGTAATAGCGGAAGGAGCGGAACGTCATCCCGAGAATTTCCGCGGCCCGCGACTGCACGCCGCCCGCACGCCGCAGCGCCTCGGTGATGTAGCCGCGCTCGATCTGCTGCACGTGTTCCTCCAGCTGGAACCCGCTCTCCGGCAGATCGACGGGCGAGCCCGGCTTCGACGCGCCGCCCCGGACGATGGGCGAGAGGCTGTCGGGCAGGACGACGGGCGTCTGCTCGAGCGCGACGGCGCGCTCGATGACGTTCTCGAGTTCCCGGATGTTCCCCGGCCAGCGGTACATCTCGAGCAGCGCCATCGCCTCGCCGGAGATCCCGGTGACGTGCTTCCCCATCTGCTCCCGGTAGCGCGCCAGGAAGTGGTCGGCAAGAAGCGGGATGTCCTCCCGTCGTTCGCGCAGCGGCGGCAGGTGGATGGGGATCACGTTGATCCGGTAGAAGAGGTCTTCGCGGAACTTGTTCTCGGCGACCGCTTTCGACAGGTCCTGGTTGGTCGCCGCGATGATGCGGATGTCGGCTTCGACCTCGTCCAGCCCGCCGAGGCGCCGAAACCGCCGGTCCTGCAGGACGCGCAGCAGCTTGACCTGCACCATCGGCGTCATCTCGGCAATCTCGTCGAGGAACACCGTTCCGCGTTCGGCCAGCTCGATGAGCCCTTTCTTGTTGGTGGCCGCGCCCGTGAAGGCCCCGCGCATGTGGCCGAACAGCTCCGACTCGAGCAGCGTCTCGGGCAGCGCGCCGCAGTTGAGCGCCACGAACGGCCGGTCGCGCCGCGGGGAGTTGAAGTGGATGGCGCGCGCCACCAGCTCCTTGCCGGTGCCCGACTCGCCGGTGACGAGGATCGTGCTGATCGTGGGCGCCACGGTCTCGATCAGGCGGAACACGGCCGCCATGACGTCGCTGCGCCCGATGATGTTGCTGAACTGGTGCGCGGTCCCGAGCGTCCGCTTGAGCAGCAGGTTCTCCTGCTGCAGCTGGCGGCGCTCCTTGCGCAGCTGCCGCTGCTCGAGCGCCTTGCGGACCACCTCGACCACCGCCGCCGGGAACTCGGGCCCGCCCTTCTCGACATAGTTCGACGCCCCGAGCCGCAGCGCCTCCACCGAGGTCTCCTTGGAGGCGTAGGCGGTGATCATGATGCCGAGGATGTCGGGGTCGAGCTGCTTGGCCGCGCGTAACACCTCCACGCCGCTCATGTCGGGCATGCGGATGTCGGACACGAGCAGGTCGATCCCGCCCGCCTCCAGCACCTTGACCGCCTCGCGGCCGTTCGCCGCGAGGACGACGTCGAACCCTTCACGCTTCAGACGGTAGGACAGCAGCTGGCGGATGGATAATTCGTCGTCCACCAGGAGGATTCGCGGGACGGTTGCAGGGACGGTGACGTCGTTCATCGCTCGAAGTCTGGAGAGTGCTCTGTAGCAGGCAGTAAGCAATAGGCTGACAATGCGGTCCTCAGCCGGCCCACGTCAGACGAGCACGAGATTAAGTGTTCCACCGATGCCGATTCAAGGTATCCAAGCATATCTGACAAGAGCCTACTGCCTGCGACTTTCCCCCTCGCCGAGCCTCACTCGTACCGTCGTCCCCTTGCCGACCGACGAGGTCACCCGGATCTCGCCGTTGTAGTCGGAGACGATGCGGTGGACGATGGCCAGGCCGAGGCCGCTGCCGCGGGCGAACGTGCCGTGGAACGGCTGGAAGATGCCGTCGAGTTCCTCCGGCGGAATGCCGACCCCTTCGTCCTGCACCTCCAGGATGACGCCCGGAGGCGGCGCGGCGGTGGTCGGGTCGTCGAACGGCGCCGGCGCCGGTTCGGCCGTCACGGCCAGCCGCAGGCGGCCTCCCGAGGACATCGCGCGCAGGCCGTTGGTCGCCAGGTTCCAGAGAACCTGTCGCACCTGTCCTTCGTCGGCCTCGAACCACACGGGGTCCGCCGGCACATCGACGTCGATGGTGTGCCCGGTCTGGACCTCGGCGCTGTGCCGCAGCAGCATCCCGGTGTCGGTGACGACCCTGGCCAGGTCCAGCCGCTCCGCCGCCGAGCGCTGCGGCCGCGCGTAGTTGAGAAAGCTCCGGATCGTGTCGTTCAACCGCTGCGACTCGCGCAGGACGATGTCCATCAGCTGCGCCTGGTCGTCGCTGAGCGTCAGCTCCTCGCGGAGGACCTGGATCGACCCGGCCATCGACGCCAGCGGGTTGCGGATCTCGTGCGCGATGCCCGCCGCCATCTCGCCGACGGCCGCGAGCCGCTGCTTCACCCGCGCGTCGCGCTCGAGGCGCTTCACGTCCGTGATGTCCTGGAACGTGACCAGGAACCCGAGCTTCCCGCCAGGTGTCAGCAGGTGGGCAGCCGCCATGCCGATCTCGATGGTCCGGCCGTTCGGAGCGAGGTACAGGAACTCAGCCCGCCGGCTCCTGGCGCCCTCGAGGTCGCGGGCAATCAGCCACCGCACTTCGTCCGGCAGGTGCAGGGCGTCGCCCACGTCGTGGCCGATCACCCCGGTGGCGGCGTGGCCGGTAATCGTCTCGGCTGCGTGGTTGAACGACAGGATCCGGCCGTTGATGTCGGTGGTGAGGAGGCCGCTGGTCAGGCTGTCGATGACGTCCTGGTTGAACGCCTGCAGGTTGGCGATCTCGGTGGACGCGGTTTCGAGCCTGGCCCCTGCGCGGCGCAGCCGCTCGGCCAGCGAGCTCGCGAGGCCGCCGACGGCCAGGAAGGCGCCGACGTTGATGCCGACGAGGTAGAGCGCGACCCTGACGGGAGGCAGGACGGGCGGCGCGACGATCCAGGGTCCCGATCCCTCGAAGTGTCCCTGGTACTGCGCGACGGCGAGGGCGGCGTAGAGGACTGCCGACAAGGTCGCGACGGCGAGGGCGCCGCGGCGGCGCATCAGCGACGCGGCCGCGATGATCGGCAGGACGTAGAGCAGCGAGAAGTAGCTGGTGACCCCGCCGGTGACGACGATGAATCCCGAGATGACGATCGTGTCAACGGTGAGCTGCACGTCGGCCTGCCAGGGCCAGCGGTCGGTCCAGGGCAAGGCGACGGCGTACACGGCCGTGAAGAAGTACGTGAGGCCGATCAGGAAGTAGAACGCGCTGACCGGCAGCGAGCCGGGCGCGTTCAGCTGGATCAGGACGCCGGAGCCGAGCAGCAGCGTGCTGATCGCGGCGCGGCCGGCGACCAGCCAGGCGAGCCTGCGTCGCCGCTCGGAGGATGCCATCTACGTCAGCTTGCTGATCATCGAGAAGATCGGCATGTACATCGCGATGACGATGCCGCCGACGATGACGCCGAGGAACGCGATCATGATCGGCTCCATGAGCGTCAGCAGCCCGGCGACGGCCGTGTCCACTTCCTCCTCGTAGAAGTCGGCGATCTTCGCCAGCATCGTATCGAGCGCGCCCGTCGCCTCGCCGACCCCGATCATCTGCGTCACCATCGCGGGGAAGACGCCGGTCTCCTTCAGCGGCGCCGAGACGGTCTCGCCGCGCTCGATGCTCTTCCGCGTCGTCATGATCCCGTCTTCGACGATCGCGTTGCCCGCCGTCCTGGCGGTGATCTCCAGGCCGTCGAGGATCGGCACGCCCGAGCTGATCAGCGTGGACAGGGTGCGGCAGAAGCGCGCGACGGCGATCTTCCGCATGATCATTCCGAGCACCGGCATCTTCAGCACGAGCCGGTCGATCGCGTGCCGGCCGTTGTTGGTGGCGTAGTACTGCCTGAGGCCGAACGCCACCGCCACGATGGCGACGACGATGAACGGCAGGAAGCGCACGAGGGTGTTGCTCATCCAGATGACGACGCGCGTCGGGAGCGGGAGCTCGGCGCCGAGGCCGGCGAACATCGCGGCGAACGTCGGGATGACCTTCCAGAGGATGACGGCCACGACGGCGGCGGCGATGGTCAGCACGGCGACGGGATAGATCATCGCCGACTTCACCTGCTGCTTCAGCTTGACGTTCTTCTCGATGTAGACCGCCAGCCGCTTCAGGATGGTGTCGAGGATGCCGCCCGCCTCGCCCGCGGCGATCATGTTCGTGTAGAGCGGGTCGAAGGCCTTCGGGTGCCGCTTCATCGCGTCGGCGAGCGTGGACCCGCCCTCGACGTCGGTCCGCGTTTCGAGGATCGTCGCCGAGAAGTTCTTGTCCTCCTCCTGCTTACCCAGGATGTCGAGGCACTGCACCAGCGGCAGGCCGGCGTCGATCATGACCGAGAACTGGCGGGTGAACACCGCCAGGTTCTTCGAGTCCACGCCGCGGTTCTTCGCCTTGGCGGTCGTCTTCTGCTCGGCCTTGGCCTTGGCGGCGGCGATCTTCGTGACGAGAATCTGATCCCGGCGCAACGCCGCGGTTGCCGCCTCCATCGTGTCGGCGACGCGTTCGCCGCTCACCGTCTCGCCGCCGCGCGTCCGTCCCGTATACGCGAAGGTTGCCATGGAATCCCCCCGTTACCGTTTGTGCTGGGTCCGCGCCGGCAGGACGCCGCCGCCCGCCGCCTGGCCCAGGCCTGCGCCGGCCACCACGCCCACGCCCCGGTTGATCATGTCCACCAGCTCGTCCTTGTGCGAGGAGGCGGATAGCGCCGTATCCATCGTGATCTGCCGGTTGAAGTACAGCGTCGCGAGCGACTGGTTCAGCGTCTGCATCCCCACCCGCTCCTGCCCCGCCTGCATCGCGGAGTAGATCTGGTGGATCTTGTCCTCGCGGATCAGGTTCCGGATCGCGGAGGTCGGCACGAGGATCTCGGTGGCGACCACGCGGCCCGGGCGGCCCGCGCGCGACAGCAGCGTCTGGCAGACGATCCCCTCGAGCACCAGCGAGAGCTGCGTCCGGATCTGCCCCTGCTGGTGCGCGGGAAAGATGTCGATGACGCGGTTGATCGTCTGCGACGCCGAGTTGGTGTGCAGCGTCGCGAACGTCAGGTGGCCAGTTTCGGCGATCCGCAGCGCCGATTCGACCGTTTCGAGGTCGCGCATCTCGCCGACGAGCACGATGTCCGGGTCCTCGCGCAGCGCCGCGCGGAGGGCCGCGCCGAACCCGTGGGTGTCGCTGTGGAGCTCGCGCTGGTTGACGAGGCAGTTCTTGTGCTGGTGGATGTACTCGATCGGATCCTCGATGGTCAGGATGTGGTCGTGCCGCTCGCCGTTGATCTTGTCGATCATCGCCGCCAGCGTCGTGGACTTGCCGCTGCCGGTCGGCCCGGTCACGAGGACCAGCCCGCGCGGGCGTTCCGCCAGCTTCTGGATGACGACCGGCAGGCCCAGTTCCTGGAACGACGGGATCTTCTCGGCGATGAGGCGGTAGACGCCGCCGACCGCGCCCCGCTGGTTGAAGACGTTGCACCGGAACCGCGCGATGCCGCGGATGCCGAACGAGAAGTCCAGCTCCATCGTCTCCTCGAAGCGCTTCTTCTGCGCGTCGGTGAGCACGCTGTAGACGAGCTGCTTGGTTTCCGCCGCCGACATGTCGGGCATCGGCAGCCGCTGCAGCTTGCCGTGGACGCGCACCTGGGGCGGCGTGTTGGTGGTGATGTGCAGGTCCGATCCGCTCATCTCCACGGTCGTCTTGAGGAGTTCCGGTAAGGTCGCCATCGTTCAGTTCACCGTTTCTCTCAGCACTTCCTCGATCGTGGTCACGCCTTCCTTCACCTTGCGGAGCCCGCTCTGGCGGAGCGTCACCATGCCGCGCTCGACGGCCTTCTTCCTGAGCTCGAGGCCGCTCGCGCCGACCAGGATCAGTTCCTTGATCTCGTCGTCCACGTTCATGACCTCGTAGAGGCCGAGGCGCCCCTTGTAGCCGGTGTTGTTGCACTTCTCGCAGCCGCGGCCCTTCGACGCCGTGACCGACGCGGCGTCCTGCGAGCTGAACCCGATCTTCACGAGCGTCGGGGCCGCCACCGCCACCGGCTCCGCGCACGCCTTGCACACGCGGCGCACGAGGCGCTGCGCGCAGATCAGGTTGACCGAGCTGGCGACGAGGAACGGCTCGATGCCCATGTTCATCAACCGGCTGATGGTGCTCGGCGCGTCGTTGGTGTGGAGCGTCGAGAGCACGAGGTGGCCGGTCAGCGCGGCCTTGATCCCGATTTCCGCCGTTTCGAAGTCGCGGATCTCGCCGACGAGGATGATGTTCGGGTCCTGGCGGAGGAAGGCGCGCAGGGCGGCCGCGAAGTTGAGGCCGATCCCCTCGCGGATCTGGACCTGGTTGACCCCAGGCAGGTTGAACTCGACCGGGTCCTCGGCCGTCATGATGTTCGTTTCCGGGGTGTTCAGCTTCGAGATCGACGAGTACAGCGTGTTCGTCTTCCCGCTCCCGGTCGGCCCCGTCACCAGCACCATCCCCCACGGCCGGCTGATCGCGTCCTCGAACCGTGTCAGCGACTCCTGCTCGAAGCCGAGCTTGGTCATGTCGAGCATCAGCTTGTCGCGGTCGAGGAGCCGGAGGACGATCTTCTCACCGAACAGCGTCGGGAGGCAGGACACGCGGAAGTCGATCTCCTTGCCGCGGCCCGCGTCGTTGTACCGGATCTTGATGCGCCCATCCTGCGGCAGCCGCTTCTCGGCGATGTCGAGCTTCGCCATGATCTTCACGCGCGAGGCGATCGGATCGCGGAACTTCAGCGGCGGCGCCATGATGTTGTAGAGCACGCCGTCGATGCGGTACCGGATGCGCAGCTCCTTTTCGTACGGCTCGATGTGGATGTCGCTCGCGCCCTTGGAGATGGCGGACATCAGCATGACGTTGACGAGCCGGATGACCGGCGCCTCCTCGCCCTGCCTCGCCAGCGCCTCGACGCTGATCTCCTCGAGCTCTTCGAGCACCTCCACGTCCGACGCGTCCACCAGCGGCAGGTCCTGCAGCGCCTGGTTCGCGAAGTCGAGGGCGCTCGGCTTGCCGTTGCCGCCGATCTCCTTCGCGACGATGTTGTAGTGGCGCAGGATGGCGTCGGCGACCGCCGACTCGGACGCGACGACCGGCTCGACGTTGTACCCCGTCATGAACTTGATGTCGTCCATGGCGAAGACGTTCGTGGGGTCCGTCATCGCGATCGTCAGCGTCGCGCCCGACCGGCTGAGGGGGAGGATCTGGTACTTCTGCGCGGTCTCGGCGGGAATCAGCTTGATGACCGTCGGGTCGATCTCGAAGTCGCCGAGGTTGATCGAGGGGACGCCGTACTGCCGGCTGAGCAGCGCCGTGATCTCCTCGTCCTTGACGAAGCCGAGCTTGACGAGATTGAGCCCCAGCTTGCCCCCGCCGGCCTTCTGATAGTTCAAGGCCTCCTGGAGCTGCTCCGGGGTGATCCGCTTCTCCTTCAGCAGGAGTTCGCCTATCCGGACGGCCATGATCGACTACAGCTCAAAAACGACGGTTCACGACAGCGACCCCGATCCGGGCCTGCGCCCTTCCCGCGGTGCCTGGGCGCCCAGGTTCGTCGATGACGAACAGGGGCACACCGACCCCCGCGGTCTGTGATCTTGTCGGTCGCCCGCCGCGCCGGCTGTAGAGGCTACTGCACGGCCGGGTCGAATTGCCAGTAAACCGTTGCCGTTGAATGGGATACCTGGAATGGCGCGCGGGCGCACGGGGCGCCGAAGGAAACATCCGGAGGCAGCCCATCGTATAAGTCCAGAAGGGGTGAAGTAGAATTGTGCCTCCGCCCCCCGGAGACCGATCATCATGAGTGAGACCACTGCCCCATCGAGCACCGTTCCGGACAAGGGTCTTGTCGCCAGGGCCATCGGCATCATCACATCCCCCCGCGAGACGTACGCGGCCGTGGCCGCGGCGCCCCGCTGGTTCGGGATGACGGTCCTCGTGGTCCTCGTCGTGGCCGCCTGCCAAATGGGGTTCCAGGCCACCGCCGTCGGCAAGCAGGCGACGCTGGACGAGTCCATCCGGAGGATCGAGTCGTTCGGCGTGAAGGTCAGCGACCAGATGTACGAGCAGACGCGGCAGGCGATCATGGAGCCGCCGGCCTGGCGGGTCGGCCTGACGGTGGCGTCGCTCGTCGTCGTCCCGCCGATTATCTGGTCGGTCATCGCGGGCCTGCTGTTCCTGGTGTTCGGCGTCTTCACGGGAGGGCGAGCGACGTTCAAACAGCTCTTCGCGGTCGTCGTTCACTCGTCCGTGATCTCGGCGCTCGGGACCGTCTTCCTGACGCCGCTCAACTACTTCCGCCAGTCGCTGTCGAGCGCGACGAACCTGGGCGTCTTCTTCCCGTTCCTGCCCGAGGGAAGTTTCCTCGCGCGCCTGGCCGGCATGGCGGACCTCCTGTTGATCTGGTGGGTGACGAGCCTCGCCATCGGCGTCGCGGTGACCTACAAGAAGAAGACGGGCAGCGTGGCGATGGTGCTGTTCGGCATTTACGCGGTGATCGCCATCGGGTTCGCGGCCTTCATGGCCGCCCGGAGCTAGTTCATGACGCGCAAGAAGGTACTCATCGGGATTGGGATTCTCGTCGCGGCCGGCGCGTTGGTCTGGGCCAACTTCGCCTTCAAGAAGACGGAAGGGGCGACCGTCACGGCTGAGGCGATCAAGGCCCGTCAGCTCGAATCGATCGTGTCGGCATCCGGGAAGATCCGGGCCCGGCGGACGGTCAACATCACCTCGGAGGTCTCGGGCAAGGTGGTGAAGCTCGCGGTGGATGAAGGCGATCGCGTCAAGATGGGCCAGTTTCTCCTCCAGGTCGATCCGCGCAACGTCCGGAGCCGCCTCCAGATCAGCGAGGCGTCGCTCGAACAGCAGCGTATCGCCCTCCAGCAGGCACGCCAGGCCCTCGAGAACGCGAAGGTCAACCTGAAGCTTGCGATGGACGAGTTGTCACGGCAGCAGCGGCTGGACAAGGACCGCCTGGCCACCAAGCAGGCGCTCGAGCAGGCGGCCGATGCCGTCACGCTGCGCCAGGGCGATGTGAAGAATGCCGAGCAGGCGATCTCGAACGCGGACCAGCGGATCCGGAGCCAGGAGGCAGACCTCGCCTCGGCCCACTACGACCTGAGCCGCGTCACGATCGAGTCGCCGATCGACGGGATCATCACCAAGCGGAATGTCGAAGAGGGAGAGACGGCGATGGCCGGCTTCACCAACAACCCGAGCGTGGTGCTGCTGATCGTCGCCGACATGTCGGTGATCGAGGCCGAAATCGAGGTGGACGAAACGGACATCCCCAACGTCCAGATCGGTCAGAAGTCCAAGGTCACCATTGACGCACTGCCCGATCGGTCGTTCACGGCGAAGGTGACCGAGGTCGGAAACAGCCCGATCAATGCCGCGTCGGCCACCGTCGGCGGCGTCCGCCAGGCGACGACGTTCAAGGTGGTGGTGACCATCGACGGCCAGATCCCCGACGTCCGGCCCGGGTTCACCTGCACGGCCGACATCACGACCGCGGAACGGGCAAACGCCGTGTCGGTCCCGATCCAGGCGCTGACGGTCCGCGAGCTGACGTTCGACCCGCAGGGCAAGGTCGTCAAGGCGCCGAAGCCGGAGAAGGGCCAGAGGCCGTCGGCCGGCGCCGTCGAGGCGGCCGAGCTGAAGCCCGGGTTCAAGAAGAAGGAAACCGAGGGCGTGTTCATCGTGGACAAGGACAACAAGGCCCAGTTCCTCCCGGTGAAGACCGGGATTGCCGGCGACAAGTTCTTCGAGGTGCTCGACGGCCTGAAGGTCGGCGACCGCGTCATCACCGGCCCGTTCACCTCGGTGCGCACCCTGAACGACGGCAGCCCGGTCAAGGTCGAGGAAACCAAGAAGTAGGCTGGCGGGTCGAATCCTAAAATGTATCAGGCGGTCGAATCCCTCAAGATTGCGCTGGCGGCGATCTGGTCCAGCAAGCTGCGGTCGTTCCTGACGGTCCTGGGGAACATCGTGGCGGTGACCTCGATCATCGCCGTCGTGTCCCTCGTGCAGGGCATCAACGACTATGTGTCGAATGCGATCCAGAGCGATCTCGGCGTGGGCACGTTCTCCGTGCAACGCTTCGGCATGATCACCAGCGAAGAGGAATTCGACAAGGTCGCCGGCAACCCCGACGTCACCGAGAAGGACGCCGCCGCCGTCCGGCGCGCCAACCTCGTCACGGTGGTGATGAGCCAGGCGGGCTCGAGCGGCGACATCCGCTACAAGGATCGGCTGCTCGAGTCTGTCTCGATCACCGGCGTGAGCAGGGATTACGCGGAGTTCGGCGGATACAAGGTCGAACGCGGGCGCCTCGTGACCCCGGCCGAAATCGACAGGAAGCGCCCGGTCGCCGTGATCGGCTGGGAGATCGCCGACAAGCTGTTTCCCGACGAGGACCCGATCGACAAAGTCATCACGATCGCGGGCAGCCACATGCGCGTCGTCGGCGTGAACGAGAAGAAGGGCTCGATCTTCGGCACCTCGCAGGACCAGTTCGCGGTGATCCCGATCGGGTTGAGCGCGAAGCTGTTCGGCTCCCGCCAGAGAATCGAACTGACCGCCAAGCCCGCGGGCGCGGAGTTGACCGAGAGGGCGATGGACGAAGCGACCGTGGCGCTGCGAATCGAGCGGCGGCTGAAGCCGAGTAAGCCGAACAACTTCGGCATCGTGACGTCCGACACGTTCCTCGCGATGTTCAAGCAGATTACGTCGGGCATCTTCGGCGTCCTGATCGGCGTGGTCGCCCTCTCGCTGGTGGTCGGCGGCATCGTGATCATGAACATCATGCTCATGGTCGTCAGCGAGCGGACGGCCGAGATCGGGCTGCGCAAGGCGCTCGGCGCCCGGCGCAAAGACATCATCTGGCAGTTCCTGATCGAGTCGGTCGTGCTGTCGATGATGGGCGGCGTGATCGGGACGGCCCTCGGCTTCTCAGCCGCGTGGATCGTCACCAAGCTCACGCCGATGCCCGCCGCCGTGCACGTGTACTCGGTCATCATGGGCATCGGGATGACGGCCGCGGTCGGCCTCTTCTTCGGGTTGTATCCGTCGGTCAAGGCCGCGAGGCTGGACCCGATCGAAGCGCTCAGGCGGGAATAATGGCACTCCGGGTTGCACTCTTCGCCGACACGATCGGGATGGCGCTGGGAACGATCCGCGCCAACAAGATGCGGTCGGGACTCACCGTCCTCGGCGTCGTCATCGGGATCACCGCGATCGTGGGGATGAGCTCGATCATCCGCGGGTTCGACGAGTCCTTCCGCGACCTCATTCGCACCCTCGGGCCGAACACCATCATCGTGGCGCGCGTCGCGGGCTTCGCCAGTTCGGGCATCGACCGCAAGGAGTTGGCGAAGCGGCCGAACCTGACGGTCGAGGACGCCCGGGTGCTCAAGGAGGCGATCCCGACGCTGCAGTCGGTCGGAGCCATCGTGGGCGGCCAGCAGCGGATGTTCTACCGGAGCGAGAAAACCCAGTCGATGAACATCCTCGGCGCCAGCGACGACTTCATCGACGTGGGCTGGTGCAAGATCGAGCAGGGACGGTTCTTCACCGAGAACGAAGTGCGGCACGGCCGCAATGTCGCGGTCATCGGCCAGGTGCCGGCCAAGGCGTTCTTCACGAACAGCGACCCGCTGGGCAAGGTGGTCCGGATTGGCACGGTGGAGTATACGATCATCGGCGTCGCCGCTCCGCGCCCATCCATCGGGGGGCTGGGGAACGGCCAGGACGCGTTCGCCCTCATCCCGCACACGAGCTTCGCCAAGACGTTCGGCGCCGTGTCGCGCGGCGAGAACCGGCGGGTCGGCCGATCGGTTCAGATCTTCGCCTTGCCGAAAGACGGCGTGAAGCGCGAGGACGCGATGCGCGACGTCGAAACCGCGATGCGCATCCGGCACCGGCTGAAGCTGAATCAGCCGAACGATTTCGACGTCGCCACGCAGGACATGGCGATGAAGTTCTTCGACCAGGCGACCGGGGCGATCTACCTGGCGCTGGTCGTCATCTCGTCGATCGCGCTGATGGTCGGCGGGATCGGCGTGATGGCGATCATGATGATCTCGGTGACCGAGCGGACGCGCGAAATCGGCGTGCGCAAGGCGCTCGGCGCGCGCCGGCGGGAGATCCTCTGGCAGTTCCTCATCGAGGCCGTCGTGCTGACGTCGCTCGGCGGCATCCTGGGCGTGCTCATCGGCGCGACCGTCGGCGTCAGCGTCAGGACCTTCACGCCGCTGCCGGTGTCGATGCCCTGGTGGTCGTTCGCCATCGGCTTCGCCTTCTCGGCCGGCGTCGGCATCTTCTTCGGCCTGTTCCCCGCCGTCCGGGCGTCCCGCCTCGACCCGATCGAAGCCCTGCGATACGAGTAGGAGTTGCCTCGCCGCTGCCGTCGCTCGGCGGTTGGCGCGGCCCTTCAGGGTTGCGCTGTCCGGGTTCGTCCTCTCCAATGGTATGATTGGCGTTTGTGCCCCTCGGGCTGGTCGGTTCCAGTCACTGTCGCCCATATCTAGACGTCTTGAACGGCCAAAGTCGATCCGAATGTGTCAGGTTCTGTCGAACGTCGCTTCCGCCGTTCAAGACGTCTAGCCCGCCCCGCGCTTCGCGGGGCCAGCCAACAGCGTTTCCGGGGCTAGCGAGGCGGGCGTCGTCGCCGGACATGCTTGGCGGTCCGAGGCCCGCCTCGCTAGCCGTCATCTCACAGGCGCCGGGGGCGCCATGGCCCCCCGGCATCGCGTCACGCACAGCCTTGATCGGCCCCCGGGAGAACGCGCCACGCGCGCCGGGCAGGAGGAATGCCGTCTATGAAGGTCTACGACGCCGCCAGCATCAGAAATGTCGCCATCGCCGGTCATTCCGGCGCGGGGAAGACCCAGCTCGCCGCCGCCATCCTCTTCGACTCGGGGATGGTCAACCGGTTCGGCAAGGTGGATGACGGGACGACGGTTACGGACTTCGACGAAGAGGAAGTCGCCCGCAAGCACACCCTCGCCGCCAGCCTCGCCTTTGCCGAGTGGAACAAGCACAAGATCAACCTGGTTGACACGCCGGGCTTCGGCAACTTCCTGAGCGACACGCTGGCCGCCATGCGCGTCGTGGACGCGGCGGTCGTCGTCGTGGACGCGGTGTCGGGCGTCGAAGTGCAGACCGAGAAGGTGTGGGAGGCCGCCGAGGAATACGAGCTGCCGCGACTGGTCGTCGTCAACCGCATGGACCGCGAACGGGCCAGCCTGGAGCGCACGCTCGAGTCGCTTCGCACGGCGTTCGGCCGCACCGTCATCCCGGTGCAGATGCCGATCGGCGAGGAGAAGTCGTTCCGCGGCGTGGTGGACCTGGTGGCGATGAAGGCCTACGTCTTCGAGACCGACGGCAGCGGCAAGTTCGCCGAGCAGGCCGTGCCGGCGGACCTGGAAGCCGACGCGAAGGCGGCGCGCGAGGCGCTCATCGAGATGGTGGCCGAGGCCGACGACAAGCTGATGGAGAAGTTCTTCGAGGCGGGCACGCTCACCGGCGACGAACTCGACGCCGGCCTGCGGACCGCCGTGCTCGGCCGCAAGGTCTGCCCGCTCTTCTGCACGTCCGCCATTCTCAACGTCGGCGTGCCGACGCTGCTCGACGCGATGATTGCGTTCGTGCCGTCGCCGGCCGAGCGGCCCGCCAAGGGCACCAAGGGCGGCCAGGACGTCGAGGTGACCGCGTCCGACAGCGGGCCTTACTCCGCGTTCGTGTGGAAGACGGTGGCGGACCCGTTCGCCGGCCGCATCAGCATGTTCCGCGTGATGAGCGGGTCGCTGAAGTCCGACTCGACGGTCTACAACCTGGTGAAGGAGACGCCGGAACGCCTCGGCCACCTCGTGCTGCTGCAGGGAAAGGCGCAGACCGACGTGCCCGAGATCAAGGCGGGCGACATCGGCGCCGTCGCCAAGCTGAAGGAGACGGTGACGAACGACACGCTGGCCGACAAGGGCGGCGTCGTGTTCAAGCCGATGAAGTTCCCCGAGCCGGTGCTCTCCTACGCCATCGAGCCGAGGAGCCGCGGCGACGAGGACAAGATCAGCTCGTCGCTCCACCGGCTGCAGGAAGAAGACCCGACGATCCGGTCGAGCCGCGACGCGCAGACCAAGGAACTGCTGCTCTCCGGCCAGGGCCAGCTGCACATCGAGGTGACCGTCGCCAAGCTGAAGCGGCGGTTCGGCGTCGAGGTGAACCTCAAGCCGCCGAAGATCCCGTACCGGGAGACGATCACCGCCGCGACCGACGCGCACGGCCGGCACAAGAAGCAGACGGGCGGCCACGGCCAGTTCGGCGACTGCTCCATCCGCATGGAGCCGCTGCCGCGCGGCTCCGACTTCCAGTTCGTGGACGACATCTTCGGCGGGTCGATCCCGCAGACGTTCCGTCCAGCCGTCGAGAAAGGCATCCAGGACACGCGCGTGCGCGGCTACCTGGCGGGCTACCCGGTGGTGGACTTCAAGGTCACGCTGATTGACGGCAAGTACCACGACGTGGACTCGAACGAGCTGTCGTTCAAGATGGCCGGGCGCCTGGCGTTCAAGGACGCCATGACGCGCTGCAGGCCGACCATCCTCGAGCCGATCATGAACGTCGAGGTCTACGCGCCGTCGGATTTCGCGGGGGACCTGATGGGCGACCTGAACGGCCGTCGCGGCCGCATCGCCGGCATGGACACGCGCGGCGGAATGACCGTGATCAAGGCGCAGGTCCCGATGTCCGAGATGCTCACCTACGAGCAGCAGCTCACGTCGGCGACCGGCGGGCGCGGGTCCTACCACATGGAGTACTCGCACTACGAGGAGGCCCCGAGCCACATCCAGGCGAAGATCATCGCCGCCTACAGGGCCGAAAAGGGCGAGGCGGCGGAGGAAGAAGAATAACCGGCTGGCGGCTCGCGGTTGGCGGCTGGCGGCTTGACGGGCCGCGCGATCCACACGGGTCGCGCGGCCTTTGTCGTCTCCGGTGGGATGAGGCCCGTCCATCGACGCCCGCAGGGTCCGACCGCCTCCCCGCGATGTAGAATAGCCATCACACACCCAATCGGCGGCGGAGGATTCGTGGATATCAAGCGGGCAATCATCGACCTGGCCCCCGCGCCCATCGTCCGGGCCTTTGCGGCGCCGTACGTGGCGGGCAAGGGCATCGAGAGCGGCGTGCGCAAGGCGGACGAGATCTGGAACGCCGGCAGGCTGCACTCGACCGTCGATCTACTGGGAGAGGAGGTGTTCGAGCGCGAGGACGTCGAGGCCACAGTCGCCCTGTATTTCCGGATGGTCGATCTGCTGAGCGGGCGCGGCTATGCGAGCATCTCGCTGAAGCCGACGCAGCTCGGCATCCACGAGAGCGAGGCATACTGCCTGGAGAACATCCGCAAGGTGATCGGCCACGCGGCGGCCCACCAGCTTCGGGTCACGGTGGACATGGAGGACCACGACTGTACCGACGTGACGCTGCGGTTGTTCAAGGCGCTGCGCGACGAGTTCGACAATGTCGGCATCGTGCTGCAGTCGCGCCTGTACCGCACGAAGGACGATATCCTGGCGCTGCACGCCAGGCCCTGCCGCGTGCGCATCTGCATCGGCATCTACAGGGAGCCGAAGGCCATCGCCTACACCGAGAAGCCCGCGATGAAGCAGAAGCTGTTCGAGTACGTGCAACTGCTGCTGGACAAGGGCCACTACCCCGAGATTGCCACGCACGACGAGCCGCTGATCCACCGATGCCTCGAGTACCTGGACAAGCGCGGATGCCCGAAGAACGCCCACGAGTTCCAGATGCTCCTTGGCGTCCCGCGGCACGACATCCAGGCCCAGATCGTCAACGATGGCCGCGTCATGCGCCTCTACGTGCCGTTCGCGGAGGAATGGAAGTACGCCATCGCCTACTGTAAGCGTCGCATGGCCGCCAACCCGATGATGGGCGCCTACGTCATGAAGAACCTGTTCAGGAGCTAGGGACAGGTTGCGCGAAAGGAGACGGTTGATGAGTGGAGACAAGACAACGGACCGCCGCCACTTCCTCTCGACCTGCGGCCTCACCGGAGCCGCGCTGACCGGCGTGGCCGCGACGGCCGGGGCCCAGCCGCCCCCGTCCTCGCAGCAGGTACGGCTCGCCCCTGCGCGCCGCTACTACAGGATCGACGTCGAAATCGTCGAGTGCAAGGCCGGGCGGTGCGCCCAGCATCAACTGGGCGACAAGTTCGCGTATCCAGCCGATCGCGGCCGAATGTGCCCGTGGCTGCTCGACAGCATGAACGGCGCCGTTCGCGTCCTGGAGTTCGGCGGCACCATGCCATGGCTCTACGAGGGAACCCCGTACAAGAAGGTGATCGACCCGGACGGCGTCACCACCGAGTTCATCCGGTGCCCGGATCCGACCGAATCGGGCGTGGTCGCGAAGATCACGCGCACGAAGGTAGGTTGACATTGGAGGGTCGTCATGCGCAAACCTGATGATGTTCCGAAGAGCCCGGCGGCCGGCGCTCAGAAGAAGAAGACGACGAAACGCGCCGCGGCACCCGGCGTCGCGAAGCCTGCTGCCAATCGCGTCGCCGCGAAGCCCCGCGGGAAGGAGAAGGCCGTTCCCCCGACGCCGGCTGGCCCGCGGATGCCGGACCAGGGCACGATCGACCGGATGGTGGCCGAGGCGGCGTACTACCTCGCCGAGAAGCGGAGGTTCGCCCCTGGCTTCGAGGAGCAGGACTGGCAGGCCGCCAGGGAGCAGATCGCGGCCGAGCTCCAGCGCGCGATGAATCCGCGCGGACCGAACGGCCGATAGGCACGTCGGAGACTGACGCGGTCAGATGCGCCGACCCGGGCCGTGCGTGATCACTGAAGGTGTATCGATGAAGACCCTCGGGCTCATTGGCGGCACGGGCTGGGTTTCGACAATCGAGTACTACCGGATCCTCAACGAAGGGGTGCAGCGGCGCCTGGGCGGTCACGAAGCCGCCCGCTGCATCCTGTTCTCCTTCAACTTCGGCGACATCATGCGCGCCAAGGAGGGGGATCCCGAGGAGAGTAAGGTCCGCGACATGGTTGTGGACGCCGCCACGAGGCTGGCTGCGACCGGCGTCGATGGCCTGATGCTTTGCGCCAACACCCTGCACTGGTTTGCAGAGGACGTGGAATGCGCCGTGCCGGTTCCTCTCGTCCACATCGCCACGGCGACCGGGCACCGGATCCTGGCCGAGGGCCTGCGACGCGCCGGCGTGTTGGGAACCCGGACGACGATGGAGCGGGACTTCTACCGGAAGCGGCTCGAGGGGATGGGGATCGACATGCTGGTTCCCGACGAACCGGCACGCCGGTTCGTGGACGGCGCCATCTTCGAGGAGCTGGTCCGCGGGCGCTTCCTCCCGGAGACCAGGACCGCGTTTCTCGACATCATCGGTGACCTGCGGGCGCGGGGCGCCCAGGCCATCGTGCTCGGCTGCACCGAGATCCCCCTGCTGCTGGCCGAGGCGGATTGCGGCCTGCCGATGTTCGACACGCTCGACATCCACGCCAAGGCGGGCGTGGAGTTCCTGCTCGGGTAACGGGCGCCCTGCCCGCGCCTTCCCCGGGGCGCGGGCTACTTCGCCTTCCTCAACTCCAGGAAGAACCAGCCGGCCTCGTTCCTGCGCGACACCACCTGGAACCCTGCCTTCCCGGCCACGCCCACGAACTGGTCGGCACCCTGTCCCTCGCGGAAGCGCACGCCGTAGCCGGTGTTGATGTCCGTCGTCGGCAGCTTGACGTGAAGCGGGTACATGATGTTCGCGACGCCGGGGTCCCGCTTCTCGGGAAAGGTCACGTCCCACACGAGCATCCGGCCGCCTGGCTCGAGGACCCGGTGAATCTCCCGAAAGACCTTCTCGTGGTCCGCCGGGTCGATGTACATGAACGTGAAGAAGACCGTCGCCGTGGGGAAGGTCGCGTCCACGAACTTCAACTCGCGGGCGTCCATGACGATCTTGAGCAGCGGCTGGCCCGGGGCCTCGTCGAGTTCCCTCTTGAGGAGGTCGATGGCGACGACCTGCCGGCCTTTGAGCTGGCCGATGACCCCTTCCCCGCCGCCGCCGATGTCGAGGATCAGCCCCTGCGCGGGGAAGTCGGGGACGACCACCTCCAGCCTGGGGTGCGTCGCGAACGGTGGCGGCTTCACCGGTGTCTGCGTCGCGTCACCCGACATCCTGGTCAGCACGCACTTGCCGGTCATGCCGGCGAGCTCCCAGTCGCCGTCGATCCGCCCGTCCTTGACCACGGCCGTGATGGTGCCGGGCGTGCCGCCCATGTCGAGATTGAGCACGAGCCGATCGCGCGTGATGGTCGCGCCGACGACGGCGATGGGTTGACCGTCGGACGTGAGGTTCCCGACTAGCCTGCCGTCCACGAACCTCAGTTCGGCGGTGACCGTCTCCTCGCCCTGGTGCGTTGTCGCGGTGCCCTGGTACCTGCCGGCCAGACTCTCCAGTGTTGGTGCTGGCTTCGCCTGGGGTGCCTGCGCCACAGTGGGCGCCGACAGGAGCACCGCGGCGCCGATGGCGATGAGTGCGTGCCTCATGAAACTCCCTCCTGTGTTCGCTCTCCGGAATTCGCCGCTGGCAACGGGCCGGCTACAGGCCATGCCGCGTCCGGTCGGCGGGCTGGGATGGCGGAAGAGAACCGTCCTCGTCCCGTCGAAGACCGCAGTCGGGGAGTCCGCCGGCCGGAACCCCGGCCACACCTGCCGGGCACAGGCCTCGTCGATGGCCTGCACGAACGCAAAGACGTCGCGTTCGGGCTCGCTCCTTTCGAACACCCACTGGTTCTCGTACGCGACCGGACCGGTCGTTCGCTCGTTCGCCAGCAGGACCCGGCCACCCTCCGCCAGCCGGTAGTGGACGACGTTCGTCCCTTCGCCGAGCGGTCCCACCAGGCGTTGCGAGAGGACGAGGATGTCGCCCTCCCAGTACATCCGCGACGACTCCGTGCGCGGGCCGCTCACCGTCTCGACTGCGTTGCCGTCCGTCGTGAGCGTGTAGGACGCTCGGGATTCCTTGCCGTCGATCGTGAACGTCCTCTCGAAGGTGAACTGCGGCTCGCGATGGTCGATGCGCACCACGCCGCGTTCCATTCCCGCTGCCCACGCCGCCTGCAGGCGGCTCTTCCCCTTGCTGAACGTCCACCGGCCAGAAAAATCGGGCTTCTGCCGATCGCCCTTCCGGGCCGCGGCGCCGAGCCCGGCACCGCAGAACCAGCCGGCTACGGCGAGGGCCGCCAGCGCCGCTCCGAATCGGTTCACCGTCATTTCGGATCCTCACGCTTTACGGCCTTGGCGGCCTGACACCGCGGCCGCGGCCGGCTGAGCAGGCCCCCTCCAACACATCTGACGTCAGCCCGACAGAAACGTCCCCGCGTTGGCTGTGGGTCGCGTTGAGGGGGGAGGGCCGCCGCGAGAGGAGGAGTGGTTTACTCCCGCAGCGCCAGCGCCGGGGCTGACCTGATGGCGCGGACCGCCGGTCCCGCCGCGGCGAGCACACCGACCGCCAGCGTAATCGCCCCGGCCAGCGCCAGGACCCACGGCTGTGCCGGTCTCACGCCGTAGAGCAGGCTCGACACGAACCGCTCGAGTAACACGGCGCCGGCGATACCGACGACGAGGCCCGCGCCGACGGCCAGCCCGGACCGGCCGGCCAATGACGCCACGACGTGCCATGCGCGCGCGCCGAGCGCCAGCCTGATCGCCATCTCCCGTCGCCTGGTGGACGCGATGAACGACAGGACGCCGTGGAGGCCGACGGCGGCCAGCACGGCCGCGAGGCCGGCGGGCGCCGTCACGAGGCTCGCGGCCGCCCTGGGCTGCGCCAGCGTTGTCTCCACGTGATCACCCAGCGTTTCCAGGGCGAGGATGGGCACGCGCGGATCGATGTCCCGGACCGCCTCACGCAAGCCCGGAATCAGCGCCTCGGCGGCGCCGGCCGTGCGCGCGAAGATCACCTGCGTCGCGTCGTAGTCGTCGGCCGCGTGCGTGTAGACGAACCCCGTCCGCTCTTCCTGCAGCGACTCGTACTTGCTGTCGCGGACGACGCCGATGACCCTCGCGAGCCGCGAACCCCGATCCCTCGCCTCCAGCGCCTGCCCGACGGCGCTCCGGCCCGGCCACGTTTGCCGCGCGAGCGTCTCGTTGACGATCACCGACCCGGGCTCCGAGTGCTCCTCGAAGTCGCGCCCCTCGACGAACGGAATGCCCAGCGCGGCGAAGTAGCCGGGTGACACGACGGTGTTGAGCACACGGCGCGGCGCCGGGACGCCCGGCAGGCCGACGTCACGCACGTAGGCCGTCTCTCCGAGCGGCACGTTCAGCGCCCGGCCGACGGACACCACGCCCGGCAGCGCCCTGACGCGCTCCTCGAGCCTGCGGTAGAAATCCACGCCAGCCGGCTGCGCGTAGCCGGCGGGCCGGACGTTGACGCGCAGGACCGCGACCCCCTCGGCCTTGAATCCGGCGGGCAGCGCCTCCTGGTTTCGCAGCGTGGTGACGAAGAGGATGGCCCCGACGACGAGCAGGACGGACGCGGCCACCTGCGCGGCGACGAGCGCATCCCGCAGCGCGACCCGGCGGCGGCTTCCGCCCGTCACCGTGCCCCGGCCGATCAGCGACGCGAGATCCGTTCTCGAGCCGTGCCACGCGGGCGCCAGTCCACAGGCTAGCGTCGTCGCCGCCGCCACGGCCATCGCGCCGAGCGCAACGCGCAAGTCTAGGACACCGGCGAGCGCGACCGGGACGTGGGCGGTGAAGCGGACGGCTGAGAGCGCGGCGATGGTCCAGCGCGCGAGCAGCAGGGCGACTCCGAAGGCGGCCGCAACAAGCAGGAGCGTCTCGGTCAGCAGCTGCGCGGCGAGACGCCGAGGTGTCACGCCCAACGAAAGGCGCACGCCCAATTCGATTCGACGCCGTTCGCCGCTCGCCAGCAGGAGGTTCGCCACGTTGGCGCAGGCGACCAGCAGCACGCACGCCGCGACGCCGAGCAGCGTCACGAGCGCCCGCCTGGCGCTGTCGCGTGCAGAACCCGGGAACGCGGCATCGACAAGCGGGACGAAATCGAGGTTCGACTCGTGATACGACGGGATCTCCGCGGCGACTCCGCGAAGGAACCGGTCCCCCTCCGCCCGGGCCGCCGCCGGCGTCACTCCGGGGCGCAAGCGCCCGATCGCCCGAAGCCATCTCGCGGCTGGGTCGGACACCCAGGCCCTCGGGCCCGTCGCGCCGCGGACGCTGTCGAACGCCGAGACTGGCAGGAAGAGATCCACTGGCGTACCGAGTTCGGTTCCGTTGAAGCCTGCGGGAGCGACGCCGACGATGGCGACCTGGGTCTGGTTCAGGGTGACCGTCCGGCCGATGACGTCGAGGGCGCCGTCGAAGCGGAGACGCCAGCACCGCTCGGAGATCACCGCCGCCAGCGTCTCGCCTGGCTCCTCGTCGGCACTGGCGAGCAGTCGGCCGCGCGCGGCCGCCACGCCGAGCACCGGGAAGTAGTCGGAGCTGACGACCAGCGCCTGCGCGGGCTGCGCTCCTCCACCGACGAACAGGCTCACCGACAGGCTCTGCCAGACCGCGACGCGGTCGAACGTGCGCTGGCGGCCCGCGAACAGCCGGTAGGCCTGGTACGAGAACGGGTTCCGCCGCGTGACGAGCACCCGGCCGGCATCGGCCACCGCCGGAAGCGGCCGCAGGACCAGCGCCTCGACGAGGCCGAAGACCACCACGTTTACGCCGATCCCGAGGGCGAGGGTCAGGACGGCGATGCCGACCAGTGACGGCTGGTTGCGCCAGCTCCGCAGCGCGTGGCGGAGATCGTGGAGGATGGAAGTCACAGTCTCAACTCTCGGAGGGCACGTGCACGTATTGACTCGCGAGGGCGGCCGCGGGTTGGGTCGAGTGATTTCTAGCGAGGCGGGCCTCAGACCAACCAGCATGAGGCCCGCCCCGCTAGAACCAGAAACGCTGTTGGCTGGTCCCGCGAAGCGCGGGACGGGCTAG
>Ga0209048_10001020_pt1 | contig 29371 bp, 28 predicted proteins | sample FrelakmetCRP12CR_FD_187146 | JGI IMG/M metagenome (GOLD analysis project Ga0209048, IMG submission 187146) | Freshwater lake sediment microbial communities from the University of Notre Dame, USA, for methane emissions studies - CRP12 CR (SPAdes)... | ecosystem: Environmental > Aquatic >... | reverse complement strand
CAAGCTAACCCTCTATTAATTATATGGTGGAGCTGACGAGGATCGAACTCGTGACCTCTTGAATGCCATTCAAGCGCTCTCCCAGCTGAGCTACAGCCCCACGACAGGCGCATTTTCAATAAGGACAGAGCCTTAGCATAGGGATTTCGCGCTTGTCAATACATTTTTCTTGACATTTGGTAAGCCCTTTATTAGAGACACACTGTGCCGGAGTGGTGAAACTGGTAGACGCAGGGGACTCAAAATCCCCCGCTCGCAAGGGCATCCCGGTTCGATTCCGGGCTCCGGCACCAGATAGAAAAAGAGGTCCGTCATTTCTATCTGATCTGCTGAAATCCTCATAATCTCTCTTCGCAATCCTGTGATTTATACCTTGGCCTTCTTCTTATCTAAGGCGGCATTGAATTTTTCTGCGTTTATGACGAATCTCTCATGCGTCGCCTCGGATATCTTTTCAACATCGTCGTATGCTTCCATGGAAAAAGTCAGTTTACGCCCCTCCATCTTTTCCAGTTTTCCCTTGACGGTGACTGTCATTCCCGCAGGAGTGGCCGCCGTATGCGTCATATTCATGCCTGTCCCAACGCTCTGTTCATTGGGCCATTCAAGATGGGGGTTGAGGGCTTTGATACAGGAAAATTCATACAGCGCCAAAAGGAAACCTGTCGCAAAAACCTTGGGCATTACATGGCCCTCGCTGAATTCCGGATAAATAAAGGGAACGGTTTTGTTTTCTGGAACCTTGAACTTAAGCTCCAAAGTCAGTCCGGGCTGCAAGGAATCTTTCATGGTAAACCTCCATTAAGTAAATTTAACGGCATCGTCCGCAATAAAGCGAAATTTTCTAAATAAGTCAAACATAAAAAATAATCTCATCCCGAAGGCCTTCATGTGGTAATCTGAAGTGACAAACCATGGCCGGAAATACGCTATCAATGAAAGAGCGCCAGATTGCTAATGAGGAACTCTATGGATGATCATGCTGCCTTGAGTCAACTTGAGGGACTGGCGTTTATGCTCGGCATTTCTGTACGCTATGAAAAAATCGCGGAGGAAGATGTGGCGAATGCGGGTGGTCTCTGTAGGCTGAAGGGAGAATGTGTCATAATTGTGAACTCCAGGGCGGCCGTGAAAGATAAAATCCAGGCCCTGGCAAAGGCCCTGAAGAATTTTGACCTCCATGATGTTTACATGCGACCCGCCGTAAGAGAGCTATTGGAAAGATAGACATTCACAGATTTCATGCCAGCGAAGCAGGTGATCCTAAGCCGTTTATCTTCCTCAAGCCTTAAACCCCTTCTTTGACCTGAGCAAACGTTGGTCCCATACCGATCTCACAATCCATCTCCTCTGCCGGGTATGGCTTTAAAATGGAGAGCAGCATGGCTCTGTCTTCCGTCCTGTCGCTGATCCAGACATGCTCCTGTTTCTTTGGCACGATTACGGGCATCCGGTCATGAATGGGCGCTATCAATTCATTCGCTTCCGCTGTGATGATTGTGCAGGATTTAATCTCCTTTTTGTCCGGTGACGTCCAAGTTTCATAAAGACCTGCAAGACCGAAAGGCTCTTTCGTCTTCAGGTGGAAATATAACGGGATCTTCTTTGCGCCTTCTTTCTTCCATTCATAGAAACCGTCGGCAACGATGAGGCAGCGTCTTTTCGAAAACGCATTCCTGAAGCTGGGTTTTTTGTCGATGGTCTCGGCCCTCGCATTGATAAGCTTATGCCCTATGGAAGGGTCTTTAGCCCATGCCGGGATGAGTCCCCAGAGAAAAGACGCCAGCGAGTTCTGTCCCTCCCGGTGGATAACGGCGGGAACATACTGACCCGGAGTTACATTCCAGTTCGGCTTGAAATCATAAAAGCTGTCCCGGACGGCGAATCTTTCCGAGATGGCCGCTGAATCGGAAACCAAAGCAAACCGGCCGCACATATTTAACTTCTCCAAATAGGAAAATTATAACAAATAACAATTTCGATGGATACGCAAATTTTTCCTTGACAATAGAACGATTGTTCTATATACGGGGATTATGGAGAAAAAGAGAAACGTCAACACAGTCGAACGCGAAATCCACTCCTTCTATCGCGTGGAGAGGAGAATGCCCACATATAAAGAGATGCTCGACCTTCTCGAAGTCCGGTCGAAAAGCGTCGTCCACTATTGGATGGAGAAGCTTTGCGCCAAGGGCACCCTCGCGAGAGATTCAAAGGGATTTCTTAAGCCCGTAAGGCTGGCTCCCGGTATCCCCGTGGCCGGAGCCATAGCTGCGGGGTATCCGTCACCTGCTGAGGAAGAGCTTCGGGACATTATTTCCATTGATGAGTATCTCATTACACGGCCGGAATCTTCCTTTCTTGTCAAAGTAAGCGGGGACTCGATGACCGGTGCCGGCATCATGGATGGCGACATGGTGATTGTGGAGAAAGGAAGGGAACCGAAGAATGGGGACATCGTTCTTGCGGAAGTGGATGGAGAGTGGACCATGAAGTATTTCGTAAGAAAGGGAAAAGAGATTATCCTTGAGGCGGCAAACCCGAAATACCCAACCATCAGGCCAAGGAATGAACTGCAGCTGGGCGGCATCATTACAGCCGTCATAAGAAAGTATCACCTTTAGCAGGAACTAATCAGAATGAACGTAAACAGGAATTATAAAAGACAGGCAAACGCAGATTTCCCTGCATATATGCGGCGAATGGGGAAGGCAAGATCTGTTTCTCCGCCTACAAGACTTATCAGGCGGCTCAGATGCTCAGTAATAGAAACGGATTGGGACCGCGATCTTTGGGGGTTGGAGAAATGGATAGACCTTTTTTGCTGGACTGTTATCGCGGTTTCTCTTCTGTTTATTATCCCTGTAACCCTGTCCGCATTCGGGAACTGAGAGGCGACGTCTCTTGGATACTGCTCAGATGCCGGCAATCATAACCAATGTAAATGGGGGCATCACAGCTTATCGTGAGTGATAATATGTATGCCTCTTTCGGTCATGTGCTGGACGGCTTTCTTTATATTGTCGGTAGGGAAATTGATGCCTCTTGTTGCATCAATGATAAAATATACATCGAAGCCGAGGTTTCTGGCATCTATGGCGCTGAAATAAACGCAATAATCAGTGGCAAGGCCGCATAGATAGAGCTTCTCTATCTTTAATCCCTGCAAATAATGATGGAGGCCTGTCACGGTCTTTTTATCGTTTTCAAAAAAGGCGGAATATGAATCTATCTCCGGGTTGCTGCCCTTCCGGATTATCAAGTCAACGGGCCGCGTATCAAGGTCCTTGTGGAATTCCGCACCCCGCGTGCCGGTTACGCAGTGCACCGGCCAGAGTACCTGTTCTATCTCCGCGAGCTGGATGACTTCATATTCTTTCAACATGTGCTGCACGGCAAAGGATATATGATTTTCCGGATGCCAGTCTTGAGTGGCGACTATCTTGTCGAAGCGCGCAGATATCCTGTTTATGGTGGGGATTATTGCATCCCCGTCCGGAACGGCCAGAGCCCCACCCGGGCAAAAATCTTTCTGAACATCTATAATGAGCAGCGCTTTCTTCTGCATGGCTTGTAACCTCCTCACCATCGGCCTTCTACCGGTGCGGCACAGAACTCACATTTCCCTTCTTTCACATGGTATTCCTGGACGGTAAAATATGCCCTCTTTGCAATGAGGGCATGGCAGTTATAGCAATATGTATCCGATTTTTCGTTCACGTTCCCCATGTAGACATAACGAAGCCCGTGCTTTTCCCCTATTTCCTTTGCTTTTCTGAGGACACCTAAAGATGTAGGCTCATAGGCGTCGAACTTGTAATCCGGATGAAACCTGCTGATGTGCCAGGGGATCTCCTTTCCGGTTTCAGCAACGAAGGCGGCAATGGCATTGAGCTCTTCCTCCGAGTCGTTCTCACCGGGGATGATGAGCGTTGTGACTTCAACCCAGATGCCAAGTTTTTTCATGAGTCTTATGGAGTCGAGAACAGGCTGGAGACTTCCGGCGCAGACCTTTTTATAGAAATCATCCCGGAAACTTTTCAAATCGCAATTGGCGGCGTTGAGAAAAGGGTGAATGGCTTCGAGCGCCTCTTTGGTCATATAGCCGTTGGTGACAAAGACGTTAGAGAGGCCGTTTTTTTTTGCGAGCCTGGATATATCATAGGCATATTCAAAAAAGATTGTCGGTTCCGTATAAGTGTAGGAAATGGATTTGCAACCGTTTTCGAGCGCCCCTCTGACGATATCTTCCGGCTTCGTTTCATAGCCAGCGAAATCGCCTTTCTTTATAGAAAGCTGTGAGATCTGCCAGTTCTGGCAGAAACTGCACTTGAAATTGCAGCCGATGGTTGCAATAGAGAAAGATCTTGATCCGGGGAGGAAGTGATACAGAGGCTTCTTCTCGATGGGATCGATATGGGAAGCGATGATATTGCCGTAGGCGTAAGTATAAAGCTTTCCCTCCTCCTGCCTGCGTACACCGCAGAAACCGAATTTGCCTTCAGAAATCTTGCAGTGATGGTTGCAGAGAAAGCAATGAAGAATACCCTCTTTATATTCTTCATAGAACATGGCTTCTTTTTTCATTCTCCACTTCCTGCTTTCTTCCGGGTTGTGAAAACTTTCTTCTCAAAAAAGTCGGCGATTAACCTAATCACAATGATTCGTGGCGCCCCAGACAGGCATAGGCCCTTGATAAGAAGCTCCTTTAGAGCAAGGTAAGTATAGAAATTTATGTTCTTATCTGTCAAGAACAAAGGGTCGCTGATGGAGGTTCTGTCATCCCGCATCCGTGCGGGTAATGGAGTCCTTTATACGAGTTTTTACCTACCATTAGACTTCTACTTAACCATCATTGCCTTCTGCTGTCAACTAAACTAGCTTCTCCAATATAAGAATATTCCGTTTCTTTTCGTGCAAAAGAACATATTTCGACAGCGTTGGTTTCTTGCAGGACGGGGATCATGAAGAATTTCATCGGGAGTGTCGCCGAAAAGGTCTTAAGGGGGGACAAGTGTCACTGCCTGCATGAATCCATGGAGTACATCCGCTTGTTCCCTTTATCTTAAGTAGAGAAAAAGGGACGGAGGGTTTTTTGTTCGCCTCCCTCCTTTCGTAAATGGGTATGAGTAGCAAACAAAATCTATTTTCTTTTCAAAGTGAGGAATTCATGGAATTCAACGTCCTTATCGGCGGGGAAGCGGGTCAGGGCCTTTTCTCCGTCGAACTTGGGCTGACGGAAATCCTGTCACGGCTCAACTATTATTTTTTCGCAACCAAGAACTACATGTCCAGGATCCGCGGCGGCCACAACTTCCATATGATCCGCATCTCCGAGGAGCCAGTCCATGCACTAAGCGGGCGAAAATGGGATATGGTCATCGCCCTCGACGGAGAAACGGATGGCCGGCACAGGCCGGACCTCCGTGACGACGGCATCTATCTTTCCCGGGAATTGACAAAAGAGATCGAAAAGGAAGCCCAGGAAACCTTTCAAGACATAAAATACGCAAACACGATGCTCGTCGGCTGCGTCCTTGCCGTAATCGGCGCGAGTCTTGAAAAAGTGACAGAGGCGGATGAAAGCGAAATAGGGCAATACTTGAAGAAGGGTTTCGACTACGCACTCAGCTCTCACATTGCAGGGAGATATCCTCTCCGGCCTATGGCGGGTGCTCACTGCAAATTCGACGGGAATCAGGCCATAGCCTTAGGGGCAATCCTGGGCGGCTGCCAGTTCATGGCCGGGTACCCCATGACGCCGGCCACATCCATAATGCACTATTTTTCCACGGCTGCCCTAGAAATGCCTGTCCATTTTGAACAGGCCGAAGACGAGATCTCCGCCATCAACATGGCCCTGGGTGCATCCTATGCGGGCGTGAGATCAATGGTGGCTACTTCCGGCGGCGGCTTCGCCTTGATGCAGGAAGGGGTTTCGCTCTCAGGCATGACGGAAACGCCTGTCGTCATCGTTCTTGGCCAGCGGCCTGGCCCGGCCACCGGGCTTCCCACGCGGACCGAACAGGGGGAACTCAACCTCGTCCTTCATGCGGGCCATGGAGAATTTCCCCGGATTATTTTTGCGCCCGGTTCAATCGACGAAACCATCGCCGTTGCCCGGAAGAGCTTCGCACTGGCCGATCGCTACCAGATACCTGTTTTTATCCTGACGGATCAGTACTTCGCCGACTCCATCCAGATCGTGGATGATGACATACCGAAGGAATTCCTGAGTCGTGAGTACCCGGTATTCGACATTACCTACAAAAGATACGCGCTTACGGAAGACGGCATCTCCCCGTTAACCTATCCCGGCCTTTCCGATGCCATGGTCAAGCTCGATTCCGATGAGCACGATGAAGAGGGAAAAATCACGGAAGACTTGGGTCTGAGGGTACGTATGGTGGACAAGCGCCTGAAGAAATTCGCGATGCTTGCAAGAGATTTTATGCCGCCTACATTTTATGGTGACAGGAATGCCGCTTCTGTAGTCGTCTGCTGGGGTTCGAACAAGCTCATCGTGAAGGAGGCCCTGGAAAAGATGATAAAGGACGGGCAGAGCATCTCTGCGTTGCATTTCGCACAGGTCTATCCCCTCACGGAGGCAATGGTTGCGCCTTATGGCCTGGAAACGAAGAGACTCATCTGTGTGGAAAATAACGCGAGGGGCCAGTTCGCAGGACTTCTGAAAAGTGAATTAGGTCTTAATGTTGCCCACCCCGTACTGAAATACAATGGTGAGTGTTTCACAGTCTTAGAACTCTACTGCGAACTGAAAAAACTATTAACGTGAGGAATGGAGATGCTGAAGAGAACAGATATGGCGTGGTGCCCCGGCTGCGGCAATTTCCCCATCCGGGACGTTTTGGAAAAAGCCCTCCAGGAGATTTCCATCCCCATGAAAGACATCGTCTTCACATCCGGAATCGGGCAGGCCGCCAAGATGCCCCATTACCTGGACGTCAATTACTTCAACGGCCTCCATGGAAGGGCACTGCCCCTTGCCGTGGGGATCAAACTCGCCAGGCCTGACCTTACTGTCATCGCCTACTCCGGTGACGGCTGCAATTATGGCGAAGGAGGAAATCACTTTATCCATACTATCAGAAGAAGGCTGGATATTACGATACTGACATCAAACAACCAGGTATACAGCCTGACCAAAGGGCAGAGTTCACCTACGACAGACCTGTCCGTGAAAAATGACCTGTCCCCCCGGGGGAATCAGAACCTTCCGCTGAACCCCATTGCCCTGGCTATCACCATGGGAGCGCCGTTCGTAGCACGCGGTTTCGCCGGCGACAGAGACCACATGAAAGAAATTATTAAAGAAGCCATCTTTTTCAAAGGGACATCCCTTGTAGACATTCTCCAGCCCTGTGTCAGTTTCAACAAGATAAACACCTACCAATGGCTCAGGGAGAGGGTCTTCAAGATCGAGAAGCCCATAGAGGACCGCTATGAGGCCTTGAAGACGGCGGAACTCTGGGGCGACAGGATTCCCATTGGTGTCATATACAGAAACGACGCGGCTCACTGCCGGGAAATTAAAAAAATCTTCCGCGAGAAGATAAGGGAAGAAGATATTGAAAACCAGCTTGACATGCGGTGCGTCATGATGAGATGACCTTGCATCGTGAGTCAGGCCATAATAGTAGGTAAATACTACCAATAAGCTACAAATAAATGCCCATTGTCTTTGCCCCGCCGATGACATTAATCATAGGGCAGTTGGCATCATTAATTAAGTATTTACCGCCAAGATCGGACTAAAGTTGAACACCATGAAATGGGATAAATCGCCTCAAGAAGAAAGGAGCACATCATGAAGGCCCTCATCGTTTACTATTCCATGTATGGCCATATTCACCGCATGGCGGAGGCCGTGGCGGAAGGCGCGAGGATGGTTAAAGGGGCTGATGTTTCCATGTATCGTGTCCCGGAAACCCTTACGGAAGAAGTCCTGGGAAAGATGGGCGCCCTGGAGGCGCAAAAGGGTCTTGCCCACGTCCCCGTCTGTACGGTTAATGATCTTGCCACTGCGGATGCTATCATCTTCGGCACGCCCACGCGCTTCGGCAATATGTGCGGGCAGATGCGGCAGTTCCTCGATGCGACAGGCGGCCTCTGGGCCAAAGGGGCCCTTGTCGGCAAGGTGGGGAGCGTCTTTACGAGCAGTGCCACTCAGCATGGCGGCCAGGAATCCACGATACTCACTTTCCTTACGTACCTTCTTCATCAGGGCATGGTTGTTGTCGGACTCCCGTACTCCTTTGCCGGGCAGATGCGCATCGACGAAATCACCGGCGGTTCCCCCTACGGGGCTTCCACAATCGCGGGAGGGCAGGGCGAGCGCATGCCCAGCGAAAATGAATTAAATGCGGCCAGATTCCAGGGCAAGCATGTGGCTGAGATAGCGGCCAAACTGACATACAAGGGCTGACACAGAAAATTGAGGGTGAGTCCGACCGGCCAAGACAGGACATGGGAGGGAAGAGACCCAGGGAGCAGATGTCCCACCAGGGACCGTCCCGCGGCCTTCTTGCCGTGGGCTCGTGCAAAGGCAAGATAAACGGACGAGGCGATATGAAAACCTCAAAAGCCATAATCTTTACCGTGATAGGAAGAATGAAAACTAAGGCTTGAATAAGGAGGTTGATTCCTCTACATATGACCGGAACGCTTTAAATCCGGAAGGAGGAAAAAAGTCGAAAGAGGAAGGTGGACGAAGGGGCCTGTTTTTGTTTCGCACTAAACATGAAGGAGCAACTTTTTCATGGGTAATATTGATATTCTCGTCGTCGAAGATAATCCTCACGATGCCGAGATGATCATGGAGACCCTCAGCGGGCAGGATATTTCCAGCAAGGTTCTGGTCATAAACGATGGCGCGGAAGCTCTCGATTATTTGTTCGGGCCGCAGGGATGCCTTGCGAAGGCGGAGGTTTATCTTCCCAAGTTGATCCTCCTCGATTTGAAACTTCCCAAGGTCAGCGGCCTGGAGATTCTGAAACGCATAAAGTCCGATGAACGGACAAGGCACATCCCTGTTGTCGTATTTACTTCCTCCGATGAAGCGCGGGACAGGACCGAAAGTTACAGTCGCGGGGCGAACAGTTATATTGTAAAGCCCATGCAAGCTGCGGCATTCTCGCGTTTTGTTGCCGATCTCGGAGCATACTGGGTATCGATGAATATGACGCCCTATGCAGACGCTTAGCCATATGGCGGAGGCTGATTGGCCGATTGCAGAAGATCCCTTGCATGAATGTTATGATTCAGTTCTTTTACGGAAAGATAGTCCCTTAGCCGGAGAGTTTGGAGGCCTAGACCATGTCCGAGAAATTGAAAGTATTAATCCTTGAAGATGTCCCGACGGATGCGGAATTGATGATAGAGGAGCTTGCGGAGGCAGGCATGACCTTTGTCTCAAAGCGAGTTGCCACGAAGGCGTCCTTTGTTAGTGCGATTGCGGATTTTTCTCCGGATATTATTCTTTCCGATTATTCCCTTCCCTCGTTTGACGGTCTTGGGGCCCTGAAGATTGCCAGGGAGAAGTGTCCTGATGTGCCCTTCATTTTTGTTTCCGGGGCTCTGGGGGAGGAGATGGCGATTGATCTTCTCAAGAAGGGGGCTACGGACTATGTTTTGAAGAACAGGTTATCTCGTTTGGAGCCTGCCGTATCCCGCGCCCTGCACGAGGTTGAGGAGCGGAGGGAGCGTGAGCGGGCTGAGCACGCGCTGACGGAATCGGAGGTCAGGTACCGGACGATATTTGAGAACACGGGTACGGCTACGGTTATTGTTGACGAAGACGGGACGATAGTTTTGGCGAACAGGCAGTTTGAGAGACTGACGGGTTTTTCCAGGTCCGAGCTTCAGGGGGAGAAGAAATGGACAGAATTCGTGCTTGAGGATGATCTCCCGAAGGTGAGCCTTCTGAAGCGCCCAGGGGGGAAACACATGAAGACGCCGTCTGACGGCTATGAATTCCGTATTACCAATAATAGCAACGGGATCCTGAATGTTCTGGCGAACGTGGCGGCCATACCTTCAACGAAAAGAGTAGTGATGTCTTTCCTTGATATTACGGAGCGGAAAATGGCCGAAGAAGTCCTGAAGAAAAGGGAACAGGAACTGCAATTGAAATCGCAGAGTCTTGAAGAAGCCAACACGGCGTTGAAGGTTCTCTTGAAACACAGGGAAGAAGATAAGGCTACCCTGGAAGAACAAGTACTGGCCAATGTTAAGAAGCTTGTTATTCCCTACCTGGAAAAATTGAAAGGCCCGAGGTTAGACAGCAGCCAGCGGCTTCACGTAGAGATCATTGAGGCCCATCTGAATGATATCGTATCACCCTTCTTGCGGAATCTGTCCTCGGCGTACCTCAGTTTGACACCCAGGGAAATTGAGGTGGCCACCCTCGTTAAAGAAGGAAAGACGACAAAAGAAATAACCAAGCTTCTTAATATTTCCACCGCTGCCGTAGACTTCCACAGAAAAAACCTCCGTTCCAAATTTGGTATAAAAAGCAAGAAAACGAATCTGAGGTCATTTCTTACATCCCTGTATTCATAGTCGCTCGCAACTACCATTATTTTAGGTAATTCCCCAGTTAGATTGCACTTAGTTCTTTGATAAAGATCTGAGATGATGTAGAAATCAGCTATGAAAATTTGTTCTCGCTGCGACGGCAAGAGATTTTGGAGTCTGTCAACCGGTCAGAAGCGGTGCAGCCGTTGTGGCAGGCTGAAGAAACAATAGGATTAAGAAAACGATTAGAAAGGAGAGAGAGATGAGAAAGCAAAAGATTTTTGTTACGTTATTCTTGGTTGCCATCATATGTGCTTTTGTTCTGCCCGTGGGATGCGCGAAGAAGGCAGTCATGAAGGAGGAGCCCGCAGTGGAAAAAGAGGCGGCAGTGGAGAAGCAGGCGCCTGCGCAGGCTTCTGAGACAGCTCCCGCGAAGGCCCCGGAAGAACAAAAGGTCGATGAAGCGGCTATGGCGGCAGCAGCAGCGCTCGCCGACAAAGAGGCCTCCCAGTTTGCGGACATCAGCTTTGTCTTTGACCGCTTTGACCTCAGGCCTGATGCGCGGGAGATTCTGGATAAGCATGCCAAGTGGCTTACGGCGCATCCGGAATTCGTCGTCCGCATTGAGGGAAACTGTGACGAGCGCGGAACGGTTGAATACAACATGGCTCTCGGCCAGAGACGGGCGACTAGTGCCATGAAATACCTCGTTGACCTCGGTGTCGGCAAGCATAGATTAAGCACCGTGAGCTACGGAAAGGAACGCCCCCTCGATCCGGGTCACAATGAAGACGCTTGGGCAAAGAACAGAAGGGATCACTTCAGCGTAACGCGGCAGAAATAGAAATTTACGGTTGTCTTACCCTTCACCCTTTTCCGCACAGGCATAGAGGGTGAAGGGCCGGCCATTTGTCAAAGTCTTCTTTCTTATGAAATGGACAAATCATCAAGAAAGGAATATGTAAATATAAAGAAACCGAAATGAAAGCAGTGGCATTGTTATGAGAATGAAGTAGGGAAAAAAAAGGAGAACGGTCATATGAAAAGGCTATCCTCAGGAGATATTATATTGTTAATCGCTGGTCTTTTTTTGCTCTTGCTCCCGGCAGCGACCCGTGCTCAATCAGGGGGCCCGCCCCCGATAGAGCAGCAACTGGTCCGTGAAGGTGACTTTGCAGTCAGGCTTGCCTCCGCGTTGGGCATAGGGACGACAGGAGACGAGGTTGAAGCGGAAAGCCGACTTGGGGATGTTGGAATCGCGCCGCGGAACGGGTGGATTGCCGATTATCCCATAACTCCCGATATCATGGGTGAGCTGCAAAAAGCGGTAGGCGACGCCGCGGATGCCAATAAGCTATCTGTAGGCAGGGATGAGGCTCTGAAGAGGCTCTATAATGTTGCCGCTGCATTCGGCTTGCCGATGAGTCCTTATACGGGCGGCACAACCTACGGAGCGGAATCATCGGGTTCCCAGAATTATCCGAATCCCCAAGGTATAAACAGTTATTACTATGATCAAGGACCTCCTGTGGTCACATACTACTATCCGCCGCCTGATTTCTATTACCTTTACGCCTGGATTCCTTATCCTTTCTGGTATTCCGGTTTCTGGTTTCCAGGATTCTTCGTCCTCCACGATTTCCATAGGACCGTTGTCATAAATAAAAGAGTGGTATTTGTCTCAAATCATTATAATGATGTGAGGAAACACCGGGTTTTCCGGATCGATCCGGGGGCGAGATTTAACGGGAGAACCTTTGCCGGCATCGGCGTACGCAACAAGAAGGGTTTTATCACGACGGGTGTTCCTCGAAGTGAAACAAAAATTTTCCACAACCCCCGTGAACGTATGGCGCCTGGCGCAAAAATAGTGAGCCCGCCCCCGCGCGGCAGCAGTATGACAGGCGCGCCAACGGTTGGCATCCGGCCTGCCAGCCCACCCGCTGGCGCCGCGGCAGTACGCCCTCCTGCGGGCGAGCGTAGAAAGATGAGCCCCCCCGCACAGGAAGGAAAAGTACCGGTACCTCGTGTCCGTGAGGGAGAAAGACTCCATGCACCCTCAACTCAAGGCAGAGTGCCCGGCCCCCCTCCAACTGAAGGGAGAGTATTCGGACCGCCCGCTCGCGATGGAGAAACTATCCATCCGCCTGCTGGCGGCGGCGGAGGCATGAAAAGATAGCCGTATTTTATTTCAATTCCAGCCGCTTCCATCTCCCCTGGTAAAACCACCAGGCCATCATCAGCCCCTGGCAGGCCATGGAGATTACCATGGCGCTCCATACACCGGGGGCTCCCAATCCCATATAGAGCGCAAGAAATGCGGCAAGGGGGAGCCGAATAAACCACATGGAAATAATGATGACCCACATGGTGCCCCTCGTATCACCAGCCCCCTGAAGGCCGCCTCCCATGACGGTACTTAAGGCAAGGAAAGGCTCGGAAACCATATTAAATCTGAGATACCGCGCCGTTTCGGCAAGGACTGCAGGTTCCGAAGTCAGGGTGGATGCGAAGCTCTCCGCCCAGATAAAAATGACAATGGCCATGATACTGGTAACCGCTATGCCCAAACCTGCCAGCTTCCAGCCAGTCTTTTCTGCCCTTTCCGGATCGCCGGCGCCCAGGTTCTGGCCCACAATGACCGACGCGGCCATGTTGAGAGCAAAGGCGGGGAGGAAAATAATCGCCTCAATCCGGAGCCCATTGGCAATAGACGCCAGAGCGGTAATGCTTGCCTCTTTCAATCTTCCGAGAATATTATACAGGAGTATGCTCGCCATATTCCAGGCGACCTGGAGAAATGCGGCGGGCCATCCAATATTGAAAATGGTTTTGATCGTCTCGAAAGATACGGCGCCGAAATCGGAATAAACAGGCCGCCACCTCTCGCTGAACCCCAGGAAGATAAGGTTCAACAAGGTTCCCAATAGCGTCGAAATGGCCGTGGAAAAAGCGATTCCTGCATAACCGAGTTTCGGGAAAGGAGGAATGCCGAAAACGAGCAAGAAGTCCAGGGCAATGTTTACCACGCTGATGACAAACATTGTCACGAGGGGCTTTTTCACCTCCGCACCTGCGCGGAAAATGGTATTCGAAATGATGAGGAGGTAATTGGGTCCGAGGGCGAAGGCAAAAATCTTCAAGAAATTTTCGGCAATGTCCTTAATCTCTTGCGGGAAGCCGGCCACGGAGATGATGCTGCGATAAAATATCAGACATACCGCGGTGAATGCCACGGAAATAAATAGTCCCAGAAGGAGCGAGTGCTTTGCGGCATCAATGGCCCGCTCCCCATCTCCGGCGCCGAGGGCCCTGGAGATCACGGCCATTGATCCTATGCTGATGGCACTTGCCACAATAACGACGAGGAAATATATCTGTGTTATGAAACCGACTGCGGCCTGAACATTCGGGCTGATCAGACCGGCAACATAAACATCGGTGAAGCCGACCAGAAAGCCAAAGATCATCATGACAAGCATGGGCCAGGAAAGTTTCCAGATGCCGGTCCAGACATTCCCCTTCGTCACATCGATAATCTGGTCTTTCAGCATTGCCATTCAACCCAGCCGCAGCGGACCTCCGTATCAACATTCCGTATCTTTGAGATCTCGCCAATCTCTTCAGTGTTTATGTATTGTCCACGAAGGCATTTTCTTATCAATCTTCAAAAAATATTACGGGAATAGACGTATGCCGATAAGGGGCATTACACTCCTGTACGGGCGGGAATACTTACGAAAACTGTCCATGCAAGCTCTTCAACAATGGCCGGTATTTCATCGCGAAATGTCCGGGTAATGGCAATATCCGTTTTACATTGATCCATTTTAGCTTTGTCATCATCCATAATGATTGTTCCTCCTTTACTGGACAGAGCATGCCTGATCGCCTAAAGTCCAGTATGGCGACATGCTGCGTAACCTTGCAATTATGGAAGGCAGCTTTTCTATGACGAAGTCTATTTCTTCTTCGGTATTGTAAATTGAGAGGCTGAACCTGATGGAGCCGTGGGCCATGGTGAAGGGAACGCCCATGGCGCGGAGCACATGGGACGGCTGCAATGACCCTGATGTGCAGGCGGACCCGGAGGATGCGCATATTCCATAATCGTCCATGAGGAGGAGAATGGCCTCGCCCTCGACGAACTCAAAGCTGATGTTTGTCGTGTTGGGGAGCCTGTGCAGTCTGGTTCCATTCACCCGGCTATTGGGAATACGGGAGAGAATCTCGGTCTCCAGTTTGTCCCGGAGGAGCACGACCATCCTGTTCTCTTTATCCATATTGCCCGCCGCCAATTCGCAGGCTTTGCCCAGTCCGATAATACTGGGAGTGTTTTCCGTGCCGCCTCGGCGCTCCTTCTCCTGATGCCCGCCTATAAGGAAGGGAGAGAACTTCGTTCCTTTGCGGACATAAAGGATTCCGATGCCCTTTGGCGCATGAAGCTTGTGGCCGGATATGGAGAGCATATCGATGGCATTCGCCTTCATATTTATGGGAATCTTTCCAACTGCCTGGACTGCATCGGTATGAAAAAGGATGCCCCTCTCCGTTGCAAGTTCTGCCGCCTTCTCCACGGGAAAGAGGACCCCTGTTTCGTTGTTTGCCCACATGAGGCTGACGATAGCCGTATCCGGCGTAAGAGTCCTTTCATACTGGGTCATGTCCAGGATGCCGTCCTTGTCAATGGGTAGCTCTGTGATGCGATAGCCCTGCCTTGAAAGATGGGCGCATAGAGACTTGACTGCGGGATGCTCGACCCGGCTTGTCAAAACGTGGCGCCTGTCGGGATGGGCCATCAGGGCTGAGCGGATGGCTGCATTGTCGCTTTCCGTACCGCAGCTCGTGAAGATGATCTCCTCCGGTTGAGCGCCGATCAGGGCTGCCGCTTGTTCGCGGGCTTCACGTATTCTCCGCCCCACCTGGCCTCCGAAGGAATGCATGCTGGAAGGGTTTCCGTAAAGGTCGCGGAAATAGGGCAGCATGGCATCGAGAACTTCTTCGGCGACCTGCGTTGTCGCATTGTTGTCGAGATAGATCGTTTTCATGGTGTCACCTCTTCAATAACGAGCTCCGGCGATACAAAATCCCGGAGTTTTAATTCGACGAAATGTTTCAGTGTAATATCGGCGGCCTTGCAGGTTGCACAGGCTCCCCTTGTGGCGACGAGGACGCGGTTGCCAATCACATCGATGAGTTCGATGTCACCGCCGTCTTTTTTCAGGGACGGCCGGATTTCGCGATCGATTGTTTCCTCGATCATCTTTATCTTCTGGATGTTGGAGAGCTTCGGTCTGGCAACGGGCGCGGCTTCGGCCCGTATCCTCTCGATTATCTGTCTGATGGCGTCGTGACAGCCCCCGCAGCCTCCGCCGGCCTTGGTGTAGTTCGTTACCTCTTCAACAGTGGAGAGATTATTTTCTCTCACGGCCCGCTCGATTTCGCGTTCCGTTACGCCGAAGCACTCGCAGATAATCTGCGCCGCCGGTTCTGTCGGAGGGCCGCCCTTATAATTTTCAATAGCTTTCTCCAGGGCCTGCTTTCCCATGACAGAACAGTGCATTTTTTCCTGGGGCAGACCGCCCAGATAGGCCGCAATGTCCTGGTTTGTCACTTTCATGGCTTCTTCGAGGGTCATCCCTTTGACCATCTCCGTCAATGCGGATGATGTCGCGATCGCGCTGGCGCAGCCAAAGGTCTTGAACTTGACGTTCTTGATCCTCTTGTTCTCATCCAGTTTGAAAGAAAGTTTGAGGGCATCTCCGCAGGCGATTGAACCTACTTCGGCTATGCCATCGGGGTTCTCAACTTCCCCGACATTGCGGGGATTGAGGAAGTGCTCTTTGACCTTGTCCGTATATTCCCACATAAGTTCACTCCTTTTTAGAATAGCAAATAATATTTATGCCTATCGTCTAAAATTAATCCTGCCTTTGCAAGTAAACCTCAGTCTGCTTATGCTGCTGTCGGCTTATTCTGTGGTTTTTCCGACCATTGCCTCAGGCCGTACCCAATCGTCGAATTCTCCGCCTGTGACATAGCCCAGCGAGAGGGCTGCATCGCGAAGTGTAGAGCCTTCTTTGTGGGCCGTGATAGCAATATGGGCGGCCTTCTCGTAGCCGATGTGCGGTGTCAACGCAGTAACAAGCATGAGAGAATTTCTCATCAGCTGTTCGATACGAACATGGTCGGCTTCGATGCCTTTAGCGCAGTTGTCATTGAAACTTATCACTCCGTCTGCAAGCAGACGCACGCTTTGCAAGAAGTTGTAGATGATGAGAGGCTTGAAGACATTCAGTTCAAAGTTTCCCATGGAACCGCCCATGTTGATCGCAACGTCGTTTCCCATAACCTGGAAGCACAGCATCATCATTGCCTCCGACTGCGTCGGATTGACTTTGCCCGGCATTATTGAGCTTCCCGGCTCGTTCTCGGGAATCTTTAACTCCCCCAGACCGGAGCGCGGCCCTGATGCGAGCCAACGTATGTCATTGGCGATCTTCACGAGGGAGGTGGCGAGGGTCTTGAGGGCCCCGTGCGCATGGACGAGGGCGTCATGGGAGGCGATGGCCTTAAACCTGTTAGGTGCGCTGATAAATGGTAGTCCTGTGGTTCTTGCCAGCTCGCTGGCAACACGGTTACCGAACTCCGGATGCGCATTCAGCCCTGTGCCGACGGCAGTTCCTCCGATTGCGAGTTCGTAGAGGTGAGGAAATGATGTGTCTATGTAAGCCAGGCCCTTATTCAGCTGAGCAACATAACCGGAGAACTCTTGCCCGAGAGTCAGCGGTACGGCATCCTGCAGATGTGTCCGGCCTGTCTTAATAATGCTGTTAAACCGGGCAACCTTGTGTTCCAGCGTTTCCTTCAATGTGCGGAGGGCCGGTATGAGCCGGAAGGATAGCGCCTTGACTGCCGAGATGTGCATGGCCGTCGGGAAAACGTCATTCGTTGACTGGCACTTATTGACGTCATCGTTCGGGTGTATCTTGCGGGCCTCACCTCGCAGGCCCCCTTGAATTTCACTTGCCCGGTTGGCCAGGACTTCGTTCATATTCATATTGGTCTGTGTGCCCGAACCGGTCTGCCATACGAGGAGAGGGAACTCTGTATCATGCTTTCCTCCTATAATCTCATCGGCTGCTGTGATTATAGCCTTCGCTTTGCCTGCATCCAAAATACCCAGTTCAGCGTTTACTTGGGCCGCAGCCCGCTTGACCAGGGCAAGGGCATAGATCAAATCCAGGGGCATACGTTCGTCTGATATCTTGAAATTCAAAAGAGAGCGCTGCGTCTGCGCACCCCATAATCGCTCTTCCGGAACTTCGATCTCTCCTGTCGTATCGCGTTCGATTCTTATTTCTGTCATTTGCTTTCTACTGGCTCCACGGGATTTCTGTATATTTCAAAAAAAATTGATAACTGCCGCCTAAATGCAAAAAAACCGTCTCATCTTAAGGGAACAAAGTGAATGAAAAATCACTGCCGCAGCCTTCGTGCCGTAACAATGGTTCTTCGTTTCGCAGAAAATGACAAAAAAGGAAATTATGATACATTCCGAAGGAGAGAAGGCATCTTTCCTATTTCTTCAGCACATGGGTCATGTAATCAATTATGGCCTTAGCGTCTTCGGGCTTGAGATTTATAGCCGGCATCACGCCCTTGCCCTTCTTGATAACCTGTTCGATCTTCTGCCCATCGAGTCCCTTCCACGAATCGGGGTCTGTGAAATCCTTCGGCCTGAATTGCAGGTAATAGGCGGAAGGATAACTGTCATCACCCTTGAGATAGTGGCAGAACTGACAGTTCTTTTTAAATAGTGTTTCCCCTGCGCTGTAATCGCCACTTCCGGCATTTCCGAAAAGAACCAGTATTCCCCCTAATGCCAATGCTATAGAGCAGAGGAGAATCTTTTTCATGGTTTGCTCCTTCAGATTATTCTCGCATCAATGTCCTGACTTAATCTATATTTTTAGTATTAAATTATATTATGTCAAGACTTTAATAACTTACGACAGAAACAGTAACATGCCCAATGCGATTGGTTGGCCTGGTCGTGGCATTTGATTTTACCTGTAAGGAGGCGCTTAAAGATTGACCCTTTGATAAAATATCTTTTTTGCGAGCTCCGCGGACAGGATATAAAGCACCACAATGACACCCATCATTATGAGAAACGATACAGGGAGAGGCATAAACCCGAAGACCTCTCCTATGGGTGTTAAAGGTAAGATAAGCGTGGCAAGAACAACGACAACAGTAGCACCAGAGAGCAACATCCCAGGCCTACTCTTGTAGAAAGGCCTGCGGCTGCGGATTACAAGCACAATGATGGACGCAGAAATAACGGACTCCAAGAACCACCCCGTTCTAAATTGATCGGGTGTGGCATGGAGGATGAATAATAAAACCCCAAAGGTAAGATAATCGAAGACAGAACTGACAAGGCCGAAGGTGAACATGAATTTCCGGATAAAGGAAATATTCCACCTCCTGGGTTGATCTACCATTTCCCTGTCTACATGATCCGTAGCAATGGTCATTTCCGGAAAATCCGTCATCAGATTAGTAAGCAGGATCTGCTTGGGCAATAGGGGAAGAAAGGACAGAAAGAGAGAAGCGCCGGCCATGCTGAACATGTTTCCGAAATTAGCGCTCGTGGCCATAAAGACATACTTCAAGGTGTTGGCAAAGGTTGTTCTTCCTTCACGCACGCCCTGCACAAGGACGGCCAGATTTTTTTCCATGAGGACGATATCCGCGGATTCTTTGGCTACGTCCACGGCGGTGTCCACCGAAATGCCAACATCCGCTGCATGTAGGGCGGAAGCGTCATTGATTCCGTCTCCCATATATCCTACAACATGCCCGGCCTTCCGAAGTGCAAGGATAATCCGTTCCTTCTGGTTAGGCTCTACTTCTGCGAAAATGTCCGTCACTGTTACTTTTGATAAAAGAGCCTCATTGCTTGTTTCACGGAGTTCACTTCCTGTAACAATTCTTGCATTCGCCATTCCCACATCCTGACTCACCTTGGCGGCGACAAGGCGATTGTCCCCCGAAATAATTTTCAGAGAAACACCAAGTTGCCTGAGGCGGTCAATCGTTTCGGCGATCCCTGCTTTCGGCGGGTCGAAGAAAACGAGATATCCGAGGAATGTCATATCCCTCTCACAATCCTTATCAATGCGAGGCTCTGCCCCCATATCCCGATAAGCAATCCCCAAGAGGCGAAAACCCTGATTGCTGAGAGTCTCAAATTTCTTATGAACCTCCTGTTTTACCGAAGCTATATCCACCTTATCGCCCGAGGGAGCCTCTGCCTTCGAACAGATGTCAATCACATTGGGAAGAGGTCCCTTGGTGACCATCAAAGAACTGCCATCCTTTACGACCAGTATACTTAAGCGCTTCCTGATGAAGTCGTAAGGCACCTCGTCTGCCTTTTCATACCTGGATACATCCGGGTGTTTGTAAGAGCGAATCGCTTCATCAATAGGATTTGTGAAGCCCTTTTCAAAGAAGGCGTTCAGATATGCGTAAAAAAATACCCGCTCACTGGAATTGCCTGCGAGATCTAATGCCGAATGGAGATGTACTGTTCCCTCGGTCAGGGTTCCCGTCTTGTCGGAGCAGAGGACATCCATGCTCCCGAAATTCTCTATGGCGGCGAGCCGCTTCACAATGACCTTTTGCTGTGCCATCTTCTTGGCGCCATGAGCCAGATTGATACTTATAATAGCGGGCAGCAGTTGAGGCGTCAGCCCCACCGCCAGGGCTAGTGAAAAAAGAAATGATTCCAGGACGGGCCGGTGGAAATAGACATTGACGGCAAAAATCAGGAAAACCAGGGCCAGAGTTACTTCGAGTAACAAATACCCGAATTGCCGGACGCCATGCTCAAATTCAGTCTCCTGGGGTCTCAGTTTTAGCCTTTCCGATATTTTGCCGAACTCCGCTTCCTTCCCTGTGAAAACAACAACGGCTCGGGCCGTACCGCTGATGACGTGGGTTCCCATAAAGAGGCAGTTGGCGCGCCCGCTTAAGGATGTTTGCGTCGGCAATTGACCGGCGTCTTTCTCGACGGGGTACGTTTCGCCCGTCAGGGTTGCCTCGTCCACAAAGAGATCTTTTGATTCCAGAATCAGGCAGTCTGCGGGGATGGCATCTCCGGCATTCAGGATAACGATGTCTCCCGGGACGACATCTTCTATGGGAATGTCATTGGGGCTACTATCGCGGAGAACGGTCGTCTTGATTCTGACGATGGACAGGAGCTTTTCTACGGCATCAGCGGCGCCTCGTTCCTGCCAGAACCCCAGAAGGCCGCTTACAAGAACGATAAAAAGAATAATAGCGGCATCCACATGATCCTGGAGGAAGAAGGATAGTAGGGCGGCAAAAATAAGGGTCAGGATAATGGGGCTCTTGAATTGGGAGATCAAGAGTACGACTGTGTCGGATCGCTTTGGGGGCTTGAGGAGATTTGCTCCGTAATTGATCAGCCGCCGCTTCGCCTCGCCGCTTTCCAAGCCTTCCTGCCGGGTATCAAGCCCCGCAAGCACATCCGCCTGCGGGATGCTCCAGAAATCAAACGGCTGTTGGATCATTTAGGTTACCTGTGGCGATGACTGGCCAATGGTTTGTCCAGAATTTTCATCCTGACCTGCGCTGTAAACAATATAGGGGAAGGCAGTTCCCCTGTCAAGGATACTAAGCGTTAAGCTGTAAAATGGGAGTAGACCTATATGGAATTAGTGGGCAGGCACCGAACCAGAAATTCGCCAAAGCAAGATCAGTGGATTTGACGAAATCCCCGTTCACCGGCTAAGGGACATTCGGACTGAGCCTGTTCCTCCCCCATCACCTTGAGAAAGACCAACGCCCATCGTATCAAAGTTCGGCTAACATTCTTGTCTTGCTATCTTCCGGGTATCGCAGGAAGGCGCTGAGCAGGAATCCGGTCAAGGGCAGGATCATGATGGATTTCAGGGCGACAGGAACGCCGAAATTATCGGCAATAACTCCGAGCAGTGTCACACATATGCCGCCTGCTCCGATAGCAAAACCTACTATGAGGCCGGAGGCAACGCCGAGATTTTTCGGAAGTAACTGCTGTGCCATGACAATGGTAACAGAAAAGGTTGAAATCAAGGTCATGCCGAGAAGTCCTAGTACAACAAATAGCATGTATCCATTGATAATGAATATCAATGGCAGAATAAGGGTGCTAAGAAACATGGATAGTATCAGATAGCGTTTATGACCCCATCTGTCAGCCAAAGGCGCACCACACAAGGTGCCAACGACTCCACCGAGAAGAAGAACAAAAACGAGTTTACCTGCATAAAGTGGATCTCCCTTGAGATGATTTATATAGTAAAACGGGATGTAACTCATAAGACCCATCTGTGTCCATGACCTCATAATCACAATTGCGATCACTATTGATAGAGACATGTAAGCGCCCTTTTGCCGCTCGCTTGCAACCTCTCTTTCCGCTGCCTTGTCTTTCTTGATTTCAGTAATGGATATGTCCCGCCAATAGAAGATTATAATCGCAACAAAAAACAATGATGGGACAATAATAACGGGCAGTGAAGAAAATCCCATGTACTTGATTATGTAGATTGCGATCATCGGGCCTAAGGCAAATCCCAGATTTCCGCCAACCGCAAATATAGCCATCCCGGTAACCCGTTTCTCACCCGTAAAAAAATGGGCCGTCTTGTATCCTTCGGGATGGTATGACGCAATGCCGAATCCGCTCACTATGACAAGTATGAGAATAAGTGCGTAACTTGAAGTAAAGGACAACAAAGAGAATCCAACACCGGCGCATAGGCACCCGAGAGGCAGAAGAAAAGCCTTTTCCTGTTTGTCCGAAAGATATCCGAAAAAGGGCTGTATCAGAGAGGATGTGAAATTGGCGGCCATCAGGATGACACCGGCCATGGTGTATGAGAGGCAAAGATTCTCTTTCAGGAACGGCAGTATGGCGGGAAGCGCACTCTGGTATATATCTGTTACAAGGTGTCCCAGTGACAGTACAAGGAGGATTTTCAGATTGAATTTGCTCATTGTCAGCGCCCGGCTATAAGAAGCAGGATGCGAGGCTTATAAAAGGAAACCCCTGTCATGTCAATGATATTAAACCTGGGGTTTTCTAATGTGTCCATTAATAAAATTCTCTTTGTCCTTATTGCGACAATCGTCATTCGGCAGTCAAAAAAATGGGGCCTATATTTTCAGTAAACATAAGCCCCATTTATTTGTCGATAATCTATTAATGTATGAACACCTCTGCTATGCGCAAGAACATGCGTTGAATGCAGAGCAATCTTCTGATGATTAATAAATTTCTGTTGACACCTAACTCTCTGTAACTATCGCAGCCGCCGGGGGAAGATAAGGCTTCTTCGCACCAGCTTTCTTCCTCGCATCCTTGACGGCATCCATGGTTATGCCGCTGCGGGGAATGTTCAGTTTCTGGCCGGGGTAGATCAGATTTGCCTTCTTAATTTTTCCCTTGTTAGCCTCATAAATGACGGGCCAGAGGAAGGGATCATTGTAAACATTCTTCTTCTTAGCTATTGCCCACAGGCTGTCGCCCTTTTTGACAACATAAGTCTCCAGTTTGCCGGCTTCCGCCTTGCCCTTCGCCCCTGCCTTACTCTCTCCTGTTGCAACTGCACTCTCAGGCAAAACTTTCTGGCCTTCCGACATTGATTTCTGATCCGCCTGCTGCTGCTCGGCTCCGACGTCCTTCACGGTCGCCGACTTTGTGCATGCGCCGGCAAAGATCAGCGTGAGGCTAATAATGAAAGCCATTAGCCCATAAAGTGCGTTTCGTCTTTTCATACGAAATACTCCTTTCTATAATTTAAAACAATAATGCTTTTTTCTAATTACTTTTTAGAAAAAAGTCAATTGTTTTTTATGAAAATAATTTGTATAGTAACAATCAGCACAGAAATTATGCGACATTTATCAGCGAGGAGTATGAAGGTGCGAAAAAAGCAGAAGGCCATTGCTGACATCTTTGATAATCTGAGGAGGGTTTACCAGGTCATTAACGAGCAGTCCAAGAAGGCGAAGAAAAAGACGGGTATCACGGGTCCGCAGCTCTGGGCCATCAAGACGATTGCTGAATCCTCTCCTGTTCAGGTATCTGAGCTGGCCCATAAGATGTATCTGCATCCGGCAACCGTGGTGGGCATACTGAACCGTCTGGAGGAGCAGGGTCTCGTCTTACGGGTACGAACACGCGAAGACCGGCGGATTGTAGATGTCAATCTTACGCCGGAGGGAAAAGCTCTGGTTGTGAGGGCGCCCGAGGTGGCGCAGGGTCTTCTGGCTGCCGGTCTGGAAGTACTGCCTGCCTCAAGGCTCATGGATATAGCCTCTGCCCTGGATGAACTTGTTCAGATCATGGGGGTCCAGGAGCTTCCACCCCATTTGATCTTGTCTCCTGAAGTGAACATACCGATAAGGCGCAGAAAAGATAATGCTGCATCATTAAGAAAAAAAGCACGCTGAAAGGGCCTTTTGTAAATAGGGGCAATTACAATCTTCTGAAAACCGAGCAGTTTCTTGCGCAACGTCTCTGTGATGTTCATCCTTCAGTACACCATGTATATTCTATCTTCGCTCGAACTGCCTTTTAGAATCAACCTTATCTCTATAACCATTCCGACTTTCTACAGGCTTCTTTAGCTACCATTTTGCATGCGGTTACACAGTCTGCTTGGGCTAGGCGGGGCTTTCTCATTCTCAAATAAACTTTCGCTTTGATACCATAAAGCTTGGGGCCGCTAGGTTTGATGCGAATTGCTTTATTAATAAGGCCCAACGCGACATCAAGCTGATCCGGTCGGTCCTTTAAAATCAGCGCCTTGACTCCCAGATTTCTCGGGGACAGAGAGGATCTATTTCTAATCCTTTGTCTGCGCATGCAAGGGCATCCTCAGGCTTCCTTAGCATATAGAGGGCCAAGGACTTCCCCGCGTGGGCATTGACAAAGCCTGACTTAAGTGCAATAGCCTGATTGAAAGCGTCGAGGGCATCTTTCCAGCGAAGGAGAGACTGCAGGGAGGCAAGATAGATCGGGGCAGAAAATCCCCTTGAATGAAGACCCGACTTGATATACCTTCACATATCATCTCGACTAAAGGAAATGGGATAATGGGTTGATAGAGGGTTCTCGTGAACATTGAATAATAATCTTTTGTCTATAATTTACTGGGAGAATTGCCATGGCATTACGCATAACGGGTAGTATGGAAGGAGGAGAGTTAAGACAAAGACTCTCTGTTATAGAATTCTTGATTTTCGCCCTGCCTTTCATGGTTCTATTATTAATCATCTATCAAAGTGACATCACTCTGGACTTTGCGCATATTATTATAATCGCCTTGATCCTTGTCGTTGTTTGCGCCGGGTTGATAATCCTCCGTCAGGTTTTTAACAGATTTTTCGACGTTGCCATGTCCATGAAAAAAGCTGCAGCCGGTGATTTAGTCTCCATGGAAATAAGAAGCGATGTCGCCGAATTGCGGGACATATCCATCGCCTTCAACAGATTGATGGAGAAGTTCAAGCAAACAACAGAAGAGCTCAGCAAGAAGACTTTCGAATTGGTTTCAATTAAGGAACTTACCGAAATTGTAAGCAAGATACTGGACATCGACGAAATGCTGAGCTTGCTTTTGGATAAGTCCATGGCGTTGACGGGGGCTCAAATAGGTTCTGTTTACATGGTTGATGCGGCATCACAGCAGTTCCGTATCGTGGGACTGAAAGGTCTGGGCAAGGATCTCAAAAATTATCGCATTAATATAGCGGATTCCCCGGCAAAGTATGTACTGACAGAGAAAAAGGCTCTTCTTGTGAATGACGCCGACAACGATCCGAGAGTGATCCAGAAAGGCTACCCGGATTACGGCTCCCCATCATTCTTGAGCATGCCTATTTTTGTCGGAGATGAGGTTGTGGCTGTATTTAACCTTGCCTCCAAGGCAAATAAAAAGCTTTTTGATACGAATGATGAGCAAATACTATCCATCATGATGAGAGAAATCGGCTTTGCCCTGGAAAATGCCCAGCTCCACTCAAAAATCAAGCTGCACATGGAAGATCTGAAAAAATATGCAGCAACCCTGGAAAAAGAGATCATGGAACGCAAAAGGGCGGAGCATGCGCTAAGGGAGTCCGAAGAGCGTTATCGTTCATTTCTGCAGAAGTTCCGTGGTATCGCCTTTCGACGGACAATCGATTTTGTGCCGGTCTTTTTTTATGGCGCTGTTGAGGAAATAACGGGTTATACGGCAGAAGAGTTTGTTACTGAGAATCCGGCATGGGATCAGATTATTCACCCCGAAGACTTCCTGAAAATCCATGAAAGCAAGAAAAATGTCCTCTCAATTCCCGGCTATTCAATGGAGAGAGAGTACCGCATAGTATGCAAGGACGGCCAGTTGCGCTGGGTCAATGAGCTCATTCAGAATGTCCGTGACGACGCAGGAAAATCGATTTACATTGATGGTTCGCTTTTCGACATAAGCGATCGCAAGCACATGGAAGAGGAGATAATGGCCCTTTCCATGACGGATCAACTGACGGGAATGCACAACAGAAGGGGCTTCTTATCCCTCGCCGAACACCATTTAAGATTATCGGACAGGACAAAGAAAGGGATACTGCTCTTTTTCGCCGATCTCGATGGGATGAAATGGATCAATGATAAAATGGGTCATAAAGAAGGGGATAACGCACTGATTGAAGTGGCTACAGTACTCAAAGACACCTTCAGATCGTCAGACATAATTGCGCGCATGGGAGGGGATGAATTCGCCGTACTCGCCATTGACTCAAGCAGATTAGATCCTGAAATCCTTACCAACCGTTTGCACAACCAGCTTGAAGTGCTCAATAGTAAGGAAAACCGGAAATTCAGGATTTCAGTCAGTGTCGGCTGTGCCTACTATGATCCCGAGAAGCCATCTTCTATTGACGAGCTTATGGCACATGCGGATAAATTGATGTACGAACAAAAGAAAAAAAAGAAATTCTGATATGCGCAAGACAGCCAAGCCCGAAATGGAGCGGCTTTTATATCTTCTATCTCTCCCACATCATTATCTTGCTGCATAATCCTTAACGCACATCTCGTATAATTTAGGATTACGAAATTGTATAGGGCATTCTCTTATATTTAATATCAAAAATCTTAGGTCAGTCTAAGGGAATGCTCTGCGAAGAAAATATAAAAGATAATCAATAGTTGTTGGCCGCAATCCCCAAAACTGTAGATAAGCCTGTTGATAAATATGTTGATGATTCTCGCGATTGCTTATCTAATCTGTATTCCTACCAAATTGCACAAAATGTGGGCAACGATAAGTCCAATAATATAAATATCTTATAAAATAATCACTGATTTTTGCACCTCTTAAAGGCTTCCGCACAAATTATGCCATGTAGAGACGCAGGCAGAAGGATTTTTTTGACAGGACAAATAAGAAAAGAGCCAACTTCTATTCTGGTGGTCGTGTTTATTCATTTCCGATAGAGATACTGTATGGGTGGGCTGAATGCAGAAATCATGGTCGCAGGCAGTGGTCGATTACTTGTTACACCTATTTATCCTCAACTTTCGGTTTGATATTGTAGTGAGGATTACCGTTCGTAACCGGCATTTGTTAGAGCGGGCAAAGCCGTTTCGCAGGTCGCCACAGTTGAGGTATCGGAAGAACCTCTTCGGCTTGCCGATCCTCCGAGTGCAGAGCCGATTATGATGAATTGATTTTCAGGAGTGCCTATTAAAACTTGACCAGCGTGGCCCGGGCGGTCCTTGACTGGCTCGTGTTGGGGTAATCTTTAATTACCCGTTCCAAGACGATCCGCGCACTAACCTTATCACCGAGATTAAGAAAGGATAGTCCCTGCTTGAGGAGGGCGGAGGGCACCTTGTCTCCGTCAGGATACTTCTTGATCACCTTATCGTATTCGAGGACGGCCTTTTCATAATTCTTCTCAAAGTAGTAACATTCGCCGATCCAGAACAGGGCGTTGGCGGAATATTCCGTCTTGGGGTACTGCTTGAGAAAATCCTGAAAGCCTGTTCGGGCCTTTTCATACCTTCCTGCCTTGAACTCATCGTAAGCAGCCGCATAAGCCGCTTCCTTATCCATTTTCCCCTTGGCGGTCTCCTTGGGGGCCTGTTTTGCCGCCTTTTCGCCCGTCTCTGGAGATTTCTCCTCCTTGCCGGTATAGTCAGTCTTGAAGCGGACAGAGTCGAGCTTCTTTTTGAGAGCCTTGATCTCTTCGTCGCAGCGATTGGTCCTGACTTGGGCGGAGTCGAAATCTTTTCTGAGGACTTCAATCTGCCCTGTTAGTTGCTGAATGTTTTCTCTCAAGGCTGTGATGTCCGTTCCGATTTCGGCCTGCCTAGTCCGGACTGCCGAGAACGCTTCTTCGCTTTTCTTTGTATCGGCGTATTCCTTCCTGAGAAGACGGACATTCTCGCTGGTGACGTCGATCTTATCGTTCACATATTTCAAATCACTCCGCACACCTTCCAAATCTGCCGTCGTTGCACAGCCCACGACACATAACAGGCACGCCACCGCAAGCAAGATATACTTTATCACTCCTTGGCTCTCCCTTTTATTGCCTTACTTTTGGATGTTGGCGACCAAATGGCCGCGTCTGTTCTTGGGAAATCTGGGGACACAATTCTGGTTTTTAAGACCTCTTAAATTATTTTAAGATTTTGAGGATTAGCGATGGAAATCTACACCTTTCCACAAGGTGTGTCAAATGTCGATTTCAGGAAGGATTAGATTACCGGGTGCAGAAGAGATTAAAGCACTGTCCTTATTCGCTTGAAATCAGCGTCTATCTCAGTTATATTGTTCCCACGCTAAAACGATTCCTTTCCCGCTAAGCTTTTTAATTACATTCGGAGGAACTACGAGATTAACGGTGTGAGGGTGGATTCCCATGTTAAAGATTTTTAGGAGATTCTGGCAACCAAAGGAACGCCGCAAATACGGCCGGGTTTCTGCCAATTCTGATGTTAAGTTTAGAATCTTCGACAGCAAAAACCCGGCTATCCGCTCTCAATTGCTTCACGGGAATGTCTTAGATCTTTCCGCAGAAGGACTCTGTATTGGTACCACCACGGTCCAGGCAGACTGGCTGCATGTCTTCCATCCGTCATCACAATATAAGAACAGACTGGAAGTGGAGGTAGGCCTCGATCCATGTATGGCTCCCCTGAGGACCTTCGGTGAGGCAAAATGGTACAGTCGAGATAAGAATGAGAAGGGGTCGATTTTCAAGATGGGAGTGAAATGGTTATCCCTGAGCGAAAGTGACCGTCAAACCCTGAATAATTTCTTGGAAACGCAGACGATTTAAGAAATTTGATATTAAAGATGAAATTTTTATTAATTTTCATTCATCAATTCTTAATTCTTGTTCAGCTACCTTTTGGCCCTTCTGCACCAGAGAAACCGGAGGAACCTCAAACACCGGTCAATGGTTGGTGGATGGTATCTTACTTTGCAATTTGATAGGAACTTCATAGGAATAAAGACTACAAAATGTGGGGTGCGGTGCCGATGACCGAAAAAGAGATGTATCGTGGCGGCCGTCCTGTTGATAAATCGTCACACCTTCTTATCCTACACACCTCAAATCAGTTTCGCTGATTCTTCGAATTCTCAACATGTCATGTCTGAATGCAGGCATCCTAATAATATTCGGGGTTGCCGTAGACGTGATCATTACACATTGAATTCTTGTATCCATTTAAGAAAGGCAGGCCTGT
>Ga0209048_10001019_pt1 | contig 29382 bp, 25 predicted proteins | sample FrelakmetCRP12CR_FD_187146 | JGI IMG/M metagenome (GOLD analysis project Ga0209048, IMG submission 187146) | Freshwater lake sediment microbial communities from the University of Notre Dame, USA, for methane emissions studies - CRP12 CR (SPAdes)... | ecosystem: Environmental > Aquatic >... | reverse complement strand
AGTAGCTAAGTGCGGAAGAGATAACCGCTGAAAGCATCTAAGCGGGAAACTCGTCTCAAGATGAGTCTTGCCGGGGCCTTGAGCCCCCTGAAGAGTCGTCCGAGACCAGGACGTTGATAGGCCGGGTGTGGAAGCGTAGTAATGCGTTAAGCTAACCGGTACTAATTGCTCGTGAGGCTTGACCCTATAATTTTGACGCCGTTGATTCAACGGCTGTCTGGGTTTTCGCTATGCTACGTTGGTGGCAATCAAGAAACTGATTTCGATAGCGCTCGCCGCTACCGTCTGACTCTACGAATTGGCCGTCTTGCGCATGACGCATGGCGGTGTCCGGTTAAGCCTGATGACCATAGCGAGGTGGTCCCACTCCTTCCCATCCCGAACAGGACCGTGAAACGCCTCAGCGCCGATGATAGTGCGGGTTCCCGTGTGAAAGTAGGACATCGTCAGGCTATTATCAAGAAAGCCCCCTTCCGGTTCCGGTGAGGGGCTTTTTTTTGTGAATCTATAGGTTATCGAGGTAAGCCGGCACTTGCGACTATAGCCGTTGCTTGTCGGGTCACGGGAGTTGCTGCAATTCGTGCGCGTCCGCCGAGCCTGCGGCTCGCGCGTCAATCGCATTTGCGGATAGCGCGACGCCGAAAAGAGATTCCGCGAGTTGACGCTCGCGCTGCCCGATGCAGTTCAGAAACTCGCTCGCGCCGTCCATTGACCTGAAGGCGTCGAACCCCGCTTCAAGGAAGTGCTGCAACTCGCCAAAGCCGGCGGCGCGGGCAGGTCCACGCATCATTCGCAAGGTACGGCGCAGAAGCGGCTTTCGCATGTAATGGTCCAGCGCAGCGCCGATCTGCTGCGTCAAGGCGATCTGCGTCTCGCGTTTCGCGGGTTGACCAGTCAGTTGCCACGCGCGAATGTAGGCCATGGCGTCGATGCGGTCGGTCGCTAAGTGGCTCGCCATCGTGCTATCTAAGGCCTCTGACACGGCGTGTAACTGGGCCAGCATATCGAGCGTGTGCACAAGTTGGGCCGGCAACATGTGCACCATCAGCGGCACGACCCGCATGAATTGCGCGTCGCGTTGGCTGAAATCCTTAGGGCCGTAGAGCTCGTCGAGGAAGAAGCGCGCTGCCGCGCCGAAGCGCGGCGATGCGAGCAGGTCGGCATAGGTACGCGCGAAGCGCTGTTGCTGATAGCGCTTCAGCGCTTGCACCGCGGCTTGTAGGCGCGGCTGGCCTTCGCGCAGTCGGCGCTCACGGGCCACCTGCGTCAGGTGCTCGGCAATCGACGTCTGGACCTCGGTCGTCACGACTGCGCAGAGCTCCTGTAAGCGGCGACAAATCGGTATTGCGTGGACGTTGTTTCGGTGTTCATGTCGGCGGATCAGAGCGGGCGCCGCGGCGTCGCCAGCTGCCGATGCTACACACCACGACACGAATCGCCTCGACATAGCCTAGACTCACCCAGGATCTTGCCCTCTTCGCCCCCTCCCCGTTTCCAATGCTGGCCCGGCTGCAGCAGTTCACGAGCTTTGTTGTCCTGGCGATCGCTCTTGCCTCTGCGGGGACCCTTGCAGAGCGAGGTCAACCGCTCTGGGCGGCGGTGGCGTTCGTCGCGGTCGCCTCTGGCAGCGCGATCGTTCTCGCAGTTGAGTTCCTGCTGCTTCCTTGGGTTAACCGCAACGATCCGGCGCCTACCGCGAGCGCGGCGCAACTGCTGAAGGCATGGTGGAGCGAGGTGCTCGCGGCGACGCGGGTCTTCTGCTGGCAGCAGCCGTTTCGCTCGCGCGTGCAGCCGGACAACTTGCCGTCGCGCGCCGATGGGACGGTTGGCGTCGTCTTCGTGCACGGCTTCGTCTGCAATCGCGGGCTGTGGAACCCTTGGCTGGGCCGGTTGCGCCGAGTCGGTGTTCCCTTCGTCGCGGTCGACCTCGAGCCGGTCTTTGGATCGATCGACGACTATGTGCCGATCATCGAACGAGCCGTTCGGCGCGTCGAGGCGGCCACCGGAGCGCGCCCGCTCATCGTTGCCCACAGCATGGGCGGGTTAGCCGTTCGCGCCTGGCTCGACGCCTGCCACGCCGATGCGCGCGTGCGCCGTGTCGTCACGATCGGGACCCCGCACCGGGGGACGCTCATGGCGCGATTCGCGCCCTCGCGCAACGCGAGCCAGATGCGGCCGGAGAGTGGCTGGCAACGCGCCCTGGCCGCGCGCGAGCCCACTGCCCGCTACCAGCACTTCACGTGCTTCTACAGCCATTGCGACAACATTGTCGTTCCAGCGTCCTCTTCCACTCTGCCGGGCGCCGACAACCGGCACGTCAGCGGCGTTGGGCACGTCGATCTGGCGCGTCAGGCGACCGTGCTGTGCGAAGTGTTGCGCCAAGTCGGGGTCGCGGGGCCAGCGTGCTTGCCGGAACAAATCGACGGCCCCTAGCGAGAAGCTAGAACACGCGGTCGGTCGCCAGCCTTTCATCGGCAGCCAGTCCCGGCGCGCGGGCGAGACGCTCGTAGATCGGAGCGAAATCGGGTGCGGTGGCCGCGATCAGTTGCGCGAACGAGTCGATGACGAAGTAGCTCGCCTGGTAGCTGTCGATCTTGTAGCTCGTGCGCATGATCCGTGTGAGGTCAAATCCGAGCCGTTGCGGGACGGGGCTCATCACGCTGTAGCGCAGCTCGCCGGCAGAAGAGAGGATGCCCGCGCCATAGGCGCGCAGCCCTGCCGGCGTATCGATCAGGCCGAATTCCACCGTGTACCAGTACAGCCTGGCCAGGTACTCACACGCTTGCAAGTCCCTCGCCTTCAGCCCTCCTTCGCCATAGGCCTGCATGTAGTCGGCGAACATCGGATCGAACAGCAGCGGCACGTGACCGAACAGGTCGTGGAACACGTCTGGTTCGACGACGTAGTCGAACTCGTCCGGGTTGCGCAACCAACTGGTGACCGGGAACCTGCGCTTCGCGAGCAGCGCGAAGAACGCTTCTTCCGGGATCAGGCCCGGCACCGCCACGATCTGCCATCCCGTCGCCCTGCGTAGCGTGTCCGACAGGTCGTCGAAACGGGGGATCTGGCGTGGGTCACCCAGCTGCCCCACCGCCTCGATGAACTCGCCACACGCGAGACCTGCCAGTTGCGCTGTCTGCCGTTCGCATAGCCGCCGGTACAGCGTGTGCTCCTGCGCCGTGTAGCGCTCCCAGTGCTGCTCACAAGTGAAATCCTCCCGCGCACTTGCGTAGTCACCTCGCGGGGGCCGCTCGCCCGTGCCATAAATGACGGGTGCAACGCCGCGGTTGGAGGCCTTGGCGCCGGGGTCGAACCTGCTGCTCATGGCAGGTTCGTCACGTTTGGCATGCCCGAGGCTTCGACCCTGTAGGATTCGCCTCGCCGCCAGTTCGTCCTTGCCATCGTGTCGTCTCAGCGCCGAGTTAGGATCACCGCGAGTTCGACCATTCCCCTCGGGTGTGCGACCTTGGGATAGGGCGGCTTGGTCCACTCCCAACGCGTGGCCGGGAAGAGGGCGCGCATCGCGTGGATGTGGCAGTGGTATGGCGGGCCTTCGATGAAGCCCTCAGCGGAGGCGTCGCGCGGTGCCTGCGCGAAGAGCGCGAACAGCCGCCCGCCCGGGCGAAGCCAGGCGTGCAGCTGAGTCGCGTAGGCGGTCCAGAGATCGGGATGCAGGGCGCACAAGCAGGTCTGTTCGTACACCGCGGCCAGCGGTTCGCCGGGCTGCCAGTCGAGCACGTCAGCCCGTACGACTTCGGCCTGAAGCCGTTGCTCACTCAACCGACGCTTCGTCTGAGCGACTGCCGCCGGCGTGTAATCGACGGCAACGACAGGCAAGCCAGCCTGCGCGAGCGCGGCCACCTCATGCCCGGAGCCGCAGCCCGGCACGGCGATGACCCCGGACCGCGCATCGATAGCGCCTTCGCTCAGCCAGCGCGACAACTGCGGGTTCACGCAACCGCGATCCCACGGCGTCTCGTGGTTCTCGAATCGGTGCTGCCAGAATGCGATGTCCGGGCCATGCCGCACAGGTGTGTTGGGGCAAGCGGGCGCAGTCATGCGGGCAGTGTAGGCCGGTCCCGCCGACTCTGCTCAGGCGCCGATGTCTTGAACGAGCTGTTTCGCCGCGACGAGTGAGAGGTTGAGCAGACTGGCGAGGTCGCTGAAATCGTCGGCTAGGGCTGCGTTGTCCCAGCCCTGGGCCGAGTGGCGCGCCAGTCGAACAGCGAGGGCTACCGTCCTGACGCTTGGATGCCTGGCGTGCCGCTCGTCGGCGGTCTTGACCAGTAACTCGTGCAGCCGCCACGTGCGCATTAGCGCCTGCTGCAGATCGGCGAGTGCGACGTTGAGCACCGAGCGTTGCGCAATTGTCGAACGCAGAGTCGGGTTGTCGATCTGCAGTTGCCTCACTTGCAGTGCCAACGTGGGGGCATGGCACCACAGCAGCAATTCCGCAAAGTCGTGCAGCAACGCAGCCTGGTGGACCAGTGCCGCGTCGGGATCCATCCTATGCACTGCGAAGCCGATCGCGAAAGTGGCCGCACGATGCGAACGGCGCAGCACGGCCTGCACGCCGGCGAGCGCTGCCGGATGCTCGCGCAACCGGTCTTCGACCGTGGGGGGCGGGCCGAAATTTCGAAAGAACGGCGTGATGCCCATCATGACCACGGCAGCGGTGACGGTGCCGGTGTCTGTCAGCATTCGCGGCGGGCGGTTCGCCGCCGCGTGCGACAGCACGCGCAGCGTCATCAGTGGGTCGCCCGCCACCATCTCGCCGATCAGGTTGGCGTCGACGTCGTCTTCGCGCGCACGCAGCGCTTCGAGTGCGTCGGCGCTGCTTGCGAGCACCGGAATCTCGGCGCGCACAAAGTGCGTGACCCAGGCGTCCAGATCCGCCAGCGGCTGGCTAATCGGGGCGTCGAGTGGGTAATCCATGGCGAATGGTATAGGCGGTATACGCGCGGTCGTCACTGGTTGTCGGCCGCCAGGGGACAAGCTTGAGCGTGCGCTCTAGGGCTGACGGCGTCGAGACTGCGGCTCGCGCCGAGCCTGGCGCTCAAGGTCCGACGCAATGCACGCGCCGAATTGCGGCGAAGTGATCCCACGCTCGCGCCGGTGCTCTGCCGCTTGAATGGCCGACTATGCCTTCGGCGTCCGGGATCGGCCCGCAGGCCGCTCCAGCTTCCTGCCTTCGTCGCAAGATCAAGCAAGATCGAATGCGGGTGGGGTACGGCGCGCGACCGAACACGCTGCAGGGTGGGAGTCCGACGGCTCCCGTCTGGCGTCACGCCGACGTCGACGCGACGCATACGCGATGGTGATGCGACGCCTCTGTGGCAGATCCTTGTTCAGCAGTCAAAGCGTTAGCGGGAGTTCTCGACGCTCGGACACGGCCGCCGCCGAGACGGCGGCCCGGGCCAGCTTGAACCTGTTCGCGACGGTGGTGGAAGCAGGGCGAGAGGTCAGCAAGACCATGTCACGGCTCCTGGCAAGACGGCGCTACACGGTCATGCAGGTGCCGAAAGCAGGAGAGTCGTGCTCAGTGTCAACTGGGGCGCGCGGCGTGCCACGTCGGCAGCTGATGCAGGTCGAGTTGCTGTTCGCACAGGGTGACGGGATAGAGTGAGGCACCTGTACTGCGGAGACCCGCCATGTCCCAGGTCGACCCGGACCCTATCGTCACGCTGAGCGCCTGTGCCTTGAGCGAGCATGTGCATGCCCGCAAGCTCAGTTGCCGCGAGGTGATGACGGCCTATCTCGATCGCATCGACGCACTTAACCCGCGCTACAACGCCATCGTCAGCCTGCAGCCGCGAGAGGCGTTGCTGGCCCAGGCCGATGCGCGCGACGCGGAGCTCGGGCGTCACGAGAGCAGGGGTTGGATGCACGGCTTCCCGATGGCGATCAAGGATCTGGCTCCCACAGCGGGCATCCGCACCACCTGCGGCTCGCCGCTGCTGGCGGATCATGTGCCGACCGAAGACGGCATCATGGTCGCGCGCATGAAGGCAGCCGGTGGCATCGTCATCGGCAAGACCAACACGCCCGAGTTCGGCCTTGGCTCGCATACCTTCAACCCGGTCTTCGGCGTCACGCGCAACGCTCTCGATCCGGGCAAGTGCGCGGGCGGCTCCAGCGGCGGTGCAGCGGTGAGCCTGGCGCTGCAGATGCAACCGGTGGCCGACGGCAGCGACATGATGGGCTCGCTGCGCAACCCGGCCGCCTTCAACGGCGTCTACGGCTTTCGTCCAAGCCCAGGCAGGGTGCCGCATGGGCCGCTCGGCGACCAGTTCGTGAGCCAGCTCGGCACCGAAGGACCGATGGGCCGCAACGTGGCCGACCTGGCGATGCTGCTCTCGGTGCAGGCGGGGTATGACGCGCGGGTGCCGCTGTCCATCGCTTGCGGCGGCGAAGCCTTTGCGCGGCCGCTCGCGGCGCCGGTACGGGGTCTTCGCATCGGCTGGCTCGGCAATCTGGGGGGTTATCTCGCGATCGAACCTGGCATTGTCGAAGTGTGCGAAAAGGGCCTGCAGCGGCTGGCTGCGCTGGGTGCCATCGTCGAGCCGACGGCGCTGGGGTACCCGCCGGAGAAGGTCTGGCAGACCTGGCTCACGTGGCGTCGCTGGCTCGTGGCCGGGCGGCTCGAGCCGTACTTCGCCGACCCGGTGCAGCGCGCACGGATCAAACCCGAGGCGCGCTGGGAAGTCGAGCAGGGCAACGGATTGACCGGCCCAGAAACTTACGCGGCGAGCGTTGAGCGCACGGCGCTCTACCACCACCTACTGCGCCTGTTCGAGGGCTACGACTTCCTCGCCCTGCCAACGGCCCAGGTGTGGCCGTTCGACGCCGACTGGGACTGGCCGAAGTCGATCAACGGCCGCGCGATGGACACCTATCACCGCTGGATGGAAGTGGTGATCTACGCCACGCTCGGTGGTCTGCCGGCGATCAGCGTGCCGGTCGGGTTCAACCAGGTCGGCCTGCCGATGGGCATGCAGTTGATCGGGCCGCCGCAGGCCGACCTTGCGGTCTTGCGCCTGGCCTGCGCCTACGAGAACGGGTAGGCGCTGTGAGAGGAAGATGGTGACTCGCAGTCAGTCTTCTTCCTTGGCCTGGTACTGCCCGACGAGTTGCTGCTGCACGCTCGGCGGCACAGCCTGGTAGTGGCTCAAAGCCAGTGTATACCGGCCCTGGCCGGCGGTCATCGCGTTCAGCCGCGACTGGTAACCGTTGAGCTCGGACTGCGGCGCCTGCCCGAGCACGGTGAGCGAGCCCGCCTGCGCGCTGCGCGTGCCGCTGACGAGGCCGCGTCTGGACGAGAGGTCCCCGGTGATATCGCCGATCGCTGCCTCGGGCACCGTGATCTCCACGTTGGCGATCGGCTCGAGCACGATCGGGCCGGCCTTCTTCACGGCGTCGATGAACGCCTTCTTGCCGGCAGTGGCGAAGGCGATGTCCTTGCTGTCCACGCTGTGGTACTTGCCGTCGTAAACGACGACGCGAACGTCCTTCACCGGATAGCCTGCGATCACACCGCCCTCGAGCGCCAGGCGCACGCCTTTCTCCACCGCGGGGATGAATTGGCCGGGAATCGTGCCGCCCTTGACCTGGTCGAGAAACTCGAATCCCGCACCACGCGGCAGCGGCTCGATGCGCAGGAACACCTCACCGAACTGGCCCGCGCCGCCGGTCTGCTTCTTGTGCCGGTGATGGCCTTCGGCGGGTGCGGTGATGGTCTCCCGGTAGGCGATCCGTGGCGGCCGCGTATTGACCTCGCATTTGTAGACCTCGGTCATGCGCTCGAGCAGCATTCGCAGGTGCAGTTCACCCAGGCCGTAGATCACCGTTTCGTTCGTCGCGACCACGTGCTCGACCTTGAGGCAGGGGTCTTCGTCGACGAGCTTTTGCACGATGTCCCAGAGTCTTTGCTCGTCGCCCCGCCTCTTCGGTTCGATCGCCAGGCCGTGGACCGGCACCGGAAAATCGAGCGGCAACAGATGAAGGTGGTCGTCCTCGGCCGCGTCGTGCAACACCGCGTCGAAGTGCATCTCGTCGATCTTGGCGACCGCACAGATGTCCCCGGGGTATGCCTGGCTCACCTCCACATGCTCCTTGCCTTGCAGCATGAACAGGTGGCCGACCTTGCACGGGCGTCGCCCGTCGCCGATGAAGAGCTGGCCGTCGCGAGCGAGCGTGCCTTGATGGACGCGAAAGATGCCCATCTTGCCGACGTACGGATCCTGCGTGACCTTGAAGACGTGGGCCAGTACGTGCAGCGTCGGGTCCGGAAGCGCGACGAGCGGCTTGGCGTCGGCGCCTTCGCCCTTCAGGAACTGCGGCGGATTCGCTTCGATCGGGTTCGGCAGCAACCGCACGATCACGTCAAGCAACTCGGCTACGCCGGCCCCGCTGCGCGCCGAGACGAAGCAGATCGGGATAAGGTGCCCTTCGCGCAGCGCCTGCTCGAGCGGCGCGTGCAGTTCGGACGGATCGACGTCACCCTGCTCCAGGTAGCGTTCCACGAGATCGGCATCGACTTCGACCACCTGCTCGACGAGTGCCCGGTGCGCTTGCGCGACCGAAGAGAAGTCGACCTTTTCGCTCGCGTCACCCGGATTGAAGAAGCAATCGACCACACGCCCTCCGTGATCGGCGGGCAGGTTCAGCGGCAGGCATTCCTTGCCGAACGTGGCCTGAATCTGCGCGACCAGCGCAGCAAGATCGACGTCGGCCGAATCGATCTTGTTGACGACGATCAGGCGGCAGCGCTGGCGCTGCGCGGCATAGCTCATCATCCGCTCGGCCATCATTTCCACGCCGGTCGGCGCGCCGATCACGACCACCGCTGTCTCCACGGCTTCCAGCGCGGGCAGCGACTGTCCGAGGAAGTCCGGCGTTCCCGGCGTGTCTATCAGATGGACGCGCGTGTCGGCGTAGTGCAGATGCATCAGCGCCGTGTTCAGCGAATGCTGGACGCGCCGCTCCAATGGGTCGAAGTCGCTGACGGTCGAGCCGCGCTCCAGCGTGCCTGGCGCGCCGATGGCACCTGCCCGGAAGAGCAAAGCCTCGGCGAGGCTGGTCTTGCCAGCCGCGGCGGGGCCCACCAGGGCCAGGGTGCGGATGCTTAGGGTGCCGTTCGGCAATGGGCTTGGCATGGGGGTTCCTTCTCGGATCTGCCGGTTCGAATGTGATGCTACCAGCCCGGTCGGAGGCGCCTGCCGCGAGCGCCGTCTGCGCGCCGGTGGGGGATCATCTCGGATGATGCGCAGCGCGAGTCACCGCGGCCCGGCGCGTCATGACCTACACTTTTCGCGATGGACGTGCACCCCGCCGACCGCCTGCCGGACAAGATGCTGTCGGTGCTCGAGCGCTGCAGCCGCATTCGGCGCTATCCGAAGAACACCATCGTCGTCAGCCAGGGCGATCGTGGGGAGACGGTGTTCTTCATTCTCGAAGGGCGGGTCAAGGTCTACGTCAGCGACGATGGCGGCGACCAGGTGGTTGTCGCGACGCAGGGCCGAGGTGAGTACTTCGGCGAACTCTCGCTCGACGACGGCCTTCGCTCGGCCTCGGTCGTGACGCTAGAGCCGACACTGCTCGCCGTCGTACCCAAGGCGCTGTTTCGAGAGCTGGTGGCGTCCGAGCCCGACCTGGCGGTGCAGTTGATCGGCCACCTGATCGGCCGTGTGCGCACACTCACCGAGCGCGTGGCTGATCTCGCGTTGATGGATGTCTACGGCCGCCTGGTCAAGCTGCTGCACGAGCAATCGAGCCCGCGTGCGGACGGCGCGCGGACGATGCGCCGCCTGACGCAACAGGACCTGGCCGAACACGTGGGTTCGTCGCGCGAGATGGTCAGCCGCATCTTCAAGGAGCTGGTCGCCGGCGGCTACGTCTCGATGACGCCCGACGAGATCGTCGTCCACAAGGTGCCGCCGCGCCGCTGGTAGGGCCTGTGCGGCCGGAGCCAGCGTGTGAATTCGTCACACACTCAATGGGCACTATTGACTCGCCGAAGTCGTGTGCCAGGCGTGAAATGCCTGAACCGTTCGCTCGCCGCAAAGCCTGGGTCACAGCACATCGTCGCGGCAGGCATGGCGACCGGCAAAGGAGATCGTCATGCGTAGCCGCAAGGAAATGCGATCGCTGGGTGCCCGCTTCTCGCACCCTCTGCTTGCTCTGCTGACCGCCGCAATTGCAGCCGTTGGCGCCATCGCCCAGTGCGGCTTGCTGATCGACAGCGCCGCCTCGGCACAAGACGTGCCCGGTATGACGGGCTTTGCGGTGACGGTCGCCGCGGACCAGCCTGTCGCGGGGCCGCGCGCCACGGCGACTCGGAGCGGCGCGCCATTGCGCGACGCGGCAAGCCTGAACTGACGGGCTTGCCCGATTCATCGCCTACTGGAACGCTACCTCAGCAAAGCTCCTCAGCTTGCGGCTGTGCAACTGGGCGACGCCGGCCTCGCGCAGCAGCTCGATCGCGCGCACGCCGATGCGCAGGTGCTGGTCGACGCGTTCACGGTAGAACTGGTTGGCCATGCCGGGCAGCTTGATCTCGCCGTGCAGCGGCTTGTCGCTCACGCACAGCAGCGTTCCGTAGGGGACGCGGAAGCGAAACCCGTTGGCGGCGATGGTGGCGCTCTCCATGTCGAGCGCGATCGCGCGGCTCTGGCTGAAGCGGCGTTCCGGGCCTCGGTGCGGCAGCAGCTCCCAGTTGCGGTTGTCGGTCGAGGCGACGGTGCCGGTTCGCATCACGCGCTTGAGCTCGTAGCCGTTCAACTGCGTGATCTCGGCGACCGCGGCTTCCAGCGCAAGCTGCACTTCGGCAAGCGCGGGAATCGGAACCCACAGAGGCAGGTCTTCGTCGAGCACGTGGTCTTCGCGCACGTAGCCGTGAGCGAGCACGTAGTCGCCAAGCTGCTGTGTGTTGCGCAGCCCGGCGCAGTGGCCGAGCATGATCCAGGCATGCGGGCGCAGCACCGCGATGTGGTCGGTGATCGTCTTGGCGTTGGCCGGGCCAATGCCGATGTTGACCATCGTGATGCCGGCGCCGTCGGGTCGCACCAGGTGATACGCGGGCATCTGCGGTGAGCGTGGCGGCGCGCGGCCGAGTTCGTCGCCTGGCTCGGCCGGCAGATCGGTACGGCGTGTGACGACGTTGCCGGGTTCGACGAACGCCGTGTATTCGCACGCCGTGTCGCCCATGCGCTCGTGGCCGAGGCGGATGAACTCGTCGATGTAGAACTGATAATTCGTGAACAGCACGAAGTTCTGGAACTGCTCGGGCCGCGTGCCGCTGTAGTGGCGCAGCCGGTGCAGCGAATAGTCCACCCGCGGCGCAGTGAAGAGTGCCAGTGGCTGCGCCTCGCCCGGGCGAGGCTCGTGGGTGCCGTTGGCGATGCCGTCGTCCATCGCCGCCAGGTCGGGCAGGTCGAACCGGTCGCGCAGCAGCAGCCGGCGCTCGGTGCTCATCGAGCCTTCGATATGGTCGTTCTCGGCGAACGAGAAATGCACTGGGATCGGTTGCGCGCTGGTGCCCACCTCCAGCGACACGCCGTGGTTCTTCAGCAGCAGCCGGAACTGATCCAGGTAATAGTCGCCGAGAAGGTCGGGTCGCGTGAGCGTCGTTTCGTACGTGCCAGGGCCGGAGACAAAGCCGTAGCTCAGGCGAGAGTCGGCGCGAGCGACGGTGTCGGTGCGCACGCGAACGAATGGGTAGCAGGCACGCACGCGCCGATCCAGATCCTCCCCGTCGACGAAGCGTAGTAACGCATCGCGCAGATGCGCGATGCTGCCGTCATAGATGGCGCGCACCTGCGCCAGCGCGGAGGCGGGGTCTTCGAAGCGGGACGGCGCAATGAAGTGGGGCAGGCGGGACATGCGTCTCCTAGTTGGCGGTCAGGGGATTGCGACGCCGATGCGCAATGCCGAGCGAGCCGTTGCGTTTCGGCGGGGTCCGCTTGGCTGCGCGAGCATCGCACAGGATTGTGGGCCGGAAGATGAACCTTGTACGTATCGTCGCGTTGCGAAGCGGCCGCGTGTGCCGCCACTTCGGCTGCCGTGTCTACACTTGCGTCTGATCCGATTGCACTGCATGACCCGAGATGAACCCTACAGCAACGGTTAATCCACCAACCTCGGCCATCGCCGCGGGCGCACCTCGACCCGCCGCGACGATCGTCGTAGTGCGCGACGCTGCCGTAGGCATCGAAGTGCTGCTGCTGCGGCGCGCCGAGCGCGGCGATCACAATAGCGGCGCTTGGGTCTTCCCCGGTGGCATCGTCGAGGCGCAAGACCGCGAGGGCCACGCTTGGTGCGCAGGGCTCGACGACGCTGCCGCGAGTGCGACGCTGGGCCTGCCGCAGGCCGGGCTCGATTACTACGTGGCTGCGGTGCGCGAATGCTTCGAGGAGGCCGGCCTGCTGTTCGCGCTGGACGCCAGAGGGTCGATGCTGGATCTGCGCGCGGGCCAGCCGCACACGGCCGACATCGTCGCCTGGCGCGGCCCGTTGCACCGCGGGGAACGCAAGCTCTCCGAGCTCTGCGCGCAGAGCGGCCTGCGGCTCGCGACGGATCGACTCGTCTACCTCAGCCACTGGCTCACGCCGCCGGTTCGGGTCAAGCGCTTCGACACCCGGTTCTTCATCGCCGAGGTGCCGCCCGCCCAGATCGCGCGGCACGACGATGCCGAACTCGTCGAGCAGCGGTGGCTGCGGCCGCCCGACGCGCTGGAGAGAAGCGCGGCCCTCAAGCTGATGACGCCGACGCTGAAGACACTGGAGGCGATCGCGCGCTTCGACAGTGTGCAGTCGCTTCTCGCCTGGGCGCGCTCGCCGCGCGAAATCGGCCTCGTGATGCCGCACATCGGCATCGGAAGCCAGGGCCTGCGCCCGGTCACGCCCGACGAGCCGGCGTGGGCCGAGATGCGCCGCATCGACCCGGAGTTCCGTGGCGCGGCCTGCTACGAGATCCAGCCGGGCGAGCCGGTCCGCCTTTCGCCGCGCGTGATCCGCGTCACCGCCAACAACGGCAGCGTGATGACCGGCCCGGGAACCAATACCTACTTGGTGGGCGGCGGGGCCGCCAACGAGTGGGCGTTGATCGATCCCGGACCGCTCGACGAATCTCACGTCGAAAGCGTCCTCGCTGCCGCGCCCGGAATCTTCCGATGGATCTTCGTCACTCATACGCATCCCGATCATTCCCCGGCGGCAAAGCTGCTGAAGGAACGAACCGGTGCCGCCGTGTACGGCCGCGTTGCTGCCCACCCGGAGTGGCAGGACGCGAGTTTCGCGCCCGATCGTCTCCTGGCCGGCGGCGAGCGCCTGGCGCTGGGCGAAGGCGCGACGCTGCGCGTGATCCACACACCCGGACACGCATCGAACCACCTTTGCTATCTGCTGGAGGAGGAGAAGACGCTCTTCACCGGCGATCATGTGATGCAGTCGTCGACCGTCGTCATCAACCCGCCGGACGGCGACATGGCGGCCTACATCGCGTCGCTACGCGAACTGCTGGGCGAAGACCTCGACTGGCTCGCGCCGGGTCATGGTTTCCTGATGGCGCAGCCGCAGCGGGCATTCCAGGCGATCATCGACCACCGGCTTCGACGCGAGGCCAAGGTGGTCGACGCACTGCGCGAACTGGGACCGGCGGCAGCAGCCGAGGCGCTATTGCTTCAGGTCTATGACGACGTACCGCAACGCATGCACGCGATGGCGATGCGTTCGCTCAAGGCGCACCTGTTCAAGCTGCGCGACGAATCCCGCGCCGCTGAGCGCGGCGCCATGTGGTCGTTGTTGCCTTAGGATGCCGCAGGGCTCGGGCTGCGTCGCAGCGCCGTCCGCCCTCCGACGAGGCTATCCGCCCCTGTTGGACCGCGCAGCTCGCGCCGGGCGCGCGCCGGCCGCAGCGAGCTTGACCGGCTCGGCGGCCGGGCGCCTTGTCCGCGACCTCGGTGCAGCGGCTGTCGGCTGCGCACGCGCCTTGGCGGCTGCGCCAGGCGTTCCTTCGGTCTTCGCGTGCACCGAGGGGCGGGCCGCGGACTTGCGTCGCGCCGGCTGGACCCGTGCCTGCGCCAGCGCCTGAGGCGTTGCCACGGCCAGCGTCAGCGCGAGCAACTCCTGGTGCGCGGCCAACATGTACCGCGCCAGGTGAGGCAGGTCCGGCATCGCCTTGCGGCAGGCCGTCAGGCCGAAGTCGAGCGAGCCGTTGTAGCTCTGCACCGTGATGTTGAGCGCCACGCTGTGGACCGCTATCGACACCGGGTAGTAGGTGAGCATCTTCGCCCCCGCGAGGTAGAGCGGGAACTGCGGGCCGGGGACGTTGGAGATCGCCACGTTGGCAATCGGCGGCATCCGGTTGGCGAGTCTGGAGCGCCCGAACAACGCAGCCAGGCCGCTGACCAGCCAGGGTGCGCCGAGCGACGGGAAGTCGGTCGGGATGACCGCTTTCATGCTTGCCGTCAGCGCCTTTGCGGCGGCGCTTGACGCGCGGATGGCCCGAAGCCGCGTCAGCGGGTCGGCGATGTGGCTGGCAAGGCTGACGCGCACCATCGTCGCCTGTGTGTTCATGTCGGTATTGCCGGCCTCGCGCAGGCTCACCGGCACTCCGGCCAACAGCGGCTCCGCCGGCAGCGCATCGATGTCGTTTAGGTATCGCCGCAAGGCGCCCGAACAGATCGCAAGCACCACGTCGTTGATCGTGACGTCGTTGCCTTTGGCGATCCGCCGCACTGCAGCCAGAGGCAGCGACTGGCTAGCGAAAGCGCGCTGGGCAGTGATGGCCACGTTCAGCGGCGTACGCGGCGCGAACCAGTTGCTGCGGGGCGTCTCGCCCGCGTCGGCGGCAGCGGGACGGAGGCGACCGAGCAGCGTGCGCGCCAGCGTGGGCAGGGTGCGGACAAGCTTGACCGTCTGCTGTCCGGCGTTGCGCGCGCCGGCCACCGCGAGTTCGCCAATCCCGATCGAGTCGGCGCTGGCGGCATCCGCGGCTGGCGCTGCGTCAACCTCGCGTGGCACCGGGCCGGTATCGAGAATCGCATTTGCCAGCGCAATGCCTCCTGCGCCGTCGAGCGAGGCGTGATGCACCTTGGAATAGAAGGCCACGTGGCGCGCGCCCTCGGGCGCAGTCTGCAGGCCTTCGATCACGTAGAACTCCCACAGTGGGCGGCTGCGGTCGAGCAGGCTCGAGTGTAGCCGCCCGACCAGCTTGTCGAGTTGCTCCCGGTTGCCCGGCTTGGGCAGCACGGTGCTGCGAATGTGGTACTCGAGATCGAGGTCTGCCTCCGCCACCCAGACCGGGTTGGCGAGCTCGAACGGCATGTTCAGCAGCTTGCGCCGAAACACCGGCGCGAGGTGCAGGCGACCGGCGATGTGCGTGCGCACGTCCTGCACGAAATCGCCCTCGTACCCCGCCGCAAGCTCGTAGACGTGGAGGCTGCCGACATGCATCGGGTTCTCGGGCGTCTCAAGGTAGAGGAAGGTGGCGTCCAGGCCGCTTAGGTGTTCCATCGCTGTCTCCGATTGGGTCCGGAGAGAGTGTGACCGTTTTCGCGGTTCCGCGCCGTGCCCACAGGGTTCGATGCCGCGGCGCGCCAACGCCGTTGGCCGAGCCGCGCGCAAAGCGCGAAGCCTGGCGCCGTTGCAGTCCGGCTGGCGAGCGTTTGCACGTAACGGCGCGATCTCGAGCCAGCGTCGGCAAGCGCCAGGGAGCTAGCCGTTGTCGCCAATGGCAGGCCGACGTGCGCGTACGTCGGCCTGCGTCAGTTCGCAGGCGCGCGCGCGTCGGGCTCAGGCTCTCCTCAGTTCTGGGTCGGCGGCGCGTATCCCGGCGGGGGCGGCGTGTCGGGTGGTGGCGCCACCGCATTCGGCGGTGGGCTGTAGCGCGGCGGTGGCGCGTAGCCCATGGATGGGGCGCTCGGCGCGGGGACTGTTCGCCGAGCCACCTGACCCGGCACCTGATTGCCCCGGGTGTACATGCACTGCATGTAGGCGATGTCGAATTGCCGCTGCAAGCTGTACGACGACACCGCCCCGGAATTCCCCGCCGCCGCACCGCCGAACAACAGGCCGGTGCCGGCGCCCAAGGCCGCTCCGGCACTGGCCTGCCCGCTTGCGGCACCGAGCAAAGCACCGACCGCTGCGCCCACAGCCGCACCGCCCACTGCGTTGGCCGCTGCGGTATCTTGCGCCGCCCGGCTACCGCCAGCGATAGCCGATTGCGCGTACTGCTGGCAGACGCTGGCGTCGGCGTGGAACTGGTCCAGGCTCTTGCCGGCACCTGGCATGACGGCGACGGTCGGGCCCTGCGGCACCGTCACGCACCCAGCGAGCGCGAGCAAACTCGCCAGCGTCGCGGTGAGACCGATCGATTTCATTGCATTCCTCTTCCCGCAATGGCGTTACTGAACCGGCGCACCGGAAGGGGCGCTGCCTACGGGCGGCGTGGCTTGAGGCCGGACAGGGACCCAGGGCTTCGAGCAGTGCTGGACGTAGGGGTAGTAGCCGGCCGGCGCGCTACAGTAGTACCAGTAACTACCCGCTGCAGCTTGCGGCTGCTCGACGTAGGCCGAGTCCTGGTTCAACACCAGCGCCGGGTAGTCGAAAGCCACATAGCCATAAGGGTAGTACGGCGCCGCCGCGTAGACGGGCGCGCCCCAGTACCAGGGCCAGCCCCATCCAGCAGCGTAACCCAGGCCGAGTCCGATACCAAAGCCATAACCGTAGCCGTACCCTGGATAGCCGTAGTGCCAACCTCCGTAGCCGTACCCCGGCGCGTAGCCATGTCGATAAACCGCCGAGTGGCCACCGGCAGACCCGTAATGGCCTCCGCCATGCGTGTTTTGCGCATGAGCCGCGGGACTGCTCAGCGTGACAGCTGCGGCAATCAGAGCGAAGAGACTAGAAGCGCGCATGGAACTCCCCTAAATTCGACGCCAACCGGAGGAACTAACGGCAGCATGACACCTATCGTTGACAGAGGCCATAGAGCACTCTTCCTCTTTACCTACTGCAACATTGAGTGACGTGGTCGGTGCAAGTTCCGCCGGACTCGCTCCACCCAGCGCGATCCGCTGCCCGTCAGCGCGCCAGCGTCACGCCGCCGTCGACCACCAGCGTTGCGCCGACCACATAGTCGCCGGCGCGAGAGGCGAGGTAGATCGCAGCGCCGGCCATGTCGTCGTTGACGCCGATGCGGCCAGCCGGGATGCGCGCCGCGAGCTCGGCGCCATGGTCGCGCGCGTCACGGTTCATGTCCGAAGCGAACGCACCGGGCGCGATCGCGCTCATCGCGATGTTGTCGTGGATCAGTCGCAGCGACATACGCCGGGTCAGGTGGATCAGGCCCGCCTTGCTCGCTGCGTACGAATAGGTTTCCTGCGGGTTGACCGAGATGCCGTCGATCGACGCGATGTTGATCACCTTTGCGGTCCTCGACTCGGCTGCCTTGCGCAGCGGCGCGATCAGTGCCTGGGTCAGGAAGAACGGCGCCTTCAGGTTCAGGTCGACGACCTTGTCCCAACCTTTTTCGGGGAACTCGTCGAACGGTGCGCCCCACGCCGCGCCCGCGTTGTTGACGAGGATGTCGAGCTGCGGCTCGCGCGCCATGTAGGCGGCGGCGAGAGCCTGCGCTCCGGCGAGCGTCGAGACATCGGCCGGAAGCGAGACGCAGGGTCCGAGCGCGGAGAGACCGGCGGCCGCCGCGATGCAGGCCTCGGCCTTGCGAGAAGAGATGTAGACCCGCGCGCCGTGGGCCAGGAAACCGGCGGCGATCATGCGGCCGATGCCGCGCGAGCCCCCGGTGACGAGGGCCGTGCGGCCCTGGAGCGAGAACAGATCGTTCATGGGCTGCCTCCGGTTGAGCGTGGGCCGAAGCTTACGTCAGGCGAATCTGTGCAGCGCTGCCGGCGTGTCCAATCTCGGCCTTGCCGGACTCGGTCTCTCCCGACGGGGGCCGCGATGATGACGTGGCCACGCGCGAGCTGCCTGCGGTCGGTCCAGCCCATCGGCGCCTGCAGGACGGGGTAGCGTGCACCGGTGTGGGCGATGACTCGGTTCATGAGCGCGGGAATCCTTGGACGAGGCGCAGGGTAACGCCCAGCCGACGCGCTCGCAGTCGCCGACGCGCTATCCGGTCGACCGGCGACCGCTACGCTGCGACCGGCGGCGCAGCGCCAGCCGAAAGCACGCGGCTGCGGCCGAGCTGCTTGGCCATGAGCAGCGCGTCATCGGCCGCCTTGAGCAGTGCGGCCGCCGACTGTGGCGGCGGGCGCGACTCGCACACGCCGGCCGAGAAGCTCAGCCCGTCGAGCCTGGCGCCGTCGAGGGAGAAAACCTCGCCGCGCCAGAGCTTGAGCAAGGCGCTGACCTTGCGGCACGCGGCTGTCGCGTCGGTGCGCGGCATCAGTAGGCAGAACTCCTCGCCGCCATAGCGGCACGCGACGTCGCTCTTGCGGCATCGCTTGCTCAGCAGCCTGCCGAACGCCTCGAGCAGCGTGTCGCCGGCGCCGTGGCCGAATTGATCGTTCACCGTCTTGAAATGGTCCAGATCGATGATCGCCACGGAAAGGGGTTGCCGGTGGCGCTGCGCAAGCGCAAGCATGGCCGGCAGGATGTCGTTCAGGTGCCGACGGTTGAATAAGCCGGTCAGGAAGTCGCGCGTCGCCTGCTGCTTGAGTTCCGCCTGCAGCGCCTGCACCTCGTCGACCTTGCGCGAGAGTTGCCCGTTGATCGCCTCCAGCTCCGCGCGTGCCCGCTCGGTGGCGCGCCGCCGGGCGACGTTCTCGTCCAGCCTGTGTTGCAGGCGCAGCAGTTCGGTCTGCAGTGTGGCGGCCTGGTAGCGCGCCCGCGACGACAGTTGCGCACGCTCCAGATGCAGGCGTTGCCAGACGCGCATCGATGCCAGTGCCCGCTCTGGATCGCCGTTGCGCTCGTGCAGCTCCGCGAGGGCGAGAAAGACCATGCAGCGTGCGCGCAGGCGAAGCCCTTCAGCGCCCTCGCCAACGGCGAGCGGCATCGCTCGCGCGAGCTCCGCCAAGGCCTGCGGGATGTGCCCAAGGGCCTGTTCGAACAGCGCAGCGGCGATGATGCGCTCAACCTGTTCTTCCGGGTTCGGCGTGGCCGGCGCGTGCCGCGCCATCTCGACCAGCGTGCCGCCGAATGCCACTTCGCCAGCGCGCAGCGCTGCCACGGCGAGGATCTCGAAGTGCGAACACAGCGTGCCGCGCCCGGCTTCGTCGGCGGGCAGCGCGAGCACGCGCTCGATGTCCGGCAGCGCTTCGCGCGCGCGGTCGAGCTCGGTCAGGCAGATCACGCGGTTGATCAGCAGCAGGCCCAGCAGCCGCGGATTGTTCAGCTCTGCGCAATGCGCGATGGCCGGCTCCAGGTGGCGCAGTGCCTCGTGGAAGTCGCCGAGTTGCACCAGCTCGTCGGCAAGATTGCAGTGCAGTACCGCGTCGAAGCCGCGCGCTCGGGCCGGGTGCGCTCTACCCAGCGCCTCGTACAGATAGGCAAACGCCTCTTCCGAATGTCCCAGCGACGAATAGCAGCACGCAATCGTGTTGAACAAGATCCCGCGCTCGTCTCGCCCGAGCACGCGAAGGCCCTCGTCGCGCAGCGCCAGCGCTCGCGGCAGCGCTTGCCTGAACCGGCCAGCGCGCCACAGGCTTCGTGCCAGCCCGGTTGCGGCGAGGATGAGTCCGGCCTGGTCGGCGGTCGACTCGAAGCAGTGCTGGGCGAGCGTCAGTTCAGGCGCCGCCTCGTCCGGCGTGGCGAAGTTGAGGCGGTGAAATCCGCGCGACAGCCGGGCCCAGCCCTCTGCCGCGACGTCGGCGCCCGCCAGCGCCAGTGCGAGCGCCTTCTCGGCCAGCGCGATCGCGCGCCTGGAGTCGACGTGCTGGAGCTGCCACGACTTGCGCGCAAGGCGCATGGCGGCAGAGCTTGGCGAGCGTGTGGGCGGCGACCGCATGATCCGCATTATTGATGCAATGCCTCGCGTCGAGCTCTATCCATGCTGTGGCACCATTCACGCTGACACAACTGACCGAGGGAGTTCGCATGAAGTGTTTGATGTTCCTGCTGATTGCAGCTGCAGCAGTGCCCGCATGGGCGCAGGCCGATGCGACGGCGAAAGCGGCGAAGGAGCCCGGCGCCATCGTGACGGCCAGCGGTCTGGTCTACAGATCGCTCAAGGACGGCAGCGGCGCGAGCCCGAAGGCCGCCGACACCGTCAAGGTGAACTACCGCGGGACCTTCCCCGATGGCAAGGAGTTCGACAGCTCGTACAGCACCGGTAAGCCGGCCGAGTTCCCTCTGAACGGCGTGATCAAGTGCTGGACCGAAGGCGTGCAGATGATGAAGGTCGGCGGCAGGGCCAAGCTCACCTGCCCGGCGGCGATCGCCTACGGCGAGCGCGGCGCGGGTGGCGTGGTCCCGCCGAACGCGACGCTGGTGTTCGAGGTCGAACTGCTGGGCGTGAGCGGCAAGTGATGCGCACGTCGCGGTGAGACATTCGGCGAGGCTGCTGAAGCGGGCCTTGTTTGTCGGCCTGCTGTGTGTCGGCGGCCTGGCCTCTGGCGTCGCGACCGAAGGCAAGCCGGCGCCGACGATCGACGCCCGGCTGCTCGACGGGAGCGCGTTTTCCCTCGCTGCGCAGAGCGGCAAGGTGGTCGTCGTGAACCTGTGGGCCACCTGGTGCGCGCCGTGCCGGGCCGAGATGGCCGCGTTCGACGCCTACTACCGAAGGCACCGCGACGAGGGGCTGCAATTGGTCGCGATCAGCGTCGACGACCCCAAGGACGAACAGACGGTGCGCGAGGTCATGCGCGAGTTCGCCTTTCCGGCAGCACTCGTGCGCGACGCGAACATCAAAGGCTACGGCCGCATCTGGCGCATTCCGCTGACCTTCGTCATCGACCGCAAGGGCATCCTGCAAAAGGGCGACTGGTACGGCAACCCCGGCTTTGACGTGCCACTGCTCGAAGCCACCGTGACGCCGCTGCTGCGCGCCCCTTGAGCGCAGGCGGGGGCGGCCGGCCTGCGCCGCGAGCGGCCTACATCGTGTAGTAGATCCCCACCGTCGCCGTGTAGCGCGGCTCGAGCTGCAGGCCGTTAACCCGTTGGTAGAGCGGCAGTTGCACGAAGGCGTAGCCGTGCAGCCTGTCGGTAATGTGCAGGTTCACGCCAGGGCTGAGGTAGGCGAGCGTCGCGCCGCTGTTGGGGATGTCGGCGTTGGCGCCGGCCTCGCGCCCTTCGGCACGCACGTTGATCTGGATCGAAGGCGTCACGTGCTCGATCCCCATGTAGCGAAAGCCCCCGTTAAGGTTGACGCCAGTTCCGGGGCGAAAACCGTCGCGCGCGTTCAGCGGCTGCTGCAGCATCCCTTGGGCGAAGTAGTCCCAGTCGCGGCTGATCGCGCCGAAGGTGAACGCGCCGACGAGAAGATCGGTCGTGCCGGTGCCCGGTTGCAGCCCGCGGTCCACCGGCTGGCCCTGCTGCGGCCCGGCGATGAAGTTGTTGTGGTAGCCGCCCGTCGCGAGCTTGAGGCCGAACTGCACGCCGACGCTGTGATCGTCGGTGAACCCGAGGTAACGTCCGACGAGCCGCACGTCGCCGATGCTCTTCGTGTGCGAGGTAGAGATGTCGGTGTCGCCGGCTGCGATCGTCGTGTGGTAGCGGTCGAAGTAGGGCAGTTGCAGGTTCATGCCCCAGTTCAGGTTCGGGCTGTAGTCCAAGCCGAGCGCGTAGTTGCGGTTGATCGTGCTCTGCTGGATCTCCTGCTCGTTGGGGATCGCGAGGCTGTTGCGGTCGACGCTGCCCGTGCCCGAGCGCAGCTGGCTCTGGTTGAAGTAGTCGAACCGCAGGTCGACCCGTAGGCCTTCGCCGGATGGCGAGATGCCCTGGCTCGACCAGTCGGAACTGAGGGTGCATCCGCAGCTCGAGCAGGCAACGGCAGCGTGCGTGAGCGCGCCGGCGCCAGCCAAGATGAGCGCACGGGACAGGGGATGTGCAAGGGTCTTCATGGGTCTCCTCGATCGGGTTGCGCCGCGCCCGGTGCGATGGTTGCGCTGCCGGGCTGCGCGACGTCTGGCAGCTGGTATCGGTCGCTGTCGTCGCACGGGCAGTCACGGGCCGGTGGGGACGCGAACAGCGACTGTCTGACGTCGCGGGCTCCGGTTGCGCGCAGGCTGGCGGCGATGTCGCGACGTATCAGCGCCCGGCGATTGCCGTCGACCCGCGGCCAACGTTGGCGCGCGCGACCCGCTAGACCTGAGTGAGACCTGCGGGCGGTCCGCGTGGCGGCGGGAGGAGAACGGACATCGCCGCATCAGCGGTGCCGGGCTCGGCCCCGGCAACCCTGCGTGCGTCAGCGGGTAAGAGCGGGACCACAAGCGCCGCCGGCAGCATGGCGATGCCGCTGCCGAACGGGCAATCGGCACACCGCGAGAGCAGATGAAGACCGCCCGGCTGCCGTTCGGCCGGCAGTGACGAGCCCGCCGCCATGGCGTTGCCGGCCACCGAGCAGATCTGAATGAAGTCCGCGGGCTGTGCTGCCGTATGCGCCGCGAGCGGTGCGACGACACGCACCGCCAGCGCAGCGATTGCGATCCATAGGCCGAAGCGGCGCCTCATGGATGCGAGTCTAATGGGCGCGGGGTGCGTGTGTGGGTTGGCACCCGCGGCGCACTGGCGTCGCTTCCCGCCTGGTGAAGTGGGTTCGCTGCCCGAAGAGGCGAAATCCGCCGTGCTCGGTCGGCCGCCGGGGAAAGCGGATGCGCGGTACCGCTATGTGCAAGGCGCCTTCGGCGAACTACGCGCTCCGTCAATACTGCGCTACATACTCCGCCGATACTGCCCGCCGACTTCGAACAGCGCGTTCGTGATCTGCCCGAGCGAACAGCAGCGCACTGCGTCCGTCAGCACCTCGAACACGTTGGCGTTGGCGATCACCGCCTGCTGCAACCGCGCGAGCATTGCCGGTGCTTCGGCCGCGTGGCGCTGCTGGAAGTCCGCCAGGCGCGCGAGTTGCGACTGCTTCTCTTCCTCGGTCGAGCGTGCGAGCTCCAGCGTCTGCGCCACCGCGTCGCCGTGCGGGTTGCGAAAGGTATTCACGCCGACGATCGGGTACTCGCCGGTGTGTTTGAGCATCTCGTAGTGCATGCTCTCTTCCTGGATCTTGCCGCGCTGGTAGCCCGTTTCCATCGCACCGAGCACGCCGCCGCGCTCGGCGATCTTCTCGAACTCGCTCAGAACCGCTTCCTCGACGAGTTCGGTCAACTCGTCGATCACGAACGCGCCCTGGTTCGGGTTCTCGTTCTTAGCGAGGCCCCACTCGCGGTTGATGATCATCTGGATCGCCATTGCGCGGCGCACGCTGTCTTCGGTCGGCGTCGTGATCGCTTCGTCGAAGGCGTTGGTGTGCAGGCTGTTGCAGTTGTCGTAGACCGCGATCAGCGCCTGAAGCGTGGTGCGGATGTCGTTGAACTGGATCTCCTGCGCGTGCAGGCTGCGTCCGCTCGTCTGCACGTGGTACTTGAGCTTCTGGCTGCGTTCGTTGGCACCGTAGCGCTCGCGCATCGCCACCGCCCAGATGCGCCGCGCGACGCGCCCCATCACGGTGTACTCGGGGTCCATGCCGTTGCTGAAGAAGAACGACAGGTTGGGCGCGAAGTCGTCGATGTGCATGCCGCGCGCCAGATACGCTTCGACGAAGGTGAAGCCGTTGGACAGCGTGAACGCGAGCTGGCTGATCGGGTTCGCGCCAGCCTCGGCGATGTGGTAGCCGCTGATGGACACCGAATAGAAGTTGCGCACCTGGTGGTGCACGAACCACTCGGCGATGTCGCCCATCACCTTGAGTGAGAACTCGGTCGAGAAGATGCAGGTGTTCTGCCCCTGGTCCTCCTTCAGGATGTCGGCCTGCACCGTGCCGCGCACGTTGGCGAGCGCCCAGTCGCGGATCTTGGCCACTTCGGTATCCGTCGGGTCGCGGCCGTTGTCGCTCCTGAACTTGTCGAGCTGCTGGTCGATCGCGGTGTTCATGAACATCGCCAGGATCGTCGGCGCCGGGCCGTTGATCGTCATGCTCACCGAAGTCGCCGGGTGGCACAGGTCGAAACCCGAATACAGCACCTTCAGGTCGTCGAGCGTGGCGATGGAAACGCCCGAGTTGCCGACCTTGCCGTAGATGTCGGGTCGCGGATCCGGGTCGTTGCCGTAGAGCGTGACCGAGTCGAACGCCGTCGAGAGCCGCTTGGCGGGCATGCCCTGGCTGACGAGCTTGAAGCGCCGGTTCGTGCGGAAGGCGTCGCCTTCGCCGGCGAACATGCGCGTGGGGTCTTCGCCTTCGCGCTTGAAGGCGAAGGTGCCGGCGGTGTAGGGGAACGAGCCGGGCACGTTGTCGAGCAGCAGCCACTTGAGGATCTCGCCGTGGTCCTCGTATTGCGGCAAGGCGACCTTGCGGATCTTGCTGCCGGAGAGCGTCGTGTGGACGAGGGCGGTGCGCACCTCGCGGTCGCGGATCTTGACCACGTACTCGTCGCCGGCGTAGGCCTTGCGCATTTCGGGCCACATCGCGAGCAGCTTCTTCGCCGAAGCGTCGAGCCGCGCCTCGCGCGCGTCGGCCAGCTTGAGCACGGTGTTCTTCGCCCCATCGCGCGTCGCGTCGTCTTCGTGCAGCATGCGCGCCGTCTCGCGCAATTGCTGCACCTCGCGTGCCAGGCGCGCCTGCGCCAGCGCGCGCCGCTTGTAGCCGCGCACCGCGTCGGCGATGTCGGCTAGGTAGCGCACTCGCGCACCGGGGACGATCGCCACCTGGTGCGTGCTGTGGCGCGTCGCGACCTTCGGCAGCTTGCCGTCGCGGAGCTTGAGCCCGAGCTCGGCCAGCCTGGTCCCGAGCGCCTGGTACAGCGCCGTCACACCGTCGTCGTTGAAGCGGCTCGCCATCGTGCCGAAGACGGGCATCTGCTCTGCCGTGACGCCGAAGGCCTCGCGATTGCGCTGCACCTGCTTGGCGACGTCGCGCAGTGCGTCGGCAGCGCCCTTGCGGTCGAACTTGTTGATCGCGACGAACTCGGCGAAGTCGAGCATGTCGATCTTCTCGAGCTGGCTCGCGGCGCCGAACTCTGGCGTCATCACGTACATCGGGATGTCGACCAGCGGCACGATCGCCGCGTCGCCCTGGCCGATGCCCGAGGTCTCGACGACGATCAGGTCGAAGCCAGCCGCCCCGCACGCGGTGAGCACGTCGGGCAGCGCTTGGCTGATCTCCTGGCCCGACTCGCGAGTCGCGAGGCTGCGCATGAACACGCGCTGTCCCTGGCGCCAGGGCGCGATCGCGTTCATGCGGATGCGGTCGCCCAGCAGCGCGCCGCCGCTCTTGCGCCGCGACGGGTCGATGCTGATCACGGCAACGCGCAGCCGGTCGTCTTGGTCGAGCCGCAAGCGGCGGATCAACTCGTCGGTGAGCGACGACTTGCCGGCGCCGCCGGTGCCGGTGATGCCGAGCACAGGGGCGCGCCTCGCGTCGGCCGCGGCTTGCAGCCCGGTCTTGAGTTCGGGCGCGCAGCTCCCGCCTTCGAGCGCGGTAATCAGTTGCGCCAGCGCGCGCCAGGCCGGCTCGCCGTGGCCCTGGATCGCCGCGAGCGACTTCGGCGCGTGCACTGACAGGTCGTGGTCGCAGCGCATCATCATCTCGCCGATCATCCCCGCGAGGCCCATGCGTTGGCCGTCTTCGGGGCTGTAGATGCGGGCCACGCCATACGCCTGCAGCTCGGCGATCTCGCTAGGCACGATCACGCCGCCGCCGCCGCCGAAGACCTGGATGTTCGAGCCGCCGCGGCTGCGGAGCAGATCGACCATGTACTTGAAGTACTCGAGATGCCCGCCCTGGTACGAACTGAGCGCGATGCCCTGCACGTCTTCCTGCAGCGCCGCCGTCACCACTTCATCGACCGAGCGGTTGTGGCCGAGGTGGATCACCTCCGCACCCATGCCCTGAAGGATGCGGCGCATGATGTTGATCGCCGCGTCGTGGCCGTCGAAGAGCGAGGCCGCGGTGACGAAGCGAACCTTGTTCACCGGGCGGTAGGCGGCCAGGGCCTTGTATTCGGCGGACAGGTCGGTCATCGCGTGTCTCCTTCGGGGTCTTCGGTGGGCAGCGGCTGGCGGCGCCGTTGACGTCGCGCCGCTATTCGACGCGCAGCCCGAACAGGGCAGGGTCGCCGGTGGGGTAGCGCAGCTGCAGGCCGGCCAGCGTCGACTTGATCATCGTCGCGATCATCAGGTTGCGGTGCGTCTTCGAGTCGGCGGGAACGATCGTCCACGGCGCCCACGGCGTCGCGGTTGCGGCGATCGCGGCGTCATAGGCGGCCTGGTACTCGCTCCAGTGCTTGCGCACCTCGAGGTCGCCGAGGCTGAACTTCCAGTGCTTGGCCGGGTCGTCGAGGCGCTCCTGCAGCCGCTGGCGCTGTTCTTCGCGCGAGATGTGGAGCATGAACTTGCAGATGAGCGTGCCGGTCTCGCTCAGCATGCGCTCGAAGTCGTTGATCTGCGCGTAGCGCTGCCGCGTCTGCTCGGGCGTGATCCAACCGCTCACTACCGGCACCAGCACGTCCTCGTAGTGGCTGCGGTTGAAGACCATCACCTCGCCGGCGCTCGGCACGCGGGCATGGATCCGCCACAGGTAGTCGTGGTCGCGCTCGTGCTCGGTCGGCACCTTCCAACTCACCGTGTGGACGCCGAGCGCGCTCATCTGCCGGAACACGGCGCGCACCGTGCCGTCCTTACCGCTCGCGTCGACGCCCTGCAGGACCACGAGCAGCTTGTAGCGCCGGTCGGCATAGAACAGGTTCTGCAGCGCGTCGAGCTCGAGCGCCAGGCGTTCGACGGCGGCGCGGTCGGCCTCCCTGTCGTCGCTGCCGAACGGCCTCGCCTTGGGGTCGATGCGCGCGAGGTCGAACCCCTTCTTCACCGAGGCGATCTGGAACTCGCTCAGGGAATGCGCGCTCTCGGGCTTGTCTCGGGCCATGCGGATCTCGGCGTTGATTGACGTATACGTCAATTCAAGTGTAGCGCTCCCGGCACACTCGCCGATGCGCGCCGGCCGGTGGGGTGCGAACGGCGGCACAATCGCGTCGCTTCTACTCGGTCCGCATGAGTTTCTTCGCCATCGACATCGGCAACACGCGCCTGAAGTGGGCGCAGTACGCTGCGCCTCGGCCGGGCGCAGCGCTGCTCGCGCAAGGCGCTGTCTTCCTGGAGACGATAGACGACCTCGCCGAGACCGAATGGAAGCACCTCGCCGCGCCGGGCAGCATGCTCGGCTGCGTCGTTGCCGGCGAGGCGATACGCCGCCGGGTCGAGGAGCAGCTCGAGCTGTGGGACATCGAGCCGCACTGGGTCGTGCCGTCGGCGCGCGCCGGCGGCGTGGTCAACGGCTACGACCATCCGAACCGCCTCGGCGCCGATCGCTGGACGGCGCTCGTCGGCGCGCGCCACCACGTGCTCCGCCAGGGTGCGCCGCGTCCAGCACTGGTGGTGATGGTCGGCACAGCGGTCACGGTCGACGCGCTCGACGCGGAAGGGCGATTCATCGGCGGCCTGATCCTGCCCGGCTTCGGCCTGATGCTGCGCGCGCTCGAGATGGGTACCGCCGGGCTGAAGGAGCCGACGGGCGAGGCGGTGGACTTCCCGACCAACACCAGCGATGCGCTGATGAGCGGTGGGGCGCACGCCATCGCCGGCGCGATCGAGCGCATGCAGCGCAAGCTGCTCGCGCGTACCGGCCAGCAACCGCTCATGCTGGTGAGCGGTGGCGCGGCGGTCAAGCTCGGGCCTATCGTCGAACTGCCGTTCGAGACCGCCGAGACGCTGATCTTCGACGGGCTGCTCGTACTGCAGTCACATCGGCTCGCGCTCTGAGCGCGGCTTGCCGAGCGCCGACGCCGCGCGCGTTGATCCAGCGACATCGCGCAGCAGCGCAACGTCGGCGCGAAGCGCCTGGATTTCGCGGTGCAGGTCGCGCAGGATCTCGCGCTCGATGCGCCGTTCCTCAGTCTCGACCCACATCGCAGCGATCGACGCGGTGACGACCGACAGCACGCCGTAGCCGAGCAGCACGACGAAGACGGAGAAGATCTTCGACGCCACCGTGGTCGGCACGATGTCGCCGTAACCCACCGTGGCGGCGGTCGTGAACGCGAGCCACAGGCCGTCGGCAAGCGTCTCGGCGCTGGGTTCGAGCCACCAGAAGCCGAGCCCGCACAACCCCAGCACTGCGAGCGCGAGTGCGAGCAGATAGGCCACGCTGCCCTGCGTGACCAGGTGGCGCAGCATCCAGGTCATTCGCGCCAGCGTCGCCAGCGCCACCAGCAGGCGAAAGGCCAGCGCCGGCGGCGAGGTGCTGCTCGGCGGCAACGCGGCCGAGACGAGCAGTCCCGCCACGAGCAGCCACTGTGGCCATCGGGAATGGAGGCGCTCGGCGTGCAGTGCTGCCGCGCGCCGGCTGCGCCAAAGCGCCAGCGCCGTCACCGCGGCTGCGACGAAGTACAGGCCGGCTGCTAGCGGCCACGGCGCCGATGCCGCCATTTCGAGATAGAACGCCGGGATCGTGACCAGCAGCGCAAGCATCACCGGCCAGCGCCAGTGATCTCCCGCTCGGGACGATGCCGGGTTCGCGTCCGGTCGCAGCATGGCAGACCAGCGGGATGCAAGCTTGACCATGAGCCCAGCGTAGCCGCGCCGCCGCTTACGCGGCTTGACGGTGATCACCGGACGCCGGCTCGCGACGGCCGCGGCGTTGCGCTGCGTCTACAGGATATAGCGCGACAGGTCCTCGTTCCTGGCCAGTTCGCCGAGCTTTGCGTCGACCGCTGAGGCGTCGAGCCGGACAGTCTGGCCGGCGAGGGAGGGTGCGTCGAAGCTCACTTGGTCGAGCAGCCGCTCCATTACGGTCGCCAGCCGTCGCGCGCCGATGTTCTCGGTCCGCTCGTTGACGTCGTACGCCGTCTGCGCGAGGCGCCGGATGGCGTCGGGCGTGATCTCGAGCGTCACGCCTTCGGTCGCCAGCAGTGCCTGGTACTGCGTCACGAGGCTGGCCTGGGTCTGCGTCAGGATCGCCTCGAAGTCGTCGACCGACAGCGAGGCGAGCTCGACCCGGATCGGGAAGCGCCCCTGCAACTCCGGGATCAGGTCGCTCGGCTTGCTGAGGTGAAACGCGCCCGAAGCGATGAACAGGATGTGGTCGGTCTTGACGATGCCGTATTTGGTGTTCACCGCCGTGCCCTCGACCAGCGGCAGCAGGTCGCGCTGCACGCCCTGGCGCGAGACGTCGGCGCCGCGCGATTCGCCGCCGCTGGCGCCGGTGACCTTGTCGATCTCGTCG
>Ga0209048_10001018_pt1 | contig 29394 bp, 47 predicted proteins | sample FrelakmetCRP12CR_FD_187146 | JGI IMG/M metagenome (GOLD analysis project Ga0209048, IMG submission 187146) | Freshwater lake sediment microbial communities from the University of Notre Dame, USA, for methane emissions studies - CRP12 CR (SPAdes)... | ecosystem: Environmental > Aquatic >... | reverse complement strand
CCCTTGGTCGTTTAACAATTGGTAGCATAGAAGACCAGGATCGAGATTGGATTTATTTCAATGCGGAGAAATGTGCATGCACCAGGACCGGTAAAGAAAAGAGGATCAGGGATTTTATTGGAAATCTCGATGAGAAGACCTGGATTGATAATGAATATATTGCAACGATGTTGAAACTACAAGGTAAAATCGAGGAAGTGTCAAAAAACCAACAACTCGACAAGAGCCTTGAATTGCAGGTCGAGAACTGATGGTAAGCTACAAGAAAGCCATACAGCGAATCAAGGAAATCAAGATCATGCATGATGGTCGGAAGTGCATCTATTGTGGTGGTTCATTAGACCCGCACCAACAATGCTATTCTTGCCACAAATATGTATATGATGCAGAATATTGGAATGAAATCGACTTGGCATTGAAAAAAATTGAGAAATGAAAATCAATCAGGTGATGGCAAGGTCTGAACAGCAAAAAGAGAATGACGTGAAAAATCAAGAAATTTGTGCAAAATGCAAGAAACCTATAAAGCCCATGATTGCTTGGGTTCAGTCGAATGGCAAACTTATTTGTAAAAAATGTGAATATGCAAAGCGGGAATAGTGTTTTCCACATGGAGATTTGATTTGAAGTTTATTTTCATGGTTTGGCCTTTAAGCCATATCAAACAAACTAAAACGTGAGCAAGAATGAATGAGCAACCCACAGGTTTCCCGTTGAACGTGAAAATTGATGGCGAGCTTCATGTTATCAATGCTTTTGGTTTCACGATCAAGCAGGTAGTGATCGATACCACGAGCAAATATTACCAGCTCACCATCCAAACAACACCTTCATTTTTAAAGAATGGTTCTCATGAAGCTGGTTCTGAGCATGTTGATTTCTTTGTCTTGGTGTCCGTATCGAGAGATGAAAATGAAAGATATAGCATCGAAATCAATGATCTCATGACATCTGTTTGCCCCCATTGCAAGATGCACGATGGCAAAGTGATAATTCATGGTGATTCAGAGGAACATGAAATCGTGCGGTGTGATAATTGTGGCGAGGAATTTGATTTGCCATTATATCAACATTGGGAAAAAATGAATTGTTTGCGTGTCATGCTTTCAAGTGATTCATATAGTGGAAGTGGCAGTGTGGGGGGTAATTGGCATGAATAATAATACCTTGTCAAGAGTCGAACTAAGCAACAGCATGCACACGCGAATGGCAAAATTTCTCGCGGCATTATTGGGATATGATGTGTTCGAGCTGAAGCGCATGGTTTACGCTTGTGCGGAGTTATATCGAGGATTATTTTTTTATCAAGAATCAGACCGGATGGGAATTTACAAGTGGAAAGAAGGTGAATTGCCATTCCTGGTATTCAATGCAAAGCATGAACGTGGTTTTGAATACATTGCATTTCTCTGCCCATCATGCAAGATTCGATATGTCTATGAGACTTGGGGAGAAGATTCCGTTGATCAACGTGGCATGAAAGATATCAATGTCTTCGAGGAAAGGATTTGTGAAGCTTGTTCCTGGGAGAAACAAGTCAAGGTCAAGACGATGATCGAATTCACCTATGAAGATTGGAAATTGATCATCGATGCACTCGAATTTGATCAAGAGAGAATTAAAAACACGGCAGGAATCTGTGGTAGACTTGTCAAGACTATCAAAGAAGCAATAGGTGAAAAGAGCTGATATCGATGGAAACACACTTGGAACATTATAAGAAGTTGATGACTCGGCTCAACACGCCGTGGCAAGGTGAAGAGGGAAACCCGTTCTTGAAGTTCACCAGGATACGATTGCGTTCAATTTTTTACGAGGTACTTTCGGTGGATTCCATCGAGTTGATGCCGCTGCACTTCTTTACCTTGATGGAATTGAATTGTATCAGGATTGTAGCAAAGAAGAAACGCTTCACGGAAGTTATATTACCTTATTTCACGAGGGAAGGGTTCTTGAAAGACTCGATAATCCATGATAGCCAAACCAACGCGAGATATCGTGAAAAACTAGGTTATATTTCACGGTATCTCGAGAACCGATCAATAAAAGTGGTATTGAAATCGAAGTTCATGAAGGCGCAATTCCACAAGATCATGAAAGGAGTTCTCCTGAAGATCGAATTTTTCGAGCATCAACGACGGAGAAAAAACACGACGAAGAGCATCATCGAGATCACCCGGTCGTGGATCAGGAAAAACAAGTTATCACGATATTTTAATTGGTGCATCAAAACTGGAGCTAAGTTCTCGAACAGGTGCGAAGCAGACTTTAATCCACTCTACAATCTACAAAATTCCATCGAATTCGAGCTTAACCGAGATGAGAATAAGGCGAAGGTGCAGAAAAGAGGATAATGGATTGCTTCGACACCCGAGCTTCAATTAACTTGCTCCGGTTCTTTCACGATTCATGATTCTTTTATCCTCATGGTGGATTTACCACCGCGCGGGGAAAGCGCGAGAAAAAGAAACAGCAAACAGCAGAAATATGTTGTTTGGGCATATTTTCACCAAATACTAACTTGATCGCTCCACAGCGCGAGATAAAGAGTTTGCATAAGATTTTGATAGTCCTTTTTCATAAATTATCACCGTTAACTTGATCGCACTCCACAGCGCGAGATAAAGAAAATAGCAAAATCATCATTTCGATTGATTATTTATGTCGGGAAATTTAACTTGATCGCACTCCACACAGCGCGAGATAAAGAGTTTGCATAAGATTTTGATAGTCCTTTTTCATAAATTATCACCGTTAACTTGATCGCACTCCACAGCGCGAGATAAAGGAATTAGCAAAGGATTAGTATTTTTTATATTACTGATTCTCGCATTTGTTTGTGAACTTCTTTCAACTTGATCGTGTTCGGTCTATAGCGCGAGATAAAGGAATAGCATACACTCACTCCCGCAAGGGTGATTTGTGATTATTTTCTCTTTTAACTTTTAACTTGATCGTGCCTCCAATGCTTCTTTATTTTTACATGGAAAGAATCTTGAATCGAAGAAGATTATAAACCTCGAAACAAGGAAAAGAATTGCAAGTGATGAAAAACATGGTTTCCATCAGCAAAGCATTGAAAACAAGGACAGAGTTGAAGAATCGACTCGTGCGGCTGCTTGAGTTGGAAAAGCAATCATTTGAAGTGAACATTCCCGTGAGATTTAAAAACGTGGAAGAAGCCCTCGCGGAAGCACCGGAGGAAGTTAATTTCAAGTCTTTCGGTGATTATGAAACCGAGATCAAGGACATCGTTGATCAAATGACCGATCTCCGTGAATACATCGATGCCACGGCACACATGGTCTTTGTCGAATGGAACGGTGAAAAGATCAGTCTTGCAAGATTACGAATCCTCGTGGAGAACAAGAAAGCCGATCTTGCGAGATTGAAGAGTTTAAAGAAAGAGAAGAAGGGCTATATCTATGAACGGGAAGGTCGCCTCAAGAACGATGACATAGAAAAATCGGTCCAGCAGATCACGGACACGGCACTCGAATCACTCATGCAGGAATGCATCGCAGCAAAAACCGATCTTGAATCGCTTCTAGAAAAGACCAATGTTGAAAATGAATTGATGAAATTGTTAGAAGCGTGAAATCAAGCTCATTCCTTCATATCGTGAGCAAATCAACTGCTAAAGGTTGACACTACTCAACCCTGGAATGGGAGCTGGTCAGACTCTGACGGGTTGAATCGTCATGGATGACGGGGTTCAATTCCCCACGCTTAATGGTGAATTTAAGCGATAAGACTTAACTCTTATCCATGCGGTTGCCGCTTTAACACTTAAGACTTAACTTGACCAGCTTTTTTTCCTTTTATTTTATCACTTTGAATAATATTGTTGGTTGATTTTATGACCAGGACGAAACGAAGATATAACGACCCAAGAAAACGCTTGTTTCATGTATTGACCAGATTCAATCCGAACACGATATACAAACCTGATTATGAATCCGTGAAACGAGCTTACTTGTATCAAGTGTTATACCATCATTATAAGGACATGAAAATGGATCAATTAAAGAAAACGGCAACAAAGAAGGAAATTCATTACTCGTTGATGGATTTCTTTTGGAATCGAAGGGTGATCAATTTCGATGGTTAAAGTCTTTTGGTTACAAGCTTTGATCTGGGATTTGCGCCAAATATGGCATGAATTCCGGGATCATTGCCCGAGAAAGTGTCCTCGTTGTGGTGAACCACGCGCGAAGGTCAAGGGGGGATTTCAGTACGGGGCGTTTCAGGAAACGGGCGAGGATGGAACGTGGTATTGTGAGATGTGTAAAGATTGGACGGTGCGAGCAGGATCATGACCAAGATCATCCCAATTCCCTATTCCGTTGCATTGTGTAAATGGAAAGACCATTTATGATGGAGCTATACCATTTGCTGGAACTTGTAAAAGCTTCTTCATGAAAGGTGATCTTTCCTATCGCAATACCATCAATTTCCATTGCTACGAGCCATCTGATGAGGAAAGGGAAAGATAGTTGTGGGTTTTGTTGTGGATTTTCATATGGGAATCATACTTTTCCACATGGATTCTTCTTCTTGTTTTCATGTGGTAATCAACGAATCCAGGGATTCGATATAAATGAAAGATTCCATTGATAGAGCATGGTTCAAGGTTTCTTTGATATCTTTCTGTCACGCGTAGCCAATCAAGTGAATGAGCATTTCAAGCCAGGAGATATTATCGAGGTAAAGGCTGTGCGAAGGATCACTGAAACAAGAAGCTCGGATCGATCAAATATCATTTTCTTTGCAAGGGCACTTCAAAAGTTGAGTGATCTTGGATTCTTGAAACTCCTGGAACGAACAAACTCAAATGCTCCAAAGAAGTTCAAGATATTAAGCAAAATCAATATCGAGGATCAACATGAATAAAAAAGTACTTGATACGATCAAGGAATTTGTCGAATATCTCGGTACCGTTCATGCATGGCTAAAACAGAAGATAGATGTTGAAGCTCAAGCGGTTGATTTCCCGGAACCTCCTCCACGGGATATCACGATCAATATACTCGAATTGCTTCATCTCTTTCATGAAAGCAAGTTCAAGCCAGATCAGGTTGATAAGGTTGAGCAAATTATCAAGATTCTTGCAGAGCAAAATGAAGCTTTCATCGATCTCGCGGTCATGCTGCTAAATTCCCCTTTCGATCATCAACTTGGCATCGCAAATGATGTCGAGGACTTTATTTTCGAGAAGGATGCAGAGAACAGCGACGATACTTTTTGGAAATCATTCTGGCATACTTGCGCGAGCATGTTATATAATGATGTTGATCTCTCCGACAAGCAGCTCAAGATCATCCATCGTGAATATGATAAAGTCAAGCATGAACGACAAGCTGGTTTCTTGGCAGCCTTCTTGAATGACAAAATCAAGAAAGCAGGCGAATGAAATGGTAACGAAACGAATTTTATCGTTGGCAACGTTGGATCGTATTTTTCTTTCAGCAACAGGGCATGTGAACATCGATCTTGATGGCTTGAAGGAATTTGGGAAAATACTGGAACGATACGGCCTCGAAATCTTGAAGAGTGCTGTTAAAATGAAAGATCACGCGAAACGAAAGACGATCAAGGGAAAAGATATAGAACTTGCGTTGAATCTCGTGAAGGAATTTGACATCGGGTTTGTTGATTGAAAGCTACTTCCATGTGGAGATTAGTTATTTTTGTCTAATCTTTATAGGAATACCATCTCGATGTGTTGATGTCCTCTTAATAATAGACTGATCATCATGGCGAAGAATCTTATCATCGCGGAGAAGGATAACCAGGCGGAGTCCATTGCTAGTGCATTAAAGATGCAAAGCGCGAGCTTCGAGGTTATCATACCCACAAAGGAGTCTACCAAGTCGGAGAAGCGAATAAAGACGCTAGAAAAGCGGATTGCATTAAAGAATACCATAATGACTAAATTGATACAAGAAGCGAATGTGAAAGGAAATGATGCAACCGCAACGAAAAAATATCAAGCACATCAAGCGAAATTGGCAGAATATGAATCGAAGCTCGTTACCATGAAAGATGAATTGAAGGTCGAGCTAGCCAAGCTCTCTCGAAAATCCGTGCCATATTGGGAGAATGCGGATAATGTCTTGATTGCTTGCTCTGGTCATTTGATCGAGATAAAGCAAGGAAAACGTAAATTATCGACCAAGGATAGCAACGAAGAGGAAGATGAAGATGAGGAGGAAGATGACGATGATGATGCTGGCTCATCCGAATTCGAGTCAGATGAAGATGTTGACCTGAATTTCGAGATCGAATACAAGGCACCGTCGCCACAAAATGATGATTCACAACCTAAATGGTTGAAAATGAAACTCATTGAATACATGCTTCACAACTTGGACATCAAGAGAATTTATTGTGCTACTGACTATGACAGGGAGGGACAATCCATCTTCGGCACGTTGATGGAATTTTTCAAGGTTGATTTCAACCAATGCGTGAGAATGAAATTCTCCACCCTTGAAGAAGAGGTGCTGCAACAAGCTTTCTTGAATCCGATGCCATTCGACATGAATTTATTTGAGGCAGGAAAGGCACGACGATGGTGTGATTTCGTCATTGGTTTCAACTTGAACCCGAACTTTGCCAAGATATATCGCCATGCCATCATGAAGTATTTAGCGTCATTGAAGATCGATCAAAAGATCATCGACCAAGTAAAATACAACAATACATTCAATATGGGGCGAGTCAAGCTCGTTATCTTGAAGTATATCTTTGACCATACTCGTGATATCATCTCTGATGCTTCAAAGGTCGAGAATAGTGATGTGCATGTCAAGGAAAAGATGGTTTATTCGTTCTATTTTGATGATAATGACGGATATGACACGCATTTATTCACGAGAGAAGATGATGATCTAGGCTTCCTTCCAAAGTTGAAGCTCGATGAACCGATGCAGATCAAGATAGATAACATCACGGAAGTAGTAGATGAGTTTGGATTGCCGGTAAAGCACCCGGAAACAATACCAAGTTTCTTGAACATGACCAAGGTATTCGATGCTTGCGAGCATCTCCATATATCGGCGGAGGAACTCAACCGGATTCTCGAATATCTTTACTTGCAGAAATATATTTCTTATCCACGTTCAAAGTCCGAGCGTTGGGAGATTGATGATGATAATAGCAAGCTCGAATATTCGCGAAAAGTCTTGCTTGCCTTGCGAAAATGCGGATATCCCATCAAGGATAGTTACCTTGATACGTGGGGTAATGAAGGTTCTGAAACGCATTCTCACCCTTGCATCCATCCACTTCCGTCTGTTGATTCCGAGCGAGTCAAGCGTCTACAGAAATTGAATCCTTTAGCCTTCCTGGTATTCAACCAGATTGCCATCGAAACGATCAAGTGTTTCGAGAAGCTCCCGGTCGTCAAGATCAAGAACATCACGTATTCGATGATCCAAGATGGAAATGAGGTTTTCAAACTCAGCGCACGGTATATTCTCGATATCATCGAGCCAAACATTCTAGACTTTGAAGGATATTACGACACGGATATTTCGCGTGATATTGTTGTTTCCGAAGGAGATGTGTTTGATATTGACGTTAGGAAATCACTCATAAAAAAAGAAACGGTATCGAAGAATAGCACGAATATCGAGTTGTTGAATGATTTCGATGTTCTTCACTTCTTGAATGAAGAAGACATTGGAACGGATGCTACCCGCGCACCATTGCTGACTGATCTTGTCGAGAAACAATATTTATTCTCTGCGAGGACCTTGCTAACAACCTTCCTAGGTAACGTGATGCAGCGACTTGCCGAGGATTATGTCGAGTTTATCGATATAGATTACACGAGGGAGATCGAATCTTATCTCAACGATATAGAGAAAGGGGATAATTCAACATCTGATTTCGTGGAATATATCAAGGATACCGTCAAGAAGACGTATGATGATATCATGGCGCATAATGCTCAAATCCAGGAAGTCTTCATGGATGTTCCTTTTTGCGAGACTCATAATACCCAAATGATCATCCGTGCAGGGGCATTTGGTAAATACTTGATCTGCCCGTTCGCATTTACGGATGCCAAGTGCAATCAGCGAGCATCAATGTGATGGTGATGGTTAATGTTCAGGTTCAAATGCCCATGTTGTGGTCAAGGATTTCAACGCATAGGATTCGATTCAATACCTTCAACGGAGACTTGTGGAGTTTGTGGAATAAGGTTTGTCGTGGATATTGAAGATGATGAAGTTATCACGAAAGAAATTGAAGAAGAGAGGAGCATTGAGCATTGATGCAATCTTTGAGTATTATTTTTGTTTTTATGTTTATTGAAAAACGGAAGTTGATAATGAAGAATGAAATGAATGGTGCTAGAAACATGGGCAGCTTGGGTGAATCTCTAGGGAAAAGTGAGCATTTTGAAATAATGTTCATGGAAAATCTATCTCTGAATGAACCTCGGTTCTATTTCGATATTAATTATAGCGAGAATCATAGACTCTATATCGAGGATGATCAAGAAATACGCACTCTGTTTATGCAAGAATTGAATAATTCTTGGGAGAATTACAAAGGACAACGAGCAAAGCAAATCAAGGGACATTCATCTTGGATTATTTTAGAAACGGGAGGTTATTGTTGTATTCGATTCATAATAAAAGATCAAAAAATAATGCATTGGATAACATACATTCGTATGATGGAAGCAAGAAGTCAAGGATTTTTGAAGAACTTTATGACGTTGTTGAAAAAAGATTATGAGAAGATGATTTGAATGCCAACTGTAATAGACTTGAATGAGATGTTCGATAGGGAAGATGCGAGAATCGATGCGATCTTCGAGGTCCATCCTCCGCGCTTCGAATTGCTTGATTTGAATGAACCATATCAATTGATGATCCAATTTGACGTGGTGGATGGTATCTGGATCGAGTTGGAATATCCAGACGAGGATGAAACTTATGACGGGACACATAAGACATGCTGCGAGGAAATAGTTGCAAGTTGGTGCTTGAAGGAAGCCATCGAGAAACTCACGAGTTGGCTTAACCAACATAATTATCAGGATAAAGTAAAGGAAATAGCAGGTTGGATCGAGCAGAATTGGGCGTGGTATTTGAAGACTCAAGAAAATCATGAAAGAACTCCAAAGAGCATTCATGATTCCTTCATGAAACATACTCAAAAGGAACTAGAAAAACAACTTGTCGCAAAGAAACCAGAATTTAGCACTTTTTATTATCGCATGAATGATATCAATGAAGATACAAGAATTGGATTCGCTATTTTATTTGGAGATGGGCGAGAAATATCTTCAAACGGTGATGAATGCTTTTGCTTTCAAGATGGTTATTGTTTGAAGTGGTCTGATTTACCACCCCAAAAATGTGGAAATATGGAACAGAAAAGGCAATGTGGCGCATACATCGCTTGGGAAACAAGCGTTCCATTTCAAATAAAATACGGGTTAAAGGACGTGTATATCGATTGGGAAGATGACGATGCGAGCAAAGAATCTGACTAGGGGTAATTTGATGCGCTGGGACGAGAGCCCGGATCGTGATCCTCGTCGCGTGTGCTTTACGTGTCGTTCTTTTGATCGGGATGAGGCGGTTTGCCATAATAAAATGAAGCGGTGTTCCGTTGATGATCTTCCATGTAGTGGACGATTTACAGCGACCACGGGAAATCTACCTTGCAAGGGATTAAACTTGGCAAAATGTGATTGCCGAAAAATCTTTTATTATAAGGTGATGCGTTGCGAACTCCATGACTTCCATCCAAATTTTGACTTGTTCATGAAGAGCGAGCATGTAACCGAATCCCTTGCTGAAATCCAGCAAAAAATAAATGACCTCAAGATGGACTTGTCATGCTTGCAAGACATCAAGGATATCAAGCAGACATATGGCATGTTCTTGATCGAAAAACCAGATATCAACGATGAACCTGCAAAAGAGATCGATCTTGACATTCACATGAATAAAGAACCTTTTAGAATTCATCTGGATAATATCGATACGCGATTCACGAAAGTATTCAAGAACACGGTGAGGATTCGTGGATTTGAAGATAGCACGAACCAAGTTGATGCTTGTAACCCGATTCATTACTCGATTTATGCTCATGATGCACAACCAAGTAATGTATCAGTCGAGTTCGTGCGAACGAAGGTAACGGCAACGTTCTATCAAAACGGATGTGAGTTTGATGTTGCAGCGAATCAAATGGTCGAATTATTGCAAGACAATGCAAAAATACTAAAAACATTTGATATAGCCAAGCAATATGAAACAGCAATGCATTTTATCGAGAATAATTTTTTGCCAATATTATCAAGAACGCTATTCCGATATCCAACAATTCGATACCCATGTGCCTTGAAGTTCTCGAATCTTGCTAATTTCGAGTGCCGATTCCAAATGTATTATGATCATGACCACTCGGAAAAATCGCTGTGTGGTGAAATAACCTTAATCATGGTTGATGATACACCATTCATGACATTCAGCATGGGGTTACTTGGAAGTGGAGAGTATCACATGATTCACGATAAATTTCAGGAGAAGATCACGAGTAGTAATTTCAAACTACAGATGGAAAAATTCCAGACATTCGAAGATGAATGAAATGTTCGTAGCAATCGAAGCACCAAGCGTTGGAAAGGCATGGAGCGAGGCATTGCAGCGTGTCTTTTTCGAGGGAGATGATATCCCAACTGACTATGATAAAGAGGGAGATTTCCCGAGCAAAGATGCGACGGCAGCTATTCATGTCAGCGAGCCATTTAGCGAGCCAGCTTTCGCTGGTAAAAAACCAATAGAGATCGATGGTAAATTCGTGTATTGCCATCCAGGAGATGTATATTATGTCGAATCGGTCAAGGGTGGATATCTCAAGGAAGTAATGAATGGTTTGAATGATCATTTTATATGGAAAGATTCCGAGGAAGAGAAATCTTATCCATACACTTATAATGATCGGTTAACCCATTACTTTCCAGTTAATTCCGAGGATATCAAATATCTTGATGATGTTTATTTTGTCGGCAACCCAGACACGGCGACGACCATTCGGATGGTGTTGAACAATGGCGATGAAAAAATAGCGGAAGTCGAAGTTGAACCTGTTGATCAGATCGAAGCGATCATCGATCATTTGAAGGATTCTCCTTATTCTCGGAGAGCGCAAGCAATAACCTGGCGACCAATTGCCGATAATCTGCGTGAAGACCCTCCTTGCTTGCAATCCATCTGGTGCAGGGTTTTTGGCGATAAACTTCGGATGAATACATGCTGGCGTTCCCGCGATTTATTTGGTGCTTGGGAAGCAAACGTGAATGCCATGCTCCAGATCATGCAACGCATTGCGGAAGGATTGGAAGTCGAAACTGGTGATTATTTCGATTTCAGCAACTCCCTTCATATATATGGACGCAAGAAACTCGTGTTCAAGGAGGTATTACCGCTCTTGGAACGCGTGAGGAGCAAGGAAGGTTTGTTGAAGGAAGAATATAATGCAATGCTCGATGATTGGTTACGGAGAATGGAAAATGAAGCAACCGGATGAATACATGCAAGGGTTATATGAACTCGATCTAAAAGGAGCTGTCGCGCGCTTGGGGGAACTGCTTGATTTCGTAAATAGTTCACGAAAAGCTTTCCTTTATTCACGAAGGGATTTGGTTCAAGACCCGCTTCCGATCAATTTCGAGGTTCATGATGCCATGCTTGGCACTTTCTTCATCGCTTCTCTTTATTTTAATCATGTTCGTTCGATGCTGCAAGTGGAGAGCTTCACGGACATGCAATCTATTCGACCATATATTGATGTTGAGACACTTGGAAAATATGCCGAGACCGTGACATATATCATAAACGCAATAACCATGGCTGAGAATGATGAAAATCAGGATATAGACCTCAACCAGTTAAACTACAGGATAACCTCGATCTTAAGAATGATGAACGTGCTGACATATATTCCTGAGCTGGTGAAACCATGAGTCATGATAACATGGGTGAAAACGTGTTATTTCTCGAAAATCAAGATTAATTGAATTATTACAGATATTAAGAGGAGAAATCCCATAATGACGGTATTAACGAGTTATGCAATCGAGACAAAGATTGGTGATGAATGGAAGTTCTTCAACCAATCACTGCGAATTTTCACGAGGTTCTTCAAGTTTTCAAGAAACCCATACGATAATAATATGCCATTCGATTCCGTTCTTGGAGAATTATGTGCATTGAACATCATGGAAGTATTCCCAAGGAAGAATAAAAAGAAAATACCGGATGATATGAACATAGAAACAGCGAAGTTCTTAGGTATCAAGACAAGAAAAATGGTTTTGGACGAATTGATGAATCCGAATCGAAAACCTAGTCCGTTGACTAGGCTTGAAATAAATAACTGGCTCTCTGACCTTGCTTCGCTTGTTGAGCTTCCATCCTATTATGCCGTGGCCTATACATTGATAGAGATCATTGAGAGATACGTCGATGTTAATTATGACTTACTTTTTAATATTGGATTTAGTGAAAAAGTGCTGTATCTTGATACACTTGCTTCGGTTCTTGGTTGTGATCAAGATCATCTTCGATTGATCATTTGTTTTGATTGAGAGTGATTCACATGAAACAATCTTCGTTAATCATTGATGAGAATGTAATTGAATTCTATCAAGCTCGGGGAGAACATGGATTTCTTAGCAGCCTCTTCAAGCGACACTTTGTTTTCGAGGACATGGACTTTGATGCAGCGGAGTATGCATATCAATATGGAAAATTCAATGAGAAAATAGCAAACGTTCGTGATTGGGCAATGCAAGCACCTGAACCGAGGTTCATTGCGATCCTGGCTCATGGGTTATTTGTCTATGATATTTCACCAGGCTGGAATGATAAGAAGGTAGATCGAATGCTCGCAATAATACGAGCAAAATTCACGCAAAATCCCGATTTGGCTAAAAAGTTACTCGATACAGGAGATAAAATCCTAAAAGAAATGTCTCCGAACGACAGATTTTGGGGAATCGTGAGGAATGAGAAGACCGGGAAAGAATCTGGACAAAACATGCTCGGTATCTGCTTGATGCAAGTACGATCTGAACTAAGAACGAAGAATGAGGTTAATGGAAAATAAGATGCCTAAACCAGGTGGAGTGAAAAGTGTAGTAGTATGTTCAGGATGTGGTTCAGATGAAAGTAGAGTTTATTTCGAGTTGGATGGATTAAGGATAGAAGGAATATGGTTTGAATGTTTGCATTGCGGGCATGTAGCTTATCATTCAGTAATAAAATTAATACGAATCAAGGCAAATTGATGGACAATGAGAAAAAAGAAAGAACTGAGCGAGAAACCACCCCGATACTTTGATGCTATTTTATGTGTGAATTGTCGTGGTCGTTCCACGCAGAATAAATGTGATGCCGTTGCCAGAAAAGGTAAATGCCGGAAGCAACACGTCGAAAATCGCTTGAAGAAACGGAGGAATGAACGCCATGCTTGAGAAACTTAAAACAAGGATCAAGAATCACAAGATAAAGATTGGTTGCGGTAATTGTGCCAACTTTCGACCAAACGCCAAGGATGGTAAAAAATGTGATGTTGATTGGGTCAATGGATGGTTCATGTTCGAGAAGGTTTCGCGCCGCTGGTGGATATCAGAGGAGAATGGAGACCAATACACGCGAGATCAACGTTATGGTGGGACCGAGTTGCGAGTAATTCATTCATGGCGTGACATGCGCGATGATTGTGATTATATTCCTAAGGTGGAGATCATTGGAAAACCCATTGAAGTTGACTAAGAAAATGTTCGGGAATAGTGCTATTTTCGTTGGTGATCTATATACAATAGTCTGGTCATCATTATCTGATACTCAAAGGAAAGATAGAAAGGAAGTTGCATATATCAAGAAGTTATATCCAACAAGCTTCAATCTTGGTAAAGAAGCATGGTGGAAAACAAACAAGGATATCTTGGCATTTGATGGAGGCTTCATCGATGCAGATGATTCACGGGATTGGAAAAGTGAATGGTTCACGGGTTTTTGGTTTTATCCAGGGGTTTATCTTGCTTGCTTGATAGGTAAGAAATATTATTATCGAACGGACTTCATTTTTGTTATCGAGGGTGATGGATTTGTCAAGATCATCGATAAATCCCTTGTAAAATCTGACGATAATAAATCTTATTCTCGCAAAGATAACGTGCGATTCTTAGCTCCTTTTGTTTTCCAAGAAATGAACCAGATCGAGAATTCTCCACATGGAAAATAAGAAAATTGGTATTAACGCCGTTTCCCTTTATATACTTGGTGAAAGACATGAACCAAGATGACAAGGAATCTGGCAACGAGATGGAAATCAAGAAGCATTACATCATGCATCAGACGGAACTTGCTGGATTTAACTCGAACTTTCTAACGCCTGACAACATGCGCTGGTTTCTATTCGTGTTAAATTGGTTACCAGATGTTGATGAGCCGCTTGTTTTTCTCCCGTGTGGTTCTGCTAATAAAACGCGGGAGAAATTTGGAAAGAAGATGATCTCGCAAGGAATGTGCCATCAATTCCTTTCCGCAGTAACTCGCTATCCTGGCTTCGAGCGCGTCATCCTCTCCGAGCCTCTTACGATCATTCCGTATAAACTCGAGGACCACGATCTTCGCCCTGACTACAATCTCCCTCCCGAGGATTTGAGCATTCAATCCGAGAGAATCTTCATCAACCAGCTTGCGCTATGGCTTGCGAAAGTGAAGCTCGCTCAACCGAATCGCGTGAATGTTTATTATATTGGTGCGGTGCATCATTATTTCATTCTGTATTTCGCTAACCAGGTTGCTGGTCATCCTTTCACGATCATTCATGAAATTCCAGCGGGTGGTATCAAGGGATTTGGTGAAGCTGCGAAGCATTTTCATGATATTATTATCAAAACCGAGGAAACGGGAGTTGCTTCCTTCCAAGAACCCGTATCACTAGCAAAGGTCGTGAAGAGCCGTGGTCGATACACGAATCGCAAGTTCTGGCGTGAAGTTATCATGGAACAACTCGAAGGGAAGGAAGACTTCATTCAATCAACGGAGGAAGTCACGAGCAGGGATGAAGCGATCAATGGATTCATCGATCTGTATCTCCAAGAGGGTGAGGCGTGATGGCAAGCGAAATAAACGAACTTTTTGACCTTTTCTTTTCTGGACCCGTGGGAAATAATTCTCGCGTTGAAGCTATTTTCAACGAGAAATTCATGTATTCAATCTTTCGTTTCTATGAAAACCACGATCACAGAATAATCTTGCAAAGCGTGGCATTCATGATTATGCTCGCACGGAAAACCCGCTCATGCTGGATTCTGGGGGATATCAATACTTGAGGAAGCATTAGGATTCAAGGTGGAAAAGGATAAGAAAATCGAGATCGCATTGACGGCGGATGAATTGGCAGAGATTTATAAACGATGCGATCTGAAGCCATCTGATAGGGCTATTTCGCTTGATCTTCCTCCATTGCGGGATACCCCACAAGACCAGGCAATGGAGATGATTAAATTCAACAATGAATGTTTTTCACGATTACACGATGAGTTGCTCCCGCAGCCAATTTCACGATGCTTGGTCCCGGTCATTCATGGATGGGATAACAAGACGATCAAGCTCTCCATGTCCATCATCGAGCAAGCTGATTCGAGAATGGCAGCAATCGGGGGATTTTTCCCAACGCTGATCACGGGACATTACTTGGATTTGGTGGGTAAGTTCAAGATTATCATGAAATTACTGAAGGAACATGAAGAAATGCGATTTCACGGGTTGGGCGCGTCAGGATCGACGGCAATGCATATTTGCGCGTATGCGGGTATCGAGCAGACGGACACGGCATCATGGCGGCACAATGCTTGGAACATGCGCCTTTGTTTTGCAGAGCTTCGGACCGCATCGATATCCTTGCAGCATAATCAACGCTTGACGAGCAATAATAAACCCGCGTTCAAGGCTCCGTGGCGTGATTGCCACGAGAAAGCTCTCATTGAATGTAATTGCCCATGCTGCCAAGGCTTGTCATTGCCAGAACGATACAATCTTTATCGAGAAGAATCTGGTAATGGTTTCAAGGCTCGATGTGTTCATAATCTTTACCACTACGCGCTGGAGCGGGATATTGCCAGGGAGCATGCTGGAAAATCAAATTATCTTTCATATTTAATGAATCGGTTCGGAAACGTGCCTCGTATCAAGGCGTTCATCAAAGTTATTGATGAATCACGTCATCAAGTAATGTTGGATCGATTCTTCAAGACAAACATGTAGGTGAAGCGAGATGTTGTTCATAAATGCAGATTATTTTACATTGGATTTGGGAGAAAACCAATTTGATGGCGTGATAACCGATATCCCATACAAAGGAAGTCAGAAAGGTCGGTATCATGAGGAAGATTTCTCGTTCGATGCATTCTTTAGGAAAACTTACAAGGAATGCAAGGCAGATGCTTTCTTGATCACGTTCTCCAATGATAAGTGCGAGAATGACTTGCGCTTATTTTGTGAATCGAGTGGCTGGCATTATGCTCATCAGAATGTGTGGTTCAAGCCGTGGATTCATAATTTTGTCAGTCCAAATGCACCTTTGAAGAATTGCGAGTATATTCTATATTTCTATAAAGGGGACGGGTTGAAAATGCTGAACTTCAGGAATGGCGCTAGATATTTGATGGGCAAACCCAGGAAGTCATCCCTTTACACGGATCGTCCTTGCAAGAACAAGTACGGATATGGTCAATATCAGTCCGTCTTGCAACTCTCGGTGTTTCCACAAATGAAGAAATATGCCAAGACCAAGCGAGCGAGCAAGCCTCGATATCCAAACTTCCCTCCGGGCTGGAAACGATGCAAAGTCTGGGTGGGGAAAACGCAGAAATGTTTTGCTCCAGAGAAACCAATCGGATTTAGTTGGCTTTTCTGGAACATCCTCATGGGGGAGAAATGGGACACGCGTGGTCATGATGAGAATGGCGAAGCAATTGAACAAAGACTTCCACGAATGAAGAATCTCAAGGTTCTCGATCCTTTCTGTGGATCATGCGCGCTTCTCGCCGCATTCGAGGATGGGATTGGTGTCGATATCTCGATGGAACAGATCATTGCTGCAAATGGATTGAATGGACGAAATGGCGTTGATATAGTTTATCATCCAGATTATCCGATCATGGAGAACCCGGTTTCCATTAATGAAGAAGAACTTGAAGAAGAAGAAACCGAGGATGAATTGGAAGATCAAATCCAAACTTCACGGCAATTAAAATTGATTTAGGGGTGATTCATGTGAAATATATCCCTATCCGTGTGTGTTCAAAAAACAAGACGCAGGTTAAGCGAGGAACATTAGATGAAATTTATAGCGACATGATGCTCCAGACGTTTTTTAAAACATTCTCTGAATATTGCGTGTTATCACGAAAGTTAGGAATTTGCCATTCCGGTGTAATTTATGAGAATTATGGTGATTATGAAGAGAAGAAAGAAGGAGAATTACGAGAACTTCTCATCGAGCAAGCACCAAAATATTCCGACGTAACCTTTGTTTATTGGAATCATCGACCATTGCAGCATGATAAATTTGTCAAGATGCTGAAAGAATGCGGGTTCAACGTGATCGAATTCAGGAAAAAGAAAGAAATTCAAGATTTCTTAAAGAAAAAAAAGATTTGAATTTAAGTCCACCCTGCTCGGATGGATCGCATGTCTATTTTCTTTGTCTTAGTTTGGGTATTCATGACAACGGGGACTTTGCCTTCTTTCTCGCTCAAGTCCAGGAGCGACTCGACCATTTCCAATTCGCTCTTGAGGAAATCCCGCAATGCTTGTCTTATCGCTTCGCTGCGGGAAGGAAACATGCCTTGCTCAGTTAATTTCCCTATTGCATCGATATAAATGCTAGGTAAATTCACCGTAACGATTTGCATGATCATTTTCCTCCTTAAGCTATCGTGGAAAGCTCCGGTTGTTCCTCGCGGAGCTTTCGTAATAGCCGCGCAATTTCCTTTTTCTTGTCTTCCGATTGCGTCGCATTCGCCGCTATCCGCTCATGGTTGATGGGCTGGCTTTCGGTATCATCAAATTTCTGTGCGAATCCCAACTCCTTCATTAGAAAGTCGCGGATAGAGACTCTAATAGCTTCACTTCTGCTTGGATATAAACCCAGGTCTTGCAAGATTTGTAATGCTTTTATATGCGGTTCTGACAAATTGATGGTTATGATTTTCGTTTCCAATGCACCCTTAACCCATTGATAAAAAATATAGAGGTATTAATTATCAAGGAGTTAATATCCCCTTGCTTCATCCAGATTTAAGGTTTTCAAATGAAGAGTCAGAATTCATGTGAAAAAAACGAATTCAATTCCAAGTCTATAAATGCCTTATCGTTGTCTCATTAATGATCAAAAGAAGACGATTATATTGATAGATGGTATTTACATCGTGCGTTTTGATGGTATTTGCATGTATTCTTATTTTGTTGATAAGAATAACATAAAGACTATTCCAGACCTCATGGCTCCGTTTTTCAATGCTCTCATGATGTTTTCTCAAACGGAGATGGACGGTATATTGAAAGAAATGATATTCGAGGACAAATCTGGCGATGAGAAGGTTATTCATTTTCAAGAATTCAAGGATACACGCTCTGTTGAAAAGGAAAAATACTGCATCGTCTTGATTTTTAGCAAGAAACGAAGGCTTGTTGATATCAAGGGAAAAGTGATTGAATTAAAATGGTTATTGGAGAAGAAGAACGTGGCTAGATTCTTCAAAGGAAGAGAATTGCCATCGCAACATGAAATAAATGAAATTGATCAACAAATCAAATTGCTTTTCAACATGGATTGATCACGGGTTCATCAAGGATGATTCAAATGGAAGAAAGAATTTGCCAGGGATGTGGCGGAACTATCGAAGGCGAATTCAAGATGGATAAAATTCCACCATATAATGTCAGAGGCCATCCATATTCAAGTCTCGTGAAACGAGATGTGTGGGTTTATTATCATCCAGAATGCTATGAAAAAAGAGAGAAAAGTAATGTTCATGTGGAAGTCAAATGGAAACTTTCGACTTTTTTAGGAATGTTATCGAGATTAAAACATGGAACATGAATTGGAGAATAAGGAATCAGTTTACCGTGGCTTTATCATATCGGCTCAAAAAGGGCTCATACCTTTCTGCAAGGATTGGGAGAAGGAAACTTTTCGATTAGATTCAATAAATTGTACATGCACGGGCGAATTTATCCAGGTCGTGAAAAAAAGCATGCGTAAAGTATTAAATGCGCTGAATATTGATGCCGATGAAAAGACAATGAAACAGAGTCTTGATAAAGTTGCATATCATGAATATGAGGTTTTTCAGCGTTTTATGTTTGCCCATGTCCCACGATATCCAAAAAAGTTTGAAGATATTCTCGGGGTGATGCATGATATCATCGTGCATCCAGAACGGTCCTGGTTTTTCAATTTGAATTTAAAGGAAGAAGACACGTTTTATTTCATTATTTACTCGTGATCAGGTGTTCTTTTTGGTTAATGATAAATTAGGATACATTGGACGACCTATCAAGGTGAGTTATGATGAAAAGAAAAGAATCAAGAGCATGGATATAGATAAAGTCAACCGAATCATGATCGACTTCTCGCAGAAACAACATTCCTTGATTCTTGCAAAATCAGGCGGTGGAAAGAGTTACTTGGCAGGTGTTTATGTAGAAGAACTTATACGCACGATGCGAAATTATTGTGTCTTGATCATCGATCCGATTGGTATTTTTTCAACATTAAATCGCCCGAATGGTAATATCAATGAGATAGAATATTGGAATGAACGAATACCAAATGATATTTTGCCAGCTCCGATAGACAAGATCACGACATGGGTTCCGGCAGGCGACGCGAGCAAATATGATGAGGGAATGTATGATAAAAAGTTTTCCTTGCAAGCACATGATTTCACGTATAGTATCTTATGTTATGCTTTTGACATGGAATTGCTGGACCCGCAGACAAACTTGTATCGCAGGGCACAGGGAGAATTGATAAAACAAAAAGGCACTTACACGCTAGGCGAGCTGGCATCCCAGATTTCATGTGATTATAAGGACATGGGTTTCCAAAAGCAGACTGAAGAATCCTTGCTAACGAAGCTTGGTGCGTTAGATGAGTTAGGCATCATCACGAATGAAGCTGTTCCGCTTAATCAAATCGTCCGCGAAGGAGAGGCTGTCGTGTTCGATCTATCATTGAGTTCCGTGTATTCAGCCAGGATCATCGTTAACTTTCTTGCCGAGAAAATTCTATATCTGCGGAAAAAGATCACCAGAATGATAAGCAATGCCGAAGCAAGTAAAAAGAAAATCAGGCTTCCATCATGGTATATCCCTCCCGTGCAATTCATCGTTGATGAAGCGCATAATTACTTGAATCAAAAAAGTCCAGTGCTAAGCAAATGTATCAAGGAAGGACGAAATTGTGCCATGATGATAACGGCGATCTCCCAATCTCCAGATTTATCACGGGATATATATGCCAATGTCACGCATCTTTTCGTCGGGCCACTTGTTTATTATAGCGACATAGCAAAAATCCAGGAGATGTTACCTGTTGACAAGACAAAAAAGGATTTTAGTAGCCAAGTTCGGAAATTGAAGAAAGGATTGTTCTTTTATTATAATAGCGATGATCAAAGCGAGCAATTGATCCAAGTTCGCCCTCGACGGACACATCATTCAGCATCGACTGAAGTAAAGGATGAACGTAAATACTTCACGGATCAAGAAATCAAGGAAATAGTTACCGAGAAAATAATTGCATTGATAACGAAGGATGATGGTTTATTTTACCAAGATTTACCATCACTTCACGAGCATATTTTCTCTACCATTTGCCGACATGATGAAGGTTATCAAGCGGATAAGGTGTATCCAATTCATGATGTCGGCAAGGCAAGGCTCTTGTCGAAAGTCACGACGAAGTTTAATGCCATGCCAGAAGAATTTTTGATGAATCTCACATGCACAAACTTACGTGCTGATGCAGTGCAAGTATTGAATGATTATTATTACACGGAACCAATTTGTGATGATGAGGAAGTCTCGGTCTTGCGGTTCAGGTGGGAAGGAGAGGAAGATTAGGAAGATTTTTTATGCACTTGTCGATAGCAATCAAGGCTTTTCAATAGTTTTCCGATGTCCAAGGGTTTCTCGAAAACATCAGCAGCACCTTGCTTCAAAAGTGCCGATTTAAGATCATCCGGTATAAAAGCCGAAACAAAAAACACGCATGGATTATCTTTATTTTTCTTTAATTCAGCGAATGTCTCGACTCCATCCATCACGGGCATCTTGAGGTCTAACACCATTACATCGAAGTGATGATTCTTGGCGGCAATCAATGCTGCTTTTCCGTTATTTCTCGCCGTAACATCAAAACCAGATATCTTGAGAATTTCACTCATTGTAAATAGAATGTCCGGGTCATCATCAACTAGGAGTATTCGCTTCTTATCCATGAACATAAATCCCAAGATTTGTTTATAAATATTTTGAGATTAATTTGGAATTGATGAAATGATGCTAAGAACGAATCTTTCATGAAAGAAAGGCTTCTTCGCGGTGCTTTCAGCAAAGAAAAGTAACCTCGTGATTATATCCAAATTTAACTCCAAAATTCACATGAAAAAGAAGAAAAACATGATAAGTAATGAATATCGAGTAAAGGACATGAGTAGCATAGACATGGACGAAGAAGATAAATGCTGTGAATCTCCAAATATCTTCACCACTCTTGAAGGAACAATCGTTTGTAGAAATTGTGGTTCATGTTTTGGTAATGAACTTGTCGATCAGGATCGCCGCAGCTACACCATGGACGAAATCAAGGCAAGAAGAAGAGTTGAACCTGTATGGCGACGTTTTGGTTCGAGAACCGTCATAAGCGCGATCAAGACCGATTGCAAGGGCAAACAATTGTCTGGAAAGAAACAAGCTTTGTTCTTAAAACTTTCAAAAATCCAAAATTCGTTAGTATCTTCGATTGAACGGAATTACTGGGAAGCAAGACCAAAGATGCAAGGAATTTCAGATAGATTGGGAATTCCAAGTCAGATACTTGAAACGGCATGGAAGATATATATCGAGGTTGCACGACGAAGACTCACGATGGGTCGTTCCATCAATGCTTTTGTTCGGGCATGCTTGTATGCTGCCGTTCGAATTCATAATTTCCCACGATTGCTTGATGAAGTCGTTGAAACTAGCTCCCTTCATTCTGTCCATAAATCACTTGATTTGATCGTCAGAACCGTGCTTCCTGGAATGCGATTGAAATACAAGATAATCTCACCAAGGTTGCTCATTTTCAGATTTGGTGATGATTTGAATTTATCCATTGCCACGCAACAAGAAGCTGCAAATCTCTTGGATAGAGCAAAAGGATTGGAAAAGATTGGAAAAGACCCGAAGGGAATTGCTGCTGCCTTGTTATATCTTTGCGTGAAGAGATCAAAAAGTGAGAAGAAATTGACGCAACAAGCAATCGCTGCTGCTTGCAAGGTAACGGAAGTCACTTTGCGAACTAGAGCCAAGCAAATTAATATTTGCTTGAATTGGAGGGTATCTAGTGAAGGAACTGAGAATGAAGAGAACGAAAGTTGAGTTCAAATTAAATGAAAATCTCCAATGCATTGATGATGTTGTCAAATAATGCGATAACTTCATCGAATGCTGGCTTCTGTTTCTTTGTCGAACTTTTTTTCGATTTTAGTTTGGATGGTTTCTTTCCCGGTTTCTCTACTTGCTTCTTGATGACCCAATCGACATCCATCGTTTCCTTGTCCACGAATCCATCGATATAATCTTCAAGAGTTACAAAACCATTGAATGCTGGCGAGGAAGCAAAAGGTTCAGTTACTTGCGCGAGGACCATGTATTCAATGAACTTGATTGGTTTCGTCATGTCGATTGGCTCACGCAAGGATAATTCCGATAATTGCCGCATCCGTGCGAGCTTCACATCATTCGGAGTTAGTAAATAACGTATCGTGAATAATTCCTTGTATTTGTTGAGATATTCCTTTAGTTCATCACTTGTTAATTTCTTAAGGATGGGTGCTAACGTGGGTTCTGCTTTCTTAACATCTTCCTCATTCTTGAAGGATAGTTCTGTTTCTATTACCATTCGCACGTTATCCGAAGTGAAATGCTCGAATACTTCGATCTTTTTATCAAGATCAAATTGAAGTGGTTTAAAGGCGAGGTCAAGCAAGTCAAGGAGATGAGACAAGTCTAGTGGCCGCAAGTCTTCTAATATTTTATTAAAGATCGCCAACAGCTCGTTGAATTCCATGATATAAAGCTATTACGAGAATACTTAAATTCGTGTTTAATTCTTGATTGCCATCTTTGTTTTTTCTTGAATCATAAGATCAAAGATATAATCAAAAGAATATCCACATTCTTAAAAGGATAAATTAGGTCAAATTTAACATCGAAAGATAAAAAAACCATGCTCCCACCACCAAGTCAATATTCAAATTAAATTAATCCCATTCATTTCTTCTCCTAGCTTGCCCATGCTGTCCTCTCTTAGCCATACAAATTCTTTTGCTTGGTGGTGGGAGCTTCCATTTTAAATAATGACTTGAAGTGATATTCTTGCAAGGGGAGCTATATCAGATGCCCAACGGCACTCAAATGTATTGTAATATTTGCGGAAATACACCCGTTTGCCGCTCTTGTTTTAAATGTAAAGATCATTGCCATTGTGAAGAAAACTTGAAAACACTAGAGGAATCCTATAAGAAAGAAGCGTTGGAGAAGCAAAAAAGGGGATAAATATTATTACTTTTTCCTTAAATATATCTGGAATATGACTATTGACTTTTACGAAAAACCATCACGAATTGATGAACAATGCTAGGTATCCAGGAATGACTTATTCCATACAAGTGAAGCTTCTTAGCAACATCATACCAGACGATTTCACCTTTGAGAATGTAACCTATCGAGGATAGGATTCGAGCGATATCCGCATTTAGAAGATGATATTCGCCATTGAAATACATGTTGCCTATGATGACGGCACAATAGCCACTTGGTTTTAATAACGCATAACCGGAAAGAAACACGGCATGGATCAAGTCTTCCCAGTCTTCCTTGCTCATGTCTCGATCTTGAAGGTCATTAAAACTCGTTAATTTTGACTTGTCTGAATAAATACCCTTTGCTTGTTCCCCGTGTCGCTTGTATGTGCCTTTCGACTTTGGAACGGCATCCATTTTCCAGAATGGAACATCAGTCAAGATAAAGTCTATTTTTCCTTCATGATCCTTCTTCAAGGTTTCCAGCTCTATCCTGGAATCTCCACAGATCATAGTTTGCATCGGTAGAAGGGATTCATGAATGATCTTTTCATAAATATCGACCCATTTTTTATTGATCTCGATTCCAATACCACGCCGATTCTCGAGGGAACATCCAATAAGAGTGCCGCCAACACCTGCGAAAGGATCGAGAACGGTTTCATCTTGCTTGGAGAAGGTCTTGATCAAGCTGGCACATAATTCAGGGGGTTTTTGCCCTCCATGCTTGTTCCGTAATTTTTGCTGGAAGCTCGGGGGATAACTTTTGGGAATCACGGATTTGGTCGAAAAAAGCCATTCCTTGCCTGTCAAATCATTCAATTCATTGGCTTGATCATAATAACCCCGCGAGTTATTTTCCTCGTCAAATACTTCGGTTTTCTTTCCCATGATTGATTCCTAAAAAAGAGTTGGTGAATTGATCATCTTTGGATAATAAAACTCAAGCTCATTCTTGTGAGCTAGTCTCCTTTCTGTTAAATCAAGATAATCCTTGTTTAATTCGATTCCCGTGTATTTTCTCGATAATAACCGCGCGGCAATGCCTGTCGTTCCAGCTCCATTAAAGGGATCAAGGATGTTGCCATGCTTTTTCGTGCAGGAAGCTATGATCCGGATGAGAAGATTGAGGGGTTTCTGCGTTGGATGCTCGCCATATTTCTTTTCTTTTGGCGAAATCGTTGGCATCCACCAGACATCACGCATTTGTTTTCCACGGTTCTTTATCTTGTCGTTTGGATCGTCCCAATGCTTCATCAAATTATAGTTATAATACTCATGCACGTCATTAGCCTTCTTTGCCCATAATAGTGTTTCATGGCTATGAACGAAGTATTTACACGCTAGATTAGGAGAAGCATTTGGCTTGAACCAAACAATGTCATTTAGTATCTTGAAGCCGAGTTTCTCGAGAAGAAAACCAATTTCATAAATGATGTGAAGTGTTCCTGAAATCCAAATCGTGCCAGAATCTTTTAGAACCCGGTAGCACCCACTCAACCATCTTTCAATAAAAGAAAGATTTTCATCGAACCCCTTGGAACGGTCCCATTCACCTTTATTGACTGAAGCCATCTTGCCGGACTTACAAACAATTCCATCATTGGACAGAAAATAAGGAGGATCAGCAAAGATCATGTCGAAAGAATTTTCCTCCAATTCTTTCATGATTTCAATGCAATCACCATTGATCAAAATAAAGTCATTTCCGATACCCTTTGGGTTTAATTTCTGTTTATTCAATGCAATCGCCGTTGATCAAGGTAAAGCCATTTCAATCCCTTCCAGGTTAATTTTTTGATGACTTTACTGATGTAATGGTTGTCCAACATATTCTTCATAATGGTGCTGTATGATTCCGAGCTTTTCCATGCCGAGTTTGACTGCTTGGACCATCAAGCGTTTCGTTTGTTCCCGGATATCGGCAAGCTCCTTGCGTGGTCCAAATGAAATGACAAGGGCATCATCATCGTCTTCGCACACGGTCAATGATTCGCCATCGGGAGAATACACGCCTACTTTCGTTGATGCCTTGATGTTATTGATCTGCATCACGAGCTTCTCTTCTTGCTCGTGGAGATCGCTAAGCTTGAACAATAATTCACGTTGCTCCTTCGTTGCTCGTTTTATAAAAACTTCCAAGTCGCTCCAAGCTGCTTCCAAATCATTCGCTTTCAAGTCACTCATGATATCATTCCCATTTCTTTATGCCTATCAATTCCAGGATTTCATTCCACTTGTTTTTCACGCATGATTTACACGCGTAGAAAATATCACTGATATTCACGAGTTCGGAAAAATCAAAAACTTCGTAACAAATCTTGCATTGCTGCGCGGGAAATACCGGAAAGCTGCTAATCTCTTCGATCTCAGGATAGAAATTTCTTGCAACCTCGATAAAATCTTCCAATTGTTTTATCCAGGCAACACGTCGCTTGTTTTCCTTGCGCTCTGCTTCGAGTAAACCAAATATAAAATCGCCCCATCGTTCTTCGGAATCAATGATCCTTCCAAGATGGTGCAGCTCGCTCAAGTGATTTAGTTTGGTATAGAAATCTTGTCCCATCAACGTTCACTTGGTAACTCATGTCAAGATGGAAAAAAGGCTTAGTGCTGAATATATTCTACCATGTGGAAAATACTTTACAATAATGTAAAGCTGATTTTAAAAAACACGAGCAGCGAACATCGTTGTTTTTCGACCATATTTCTTCTCGTAGCGTTGCTTACATGCTGGACACTTCTTGAATAGCTCATGCATCGACTTTGCAACATCGATCTTGTAGTCTCGTTCTTCATCATTCAAGTAAGATAAATCAACAAAATCGAGGGGTGAATTATGCGAGAAACCACGTTTCAACATTTCCTTCACGAGTTCAGCATGACGAGGCACGATGCCGCTTGGCTCGACAAGATTGTTTCTTACATAGCCACTAATCGATCTTTGCTTTGAAATCGTGCCTGCAAAGAGATGGAGTTCATGATGTTCACCATTCAGATGTTTATCATCGAGAATCTCCGGATCGATCATCCACATTCGCATAATATGACCTATTTAGACTTGTTATGTCCTTTCTTCTTTTTCCTTTCACGCAATTTTATCGTGAAATGTGCCCCGATTGACCAAATTGCTATTATCGAGAGAGAAACGACGAGGACCAACAACCACCAAAAGAAATTCATGAAGCTACCAGAAATAGCACTCGATAACATTCCAATTATTGACGTGATTATTGCTATGGCTGTCCCGAATACCATTATAATGAAACCTTTGAAACCGGCATCAAAAAAGATAATGTGTTTATCCATCTTAGGCTCATCTTCTTATTTCCCGGGTTTTTGTTGGTTTATAATCCAATATAATAGAGAGAGAATGGATAAAAAGATTCCAATGAGAATGATCAAGCACCAGAAAAAAATCAAGAAATTTGCATTGAAAAAACTCCAAAAAATACCATATATAGCGCCTAACGAACCTGCAATAACGCCGATGAAAGTCGCTATCATCATTACCATGAAGATCGAGAATAAGGGACCTGAATCTGCAGCAACCTTATGGTTTTTGAAATTAAAGTTCGTGTATTTTTCTTTCTTTTTATCCATCAGAATCAAGCTCAACATTTCTCTGGTAACTTTGCGAGTGACTCGCTATGCTTGTCGCAGATATACGTCGGGTTTACTTGTGTATTCACGAGTGGATTGTGACAATACATACCTAAGCCACTATAAAACATGCAAGTTCCACAAGATTCGCATTCTGGATGGTCCGCTTCCCGATAATGAACCTTCTTGAGCCTCGCTTCAACTCTCTCGGTCCTGGCTTGTTTCTTTGCTTCCTTCTTTTCTAGCTTTTCTTCTGCCGTCATCATGGCAAGATTGTTCATCCCAAAGTTTCGATTCGTGAACATAGTTTTCACTTCAATAATTTAGTAAAGTTATATTCCTTGAGTAATATGCCCGTGTAGCGAATATACCAATTAAAGATATAATTATCATGACCATTTCCAAGATCATGATGATCATCTTGAATAGAAGAAATTGAGCTTCATCGTTAAATATGGTTGAATTCATCAAATCCGGGCGAAAGTAATCGATGTAAAGGATGAGGAACAGCCCGAAAAGGATAACAATACCGAACAAGATGCTGGAAATTATTTGCCGAGCGCGCCCATAAAACAATAAACCAATACCATGCACGATAATCCCGAATCCCGTGATCCATGCGATTGACTCAAGCCACCAGTGGTAAAGGGAAAAGGACGTGACGATGGTAGTTGAACCCCAGAATAAATAGATATTAGCAAAAACAAAGAGCATGATCCCGAGGACACCCAAGATGAATCCCATGGTCATATTATTATTTATTTTGAGCGCCGGAGTATCAAAATAAGTGATTTTTTCTTTGGACATACATCATCAATGAGATACTAGTCCAAGGTAATTTAAAATCTACCTTCATGAGTAAAAAATTAAAAAATTATTGTTAAACTATTACAAGGTCTCGTCTGGTTATTCATTGATCAAGAGTTCAGGATATCAAGTTAGTGAAACGTTCATTTTTATCATATTAAGCCTCTTCAGAGCATCCTCAGAAAGCATGTGATCATCATCAATATCTTCGTAGTTCGAGAACGTATCGAGCCGCTTGGTCACGATCCAAATTTCAACATTCTTCTTTTCAATCTCTTTCTTCACGAGATCGAACAATTCATCGTTACCGACGATCATTCCCGAAGATAAAGTATCGATCTTATTTACTTTCTTGATGAAATGCACGTAGTAAGCACCTGGCTTATCACCAAGCTCATATTTTTCGCTATTTTTATTGATCTTCATGATCGTGGGTTGTTCGGTGTCCTTAATGACCAAGTTAAACCAGATCATGTTATCTTCATCTGCTAAGAGGATGTCTTGTGTTTCAGCAAGAAGCGTTTTCATACGCTCGTTGGTCGTTGCCAATTCTGGATAGTCACCTGCATTTTCATCGCGGATTATTCCAATCTCCTTTACCCTAGAACAGTTAGGGCATTTTGCTTCGGAGAAGCCAAAAGTTCGAGTCGTGAACATAATTTACACCTGATTCAATGAAATATTATCATGAATGTATATAAAGAATGAAGAATGAAAAATAAAAAAAAGATGGACAAGAAAGAACCCTATTAGATCAGGGGAACGATGACGCTATTCGCATCCAAGGTAACTGCTGTCTGTGCCAATGCTCTGCCATGCAGCGTTGCACCGGTATTCATGGCGATTTGCGTCAAGCATAAGATATTGCCATACATGATGGAGGTTGTTCCGAGAGTAACAGCGCCGCCGACTTGCCAGAATATATTCTTTGCTAATGCACCTCCAGCGAGATGAACTTGAATTCCGTTAGCGAGGTTCAATCCCTGCGCTATCTGGAAAATCCACACGTCAGTTACCGATCCGGTCAAATATAAATCGGTCGAGATGCCGACTCCGGTGCCCCATTTGTAAAGGCC
>Ga0209048_10001017_pt1 | contig 29429 bp, 20 predicted proteins | sample FrelakmetCRP12CR_FD_187146 | JGI IMG/M metagenome (GOLD analysis project Ga0209048, IMG submission 187146) | Freshwater lake sediment microbial communities from the University of Notre Dame, USA, for methane emissions studies - CRP12 CR (SPAdes)... | ecosystem: Environmental > Aquatic >... | reverse complement strand
TGGCTGCGCGCCGGTGTGCTCGGGGCCAACGACGGCATCGTCTCCGTATCCAGCCTAATCCTCGGGGTCGCGGCCGGACATGCGAGTCACGCCAACATTGTCTTGAGCGGGGCGGCGGGCCTGGTGGCCGGAGCCATGTCGATGGCCATCGGCGAGTATGTATCCGTGCATTCGCAGGCCGACAGCGAGGCCGCGGCGCTCGATCAAGAGCGTACGGAACTCGCAGCGGATCCCGATGGAGAGCACCGCGAATTGACCGAGATCTACGTACACCGCGGATTGGACGTCGCGCTTGCCAGACAGGTCGCCGAGCAACTGATGGCGCACGACGCACTGGCGGCGCACGCGCGCGATGAACTTGGTTTCTCCGCGCGATCCCTCGCGCGACCTCTGCAGGCCGCGAGCGCTTCGGCCGCGAGTTTTATCGCCGGTGCCGCGGTCCCCTTGTTGGCCGCCGCCGTGGCGAGCGCGCCTTACCTGATCGCCCTCACCGTTGGCGCCTCGTTGTTTTGCTTGATCGTACTCGGTGCCTTGTCGGCCGCGGTGGCCGGTGCCCACAAGATGACCGGCGCGCTGCGCATGGCTGTGTGGAGCGCTTTGGCGATGGCCGTGACGGCGGGCGTCGGCTCTCTGATCGGATCGATGGGCTGAGCCGTCAATGACCACGGACGCTCCGATGAACCGCCGCATCGTTTTGGCCGCACGCCCCAAGGGCGCGGACGCATGAGCGACGCTCCTTCCCACGTCGCGCCGGTCCCGATCGCCGGCGGGGCCGACAAGCGCGCCTGGGCGGTCGAGGAGTTCGGGTTCGACGCGTGCATCGATCACCGGATCGCCGGGCTTGCCGAGTCACTGGCGGGTCGCAACTTCGGCAAGCTCATCGTCAAGGTCGGCGCCGGCGACAACACGCGGGGAGCCGCGCGTTGAGTTCGGGTTCCGCAGCATCCGAAACCGCCCTGCTCCGTGTCGCACAGATGGAGGAAGCGGATCGTTTGACCATTGCCGCGGGCACCCCGGGGGTCGACTTGATGCGCAATGCGGGCACCGCGGTCGCGCGCGAAGCGATGCGCCGGTGGTCGGCTCGTCCCACCGTCGTTCTGTGCGGACCCGGAAATAACGGCGGGGACGGTTTCGTCGCGGCGAGCGTAATGGCGGCATCGGGCTGGAAGGTGCGCGTCGCCTCCCTCGCCCCTCGCGAGCGCCTGCGCGGAGACGCGGCGTACCACGCGGCGCGTTGGACCGGCGCCGTCGAGACGCTGGACCCGCGCGTGCTCGACGGCGCCGAACTCATTGTCGACGCCCTGTTCGGTTCCGGATTGAGCCGCCCGCTCGGCGCCGACGTCGCGCCGACGCTCGCCGCGGCGGCGGAGCGCGGTTTGCCCGTCATTGCCGTCGACGTGCCGAGCGGCCTCAAGGGTGACACTGGCGAATCGCTCGGCGCACGCGCGGCCGACTGCACCGTCACATTCGCCCGCAAGAAGCCGGGACACGTCTTGTTGCCGGGCCGCGATCTGTGCGGCGACACCGTGGTTGCCGACATCGGCACACCGACCGCCGTGCTCGATCGCATCGCCGTCGACACCTGGGAAAACGGCCCCGCGCTTTGGCGGACGCAACTGCCGTCGGTGACGGCCTCGAGCAACAAATACACGCGCGGACATGCATTGCTGTACGGCGGCTATCCGATCACCGGCGCGGCGCGTTTGGCGGCGCGCTCCGCCGCTCGCGTCGGCGCCGGACTCACCACCATCGCGGTTCCCGAGGCCGCACTTCAAGTGTACGCGTCGGCGCTCACCAGCATCATGGTGCGCCCGCTCGCGCAGCCTAATGATCTTGCGCGCCTATTGGCGGATGCGCGCATCTCGGCACTTTTGATCGGGCCCGGCGCGGGCGTCAACGACGCGACCCGCGAGCGGGCGCGTGCGATGCTCGCATCCGGTCGTCCGGTGGTGCTCGATGCCGATGCCATCAGTGTGTTCGCGGATCGACCGCGGGAACTCTTCGATGCCGTGCGCACCGCCTGCGTACTGACGCCGCACGAGGGTGAATTCGCGCGTTTGTTCGGCTCGTCGGGCGACAAACTGACGCGTGCGCGCGCGGCCGCACGAGCAAGCGGCGCCGTCATTGTGCTCAAGGGCGCCGATACGGTCGTTGCCGCGCCGGACGGCCGCGCCATCGTCAATTCCAATGCCCCGGCGACATTGGCCACAGCGGGTTCCGGGGACGTGCTCGCGGGACTGATTTTGGGTCTCCTGGCCCAGGGCATGGATGCCTACCTCGCGGCCGCCTCCGCGGTATGGCTGCACGGCGCGGCGGCCGCCGATTTTGGCCCGGGAATGCTGGCCGATGATCTGCCCGATCTGCTGCCCGCCGTGCTGCGCCGCCTGGAGCCCGCCGGAACGTGAGCACCTGGTTTCCCCGCTATACCGTCCATTCGCTCGCCATCGTGTTGAGCATCCTCACCTACGTGCTCACCACGCGCGCCGAGCAAGAGCGCCGGCCGCCAGCGATCGCGATTGCCTGGGTCCTGGGGCTGATTGCCATGCCCTATATCGCCTTGCCCATGTACTTGCTGTTCGGGCGCAGGAAACTGAAGCGCAGGCCCTCGCCGCGCGCCGGGATCTGCCCGGAAACCAAGCATTGGGCGGAACACCTCATCGAGAGCTTCGGATTGCCGGCAGCCGCCCCGGCGCGGGTGCGCATGCATCAAAACGGCGCCGAGGCGCGCGCCTCGCTGTTCGAATTGATGAATCGCGCTCGTGAACGGCTGGACATCTGCACCTTCATCCTGGGCGATGATGCATTCGGCAAGGAAGTGACTGCGGCGATGATGGCCTGCGCCGCCCGCGGCGTCAGGGTGCGATTCCTCATTGACGGCGTATGCGCGATCCGGCTGCCCAAGAGCTGGTTCGGGCACCTGCATGCAGCCGGCGTGCAAACTGCCGTTTTCAGCCCCTTGCTGGCGCGCAAGACCCCGGGTCCGCGCAATTTGCGCAACCACCGCAAGTGGGCGGTTGCCGACGCCGCCGGCTTGTGGCTAGGCGGACGCAACCTTGCCGCGGAATACTTCTGCGGAGACGAAAGCATTCCGCCATGGCTCGACCTCTCGTTCGACCTTCAGGGCCCGGTAGCGGCATCGGTGGCCGCTCAATTCGAGGCGGATTGGGCCGCCGCGCGCGGCAATGCGCCGCGCGACGGCCGTGCAGCCGACGTCCGGCTTGCCGCTAGCGAGTGGGCGGCCGGCCCGCCCGTCCACACCGATCCACCGGGCGACATGGCCGAAGGCCGCGCGCAGTTCCTGCCGAGCGGGCCCGACCAGACCGAGGACACGGTGTATGCGCTGCTCGTCGATGCCTGCTTCCACGCGAACTATCGCATTCTCGCCGTCACGCCCTACTTTTTGCCCGACGCGGTTTTGAAAGCAAGTTTTCGCCTGGCCGCGCGGCGCGGCGTGAAAATCGATTTGGTCATTCCGGCAAAGTCCAATCATCCGCTGGCCGACTTTGCGCGCAATCGGTCGCTGCGCTCGCTGGCCGACGCAGGGGTGTCGATTCACCTGTTGAACACGATGAATCATGCCAAAGCGGTCGTCTTCGATCGGAGCGTCGCCCTGTGCGGCTCTTCCAATCTCGACTCGCGCAGTCTCCTGCTCAACTATGAATCGGCGGTGGTGTTTTACGGCACGCAGGAAATAGAGTGGTTGGCTCGCTGGATCGAGCACCTGTTTCCCGATGCGCGCACCTTCGATCATCGCGCACCGGGATTGTGGCGCGATCTGTGCGAAGGACTCTTGTTGACCATCGCGTATCAATTATGAGGCGGTCGCGTCACAGCGGGTATCGGCTGCGCCGGATTATCGATCCCCCGCGGCTCGCGATAGTATGCTTCCGGGGAATCGCGGCGTCCCAGGCAGACCTAGCTTGCGGGTGATGGGTGGAATTCAAGGATTATTACAAAGTAATGGGCGTGGCGCGGGATGCCACCGATGCGCAAATCAAGCAGGCGTATCGCAAGCTTGCGCGCAAATACCATCCGGACGTCAGCAAGGAAAAGGACGCCGAAGCTCGATTCAAGGAAGTCGGCGAAGCGTATGAAGTGCTGCGGAGTCCGGAGAAGCGCGCCGCTTACGATCAACTGGGAACGGGCCCTCGTCCCGGCGAGCAGTTCCGCCCTCCTCCCGACTGGGGCTCAGGCTTTGAGTTCAGTGGCCCAGGACCCGGCGCCGGCGGCGGTTTCGAGAATCACAGCGATTTCTTCGAAGCGTTGTTCGGCGCCGCGGGAGCGGCGCACCGCGGCCGCCGGGGCATGGATCCGGGGCGCGGCGAGGACACCCATGCCAAAGTGATGTTGGATCTGGATGCGACCTTAAAGGGCGGTTCGCGAACCTTCACATTGCGGATTCCGGAAATCGACGCGAACGGGCACCTTTCCGCGAAGGAGCGCCTGCTCAACGTCCAGGTCCCCAAAGGCATTCTCCCCGGTCAGACGATTCGACTCGCCGGGCAAGGAGGCCGCCCGCACGGGGAAGGCGTTCCCGGCGATCTGTACATCGAAGTCGAAGTCGAACCGCATCCGCTGTATCGGGTCGAGGGCCGCGACTTGTATCTCGAATTGCCGGTGGCGCCGTGGGAAGCTGCGCTCGGCGCCACCGTCAAGACGCCGACACCGACGGGCACCGTCGATTTGAAGATCCCGGCCGGCGCGCGCGCGGGTACCAAATTGCGACTGAAGGCCCGCGGCATCCCCTGCTCACCGCCCGGCGACTTTTACGTGGTGCTGCAGATCGCGCTGCCCGCCGCCGACGATGACCGGGCCAAGGCCGCCTACCGCGCGATGGCGGCCGCCATGCCGTTCAATCCACGCGCCAGCCTCGGAGTGTAAGCCCCCATGCCATTGCCCGACACAGAACCATTGTCCGGCGATATTGTCGAGGAAACTGTGGTGCTCAGCGTGGCGGACCTGTCCCGCGTGATGAGCGTGGACGACCGGCGCATCGTCGAATGGGTGGAAGAAGGCGTGATCAGCGTGCTGGAAATCCATGCCTCCGAATGGCGATTCAGCGGTGCGGCGCTGCGCCGCGCGCGCATCGCGCTGCGTTTGGAGCGCGACCTGGGCGTCAATCTGCCCGGCGTGGCTCTCGCTCTCGACCTGTTGGAGGAACTCGGACAATTGCGCCGCGAGCGCAGGACCGAACGCTGATGAGTGGACTCGAATCCGACGCCCTGGTATTTTTCGGCGCCACCGGAGATCTGGCGTTCAAGAAGATCTTTCCCGCGCTCCAGGCCATGGTGCAACGCGGAGGGCTGCAGATTCCGATCATCGGCATGGCGCGCGCCGGCTGGAATCTCGATCGGCTGCGGGACCGTGCGCGCGCGAGTCTGGAAAATGCCGGCGAATTCACTGCGGAGGGTTTTGCGCAGCTGTCGGCGCAACTGCGCTATGTGGACGGCGATTACGAGGACCCGCAGACCTATCAGACGTTGCGCAAAGAGCTGGGTCTCGCCACCCGCCCGATCCACTATCTCGCCATTCCGCCCAGCATGTTTGCGAGCGTCGTCAAGGGGCTGGCCAAATCCGGCTGCGCGGACAACGCGCGGGTGATCGTCGAAAAGCCGTTTGGCCGGGATTTGGCGACCGCGCAAGCGCTTGACGCCACGCTGCACGAGGTGTTCCCGGAGGAATCGATTTTTCGGATCGATCACTATCTGGGCAAGGAGGCGGTGCAAAACCTCCTCTACTTTCGCTTCGCCAACACGTTTCTCGAGCCGATTTGGAATCGCCAATACGTGAACGACGTGCAGATCACCATGGCCGAGTCCTTCGGCGTGCAGGGGCGCGGCGCCTTTTACGAGGAGGTCGGCGCAATCCGCGACGTGGTTCAAAATCATCTGCTGCAGGTGATTGCGCTGTTGGCCATGGATCCTCCCGTGGGCCATGAGCATCAAGCCCGGCAGGCCGAGAAATTGCGTCTTTTCCGCGCAATGAGGCCCATCGACCCCAGGGAAGTGGTGCGCGGGCAGTTTCGAGGCTATCGGGCCGAGAAAGGCGTGGCGAAGGAATCGCAGGTGGAGACCTTTGCGGCGCTGCGCCTGCATATCGACACCTGGCGCTGGGCGGGCGTGCCGTTCTACATTCGCACGGGCAAGAGTCTTCCGGTCACGGCCACCGAAGTCATCGTCACTCTGAAGGCACCGCCGCTCGCGGTCTTCGATTCCGCCGACACCATGCCGTGCAACTACTTTCGCCTTCGGCTCAGCCCCGAGGTCGTTATCGGCACCGGTGCACTGGTCAAGCGCAACGGCGAGGAGATGCGCGGCGAGCCCGTCGAACTGATTGCGCGCCACCACGCGCAGAGCGAAAAATCCCCCTACGAGCGCTTGCTCGGCGACGCCGTGCGCGGCGATACCTCGCTATTCACCCAGGACGCCTGCGTCGAAGCCGCGTGGCGCGTCGTCGATCCGGTGTTGAACGACCCGCCGCCGGTGATGGTCTACGAGCCCGGCAGCTGGGGCCCCGCGGCCGCCGCGAGGGTGATGGGCGGCGACGAGAACTGGCATGACCCGAAACCGGAAGCCACCTCGCCATGCTGACCGATGATGTCGTCTTCTTGCTGGATGTCGACAACACCCTGTTGGACAACGACCGTTTCGGCGCGGATCTCGGCGATCGATTGGAGAGCGCGTTCGGCAGGGACGGTCGCGAGCGCTATTGGGGGATCTTTGGCGCTCTTCGCGAAAAATTCGGGATTGCCGATTACTTGGGTAGTTTGCAGGCGTTTCGCACCGGGCTCGACGGCGATCCGCAGCTGTTGCACTTGTCGGAATATTTGTTGGAGTATCCGTTCGCGGACTTGATCTATCCACGAGCATTGGCGGCCGTCGATCATCTGAGCGGCTTGGGCCGTCCGGTGGTCCTGTCCGACGGCGACGTGGTATTTCAGCCGCGCAAAGTCAGGCGCGCCGGTATTTGGGACGCGGTCGACGGCCGGGTGCTCATATATCTTCACAAGGAGCGGGTATTGGATCATGTCCTTGAACGCTATCCGGCGGCGCACTATGTGATGGTCGATGACAAGTCCAATTTATTGGCGTCGATGAAGAGCTCCATGGGCGGGAACTTGACCACGGTTTTCGTGCGTCAAGGGCACTATGCAATGGCCGCAGAGTCGAATTCCGTGCAGCCGGCGCCGGACCGGGTGATTGATCGCATCGGCGACCTGACTACTCTCGATTTGTCCGATTTTGAGGTGCGACCATGACGATGACGCAAAACTTGCACGATTTGGGCCAGAGCCTATGGCTGGACAATATCACGCGCGAAATACTCGACAACGGCACGCTGCGCAGGTACGTAAACGAACTGTCGATCACGGGGCTTACCTCCAATCCGACGATCTTCGACGAGGCCATCGCCGGCTCATCGCTGTACGACCGGAGTATTCAGCAAAAGGCCGGCTCCGGCCTGTCCGGGGAAACCTTGTTCGTCGAGTTGGCCCTCGAGGATCTGCGCCGCGCCGCCGATTTATTTCGGCCGGTGTTCGATCGCACCGGCGGCATCGACGGCTGGGTGTCCATGGAAATATCGCCGCTGCTCGCCGATGACACGCAAGCGACCGTGGAGGCGGCGCGAAACATCCACCGGCTCGCCAACCGGCCCAATCTGTACGTCAAAATTCCGGGCACACCGGCCGGCGTGCCCGCCATCGAGGCAGCCATCTTTGCCGGCGTGCCGGTCAACGTCACGTTGCTGTTCTCGCGCGAACAATACCTGGCGGCGGCCGACGCTTATATGCGGGCTATCGAGCGGCGCGTCGCCGCAGGACTCGATCCACGCGTCCATTCGGTCGCCTCGCTGTTCGTGAGCCGCTGGGACAGGGCGGTCGCCAATCGGGTCCCCCAGGACTTGCGCAACCGGCTGGGGATTGCCGTCGCGATGCGGACCTATCGCGCGCAATGCGAGCTGCTCGCGGCAAAGCGTTGGCGCGCGCTCGCGGCGGCCGGGGCCGTCAAGCAGCGCCTATTGTGGGCAAGTACCGGCAGCAAGGATTCGCAGGCTTCGCCCAGCATGTATGTCGAAGCGTTGGCGGCGCCCGACACCATCGACACCATCCCGGAGAAGACGCTGCTGGCATTCTCCACGCAGGGACAAATCAAATCGGTCATGCCGGCCGACGGCGGCGATGCGGAGGACGTATTGACGCGTTTCGCCGGCGCCGGAATCGACGTGGATGCGCTCGCCTCGACGCTGCAGATCGAAGGCGCGGCGTCCTTCGTCAGGTCTTGGACCGATCTCATGAAAAGCATCGCCGACAAGAGCGCGGCGGCGGTGGCGTCATGAGCCCGCGTATCCACCCGTTGGCCGGTCAGCCCGCCCCGGCGGACACCCTGGTGGACGTGCCGCGATTGATAACCGCCTATTTCAGCGAGCGACCGGATCCCGCAGTCGCTGCACAGCGAGTGGCCTTCGGCACCTCCGGACATCGCGGCACTTCATTCGAGTTGAGCTTCAACGAATCTCATGTGCTCGCGATCACTCAGGCCATTTGCGACTACCGCAAGCAACACGGCATCGACGGCCCCTTGTTCATCGGCTTCGATACCCATGCGCTGTCGATACCGGCCTTCACCACCGCGCTCGAAGTGCTGGCGGGAAACGGCATCGAGACGATGACGGCGACGGGCGATGAGTACACCCCGACCCCCGCCATCTCGCATGCGATCCTGAGCTATAACCGCGGGCGCACGGCCGGCCTTGCCGACGGCATCGTGATCACCCCGTCACACAATCCGCCGGACAGCGGCGGATTCAAATACAACCCCCCGGATGGCGGGCCCGCGGATACCAAGGTGACCGCGTGGATGGAAACGCGCGCCAACGAGCTGCTGCAATCCGGCTTGAAAGGCATCGTTCGCCTCGGCTTCGCGCAGGCTCGGCGCGCCGCCACCACGCATTCGCACGACTTCATGAATGCTTATATCGCCGACCTGGGCAGTGTCATCGACCTCGCCCTCATCCGCGATTCGCGCATTCGCATGGGTGTCGATCCCCTGGGAGGCGCCGGCGTGCACTATTGGGCCCGCCTGGCCGATCGATACAAAATCGACCTGCACGTGGTGAACGACACGGTCGACCCCACGTTCCGGTTCATGTCCCTCGACTGGGACGGCAAGATCCGCATGGATCCCTCGTCGCCGTATGCCATGCGACACCTCATCGCCCTCAAGGACAAGTACGACATCGCGTTCGCCTGCGATACCGACCACGACCGGCACGGCATCGTGACGGCGAGCGGCGGCTTGCTGCCGCCGAATCATTACTTGTCGGTCGCCATCGATTACTTGTTTCGGCATCGGCCGCTGTGGAAGCCAGAAGCCGGCATCGGCAAAACCGTCGTGAGCAGCGCCATGATCGACCGGGTCGCCGCACGGCTCGGACGGCGCCTGTACGAGGTGCCGGTCGGGTTCAAATGGTTCGTCGCAGGACTACTCTCGGGCGACCTTGGATTTGGCGGCGAAGAAAGCGCCGGCGCCTCCTTCTTGAGGTTCGACGGCGGCGCTTGGAGTACCGACAAGGATGGAATGACGCCGGCGCTGCTCTCCGCCGAGATCACCGCGCGCAGCGGCCGCGATCCTGCGCAAGTCTACCGTGGGCTGGTGCGCGAATTGGGCGAGCCGTTCGCGGATCGCGTCGAAGCGCGCGCCACACCTGAACAGAAAAAGAAGCTCGGCAAGATCGATCGCGCACAGGTTCGCAGCACCGAGCTCGCCGGCGAGCGCATCGATCAAATTCTCACTCACGCGCCGGGCAACAATGCCCCCATCGGCGGCCTGAAGGTCTGTGCGCCCAGCGGTTGGTTCGCCGCACGGCCGTCCGGCACCGAGGATATTTACAAAATTTACGCCGAGAGTTTTCGCGACGAAGCGCACTTGCGCGAGATCTTGAGCGAGGCGCAAATCATCGTCGATGCCTCCTTGGCCGGAGCCTGAGGCGGCGCTACGGAGCGCGCTTTGCGGCTGTTGAGCGATTGATGCCCCGGCACGCGCCAAGCGGCGCCCCGCCAAGCGACGCCGCACCCAGCGACGCCGCGCTGACGGCGACCGCCAAGCGGCTGCTGCCTTGGCTGGTCGCGGTCGGTTTTTTCATGGAATCGCTCGACACGACGATTCTCAACACCGCGGTGCCGGCGATCGCCCACGCTCTGAAGGTGGCCCCGTTGAGCATGAAGGCGGTTCTCGCAAGCTATACGCTCAGCTTGGCGGTCTTCATTCCGATCAGCGGATGGATGGCCAATCGCTTCGGCACTCGCCGGGTATTCGCCTCCGCAATCGGGATATTCACACTCGGCTCGTTCCTATGCGGCATCTCGACCGATATCCATTTGTTGGTGGCCTGTCGAATTCTCCAGGGTTGCGGCGGCGCCATGATGCTGCCGGTGGGACGGCTCACCATGGTACGTACGTTTGCCAAATCGGAATTGATCCGCGCCATGGGTTTCGTCGCCATTCCCGGTCTGATCGGTCCGATGCTCGGCCCGCTGATGGGCGGAATCATCATCGGCTATTTTCATTGGAGCGTCATTTTCTTCGTCAACATTCCCATTGGTCTCGTCGGATTGGTTCTGGTGTACCGGCACTTGCCGAATTACCGGGCCGCGCAGAACCACCCCCTGGATATCATCGGATTGGTGCTGTTCGGCTCGGGCATCTCGTTGCTGTCCTATGTGCTCGAGGTGTTCGGCGAACACACCTTGAGCGGCCGAGAGATTACAGGATTGTTGTCGATATCCGCCGCTCTGCTCGGCGCCTACGGCCTGCAATCGGTCCGCAATGTTCACCCGCTGCTGCGGCTCGGTCTCATGCGAATTCGCAGCTTCCGCGTGGCGGTCTCCGGCAACATGCTGACGCGGCTGGGCATAGGCGGAGTGCCGTTCTTACTGCCCTTGCTCTATCAAGTGGGTTTGGGATTCACGCCGATTCAATCCGGCTTGATGATCATGCCGCAGGCGCTCGCCGCCATGAGCTTGAAGCCGACGCTGCCGCGCATACTGAAGCAATTCGGCTATCGCCGGGTGTTGATCGCGAATACCGTGATGCTCGGGCTCATGATGATGCTGTTCTCGACCGTCGATGTCGGCACGCCCATGTGGGCGATCGCGCTGCTGGCCTTTGTCTACGGTCTTTTTTCATCGACGCAGTACACCAGCATGAACACCCTCGCCTACGCCGATGTGAATCAGGACGAGGCGAGCGCAGCCAGCACCATCGCGAGCACCGTCCAGCAGTTGGCGGCGAGTTTCGGCGTCGCCTCCGCCTCGCTCGCAGCCGCCCTGTTCATACCGGACCATGCTCATGCGGGCGCGGCGCAAATGATTCACGGGATACATCTCGCGCTGCTGCTGCTCGGCGGGTGGACCATCCTGTCGACCATCGTATTCAATGAATTGAAGCCCGACGACGGGCAGGCCATTAGCAGCCACAAGGCCGGCCTGTCCGCCGGCTAGCCGGTCTTTCGCGCGATCGCAATCTTTCGAGCAGCGAGGCGGTGATGACGGGCGCCGGCGGCTTCAGTCATTCAGGAAAAGCGTGATGCTCGAGGCGCTCTGGGTATAGGTGCTTGCCGTGTAGGGGCCGATCGCGGTCATGCCCGTCGCCAGCACGCGGCCGTTCAATTCCGTCTGCAACTGGGTGATGAAGGTGGCGAAGGTCACGAAATTCTCGAACGTGCCGCTCGCCGCATGCCCGATGGTGAACACCGTGTTCGAGGACGTGGCGTTCGGCACAATCACAGGATCCTGGGCGATGCCGACGATGTTGATCGTTTGTGCACCGACCTGAATCTCATGCCGCGTGCCGATGCTGCTGTTGCGCGCATCGACGGTGATTTGTGAGCTGGGGGAGCTGCCGGAGGGTACGAACGGGGCCGGCGTTCCGCTGCCCCAGTCGAGAACCAGCTCGGCATTGATCGTCGTCGAGTCGAGCAGCGTTGAAGCGCTGAAATCCGGTGGCGCCGCGCCGAAGGCCGTGACGAGGCCGGACACTTCGACCGGCAATCCCACGGTCGAATTCGTCAAGTAGAGCGAACCGGTGGTCACTTGGTAGTCGGTCGCGAGCGCATCGTTGCCCGGCGACCGCCCGGTGCCCGCCAAATCGAAGGCGCCCATCGAGCGGCCGCCCAGCTGCGTGAGGCTGAGAGTCAGGGTTCCCGTGCCCTGCACCGACACGAGGCCCGAGGCGCTCGTCGTCCCAAGCCGGGCGCGGCCCGCGGTCGCAGCATCCAAGGTGAGATTTCCGGAATTCAAGGCGCTCGCCGTGCCGAAAGCGTAGATCAGGGAACCGACCGAGATCTGCTGGGTGCCGTTCGCCTCGATGCTTGCCGCCCCGAACTCGGTCACCTGCGTGCCGGCGCCGATTTGGATGGTGGAGGTTCCGGGTACGAAGGTATTGGTGCCGCTATCGCTGAGCAGAGTCCCATCCTCGACCGTGAGCGTATCGCCGTTTCGCCCCGCCACGATGCCCGAGACCCGATCGAAGCCCCCGCCTTGAACGCTGCTGCCGGCCAGCACCTGCGTGGCCGCGAACGACACGGTGGTTGCGCCCGTGGTCGTGGTGGCGACGCTGGTCGTCGGCGTGGAGCCATTGGCGCAGGTGGTGATACCGTTGACCGTCGTCGGCGTGGAGCCGTCGGAGCAGGTTTCCACGCCGTTCGTGCCGGACACGTTGAAAGAGCCGAACGCGACCGTCATGACGCCGGAACTCAAGGTCGCCAGCGTATTCAGGCCCGCCGTGCCCGTGGATGGCGCACCGTTGATTTCATACGTGGTCACCGTACTCGGTGAAATATTGAGCGGCCCGGCCTCCACGGTCGAAAAATCGAAGGGAGCGATGCCGGTGCTGAACACCCTCTTCGCCGTATTGACGCCGGCGAGCGGACCGCGGACGCGAACCGTTTTAGTGTCGATCGGACTCGCGCTTGCGGCCATCAGCGGTGTGACGGTCACGGTCCGTTGAGCCAAGTTGACGATGTTCGAGGCCCCGAGGTTGAAATCCAAGCTGAGACGCGAAGTGTTGTGGCGAGTAATGCTCAGCTGATTGCTTGGATCGAGATCCAAGGTGAGCGTCACCTGACCCAACCCTTGCCCGCTCGTGCCCAAGGGTGTGAGCGCGATCCCGGTGACGCTGCCGTCGTCGTAAACGATCTCCGCGGACGTGTAATCCACGGTGACCACCACTTGTGAATAATTCCCCCCGGGAACCACCACGGCGCCCAGCACTTCGCTCAAATTGCCCAATTTAGAGAGATCCACCGTGGTGCCCGCGGGCAGTAAGGACGTTGCTTTCCGGCCGTTGGCTTTTTGCAGTTGAACCGAAACGAGGCCGACCCGATAGGTCAGAAACGTATCGGTGGACGGCGTCGATGTCAGCGTGACCACGGCGGTGCCGTTGCATGCGGCGAGCGCGATCAGCATCAGGACGGCGAGCGGCGCCGACGCCCAGCGGCTCCAAATCGCGGATGCCGCGCGCTCAACCGGGAAGCAACAGGATGTCATAGAGCCGTCGGATCTCTCGCAATGCGAGATATTGTCGGGCTATTTTACCCCCAAGAGAAGCGCGCCTCGGGCAAAGATCTGTGAAGCAGCCCGAGAATCGCCAGCCGCCGTCGCCGGCTTGCGACAGTCCCCCGATCGAGGCGGGCAATCACGCAGCGGGCGCTCGCGTCAAGGCGCCTGCTTCACGGGCGCGGGATCCGCCGGGGTATCGGGCGTGGCGGGCACCGAGGATCGCCGCTGCTGTTTCGCATCCTGGCGAGCTTTTCGCGCAGCCTCTTTTTGCTTCTTCGCCTGACGATAATTCGGTTTGGCCAACTTAACTCTCCTAAAACGACGTGGATGATTCGATCTTACTCTGCCTTTGGAGAAAGGCGAACCGGTAAGCAATGGGCAAATCAGACCCATTCGCGGCATGCGTTGATAAGATGCGGGCACATGGCAAATCCGCCTCAAAGAGCCTGGATCGAATCCGCGAATCTCGGGCTCGCCATTCTTTCGTTCATCAATCTCTTCAACTATCTCGACCGCTATGTGGTATCCGCATTGGTCGAAAGCTTGAAGCACTCCGAACTCGCGCTGTCGGACGCCAACTTGGGCTCGCTGATGTCGGGTTTTTTGATCGTTTTCACGCTGACCGCGCCAATCTTCGGCTCGCTTGGCGATCGGCGCTCCCGTACGCATCTGATCGCCTTCGCGGTCGCATGCTGGAGCGTGGCGACCGTGCTATCCGGCTTTGCCGGAAGCTTCGCGGCACTGTTCGCCGCCCGCGCATCGGTCGGCGTCGGCGAAGCGGCCTACGTCACGATCGTACCGAGCCTGCTGGCCGATTATTTTCCGCGCGGGCAGCGCGGTCGGGTCATGGCGATCTTTTTCTGCGCCATCCCGGTGGGCTCGGCTCTAGGCTACGTGATCGGCGGCTTGATCGACGTGCATTTCGGATGGCGGATGGCGTTTTTCGTCGCGGGCGGTCCGGGCTTGATTCTCGCGGCGCTGTGCCTTGGGTTGCGCGATCCGCCGCGCGGCATTCAGGATGTGCCGTCGGCCCCGGCCGATGCGGCGACGGCTTCCGTCCAGGCGGCGGTTGCGCCGGCGGCGTTCGCGCAATCGACGCCCGCAACCTCGGCGACTTATCTGAAATTGCTGCGCAACAAGCCGTACGTGCTCACCATTCTGGGGTATGCCGCCTACACATTCGCACTCGGCGGGCTCGCATTTTGGATGCCCGCGTTTCTCGAGCGAGTCCGCGGCATGCCGCGCAGCCAGGCCACGGTGAGCTTTGGCGCGATCGTCGTGATCACCGGATTCATCGGTACCTTCGTCGGGGGTTGGCTCGGAGACCATTACGCCCGGCGCTCGAAGCAGGCGCATCTGTGGATTTCCGCGATGGCGACCGCGATCGCCGCACCGTTCGCCTGGCTGGCTTTGACCACCGGTTCGAACTCGCTCTACCTCGTGTGCATGATCATCGCGCAGCTGTGCATGTTCATGTCGACGGGACCGATCAACGCCTCGATAGTGAATTTAGTGCGGCCGACCCAAAGGGCTTCGGCCAATGCGCTCGGCGTGTTCGTGATCCACTGTTTTGGGGACGTTCCCTCGCCCTGGTTGATCGGCAAAATATCGGACGTGCATTCGCTCGCGCAGGCCATCAAGATCGTGCCGGTGGCGATACTGATCTCGGCCGCAATTTGGGCTTGGGCCGCGCGGGCCCAGCGTTTGTCCGGCGACGCCGACGGGGCCGGCTAGCCTCGCGCCCGGTTGATCTCGGCAAAATAGCGGTCGAGATCCGCGCGATTGACCATGTCCTCCAGGTCCGAACTCAACTTGCGTTGCCAGTTCGGGTACTCCTGATGCGTGCCGGGCACGTTGACGGGATCGGCCATCCCCAATAAGTCCTCGATTTGCAGCGCCACCAGCGCCGTCTTGGAGCGCGCCAGATATATGTGGACCGCCAGCGCGAGCTCCGGGGTAAACGGCTCGGCGGATGAGCCCGGGCCGGCGGGTGCGAGCCCCTCATCGCGCAGCGCGGCGAGCAGCGCCGTGCGGTCGTGCTCTCGTTCACGCTCGATATCGCTGGCGGTCTCGGCGCTCGGGTACAGCTGCAAGTGCCGCCGCAACTCGATATCGCGTCCCTCCCAAAAGCCGCGCAACGTCGGCATGTCGTGAGTGGTCGCGGTGGCGAGCGCTCGGCGCATGAATTCGTCGGGACGGCGAAAACGGCCGTCTTGCTTTTCGAATAGCAGCACTTTGTAGTGGTAGAGCCCGAATTCTGGCATGGCATGGCGCACTTCATCCGGCACGACGCCCAAATCTTCGCCGACGACCATGCAGTCGCTGCGCGAACTTTCGAGCGCCAACGCCGTGAGCAGCGAGTGCAGCGGATAATGAACGTACGCGCCCTCGGTGGGCGAAGACCCGGCCGGCACCCACCACAGACGAAACAGCGACATCACATGATCCAATCGCAGCGCGCCGTAGTAGCGCATGTTGTCGCGGATCAGCCCGATGAAGCCCTGCAGATGCTGTGTTTCCATCGTCAACGGATCCGGCGGCGGAATTCCCCATCCCTGGCCTTTGAGCGCCAGCGGATCCGGCGGCGCCCCTATTTCAGCACCCATGCGAAATCCGCGCTGATCCGCCCAAGTCTCGGATCCGGACGGATGCGCGCCGACCGCAAAGTCGCCGTACAGCCCGACGGGCATGCCGAGCTCACGGGCCAAAGCCTGTGCGCCGGCGAGCTGTTCGTGCGCGAGCCACTGCAGGTACAAGTGAAATTCGATCTGCAGCGGATGATCCTCCGCGAAACACTGCGCCGCCGCCCCGGTCGCGTCGCGGTACTCTGCGGGCCAGCTCAGCCACCCGGAAGCCGTGTTCCGTGTCGCCCGAAAATAGTGGTCCAGCGCATCGAACCGGGCATGCAATTGCAGCAGCGGGCCGCCCGCGGAGACGAAACCGCGAAAGGCGGCGGCGCGTAAGGTGCCGTGTGCGAGGTGCCGCTCGCGAAAATCACGGTACAGCAGTTCGAGAATCCCGAGTTTGACCTCGGCGGCGGCTCGATAGTCCACCTGCGGCGCGGCGCGCAGCTCGCTCAGTCGGCGCGCGAACTGCTCATCGGCGGCTCGCGAACAAGCGGCGGCGCATTCGCGAAACTCCGGCACCGCCGGCACCGAGATGTACAGCACATTGAGGAAGTGCCGGTTCGATGCGCTGTACGGGCTCGCTCGTTCCGGATCCGCCGGCGCGAGCGCGTGCAGAGGATTCAAGCCGACGAAACCCGCGCCGCGCGGCGCAAGCCATCGAATCAGGAGCTTCAGATCGTTGAAATCCCCGATACCCCAGTTCTCGCGGGAGCGCACCGCGTACAGCTGCACCGCAACGCCCCACAGCCGCCGTCCCTCGTGGATCGCGGCCGGCTCGTAGCACTCGGGGGGCGATGAGATCACCAAACACCGACCGGACGGACCGCCGGCGACCGACATTTTCAGTTCGTGGTATCCGGTAGGCAGGTCGAGCGGCAATTCGAAACGGCGGCGCGTGATCCACGAGCCGTCGATTTCGCCGCGCCATGTTTCCGGGCATTCGGCGCTCGAGAGGTGGCCGGAGCGCCGCTCCCCGCGCTCCAAAGCCACCGCCCACCGGAGGCTGGCGCCGAAATCGCGCGCGGCAATGTTCAAATCGAGCACGGCGCGCGGGCCGCGTACGGTGACGATGAGCGGAACAAGCCTGCGCTGCCGCTCGCTCTCCAATTGACCGATCTCGGCCGCAAGTGCGGCCGGATCGTCCGGCGCGCAGCCCATGGCGCGCAAGATGCCGGCTTTGGTCTCGAGAGTGAAGTAGCGCAGTTCCCCCCGGTAATCATGATAGGCGTCGCCGATGCCGCGCAGCCGCGCCAGCCTGTCGATCAACGGCGCGTCCACGACGTCAAAACTCCAACAATGCGGCGCTGTTCGCGCTGAGCGGAAAGGAAAGCCCCGGGCCGGGTCCCTGCCCCTCGGGAATGCCGAACGCCGTGTCGAATTGGCAGATCCAGCTCTTGCCGGCCGGCGCTGCCGGCAGGACGAATGCCTGCTCGGTTTGGCCGGCATTGAACAGCAGCAACAGTCGCGGCGTCGAATCGCTGCGTTTCCCGAACCAAACGCCGAGGCTCAGCAACGCCGCATCCTGCCAATCGTCCGCCGTCATTTCCGAGCCGCGCGGATGCAGCCAAGTCACATCCTTGATACCGGCACGCGAGACGGCCCCCTTGAGAAAGGTCTCCCGTCGAAATTCGACGTGCCCGCAGCGCAAACGCGCGAGCAGCCGCACAAACTCGAGCAAGTCCCGGTTGGCGTCGCGCAGCCGCCAATCGACCCACGTTATCTCGTTGTCCTGACAATAGGCGTTGTTGTTGCCCAGCTGCGTGCGCGCGAATTCGTCGCCGCCTTGCAGCATCGGCACACCCTGCGAGAGGTACAGGGTGGCCAACATGTTGCGCATCTGACGTTTGCGCAGCGCCGATATGGCGGCATCCTCGGTGGGTCCCTCGATGCCGCAATTCCAGCTCAAATTGTGGTGGTGGCCATCGACGTTGTTCTCGCCGTTGGCCTCATTGTGCCGCTCGTTGTAGGAAACCAAATCGTGCAGCGTGAAGCCATCATGTGCGGTCACGAGATTGATGCCGGCGGTCGGCTTGCGGCCGTTATGGCGAAAAATATCGCTAGACCCCGCGATCCGTTCGGCGAATTCGCCGACCTTGCCGCTCTCGCCGCGCCAAAATGCGCGCACCGCATCGCGGTATCGGTCGTTCCATTCCGACCAACCGGCCGGAAACCGGCCGAGCTGGTAGCCGCCCAATCCGACATCCCAAGGCTCGGCGATCAATTTGATATAGGCAAGCGACGGTTCGTTGCGCAGGGCCGTGAAAAATGCGGATTCCGCATTGAAGCCCGTGGCGTCACGCGCCAGCACCGTCGCCAGGTCGAAGCGGAAGCCGTCGATGTGCATCTCCTCGACCCAGTACTTGAGGCAGTCGATGATCAAGGCGCGCACCTGCGGGTGCTCGCAATTGACCGTATTGCCGCAGCCCGTGAAGTTCTCGTAGTAGCGCCTATCGTGCATGAGCCGGTAGTACACCGAATTATCGAGCCCCTTGAAGCACAAGAACGGACCGGATTCGTTGCCCTCGGCGGTATGGTTGAACACCACGTCGAGAATGACCTCGATGCCGGCCTGATGCAGCGCCTTCACCATGGTCTTGAATTCGCCCACGGCATCGGCCACGGCATACTCGTTGGCCGGCGAGAACCAGGCGATCGGGTTGTAGCCCCAGTAATTCCTGAGGCCCCGGTCGAGCAAAATCGGTTCGCTCGCGAAGGATTGGCAAGGCAGCAATTCGACCGCGGTCACGCCGATCGATTTCAAGTGCTCGATGATCGGCGGCGCCGTAAGCCCCAGATACTTCCCGCGCCACTCCTCGGGGACCGCCGGATGCAGTCGGGTGAAACCTTTCACGTGCAATTCATAGATCACGGTATCGCGCCACGGCGTCCCCGGCGGCCTATCGCCTTGCCAGTCGAAGGCCGGATCGATCACCCGCGAGCGCTGCGGCAGAGCCGTCGAAAGCTCGCGTGCGCAAGGATCGATCAAGGCGGCCGCGGGATCGAAGCGGTGACCATTCTGCGGCTCATTCGGTCCCTGCGCGTAAAAGGCGTAGAGGGTTCCGGGACCCGCGCGGCGCGGCGACAAGAGCCCGTGCCAAACATCCGCGGTGCGCCCCCGCAATTCGTAACGCGCCGACTCGGCGCCGCTCTCCGCGTCGAACAGGCACAGTTCGACGCGCGTCGCGTGGCTGGAGAAGACCGCGAAATTGACGCCGGCCTTGGTCCACGTGGCTCCCAAGGGTTTCGGGGAACCCGCTTGAATTGACTTCACTATATTCACGGTCCGATGAAGAACATCGCGCCGAGGGGCGGCAAGTCGAGCGTCAGCGCATGGATATTTTCATGCAAGGACTCAACCACCGTATCCACCCGCGGCTGGTTGTTGTACCCGGAACCGCCGAAACAAGCGGCGTCCGAATCGAATATTTTGCGGTATTCCCCTGGATCCGCAACACGAATCGTGTAGCGGCCCCGGGGCACGGGGGTTGCGTTGTATATGCACAGGATCGGTGCGCCCGCGTCTTGGCCGGTGGATCGGCGCTGGAATGCCCAGACGCTCGCGTCGGCATTATGTGAATCCACCCAGCGGAATCCATCCTGATCGCAATCGCTCCCGTGCAATTGCGGATTGGCGAGGTACAACCGATTCAGCTCGCGCACGCAGTCGCGCAGGGCCTGATGCGCCGGATCCTGCAACTGCGGCCAATCGAGCTGATCCTGCTCTCGCCATTCGTGGCGCTGGCCGAATTCAGAGCCCATGAACAGAAGTTTCTTGCCCGGATGCGCGCACATATAGGCGCAAAACAACCGAAAATTCGCGCGCTTCTGCCAGTCGTCACCGGGCATCTTGCCGATCAGCGAGAGTTTGCCGTGCACCACCTCGTCGTGCGATATCGGCAATATGAAGTTTTCCGACCAGGCGTAAACGAACGAGAACGTGATGAGGTGATGATTGTACTGGCGGTACACGGGGTCGAGCACCGCGTAGCGCAAGGTGTCGTTCATCCAGCCCATGTTCCATTTGAAGTTAAATCCGAGTCCGCCATGCTCGGGTGGTCGCGTCACGCCGTCAAACGAGGTGGATTCCTCGGCGATGGTGAGGATGCCGGGGAATGCGTGATGCACGGCATTGTTCATTTGGCGCAGAAACTCGATGGCCTCGAGATTCTCGCGGCCACCGTAGCGGTTCGGCAGCCATTCACCCGCGTTGCGGCTGTAATCCAAATAGAGCATCGACGCGACCGCATCGACGCGCAGGCCGTCGATGTGGTATCGATCCGCCCAGAACAGCGCATTGGCGACCAGGAAATTGCGCACCTCGTGCCGGCCGTAGTTGAACACCTTGGTGCCCCATTCGTGGTGTTCGCCGAGGCGCGAATCCGCGTGCTCGTAGAGCGCGGTTCCGTCGAATTGCACGAGTCCATGGGCATCGCGGGGAAAATGCGCCGGCACCCAGTCGAGAATCACGCCGATGCCGGCTTGATGGCAGCAATCGACGAAATGCATGAAATCCCGCGGCGGGCCGTAGCGTGCGGTCGCCGCGTAGTATCCGACCACTTGATAGCCCCAGGATGCGTCGAGCGGGTGTTCGGCCACCCCAATCAATTCCAGATGCGTGTAGCCCATGTCCTTGGCATACGGAATCAGCTGTTCCACCGCCTCGAGCCAGCTCATGAAGGGCGGTTGTCGCGAATGCCACGGCCGCCGCCACGAGCCCAAATGCACCTCATAGGCATTGAACGGTCGGCGCCGCGGGTCGGCGCGGCCGCGCATCGCCATCCATTCGCCGTCGCGCCACGTGTGATCGTCGAGTGAGGTCACCACGGAGCTGTTCTGCGGACGCAGCATCATGGCGAAGCCGTACGGATCCGCCTTGAGAAACAGCCGTCCATCACGGCCCCGAATCTCGTACTTGTATTCCGTGCCGACACCTAGCTGCGAAACGAACAACTCCCACACGCCCGAGGACGCGCGCGGCTGTAATACGTGAACCTCGCCGTTCCACTGATTGAACGGCCCGACTACGCTGACGCGTTCGGCGTTGGGCGCCCACACCGCGAAACGCGTGCCGTCGGTCTTGCCGCGGCGCGTCGGGTGCGCGCCGAGCTTCTCGTAAATGCGCTGGTGATTGCCCTCGCCGAACAGATGGAGATCGAAGTCGGTAATCTGCGCTTGGTTCAAAGGACGGGCCTGATGCCCCAAACGCGATCCGCGTATTCGCGTACGCTGCGGTCGCTCGAGAAATAGCCCATGCTCAGGCAGTTTATGGCCGCCTTGCGGCTCCATTGGTCTTCGTCGGTGTACAAGGCATCCACCTGATCTTGCGCGGCCGAATACGCGGCGAAATCGGCAAGCACCAGGAATGGCTCGCCGTAGTTGAGCAGACGCTGCACCACCGGTTTCGCATCGTCCGGACGATGCGGCGAGAAGAACCCCGAATTGATGAGATTGATGGTTGCCTGCAGCTCCGGACTTTCGTCGAGCACGCGCCATGGCTGATAACCCGCGGCTCGCCTGGCGGCGACTTCGTCCGCAGTGAGCCCGAAGATGAACAGGTTCTCGGCGCCCACGTGATCGCGGATCTCGATATTGGCGCCGTCCAGCGTGCCTATGGTGAGCGCGCCGTTGAGCGCCAGCTTCATGTTTCCCGTGCCGGAAGCCTCCATGCCCGCGGTGGAAATTTGTTGCGACAAATCCGCCGCCGGCATTATTTTTTGCGCGAGCGACACGTCGTAATCCGGGAGGAAGGCGACCCGCAGCTTGTCGCGCGCCTTTTCGTCCGAATTGATGGTGCGCGCCACGTTGTTGATCAGCTTGATGATGGCCTTGGCCATCGCATACCCCGGCGCGGCCTTGCCGGCGAAGATCACGGTGCGCGGCACGATGTCCGCGCCGGGATTCTCGCGCAGGCGCCGGTAGCGCGTCACCACGTACAGCAAATTCAACAATTGCCGCTTGTACTCGTGAATTCTCTTCACCTGCACATCGAACATCGAGTCGATGCTGATCTCGATGCCGGTCCGGCGCATCACTTCATCCGCGAGCCGCTGTTTGTTGGTGCGCTTGATCGCGCGAAAATGCCGGCGAAACTCCGGCTCGTCGGCGGCGCCGATCAATCGGCCGAGCTCCTCGAGGTCGTTTTCCCATGCGTACCCCAGGCGTTGCGTCAGCAGCGCCGCAAGGCCGGGATTGGACTGCTTCAACCAGCGCCGCACGGAGATGCCGTTGGTCACATTGATGAACCGATCCGGATACATCTCGGCAAAGCCGGCGAAAACGCTCTTGCGCATGAGATCGGAGTGCAGCTGCGCCACGCCGTTGACGCGACGGCTGCCGATGACCGCCAGGTGCGCCATGCGCACCCGACGCTCGCCGTCCTCGGTGATGATGGACAGCCGCCGTTCCCGGTGCGGATCGTTCGGATAGCTCGCCCCGACCGCCTGCAAAAAATCGCGGTTGATCAAGTAGATGATTTCGAGATGCCGCGGCAGCAATCGCTCGAATAACGCGACCGCCCAGGTTTCGAGCGCCTCGGGCAACAAGGTGTGATTGGTGTAGGCAAATACGCCCGTGGTGATCCGCCAGCTTTCCGCCCAGGTCAGGCCATGCTCGTCGATCAGCAACCGCATCAATTCGGCAACCGCCAACGCCGGGTGAGTATCGTTCATTTGTATGGCAATCGCTTCCGGCAGCGACGCGAGCGTTCGACCTTCGCTCAAATGCATCGCCAGCATGTCCTGCAGGCTGGCGCTGACGAAGAAGAACTGCTGCTTGAGGCGCAGCTCCTTGCCCTGCGGCGTGGAATCGTCCGGGTACAGCACCCGGGACAAATTCTTTGCGTCGATTTGTTCGCGCACGGCCGCGTTGTAATCGCCCGAATTGAAGGCCTCGATGTGAAACGGCGTAACCGCGCGCCCGGACCAGAGCCGCAGGTGATTGACCGTGGGACTGCGATTCCCGGGAATCAGCTGATCGAAACCGATGGCGTAGATGTCCTCGGTGTCGACCCATCGATGCGGTTCGCCCACGTGCGCCCCCGGCGGCGCCTCGCTGCGGCCGCCGAAGTGCACCACATAGCGCACGTTGCCGCGAGGGGTCTCCCACACGTTGCGCAATCGCAGCCAGCTGCTCGCGATCTCGCGCTGCCCGCCGTCACCCCCCACGACCTGCGTAAAAATCCCGTAATCGTAGCGAATGCCGTAGCCGACGGCCGGGTACTGAAGCGTGGCGAGGGAATCCAGGAAGCACGCCGCCAGACGGCCCAAACCGCCGTTGCCCAAACCGGGGTCCACCTCCTGGGCGGCAATGTCGTCGAGTTCGTGCCCCATGCTGCGCAAAGTCATGCGTGCCTCGTGCACCAGATCGGCGTCCAAAGAGTGCAGCGCGTTCAACAGCGAACGCCCGGGAAGATACTCGACCGACAGGTAACACACGCGCTTGACGCGCGCATTCGCCACGCGGCGCTGCGTCGCGAGCCACCGAAGCGACAACTCCTCGCGCACCGCGATCGACAGCGCATCGTAGATGTCGCGCGCCGTGGCTTGATCTGGATTCTTGCCCATGGCGCGCGTCAGACGATCGAGCAACGCCGCCTGCAGCATTCCTGGTTGAAGAGCGACGTTGGTGCGCGCCGCGGTCTGTGTACTAATGTCATTCATGTTAGGGGTTATTATAGGGTCCTTGGCCGGCTGCGGGCGCTTAAACTCTCTTTACGGAGCATATGTTGACTTCCCCGAAACTTGCTATCGGCGTCGATGTCGGCGGCTCATCGATCAAGGCCGCGCTCGTCGACCTGCATAGCGGCAAGTTCACGAGTGAACGCTTCAGCACGCCGACGCCCGCTCAAGACTCTACCGAAACGCTGCTCGAGGCGCTTGCCGACGTGGTCGCGAACATCCCCGGCGCGCATCCGGTGGGGCTCGCGTTTCCGACCGTCATCCTGGGGGGCACCGTGCGTACGGCGGCTCATCTCAACAAGGCTTGGATCGGGGTTCCGCTTGCAAAGATCGCCGCCGAGCGCTTGCAGCGCGAGGTCGTCGCGATCAACGACGCCGACGCGGCGGGCATTGCCGAAATGCGCTATGGCGCGGCGCGCGATGTGCCCGGCACGGTACTGCTGCTGACCCTCGGCACCGGCATCGGCAGCGCGCTTTTCATCGACGGCCACCTCGTGCCGAACACCGAATTGGGTCACCTCGAAGTGCGGGGCCGCGAGGCCGAGTTGCGCGCCGCCGGTCGCATCAAGGTGGAGAAGAACTTAAGCTGGGATGCATGGGCGGACGAACTTAACCTCGTCCTCCAGGAGATGCACACGCTGCTGTGGCCGGATCTCATCGTCTTGTGCGGCGGCATCACCGACGAATCCGAGAAATTCATCGGCAAACTGCGCTGCCAAGCGCGGTTGTGCGTGGGGGCGCTGCGTGCCGATGCCGGCATTGCGGGCGCCGCGTTGGCGACGACGCTCGGCCCCGCCGCACTCCGGGCGCGGCGGCAATCATGAGCTGAGGAACCGTTGCAGCGAGTCTGGCTGATCGCGGGTTTGGCTTTGATTTTGGGCGGCTGCGTGACGTCGAAGCCCGGCGCTCATGCCCCCCCATCGCCCGCTGCGGTCAATGCCCGGAAGGCCCCTGAACCCTCGGACAGCCGGGCGCTGATCATCGACAGCGCAGTCGCCATGCTCGGCCAGCCCTATCGATTCGGCGGCGCGGCGCCCGGCGGTTTCGACTGCAGCGGCCTGGTCGTGTATGCCGCGGACAGCGCGGGGATCCGCTTGCCGCGAACCGCTCAGGAACAACTGCGCGCCGGCGTGCCCGTCGGCCGCCGCGCCATCGAGCCCGGGGACCTTGTATTCATGCATCTCGCGCACAAGGAACTGCACGTGGGCATATCGCTCGATGCCGATCGCTTCATTCACGCGCCCTCCACCGGAGGTTTCGTGCGGATCGATTCGCTCGCGGCACCGCCCTACTCCACGGCCTACTTCGGGGCGCGGCGCGTCATCAGCGTTGCCGGTGAACCGGCGCCCTAGCGGCGGCGGAAACTCAAAGTTCGGCTATAATCGATAATCATTCTCACAATTCAATCATGAGGAAATCGGCATGAAGCTCTATTACTCTCCCGGCGCTTGTTCGCTCTCCCCGCACATTGTCTTGCTCGAAGCCGGTCTGCCCTTCACCCTCGAAAGAACCAGTCTCAAATCGAAGAAAACCGAGAAAGGCACCGACTATCTCACCATTAACCCCAAAGGGTCGGTGCCCGCCCTGCAGCTCGACGACGGCCAGGTACTCACCGAAGGCCCGGCGATCGTGCAATTTTTGGCCGATCAAAAGCCCGACTCGGGATTGGCGCCGCGCGCCGGAACCTTGGAGCGCTACCGGCTGATGGAGCTCTTGAATTACATATCATCCGAAGTGCACAAGAACTTCAGCCCGTTGTTCAACCCGAATGCGTCGGCCGATTGGAAGAAAGCCGCCGTCGACAATCTCCACAGCCGATTCGATTGGTTGTCCCGTCAAATGAGCGACAAGACGTTCTTGATGGGCGATAAGTTCACGGTGGCGGATGCGTACCTGTTCACGGTGCTCCGGTGGTGCGGGCACGTCGGCATCGAACTCGGCAAATGGCCGGTACTCGCCGCCTATGTGGCGCGCTCGGGCCATCGCCCCAAGGTGCAGGAAGCGCTCAAGGCGGAAGGCCTCGTTCACTAGCCCCGGGGTTCAAGCCCTAGCGGGCGGCGATGTCCACCGCCTCGCTGGCCACGGCGGCGAACTGCAAGGAGGCGAGGCGCGCGTACAGCGGGCATTGCTCCAGCAATTCGGCATGCGTGCCCACCGCGATCTTGCGACCGTGATCCATCACCACGATGCGATCCGCCTTCAGCACGGTCGCGAGGCGGTGGGCGATGATGATGGTGGTGCGTCCCTGCATGAGTTTTTCGAGCGCGTGCTGCACCAGCCGTTCGGACTCGGCGTCGAGCGAACTCGTGGCCTCGTCGAGCAGCAAAATCGGCGGATCCTTGAGGATCGCTCTGGCGAGCGCGATGCGCTGCCGTTGGCCGCCCGATAATCGCGTACCGCGCTCGCCGAGAAAGGTGTCGTAGCCCTGCGGGAGCTTGCGCAGGAATTCGTCCGCCGCCGCGGCAATGGCGGCGGCCTCGATTTGCGCCTCGCTCGCATCGGGTCGCCCGTAGCGGATGTTCTCCCGCGCGCTCGCCCCGAACAGCACCGTATCCTGCGGCACCAGACCGATCTGCGCACGCACATCCTCGGGCCTCAACTCGTCGAGCCGCACCCCATCGATCGATATTCGGCCGGAATCCGGATCGTAGAAGCGCAGCAACAGCTGGAATGTCGTGCTCTTGCCGGCGCCCGAGGGGCCGACGAAAGCGATGGTTTCCCCGGGAGTTACGTCCAAACTGAAATTGGCGAGCGCGAGGGTTTCCGGCCTCGACGGATAATGGAAATTGACGTTGTCGAAACGGATGGCGCCGCGGACCCGCGCCGGCAGAGTCGCGGGCCGCGGCGGCGCACCGATGGCCGGCTGCGCCTGCAGCAGTTCCGCCAGCCGTTCCATCGCGCCGGCAGCACGCTGCAATTCGCCCCACATTTCGGTCAGCGCCGCGGCGGAGCTGCCGACGAAAGCGGCATACAGCAAAAATTGAGCGAGTTGCCCTCCGGTCATGGTGCCGGCGAGCACCTGATGGGCGCCCAACCACAGCACGTAGGTGATGCCGGCGAATACCAGCATGATACCGACCGCCGTCAATGCGGCCCGCACCCGCGTGCGGCGGATGGCGGCGGCAAAACTGTCCTCGACCGCCTTGCGATAGCGCTCGCTTTGCAGCTCTTCCAGGGTGAACGCCTGCACCGTTTGAATCGCATTCAAGGTCTCGCCGGCGAGCCCGCTCGTGTCCGCAATGCGATCCTGCGAGGCGCGGGACAGCCCCCGCACGCGGCGGCCGATGACGATGAGCGGCACCACCACCAAGGGAATCAGCACCAGAATGACGCCCATGAGCTTCGCGCTGGTAGCTCCCAGCAAGATCAGCGCGCCGATCAGGCTCAAGGTGGAACGCAGGATGATGGACAGGTTGACGCCCGAAATGGACTGCACCAGGGTGGTGTCGGTCGTCAGACGCGACAGGACCTCGCCGACCCGCGTCGTCTCGTAGAACATAGGATCCATTCGGATGACTCGCCGGTACACGGCGGCACGCAAATCGGCAACCACCCGTTCGCCGACCCACGTCACCAGGTAAAAGCGCAGCGCGGCGAATACCGCGAAAATGACCGCCGCCGCCAGAAAGCCGATGAAAATCCGGTTGGTGGTGCCGGCATCCTTCGCCGCCAGCACGTCGATGACGCGCCGCAGGGCCATCGGCAGCGCGAGCATGGCTACGGTCGCGACCAGCAAGGCGCTCAAAGCCGCGGCCATCATGGCCCGATAAGGCCTGAGAAAGGGCAACAAGGTGCGCAGAGGCGCTAGCGACTTGGCGCGCGGTCGATCAGCGGTGGCCGTGGCATTCATGGGGCCATGATCCCATAACCGCGCCGGGGCCGTGCGCCAGCAACATTGCATTGCGGGTTTTGCGCGCAGCGCCTTGCCGCCGGCAGCGCGTTGCCTAAACGCAACGCGGGGAATTACCTAGGCGGATTCCATTGCCTTTCGCAGCATGGATCGTTATGGTGCCAAAGGTAGCGGTGAAATTATAAATCTCATCCGGCATTGCCCCATTTGGCGAAACGCCCGGCAATGCAAGAGGGTAGCATCATGCGCGCACTGTCCCAGAGTCAATTGTTGCTTGTGCGAGACATGCGTGCCTGGGCTGCGACCCTGACACTGGCCGGGATCATTGCGAGCGTATCCGGCCTCGCGTCTGCGCAAAATGCCGCCAACGCCCCGCCGGCCGCCCCGGCCGCGCCCGCGGAAGAAGCCGCCGAGGTCTCCGGTCCGCTGCAGGAAATCGTCGTCACCGCGACGCGTCACGAAGAGAGCTTGAGCAAGGTGCCGATCAGCGTAACCGCCCTGACCCAGGAGGCGATGGACGTGCGCGGCATCAAGGATATTTTGGATGTGGCGCGCTTCACGCCCGGCATCAATATCGACAATTCGGGCACCAACAACATCGCGATCCGCGGCATCGCCTCCACCGGCGGCGCCGGCACCACCGGCATCTATCTCGACGACACGCCGATTCAGATCCGCGCGCTCGCCTTCAATCCCGATGATGCCCTGCCGCAATCCTTCGATCTCGATCGGGTGGAAGTTCTGCGCGGACCCCAGGGGACGCTGTTCGGCGCCGGCTCCGAAGGCGGCACGGTGCGCTACATCACCGTTCAGCCAAGCTTGACCCAGACCAGCGTCTACAGCCGGAACGAGATCTCCACCACGCAAGGCGGGTCGGGGCCGAACTACGAAGTCGGCGTGGCGGCCGGTACGCCGCTCATCGACGGCAAGCTGGGGGTGCGGGTGAGCGCCTGGTACCGGTACGACGGCGGCTACATCAATCTGATCGATCCGGTGTCGCTGAACACCATTCGTAACAATGTGAACTACATCCAAACCAAGCTCTTCAGGGTGGCGGCCGTGTGGGCGGTGTCGGATGACTGGAAGGTGACGCCGAGCTATTTCTACCAGGATCGATTCGCGAACGACCAGCAAAACTATTGGCCGCTGTATTCCAACCCGGGCAACAATCAATTCGTGAGCGCGAACCCCACCCAGCGCCCCGTGCCGGACACCTTTTATATTCCGGCGCTCAAGATCGAGGGCGACCTGGGCAAGGTCAATCTGATTTCGAATACCTCCTACTATCATCGCCAGGAGACGACCGGCTACGACGGCACGCTCTATAATCTCGGGTTCTACCAGGCGCAGGGCTCCGCGCCGGTATTTCCGTTAAGCTCATTCTTACCGGGCCCTGTCCCGCCGAGCACATTCCCCTTGCTTGACGGCACGGGTCTGCATCTGCCCTCGGGCGCGACCAACTACCGCTCGCCCGCCTCGGTCGCGAACGGTCAACAGAGCATCACCCAGGAAGTCCGGCTGCAGTCGGCGGACTTCAATGCGCCGCTGATCTGGACCACGGGCCTGTTCTTCTCCTACAACCGCCAGTCGTATCTCGAGCAGATCTACGATCCGATGCTGAATCAGCTGTCGGTCGCGGCCACGGGCCAGCCGTATACCAATTTCTTCTGCTACACCCCCACCGGCGGCAGCGCGTGTGTTCCGGTCACCTACGATCC
>Ga0209048_10001016_pt1 | contig 29435 bp, 25 predicted proteins | sample FrelakmetCRP12CR_FD_187146 | JGI IMG/M metagenome (GOLD analysis project Ga0209048, IMG submission 187146) | Freshwater lake sediment microbial communities from the University of Notre Dame, USA, for methane emissions studies - CRP12 CR (SPAdes)... | ecosystem: Environmental > Aquatic >... | reverse complement strand
CCGCGGGCCCGAGACGCTTACGCGCGTGCGCGCCGATCTTACGCGCTGGCTCGAGGAGCACGGCTACGACTCCCTGCGGCAGATGCAGGGCAGCATGAGCTACGGCCGCGGCGGCGACGCGGCCGCCATCGAGCGGTCGAACTACATGCGGATTCTCCAGAGCTGGCGCCCGGACGACGCGTAGCGGGCCAGCTCACGACGGAGGCACGACGATGATCACGATCGACGATTTCACGCTGCTGCCCGAGGGTTCGGTCGCCCTGCTCGAGGGCGGTGTCGCGCGCTGCCCCGCCTGCGGCCGCAACGGGGTCTTGAAGCACCCGGAGAACGAGGCCCCCTACTGCATCCATGCCGAGGAGTCCGAGACGCTCTGCGACGGCATGCGGACGGACCCGACCGACTGCTGCCGGCTGCCCCAGTGAGCCGCCTCCCCCGCTTCCCTTAGAATTCGCCGGACGCGGACGAGCGTCCGAAAGGCAGCGCCATCAATCGATTTCCCTTCGCGCCGTGCGCCGCGCTCTTCCTGCTCGCGGCCGCGGCCGCCGCCCAGGAGGAACACACGCCGCCCCAGCCGGGCGACGTGATCCTGATGGACAGCTTCGGACACGCCGTCGGCGTTTCACCGGGCGCGCTCTCGCCCAAACTCCTGCCGCCGCCGGAAGTCGGCATCGAGCGCCAGGTCCCCCGGCCGGCCTCTGGCCGTCGCCTTCCCCGCTCGGTGCTCCAGCGTCTGGACTCCGGACGCGAGCGGCAGTTCGCGCTCTTCCCCGCCGTGTCCCCGGCGCTCGAGCCCTACCTCGCCGCGCAGGACGAGCTCGGCAACACGGCGATCAAGCCCGGTCCGTTCGCGGAGCTCATGCCTCTCGAGCCCTGGGTGCAGGGCGCCAAGTACTGGCTGGGCGCCCGCGGCCTGCGGTACCAGTTCGATCAGACCTTCACCTTCACGGGTGCGCCGGACACCCCATCGGGCTCTCCCAACATGGGGTACTACACGCTCAAGACCTTCGCGAAATGGGCCATCTACGCGGACCCCGCCGCCGGCACGGCCGGATGGCTGAGCATCGGCGTCAACGGCAAGACGGGGCTCGGCGGCGCCGGCATGAACCAGACCGCGCAGAAGAACATCGGCTCGCTCACTCAACCCCAGGGCACCTTTTCGAGCCGCAATGGGCTGCGCGTGCCCGAGCTCGCCTGGCAGCAGGCATTCGCGAAGGGCGCGTTCGTCGCGCTCGCCGGCGTCGTCGACCAGGCCAACTACCTCGACGTGAACGCCTACGCCAACAGCGGCCGCGGCCAGTTCATGAACTCGGCGCTGATCAACAGCATGGTGCTGCCGCTGCCGAACTACAACTTCGCAGTCAACCTCCAGTGGCAGCCCCTTCCCGACGTCTACGTCATGACCGGCGCAACGGCCGGCAACGCCTCGGCGGGTCAGACGCCGTGGACGAATTTCTCGTGGCAGAACTGGTCGGTCGTCACGGAATTCGGCTACGCGCCCCAAGACTTCCTTGGCCTCGGCCCGGGCGCCTATCGCATCCAGCCTTTCCTCGCGCAAGCGGGCGGCCCGACCCAGGGCGGAATCGCCTTCAACTTCGAGCAGCAGCTCGGCCGCAAGTCGCCCTTCGGCTGGTACGGCCGCTTCGGCATCGGAGGCTCGCAGGTCTCGGCGGGAGCGTCGACGCAGGTCGGCACCGGCTTCGTCATGGAGGGCCCCCTCGAGCACCTCGGCGTCGTCCCGCGCCTGACCAACGATTACGCCGGCGTCGGCTTCGTCTGGAGCCGGCCTTCGACCACTTCGAAGACGGTCTACCACCACAACGAGTACGTGGCCGAGACGTTCTACACGATGCAGCTCTCGCCCCTGATCCGCCTGCAGCCGGACCTGCAGCTCGTCTGGAATCCCGCCTTCAACCCGGACCCGGGGCCCTTCACGATCGTCCAGGCGCAGATCATCCTGAGCTGGTGAGGCCGGCCGCCTACTCGACGCGGGACCATTGAAGTAGGATTCGCCCAGTTCCGGGGGCAAATCCCATGTTCTGCGCGTCGTGCTCCGCCAGAGTGCCGGAAGCGAGCCGCTTCTGCCCGGCCTGTGGCGCGCCCACCGGATCCTTGTCGCAGCTGCCCACGGGCCTGGTGACACCGTCGGTCGCGGAGGCGGCGCTGCAGCGAGGCGCATCGAATAGCCCCGTCGGCCGATTCGCCTCCTCGCCGTCGTTCGATGGCGGCGGCTTCTCTCCCGGCACGATCCTCGGCGAGCGCTACCGCATCATCGGCCTCGTCGGCCGCGGCGGCATGGGCGAGGTCTATCGCGCCGACGACCTGAAGCTCGGACAGCCCGTCGCGCTGAAGTTCCTGCCGGCCAAGCTGGCGTCTGAGCCGGCATGGATCGAGCGCTTCTATGCCGAGGTGCGACACGCCCGCGGCGTCTCGCATCCCAACGTCTGCCGCGTCTACGACGTCGGCGAGATCGAGGGACGGCACTTCCTTTCGATGGAGTACGTGGACGGCGAGGACCTCGCGTCGCTCTTGCGGCGCATCGGGCGGCTGCCGCAGGACAAGGCGATCGAGATCGCGCGCGAGATGTGCGCGGGCCTCGGCGCGGCGCACGACAAGGGCGTGCTGCACAGGGATCTCAAGCCCGGCAACGTCATGATCGACGGCCGCGGCCGGGCGAAGATCACGGACTTCGGCCTCGCGGTCGGCATCGACGACGACAAGGGCGGGCTCGAAGTCTCGGGCACGCCCGCCTACATGGCGCCCGAGCAGCTCGCGGGCAAGGGCGCGTCGATCCAGAGCGACGTCTATGCGCTCGGCCTCGTTCTCTATGAGCTCTTCACCGGGCGCAAGGTTTTCGAAGCCGCGACCCTCGCCGAGTGGAGGCGTAAGCACACCGAAGAGCAACCCACTTCGCCCTCGACGGTGACGCCCGGCTTCGATCCGGTCGTCGAGCGCGTCATCCTGCGCTGCCTCGAGAAGGACCCGAAGGCACGACCGCGCTCCGTCGCCGTCGTTGCCGCGGCGCTGCCGGGAGGAGATCCGCTGGCGGCGGCCATTGCCGCCGGTGAGACGCCTTCGCCCGAGATGGTCGCCGCCGCGGGCCAGCGCGGCGTGATCCGGCCCGCGACCGCCCGCCGGCTGCTTCTCGCGCTCGCGGCCGCGCTCGCTCTGGCCGTGATACTGACGCCGAGGGCAAACATCGCCTCCTTCGTGGGGCTCGACAAGTCGCCCGAAATCCTGCGGGAACGCGCCCGAGAGATCCTGCGGGGAGCAGGGCTCGAGGCGAAGCCCGGAGACTTTGCGAACCAGTTCTTCACGGACACCGACTTCCTCGGCTGGGCTGCGGCGCGCGGGGAGCTCGGCAAGGATCTCTCCCGCGACGCGATCGGCTTCCGGTACAGGCAGGCCACGCACCCTCTCGCCCCCGGTGACGCGGAGAACGGACCCTTCCCGGTTCCACAGGTGACCGCGTGGGATCCGCCTCCCCTGGAGGCCGGGATGGCCGAGGTCGTGGTCGATCCGCGCGGCCGGCTCGTTCGACTCGCGATCGTGCCGCCCGAGCGCGAGCGGGAGGGCGCCGCGCCTTCCGAAACGGACTGGGATTTCCTCTTTCGGCAAGCGGGCCTCGACGTGAATCGCTTCACGCGGGTGGAGCCCCGCTGGACGCCGCGCAACTTCGCGAGCGCCCGCGCCGCGTGGGAAGGACCGCATCCCGAGAGGCCCGGCCTGACCATGCGCGTCGAAGCCGCCTCCTACCGCGGGCGCCCCGTGAGCTTCCTGTGGATCGGGCCGTGGACCCGGCCGTTTCGCGATCCCGAAAGCACGCCCGAGACGCTGGCGGGGCTCCTGGTCTGGCAGGGACTGCTTCTGCTCTTCCTGCTGGGTGGAGCCGCCGTCGCTCGCCACAACGTGCGCGCCGGCCGCGGCGACCGGCGCGGTGCAGCTCGCCTCGTGGTGGCCGTCTTTGCCCTGCAAGTGGCGATGTGGGCCCTCGGCGCGCACCACGTCGGTTCCTCCGACGAGGTGTGGGTCTTCGTCAACGGCTTCTGCAACGCCGTCGCGATGGGGGTCGCCTTCTGGGTCCTGTACCTCGCGCTCGAGCCGTTCGCCCGCCGCCGCTGGCCCGAGATGCTGATTTCGTGGACGCGGGCGCTTTCCGGCGGCTGGCGCGATCCGCTGGTCGGACGCGATGTCCTGATCGGAGCCGTCCTCGGGACGGCTGCGGGGCTGATCCTGGGCCCCTTGCGGGTCCTGCTCCCTCCCCGGATGGGCCTGGCAGGTCCGCCTCCGCACCCATTCGGAGAATCGGCGCCGGTCAACCCGGGGCTCGCCGTGGCCTGGCTCGTCTCGGACGGGATTCTCGCGGCGTTCTGGGTGCTCGGCATCGTCTTCCTGCTGATTCTGACGCGCCGAATCCTGCACCGCGAGTGGATCGCCGGGGTGGTTGTCGCGCTGATATTCGCGGCGAACTATCTGGGCAGCCCCGGAGCAGGCGTGACGATCGCGCTGGCCGTCGTTTCGACGGGAGCCCTGGTCGCGATCACGATCCGGTTCGGGGTCCTCGCGGCAATCGCCGCCGAGGTCTGCCGGCGGATTTTCGGGTATCGCATCTACACGCACGACCCGTCCTCCTGGTACTTCTATGCCTCGGTCATCGCCGTAGTCGGCGTTCTCGGGCTGGCGTACTGGGCGACGCGAACCGCGCTGGCCGGCCAGCCGCTCTTCGGCGAGTTCGGCCTCGAGGAGAAAGCTCCCGCCGGGGAATAGGAGGGGCTCGTGTAGCATCCTCTCAACTTCGAGGAGGACCCATGCCCCGATCCGCGCTCGTTTTCACCCTGGCGCTGTGCGCCGCGGCCGCCTTCGCCCAGGAGGGCTACCCGCTCTTCACCACCGACTTCCCGCCCGAGGAGTTCGCCGCCCGGCGCGCGAAGGTCTACGAGGCGATCGGGGCGGACGCCTTCGCCGTCGTCCAGGGCGCGCCCTCGCCGCCTAGCTACACGCGCTTTCGCCAGTCCAACGAGTTCTATTACCTGAGCGGCATCGAGGTTCCCCACGCGTACCTGATCCTCGACGGCTCGACGAAGAAGACGACGCTGTACCTGCCGAACCGGAACGAGGGCCGCGAGAAGGGCGAGGGCAAGATGCTCTCGGCCGAGGACGCCGAGGAGGTCAAGAAGCTCTCCGGCGTCGACGCCGTGGCTTCGACCGAAGTCCTCGCCGAGCACATGGAAGGCAAGTTCCAGAGAGGCGGCAAGCGGATCCTCTACACGCCGCTCGCCCCCGCCGAGGGCGGCTCGATGAGCCGCGACCTCGCGCTGCGCTACACGGCCGACACGGCGGCGGATCCCTTCGACGGCCGGCCCTCGCGCGAGGGCAACTTCGTCCGGCTCGTCCGCGAGCGCTTTCCCTTCTTCGAGATCCGGGACCTTTCGCCGACACTCGACGCGCTGCGCCTGATCAAGAGCGAGCGCGAGCTGGCCGTGATCCGCAACGCCACGAAGCTCGCCGGCCTCGCGATCCTGGAGGGCATGCGCTCGACGCGTCCCGGCCAGTACGAGCACGAGCTCGACGCCGTCGGGAAGTTCGTCTTCTACAGAAACGGTGCGCAGGGCGACGCGTACTTTTCGCTCATCGGAAGCGGGAGGAACGCCTACTGGCCCCACTACAACGCCGGCAAGCGCAAGATGGAGGACGGCGACTTCCTGCTCTTCGACTACGCGCCGGACTGGGGCTATTACGAGAGCGACGTGACGCGCATGTTTCCGGTCAACGGCAGGTTCTCCCAATGGCAGCGCGAGCTCTACGGCTTCTACCTCGCCTGCTACCGCGAAATCCTCAAGGCGATCGCGCCCGGAAAGACGGGCGGCGAGATCATCAAACAGGCCGGCGCCGCGATGGACCCGATCCTCGCCGCGGCGAAGTTCTCCAAGCCGTCGCACCGCAAGGCCGCCGAGCAGTTCGTCGAGGACTACAAGAAGAGCGGCGAGAGCGAGTACCCCTACCTCGGCCACTGGGTCGGCATGGCCACGCACGATGACGGCCCGCACGGGGGGCCGTTGAAGGCCGGCATGGTCTTCACGATCGAGCCGCAACTGACGGTGCCTGATGAGAAAATCTACATCCGCCTCGAGGACATGATCTTCATCACCGACAAGGGCGCCGAGGTCGTCTCGAACGACGCGCCGTGGGACATCGACGCGATCGAGAAGGCGATGAAGGAAGAGGGGATGCTGGAGAAGTATCCGCGGGTGATTCCGCCGCCGGGCAAGTAGCCCCGGGTCAGGTCCCCGGCTCCACCACCACCGGCTGCGGCGCCGGAGGGACCTCGGGTTTGCCCTGCCCGGCCGACCAGTCGATCGTCCCGCCGATCTCGACGAGGTGCGCTCCGCCGCGCACCGAGTCGATCGTCAGGGGAAGCCCCGGCGGCATCTGGAAGAGCTTCAGGTCGGTGTAGGACTTCGTCAGGAACGGGGTCAGGAAGTTGATGACGAAGCCGACGACGCCCTTGCAGTGCGTCTCGACCTTCACGTCGCGCAGGACGAAGGCGCGCGCGGGCTTGTCCACAAAGAGGTTGGCCGAGCCGATGGGAGCGCAGTACTGGGAGAAGAGTTTCTTCAGCCGGTTCTTCGACTTCTTCTCGGCGGTCACCTCGATCGACAGCGTGAAGCACGACTCCCCGCACGGCCGGAACGTCTTCGGCACGATCGCGAAGTCGATGTTCTTGACCGCGAGGTCCTGCTCCCACCTCGCCGCGAGGGCCGCGAGCGCCGCCTGCTCGATCGGGTCCCACGGAGCCTTGAAGACATACGTCCCCGTCACCTCGCCGTCGTCGCCCCCGGCGTCCTTGAGCTCCAGCGACGCCGCGAACGGGCCGTGGAAGTCGAGCAGCAGCTTCTTTTCTGGAATCTTCCCGATCGGATATTTCACGACGAACGGGTACTCGAGCTGGTAGTCGAAGGAGATCTCGAGGGGCCCGGACGCGCGCCCGTCGACGACCGTCAGCCCCGGCGTCCTGACCTTGATGTCGGAGGCCGAGATCGTCGCGCCCTTGCGGGACAGCTCTCCCGTCTTGCCGGCGAGCTCGAGCTTCGCCACACCCGAGAATTTCCCGGCTGAAGTGACCCTGACCTGCGACACGTCGAAGGTCGAGCCCGACTCGAGCTCGACGCCCATGCCTCCCGGCACCACGAACTTGCCCGAAGACAGCTCGAAGAAGACGTCGGCGGCGGAAAACGCGGACGCGAGCTTCCCCTCGTCGCCGGTCTTCGCCTCGAAGGCGCCACCCTTGAGCCTCCCCTTCGCGATGGCGCACCGGTTCGCCTGAAACTCCATCTCGCCGTTCTCGATCTCGCCGTCGAGCCGGCCGGAGATCTCGACGTAACTCGGCGCGCCGCCATGGCCCGGTCGGAAGATCGCCTTCTCGATCGAGACCTTCATCGCTTCCCCGGACACCGGCTGCGAGGCCGTGTCGAAGGCGACGAACGGACGGAGAACCATTCGCCGCCCCCCGTAGGCCGTCACGACCATGTCGTTCAAGCGGACCTCGCGGACGAGGTCCATGAACGAAGGCGGGGGCGGCGCAGATGGGCCGCCCGCGGGGACCTCGGCCGGAGGCGGCGTCGGAGCGGGGGACGGCGGGGACGTCGCGGAGGCCGTCGTCTTCCTGGAGCCGAAGATCTCGCCTCTCAACACGGAGGGGATGTCCGTGTTCAGCGTCAGCTTTCCCACGGCCGACCGCGCGATGCCGCCGAAAATCGCGACGATCGGCTTCCAGATTCCCAGTCCGTGAAACTTCAGATCGGTGATCCCTTTGGGGTCCTGGAACTCCAGCGACTCGATCGCGACCTTGGGACGCAGGCCGCTTCCCCGCACGACGAGCTGTCCGTTTTCAACGCCGAACTTCATGTGCGTGACCTTGCCGTCCGCAGCTTCGACCGCGACCGAGGTCTTCGGCGAGCCCTGCACCTCGAGCGTGTACTTCGGGATGACGGGGATGCTCCCCTGTTGCAGCTCGGCCTCGATCGCGAGATGGCCGTCCTTGACGAGCGTTCCGATGTTCTCGAGCATCTGGGACGTCGACGGGAGAGCCGACGTCGGGGACGCCGACGCGTTCGGCGTGTAGGGCGCGGGAGCCACCGACGGCGAGGCCGAGGCGCTCGGCGTATAAGGAGCCGGCGGCGTCTGGGCCTCCAGGCGCGCCGCGGTCAGCAAGAGTCCCAGAGCCAGGCGACCGAGACGCATGCCCCCGATTCTTACACCGGATTCTAGGGGGTCAACCCTGTACTCCTGTATTCTCCGGGAACTCTTCCGACCAGAAGTGCAGGAGTACACGGTTGACCCCTGACACCGTACGGGCTGTCCTGATGACCGCGCCCGGCAGTCCGCTCGAAATGCGGAGCCTGCCATCGCCGCGGCCGCGGCCCGGAGGGGCGGTGCTCGAGACCGTCGCGAGCGAAGTCTGCGGCACGGACGTTCACCTTCACCACGGGCGGCTGTCCGGCGTGCCCTACCCGATCATTCCGGGCCACGTCAGCGTCGGGCGCGTCCTCGAGGCAAACGGTCCGCTCGCCGACGTCGAGGGCCGTGCGATCCCGGCGGGCGCCCTCGTCACGTTCTACGACGTGTACGGAACCTGCGGCGCCTGCTGGTATTGCCTGGTGGCGAGGGCGGCGACGCGCTGCCCGCACCGGCGCGTCTACGGCATCACGGCGCCGGCGGGCGAGGGCCTGCTCGGCGGCTGGGCCGAGCGTATCGAGATTCTTCCCGGCGTGCGGCTCGTGACGCTGCCGGAGGGAATCGGCGCCGAGGATTTTCTCGGGGGCGGCTGCGGGCTTCCGACCGGCTTCCATGCCGTCGAGCGCGCGGGCATCAGCATGGGCGACACCGTCGTCGTGCAGGGAAGCGGGCCGGTCGGGCTCAACGCCGCGATCTTCGCCCAACTCTCGGGCGCCCTGCGTGTCTTCGTGGTCGGGTCGCCGCGGGCGCGCCTCGAGGCGGCCCGGCGTCTCGGCGCCGAAGACACGCTCGATCTCGCGGACGCCCCGAACCCGGAGACGAGAGTCCGCTGGGTCCGCGACCGCACGTCCGGCCGGGGCGCCGACGTCGTCATCGAGGCGTCCGGCAACCCCGCCGCGCTTCCCGAGGGCCTCGACATGCTGCGCGACGCGGGGCGCTACGTCGTCGTCGGCCAGTACACCGACGGCGGGGACGTGCCCGTCAATCCCCACCGCCACGTCAACCGGCGTCACGCGACGGTTCTCGGGTGCTGGGGCTACGAGTTTTCCCATCTCCACCGCGCGCTCGGGATGATGCAGCGGCACGCGGCCCGCTTCCGATGGCGCGAACTCGTCACGCGCGAGTACAGCCTGGGCGAAGCTGGTCAGGCGCTCCGGGACATGGAGGCGTTCTCCGTGGTCAAAGCCCTGATTCGGCCCCGACCGGGCGGATGAGCGCGCCTCAAATCGCCGTCAGGACCCGGATTCGCTCCCGCCGCGCCTGATCCAGTGCGGGTCCGGGACTCGGACGCCGAAGGCGTGCGAGACGAAGCGCAGGCCCACGATCGTCAGGAAAGCCATGGCCCCGGCGGCGAAGGACGTGAGACCGAGGTGCAGGGCGGCGATGTACACCCAGGCGCCCGCGAAGGACGAGATCGCGTAGAGCTCGCCCGGCCGGAACAGGAGCGGAATTTCGATCGACGCGACGTCGCGCAACACGCCCCCAAACGTGCCCGTGATCACGCCAATGAGCGACGAGACGAAAAGAGGCAGTCCCTTCTCGAGCGCCAGCCCGACCCCTGTCAGCGTGAAGAGCGCCAGCCCCATCGCGTCCACGAGCATGGCCTGGCGGTGCCACTGGCTCGCCCGCGCGTGGAACGGCCGGCTGTAAACGAACGCGACGCAGAGCCCGACGATGATGAGCAGGTACTGGTCGTGACTGACCCAGAAGAAGGGCCGCCGGTCGATGAGAAGGTCGCGCAGCGTCCCTCCGCCAAACGCCGTCACGATCGCGAGGCAGTAGGTCCCGACGATGTCCATGCGCTTGCGCGCCGCGGTGATCATTCCGGAGACGGCGCAGACGAGGACGGCCGCCGCCTCGAGCGCGGTGCTGACGCTGATGGCATTCATCGAGTGTTCCGCCATTCGGATATCGAGCGTTCTCGCCCTCTCTTCGTCATCGCGGCCGCGGCGCCGGCGCGGGCAGCGGCGCGAGGATCGGAAAGCCGTTGGCCCCGATGGGCGGCGAGGTCGAGCCCGGCGAGCCCGGTGGCGCGAGGATGGGAAACCCGTTCGGACCGATGCGCGACGGCGGCGCGGCAGGCGCAGGGCCCGGGGGCCGCGGCGGCGGCACGGAGCCGCCCCCTCCCCAGTACGACCCGTAGTACCCGTATCCCGGGTCCATGAACGCGGTGTCGGCGGGCGGCGCGGCCTGAACCGTCCTCGGGGGTGCCTGGAAGCCCGGGCCCTCGAGCGCCGGCCCCACGAAGAGCGCCTGCCCGGGGGCGAGGCCCTCCGGCTGGGGGGGCTCCGGGAGGCTGACTACCCGGTCCACCTCCGAGGCCGCCAGGCTCATGTAGACCCCGTCCGGGTACCGGTGAAAGAGAAAGACACGGCCCTTACGCACCGGCTGGTCGGCCGCGTAAACGCGGGAACCGCCGCGCACTTCCAGGGCGTAATAGGTCGCGGAAAAAGCCGTGGAAGCGGCCAGAAAGCCGGCAAAGACGAGGCCTGCAGTGCTTTTCATCGGTTCCCCGATTTCTGGGTCAGGCCCCCTATGGTATAGACTCACGGGTCTGGGCGGAACAGGGCCGTTTATTCCGGCACTGGTGGTGGGATACCCGCCCCATTCCATCGTCGGCACATCGAGGATCGAAGAGTATGTCAGTCCGAAATGACACGGGCTCCGGGCCTGCCAGCGCCCGGACCGACAAAACCCGAACCTCCGTCGAGAACGCGGTCCAGGCCGCCAGGCGGTACCTCCTGGCCACCCAGGCCCCGGACGGCCACTGGGTGGGAGAGCTCGAGGGCGACACGATCCTGGAGTCCGAATACGTCCTGACCATGCACTTTCTCGGCCGCACCGGCGAGGAGCGCATCCGCAAGGCCGCCGAGCACCTGCGCCGCAAGCAGCTGTCGACCGGTGGCTGGGCCATCTACGAGGGCGGGCCGGCCGAGGTCAGCTCGTCCGTCAAGGCCTACTTCGTCCTGAAGCTCATGGGCGACGACCCGCAGGCGCCGCACATGGCCCGAGCCCGCGAGGTCATCCTCTCGCTCGGCGGGATCGAAGCCTGCAACTCCTTCACGCGGATTTATCTCGCCATCTTCGGCCAGTGCTCCTGGGACGACACGCCCGCCGTGCCGCCCGAGATCATGCTGCTGCCCGACAACTTCCGGATCTTCAACATCTACAAGATGTCGTCCTGGTCGCGGGGCATCGTCGTCCCGCTCTCGGTCATCTGGGCCTCCAAGCCCTTCTGCCCGGTGCCGGACTTCGCCGCGATCCCGGAGTTGCACGTGCCGCGGACCGAGCTCCACGTCAAACGCAGCCGCCACGAGCGGTACTGGCGCGGATTCTTCACGGGGATCGACCGCTGGCTGAAGCGGGCCGAGGCCGCCGGCTTCACTCCCCTGCGCAAAAAGGCTCTGGCGGCTTGCGAGGCCTGGATCCACGAGCGCCTGGACAAGTCCGACGGCCTCGGGGCGATCTTCCCGCCCATCATCAACACGATCATCGCCTTCCGCTGTCTCGGCTACAGGATGGATGATCCGCGCCTGGTCGCCCAGATCCGCGAGCTCGAGAAGCTCGAGCTCGAAGACGACGAGACGCTGCACGTGCAGCCGTGCTTCTCGCCGGTCTGGGACACCGCGCTCGTGATCGAGGCCCTGTCGGACGCGGGACTGCCCGCCGACGACCCGGTCTTGCTCAAGGCCGGCCGATGGCTGCTCGACCGCGAGGTCAAGGAAGTCGGCGACTGGAAGAAGGCCTGCCCCGCGGCCGAGCCCGGCGGCTGGTACTTCGAGTACGCCAACGAGTGGTATCCCGACACCGACGACACGGCCGAGGTCCTCACGGCCCTTTCGAAGGTGAAGTTCCCGGGCGAGTCCGAAGACCTCGCCCGCGAGGGCGCCGTGGCGCGAGGGCAGGCCTGGATGCTCGCCATGCAGAACCGCGACGGCGGCTGGGGCGCTTTCGACAAGGACTGCGACAGCGAGGTCCTGACGTACATCCCCTTCGCCGACCACAACGCGATGATCGATCCGAGCTGCGAGGACGTCACGGGCCGCGCGCTCGAGGCTTTCCACGCGACCGGCATCCCGGCGAGCCACCGGGCCGTCCGGCGCGCCGCGGCGTTCCTCGACTCGAAGCAGCTTCCCGACGGGACCTGGTACGGGCGCTGGGGCTGCAACTACCTCTACGGGTCCTTCCTCGCCCTGCGGGGACTCCTTCACGCAGGCGAGGACCTGCGCCAGCCGCGCTTCCAGCAGACGGCCGACTGGATCCGTTCGCACCAGAACGCCGACGGCGGCTGGGGCGAGCTGCCGCACTCCTACGACGACCCGACGACCAAGGGCATCGGGCCCTCGACCCCGTCCCAGACGGCGTGGGCGCTCACGGCGCTCTTTGCCACCGGCGACGGCGATTCCGAGGCCGTCCGCCGCGGCATCGACTACCTGCTCGCCAGGCAGCAGTACGACGGTTCCTGGAAGGACGACCACTGGACCGCCACGGGGTTCCCGAAGGTTTTCTACCTGCGTTACCACCTGTACGCCACGGTCTTCCCGCTGCGCGCGCTCGCGCTCTACACGCGCGAGGCCGGGGCAGGACAGAAGAGCCGGATCGAATTCGGCGCGGGCGCCCTCGCCTCGCGTCCCTCGGACCACGGAGTGAACTGATGCGATTCCCCGTCCACATGCTGACCGACAACGTCCAGCACCAGGTCAAGAACGCCATCCGCGGCAACAAGCGGTACCCGTTCGTCCTGATGCTCGAGCCCCTCTACACCTGCAACCTCGCCTGTCTCGGCTGCGCCATCGAGCGCCATACCGGCAAGCTCAAGGACCGGCTGTCGCTCGAGAAGTGCATCGAGGCCGTGGACATTTCGCAGGCGCCGACGGTGTCGATCTGCGGCGGCGAGCCGACGATCTACCCGGAGCTGCCGGAGCTCGTGTCCGAGATCATCAAGAGGAAGCGCCAGATCATCCTGTGCACCAACGGCCTGCTCCTCGACGAGAACCTGTACGGGAAGATCCCGCCGCACAAGCGCCTGACGATCAACGTGCACCTCGACGGGATGAAGGACACGCACGACTACGTCTGCGCGCGCGAGGGCGTTTTCGACAAGGCCATCGACATGATCAAGGAAGGCGTCAAGCTCGGCCACCACATGATGGCCAACACGACGATCTTCAAGGAGACCTCCATGCAGGAGGTCGAGGACCTCTGCAAGCTCCTGACGGACCTCGGCGTCGAGGGCATGCTCGTGTCGCCCGGCTACCAGTACGAGTCGGTGGATAGCGACATCTTCCTGTCGCGCTCCGAGATGCAGAACAAGTTCCTCAAGGTGCTCGACATCTCGAAGAAGTACAAGCTGACCTCGACGCCGATGTTCCTCGAGTTCGCCGCTGGCCTGCGCGAATACAACTGCTCGCCCTGGTCCACCGTCACCTACACGCCCAACGGCTGGAAGGGCCCCTGCTACCTGATCGGCAAGACCTGGTCGCCCACCTTCGAGCAGTTCTGGAACGGGACGGACTGGGAGTACTGGGAGTCGCGGCAGGATCCTCTCTGCAAGAACTGCGCGATGCACTCGGGCTTCGAGGCGTCGGTCGTCCGCGAGCTCCCGAAGCACCCCGGCGACATGGTGCGCATGATCGCCTGGAATCTCGCCGCCTAGAAACCAGGAGGCAGGAGCCCGGCTCCTGACATGGATCTCGTCACGGGCGGCACCGGTTTCGTCGGCTCCCACGTCGTTCGCGCACTCGTGGCGCAGGGGCGCTCGGTGCGCTGCCTCGCCCGCCTCGAGAGCCGGCGCGACAACCTCGAGGGACTTCCGGTCGAGATCGTCTCCGGCGACCTGGCCGACGCCGCCTCGCTCGCGCGGGCGCTCTCCGGCGTCCACACGCTCTACCACGTCGCGGCGGACTACCGGCTCTGGGCGAAGGATCCGCAGGAGCTCTACCGCGCCAACGCCGGCGGCACGGAAAACATCCTCGCGGCCGCCGCGGCCGCGGGCGTCTCGAGGGTCGTGTACACGAGCTCCGTCGCTGCTCTGGGCCTCAAGGACGACGGCTCGCCCGGCGACGAGGCGACGCCCGTCGCGCGCGAGCGGATCATCGGCCACTACAAAAAGTCCAAGTACGACGCCGAGCGCGTCGCCGAGAAGTGGGCTGCGCGGGGCCTGCCCGTCGTGATCGTCAACCCCTCGACGCCGATCGGCGAGCGCGACATCAAGCCGACACCCACGGGCCAGTTGATCGTGGACTTCCTCAACCGCCGCCTGCCGGCTTACGTGGACACGGGTTTGAATCTCATCGACGTGCGCGACGTCGCCGCCGGCCACCTCGCCGCGGCCGAGCGGGGCCGTCCCGGCGAGCGATATATCCTCGGCAACCGCAACATGACGCTCAAGGAAATCCTCGACGTCCTTGCCGCGGTGACCGGCCTGCCCGCGCCGGGCTTGCGCCTGCCGCACTGGATTCCGCTCTCGGCCGCCGCCGTCGCGACCGGCGTCGCTCGCGTCACGGGCCGGCCGCCGCGCGTCTCGCTCGAGAGCGTGCGGATGTCCACACACCGGATGTTCTTCGACGCCGGCAAGGCCGTGCGCGAGCTCGGGCTTGCGCAGACTCCGGTCGAAGAGCCGCTCGCCCGCGCGGTCGCCTGGTTCCGCGACAGGGGCTATGTCCGGGGGTGAGGCCCGGCCGGTCGCGATCGTCACCGCGATCCCCGAGGAGCTGGACGCGATCCTTTCCCGCGTGCGCGACGCGCGCCGCGGCGCCGATCGCGTTTACGTCGGCCGCCTCGCGTCGGTTGCCGTCGTGCTCGCCGCGACCGGAGACGGCGCCGTGCGGGCGGCTCGCGGCTCCGCGGCGCTTCTCGACGCCCATCGCCCGAGGGCGCTCGTCGGAATGGGCGTGGCCGGCGCGCTTTCGGACGACCTCTGCGTCTTCGACATCCTCGCGGCGCGCCACGTTCGCCATGGCAGCGCCGAGGCCCCGTCCCCGGACGAGGCCATGCTGGCGCGCGCCCTCGCCATCCCCGGCGCCCGGGAGGCGACGTTCGTGACGGCGCCCGGACCCGTCGTGTCGAGGGCGGGCAAGGCCGCCCTCGGCGCCTCCGCCGCGCCCGGCCACACGTCCACCGTGGACATGGAGTCCGCGGCGTGGGCCAGCGTGGCCGCCGGCCGGCGGATCCCCTACGCGATCCTGCGCGCCGTGTCCGACGGCCCCGACGAGAACCTGCCCGGATATCTTGCGGAGTGCATGGACGGCGAGGGGAGCATTCGGAGAGGGGTGGTGGCGCTGCGCGCGCTCGGCCGGCCGTCTTCGATTCCGACCCTTCTCGCCATGCGCGGCCGCGTGCGCGAGGCGAGCGGGCGCCTGGCCGCCTTCGTCGAGCACTTTCTCGGCACGGAGCGCTGATGACCGATCTCGAACGGCTGCTCGAAAAGACCAGCCGCACCTTCGCGCTGTCCATCCCGGTGCTGCCCGAACCGACGCGGCGCGAGGTGATGATCGCGTACCTGCTCTTCCGGATCGCCGACACCTTCGAGGACGCGGCGCACTGGACGCCCGAGGACCGCATCGCCGCGCTGGCCGAGTTCAACGGGCTGCTGCGCTCCCCCTCGCGCGAGAACGCCGAGAGGCTCTCCCGGGACTGGGTCGCGCGCGAGGTCGCGCACCACGCCGGCTACCGGGAGCTCATCGCCGAGACGCCGTTCGTCCTGGACGCCTTCTTCGCGCTCTCGCCCGCGGCGATCCCGCCGATCCGGGAGCACGTGATCCGCTCGGCCGAGGGCATGGCCTCGATCGTGGCCCGCACGCGCGAGGGCTCGCTGACGCTCCACTCGATCCAGGAGCTCAAGGACTATTGCTACATCGTCGCCGGCATCGTCGGCGAGATGCTCTCCGAGCTCTTCCTGCTCGACCGGCCGGAGCTCTCGGGCATCGCCGGCTACCTGCGCGAGCGCGCAGCGACCTTCGGGGAGGCCCTGCAGCTCGTCAACATCCTGAAGGACTCCGCCGGCGACGCGGAGGAGGGACGCCGCTACCTGCCCGCGGAAGTTCCGATCTCGGAGGTCTTCGCCCTCGCGCGCCGCGATCTCGGCGTCGCAGGAGAGTACATCCACGCCCTGCAGAAGGCCGCCGCACCGCGCGGCCTGATCGAGTTCACCGCCTTGCCCGTTCGCCTGGCGTGGGCTGCGCTCGAGAAGGTCGAGAAGAGCGGCCCGGGCTCGAAGGTCTCTCGGCCGGAAGTCTTCCTGATCGTGCAGAGGTTGAAGCGCGCGCTCGATCGCAACGAGCCCGCGGTCTGAACTTCGATTACCGTTCCCGGTTCGGCGTGAGCAATCCGAACCTCAAGGTGCTGGAGGGACTGCGCAAGGCCGGCGTCGAAATCTTCGTCTGCGGCCAGCACCTGGCGTTTGCCGGCATCGATCCCTCGACCATGCCGCCGCTCGTGACGGTCGCCAGCGACGCTCTCATCGTGCTGATGACCTATGAGAACGACGGCTACGCCCTGCTCGGCTTCTGATTCACACCGTATTCCGAGGAGCGTGAGCGACGAACGATCCCGTGCTCGATTGGGAGGGTGGCGAGTCGAGTCCGGGATCCTTCGCGACGCTCAGGATGACGACGCTTGCGCGCCGTCAAGCCTACGCGGCCTTCTGTTCCGGCGTCGGCCCGGGCCCGCCCTTTTTTCTCGGCAGGACCTTGACCATGACTCGCACCACCGAGGGCACCAGCATCGGGCGCAGCAGGCGAACGTCGTAGGGCTCGAGGCGCTTGTCGTTCTCCTCGAGGCAGGTCTCGAGGAAGGCGCGCAGCGAGAAGTCGCCGAAGACCGAGTGAGACTTCAGCGTGAATCCGACCTGGGTTGCGTCGCGGCCGTCCTCGGTCTTCTTGCCGTCCCCGCCGGCCATCGCCAGCGCGCCCTTCAACCGGTCGAACGCCTGGGCCGCGATGTTCCATCCGCGCCAGAGATCGAAGCCCGGGCGAAGCAGAACCGGGCGGCGGGCCCGGAGGTAGGCGGCCCAGTTCACGATGAAGAGGATGTGCCGGGCCTCCTCCTGCATGATCTGTTCGAAGATGTCCGTGAGGGCCTTCGGGAAGAGGTCGGCCCCGACGCCGAGGCGAAAGAGGCCGAAGGCAAAGAACGAGTCGAGGCACTCCCCGTAGCCCGTCCGCAGGAAGGCCTTCGTCGGGTCCCTGGGCACCTCGGCCGGCGGAAACGGGGCCACCGGGATCCCGTAGTGCTTCGTCAGGAGCATCAGGACCTCGGCGTGCCGGCCCTCCTCGTAGCCCTGAAGGCTGATGGCCTCGGCCAGAAGAGGGTCCTTCTCGACGTCTCCGAGCGACTGGACCCTGATGGCGGTCGCGGCCTCGGTCCGGGTGGCCTCGTTCCAGACAGGCATGGCCTTCAACCGGGCGAGCCCCTCGGCGTCGAGCTCGGGCCAGCGGAGGTCGCCAGGTTTGAAGGGGTCGTGGGTGTCGATGAAGGTCCGGCAGAACAGCTTCTTGTGCTCTTCGGAGCCAAGGATGAGCGCATTTGACATAGGAAAAGGTAGAGTATCATGCGCGTTTCTCGCGAACGGGGGTTAGGACAAGCATGGCGATCCTGAGCCGGATCGAGGGTCCGCAGGACCTCAAGAGCCTCACACACGAGCAGTTAGCCGAGGTCGCGCAGGACTGCCGCGACGCGATCATCCAGACGATCACGAAGACGGGGGGCCACCTCGCCTCCAATCTCGGCGTGGTCGAGCTGACGCTGGCCCTCCACCGCGCCTTCGACAGCCCGAAGGACATGCTGGTGTGGGACACATCCAACCAGTGCTACACCCACAAGCTCGTGACCGGCCGGAGGGACGCCTTCCCGACGATCCGGACGCCGGGGGGACTGTCGGGCTTCGCCGAGCCGAGCGAGAGCGTCCACGACACTCTGGCCGCCGGCCATGCCGGGACCGGCCTGTCCTACGGCCTCGGGATGTCGATCGCGACCCAGGCAGAGCCGAACGATCCGTACGTCGTCGTCATCGTGGGCGACGGCTCGATGACCTCGGGCCCGAGCTACGAGGCCCTGAACAACATCGTCCACGTCAAGCCCAAGCGCCTCATCGTGATCCTGAACGACAACGGCTGGTCGATCTCCGAGAACGTCGGCTGGCTCGCCCACTGGCGCAACCGGTTCGAGCTCCATCCGACGTACGGGAAATTCATCGAGGCCGGCCACAGCTTCTTCAAGCGCCTGCCCAAGGGCGACAAGGCCTGGGAGCTCGCCCGCAAGGTCAAGAGCTCCGTCGAGGGCCTCTTCTTCCCGAATCTGATCTGGGACGAGCTCGGCTTCCACTACGTCGGCCCGGTCAACGGCCACGACTACCGCGAGCTCGAGGAAGCCCTGGCGCGAGCCCGCGAGGTCTCGAAGGACGGCACGCCGGTCGTCATCCACGCGCTGACCCACAAGGGGCGGGGCTTCGAGCAGGCCGAGCAGAACCCCTCGAAGTTCCACCAGCCCGGCACGCCCACGGGCGCGGCCGGAGCGGGCGTGCGACTGACGTACTCGCAGGTCTTCGCAAAGACCCTGATCACCATGATGGAGAAAGACCCGAAGATCGTGGCGGTCTCCGCCGCCATGCTCGAGGGGACGGGGTTGATCGAGGTCAAGAAGAAGTTCCCCGAGCGCGTCTACGACGTCGGCATCGCCGAGGAGCACGCCGTGATCATGGCGGGCGGCATGGCCAAGGCCGGCTGGAAGCCCGTCGTCTCGATCTACTCAACCTTCCTGCAGCGCGCCTTCGACCAGATCATCCACGACGTCGCGCTCCAGAACCTCGGCGTGACGATCTGCATAGACCGGGCCGGCCTCGTCGGCGACGACGGCAAGACGCACCAGGGCGTCTTCGACATCTCCTACACGCGCGTCATCCCGAACATGACGATCGCCGCGCCGAAGGACGAGAACGAGTTGCAGCACATGCTCGCGACCGCGATCAACTCGGGCCGCCCGTGGGCGGTCCGCTATCCGCGCGGCCTCGCCCTCGGCGTCGAGCTCGACCCGTCCCTGAAGACCCTCCCGCCCGGCCGGGGCGAGCTCGTTCGCGACGGCCGCGACCTGACGTTCTTCGCTTACGGCTCCATGGTGGCCGTCGCACAGGCCGCGGCCGACGAGCTCGAGAAGCGTGGCATCTCCTGCGCCGTCGCCAACGCCCGCTTCGCAAAGCCCCTCGACATGGAGCTCTTGCGGCGCATCGTGGCCGCGACGCCCCGCATTCTGACCCTCGAGGAGCACCTCGAGATCGGCGGATTCGGGGCCGGCGTTCTCGAGGCCTTTCATGAGGCGGGTCTCCCGACGGAGGGCCTGAAGGTCCACGCGATCGCCGACCAGTTCATCGAGCACAGCCCGCAGCTGCAGCAGCGCCACAACCTGAGGCTCGACGTCGAAGGCGTCGTCGAAAAGGTCCTCGCGACCTACCCGGACCTCGGCCGCTCCACGGCGAAGGCGCCGGAGTCCGCCGGTCCAGCCAAGGAAAAGAAGTTCGCCGAGACGGTGACCTGGTGACCGACCGCGACTTTTTCGGGATCCGGGTCGAGAAACTCCTCGTCGCCGGCTTGAGAGGGTTCTGCGCCGGGGTCGTGCGCGCGATCGACGTCGTCGAGAAGGCGCTCGAGGTCGCCGACGGCCCGGTGTACGTCCGCAAGGAGATCATCCACAACCGCTACGTCGTCGACGAGCTGCGCGAAAAGGGCGCCCGCTTCGTCGAAGAGGTGGACGAGGTCCCCGACGACGCGGCGCTCATCTTCTCGGCCCACGGCATCGCGCCGGCGGTGCGCGAGGTGGCGACCCGGAAGAATCTGCGCACGATCGACGCGACCTGCCCGCTCGTGACGAAGGTGCACCTCGAGGCGATCCACTACGCCCGCCAGGGCTACACGATCATCCTCGTCGGCCACCACGACCACGACGAAACGGTCGGCACGCTCGGCGAGGCGCCCGACGCGATCCGACTCGTCGAGACGCGGGAAGACGCCGAGGCCGTCACCGTCCCGGACGCCGACCGCGTGGCCTACCTCACGCAGACGACCCTTTCGATCGACGACACGCGCGACATCCTCGAGGTCCTGAAGCGCCGCTTTCCCAATCTCAAGGCGCCGACCAAGCAGGACATCTGCTACGCGACGCAGAACCGCCAGGACGCCGTCAAGGCCATGGCGCCGCACGTGGACATGCTCCTCGTCCTCGGCGCCCCCAACAGCTCCAACTCGCTGCGCATGTGCGAGGTCGCGCGGGCCAACGGGGTCCCGTCGCAACTGATCGAGCGCGCGAAGGACATCCTTCCCGAATGGCTCCGCGGCGTGCGGGTGCTCGGCCTGACCGCCAGCGCCTCGGCCCCGGAGATTCTGGTGCAGGAAGTCGTGGCATTCGCGCGCGAGCACCTCGGCGTCCAGTCCGTGGAAGAGTTCGAAACGGTGAAAGAGGACGTCTCCTTCCCGTTGCCCCAGGAGCTCAAGGCGCTCCTGCCCGTCAGGGTTTCTTAAGCCACCAGTCGTCGGAGTTCCCATGAGTTCCCCGGGCGCGCCCGCCGCGGCCCTTCGCGCATCGCACGAGCCGGCTCCCCGGCCCGGAAGCGCCGGGCGCAGCCGCCGGCGCGCTCTCCGTCTCGCTCTCTTCGTCGCGGGACTCGGGGTGCTCGCCGGCATCCTCGTCGCCGTGGGCTGGAGCTCGATCGAAGCAAACCTCGCGCGGATCGGCCTCCGGTTCTTCGGGCTCGTCGCCCTGTACGGTGCCGCGCAGGCCGCGTTCGCGATCGGCTGGTGGGTGCTGACCGGACCCGCGCCCCGCGCATTCTCCTTCCGAGAGCTCTTCGCCGCATACCTCGGAGGCGACTCCGTCAACTATTTCACGAGCGTCGCGGGTGAGCCCGTGAAGGCGCAGCTGCTCAAGGACAAGCTCGGCTTCTCCCACGGACTCGCCACCGTCACGGTGCACCGCCACGCCGACGTCCTCGCCCAGTGGATCTTTCTCGCCGGCGGCGTCGGCATCGCCCTGTGGCGCTTTCGGCTGCCGGCGGTCGCGCGAGCGGCGGTGATCGCGAGCCTTCTCGCCCTCGGCATCCTCGTCTTCGCCATGACCTGGGGCCTGCGCCGCGGCGCCTTTCGCCCGATGATCGCGTGGCTCGGCCGCTTCCGGATCCTCGGCAAGCGCATGGCGCGGCTCGACGAGGCCGCCGGCCGGTTCGACGCGCGGATCGGCGAGTTCTACCGGGACAAGAGCGTCCACTTCGGCCGGGCGGTGGCGTGGTGTCTCGTCGGCTGGTGCGGCGGTCTCATCGAAACGTACCTCGTGCTGCGGCTGCTCTCGCCCGAACACGACTGGTCGACGGCCGTCGCGATCGAGTCGCTCGCCATGGTCCTCAACAACATCCTGCTCTTCATCCCGGGCCGCGTCGGCAGCGCCGAGGGCGTTCGCATCGGCGTGTACGCCCTCGTGGGTCTCTCGCCGGCCCAGGGCACGGCGTACGCGCTCGTGCGCCGCGGCCGCGAACTCCTGTGGCTCGTGCCGGGCTTCGTCGTCCTGCTGCGGCGCCATGTGCTGGGCCCCGGCCACATGCGGCTGCCCGAGGCCACGCTTTCCGACGGGCCCGCCCGATGAGCGCGATCCTCTCCGGCGCCGTCATCGCAGCAGGCGAGGGCTCGCGCCTGAAGGATCTCGGCGTCTCCAAGCCCATGATCGAGGTGGGCGGCGTGCCGCTGATCGCCCACGTTCTCGGCAATTTCGAGGCGGCCGGCATTGTTTCAGCGGCAGTGATCTTCAACGAAGCCGAGGAACACTGCGCCGCCTTCGTGCGCGAACGGTTCGGCAAACTCGTTTCGAAGATCGTCGTCAAGTCGACCCGCTCCTCGCTCGAGAGCTTCCGCGAGATTCTCGCAGCGGCCCCGCCCGGGCGCCTGCTCGTCTCGACGGTGGACGCTTTCTGCCCGCGCAGGGACTTCCTGCGTTTTGTCCGGCGGGCGGAAGCGTTTCCTTCGAACACGACCGTCCTCGCGGTGACGGGATACGTCCACGACGAGAAGCCGCTGTGGGTCACGATCGCCCGCTCGGGCCGCGTCACCGTCGTCGGCGGAGCTTCGGGCGACGCCGTGACCGCCGGGATCTACGTCTTCCCGCAGAGGGTGCGCCGGCTCGGCATCCCGCCGTCACTCGGACGCCTGCGCGACTTTCTCGCCTGGCTCGCGAAGGCGGGCGAACCGATCGAGGCTGTGGACATTCCGAAGGTCGTGGACGTGGACCGTGCCGAGGACCTCGCCGAAGCCGAGCGGCTTGCCGCCGCGGCGGCCGGGAGGGCGCGATGACCGACAGGGCTCTTTGCTGGGGCGTGTACCGCGAGCTCGCCCACTCGCCGGGGCGCGAGACCGACGACGCCGAGATCCTGCGGGCAACGGCCCGCGAGCTCGAGAGGCTCGGCATGACGGTCGCACTGAAGTCGCCCGACGAGCTGCCCGAGACCGGGAAGTTCGAAGACGTGCCTCCGTACCTCTTCGTCATGTGCGAGCGCGCCCCGGTCGTCGAAAAGCTGGCGGCCTGGGAGCGGCGCGGCACCCGGATCGTGAACCGCCCCTCCGGGATCCGGAACACGGACCGCGCGAGCACGATCGCCCTCTTTCAGAGGCACGGGGTGCCCTACCCGACGAGCGTCCTCGTCGAGACCGCGTCCAGGCCCGAGTTCGCCGGCCCCTGCTGGGTCAAGCGGGGCGACGTGCACGCGACCGAGGCCGGCGACGTCTCCTTCTCCGGCGACGCCGGCGCGTTCGAAGCGACTCTCGCCCGCCTGTCCGCGCGCGGCATCGCGCGCGCGGTCGTCCAGGACCACGTGCCGGGCGACCTCATCAAGTTCTACGGCGTCGCGGGCCTCGACGGTGGAGCGGAGCGCCCCTCGTGGTTCCAATGGTTCTACCACCGCGATCAGACTCTCCAGAACCACCCCTTCGATCCCGAGGGGCTCGTTGCCGCGGTCGCGCGGGCCGCTTCCGCCCTCGGCCTCGAGGTCTACGGCGGCGATGCGATCGTTTCGCCGGGTGGCCGGATCTCCGTCATCGACGTGAACGCGTGGCCGAGCTTCGCGCTCTTTCGCCTCGTGGCCGCCGGGAGCATCGCCACCCTGCTGGCCGCGAAGTTCTCCTCGGCGGGAGCGATACGATGACCGGTGTGATGAAGAAGCGCATCGAGGTCGGAGAGCGCTCGAAGGCCGTCACGGCCCTCGAGGCGCGGCACATGGCCCCGGGGCTCCAGTCCTTCGCACTGTACGCGGGCCTCGCAATGGCCCGGGGCGAAGGCAGCCGGATCTTCGACGAGGATGGCAACGGCTACATCGATTTCATCGCCGGAATCGCCGTCGGCAGCGTCGGGCACTGCCACCCGCACTACGTCAAGGCGCTCCAGGAGCAGGCCGCAAAGCTCACTTTTGGCAGCTTCACGACGGAGGTCCGCGCGAATTTCCTGAACCTCCTCGCCAGCCGCACGCCGCCGGGCCTGTCGCGCATCCAGCTCTTTTCGGGCGGCGCGGAAGCCGTCGAGGCGGCCTTCCGTCTGGCCAAGTCGGTCACGAAGAAGCACGAGTTCGTCGGCTACTCGGGCGCTTTCCATGGCAAGACCGGAGGGGTGCTGCCGCTGCTCTGGGGCGAATTCAAGGACGGCCTCGGGCCCTTCGTGCCCGGCACGTACTCCGCGCCGTACGCCTACTGCTACCGCTGCCCCCTGAACCTGACCTACCCCGACTGCGGGCTCGCCTGCGCCGAAAAGACGCGCGAAGTCATCAAGAACCAGAGCGGCGGCGACATCGCGGCGATCATCGTCGAGCCGATGCAGGGCACGGCCGGCAACGTCATTCCGCCGGCGGGCTTTCTGCCCGCCGTGCGCGCGATCGCGAAGGACGCCGGCGCCCTCTTCATCGCCGACGAGATGATCACGGGCTTCGGCCGTACCGGCAGGTTCTGGGGCGTCGACCATGACGGCGTCGTTCCGGACGTGATGACCTGCGGCAAGGGCATCGGCGGCGGATTCCCGCTGTCCGCGGTCGTCTCGACCGAAGACCTGACGAAGGCGACACCTTTCGCGAACCCGTCCGGAAGCTCCTCCTCGTACGGCGGCAACCCTCTCGCCTCGGCCGCGGGCCTCGCGGCGCTCGAGATCATCGTGAAGGAGGACCTGGCCGCGAATTCCGAGAAGGTCGGCGCCGCGATGCTCGCGCGCCTGCAGGCCATGCAGGAGAAACACCGCATCGTCGGCGACGTGCGCGGCAAGGGCCTCCTGCTCGGGATCGAGCTCGTCAAGGACCGCCGCACGAAGGAGCTCGTCTCGAAGGAGTTCACGAGGGCGCTCTTCCAGAAGTGCCTGCGGGGCGGCCTGCTCGCGATGTCCTATGCGCCGGTCATTCGTCTGAATCCGCCGCTCAACATCACCCGGGAGATGGCCCTCGAAGGCCTCGACATCCTCGACGAAGCCCTCGGCGCCACGGCGCGCGAATGGAAACTGGCGTAGGCGGACGAGCGCCGCACGATGCTTAAAGGTGCATTGCTCGGGGCGGGCAACGTGGCCGTCAACGGCCACCTCCCTGCGTGGAAGGCGCGCGGCGGCGTGGAGATCGTGGCCGCCGCGGACAGCCGGCCCGACCGGCTCGAGGCCTTCGCCGCGATCTTTCCGAGAGCCCGCTGGTACGCGTCCGCCAAAGAGCTCCTCGCCAGCGAGACGCTCGACTTCGTGGACATCTGCACGCCCCCCGACTCTCACGCGGCGCTCGCGCAGACGGCGCTCGAACGGTCGCTCCACGTCCTGTGCGAGAAGCCGCTCGTCCTCTCCCCCGAGGAGCTGCGGGGGCTTCCGGCGCTCGCGGCCGAGAAGGAGCGCACGCTCTTCACGGTGCACAACTGGAAGCACGCCCCGGTGCTGGCGCGCGTGGCCGAGCTCGTGCGCGCGGGCTCCATCGGCGAGGTGCGCCATTGCCGCTGGGAGACGCTGCGCGGCGGGCCCGCGGCCGCCGCCGGCGACACGGGCAACTGGAGGGTCGACTCCGCAAGGTCGGGCGGCGGGATCCTGATGGACCACGGCTGGCACGCCCTCTACGTCCTCCAGGCCTGGATCCCCACGACGCCCCGCACGGTGGCGGCGCGGCTCTCGACGCGCAAGCACCACGAGTGGACGATCGAAGACACCGCCGAGCTGATGCTCTTCCACCCGTCCGCGTCCGCCGAGATCTTCCTCACGTGGGCGGCCGACGAACGGGCCAACCGCATGGAGCTCTCCGGCACGCGCGGCAAGCTCGCCCTCGACGGCGGACGCCTGAAGCTTCTCGACGTCGACGGGCTCGCAACCGTCGAGGAGTGGACCTTTCCCTCCCTGGCCGAGGGCTCGCACCATCCGGACTGGTTCGGCGGCGTCATCGAAGAGTTCCTCGGCGAAATCGAGAGCCCCCGCGCGCGCGGCCACAATCTCGCCGAGGCGGCTCTGTGTTCCAACGTCCTCGCCCTCGCGAAGGAGTCCGACCGCCGCGGCGGCGAGCCCCTGTCCGCCGAGCGAGCCGTGGGCCCCGGGGCGCGGCGATGAGGGGCGGCCGGCCGACGCTCGCCCTCATCGCCCCGGCGGGTGCCGCCATCGCGCCCGAAACCCCGATGCTCGGCCTCGCGCTGGCGCTGCGGACAGTTCTCGCGGCGCGCAAGAGCGGGTTCGCGCGCGTCACCGTCGTCGGCGCAAGCCCCGCTCTGGCCGCGGCGCTCGAGGGCTCGGGCGCCGAGCTCGTCGCCGAGGCACCGCCGGGCGCCGTCTCCCTGCCGTGGAATGTCGTCGTGCGGACGAAGGACATGCGCGACCTCGGCAGGGGCGACGCGGCAGACGGGGTCCCTGTCGCTTCCCCGGCGGACCTGCCCCGCGCCGAGGACTTTCTCCTGAAGGGGCTCATCAAGGACACCGAAGGCTTCATGTCGCGCCACTTCGATCGCAAGATCTCGCTGGCGATCAGCCGGCGGCTCGCCGGGACGCGCGTGACGCCGAACCAGATGACTCTCGTGGCGGTCGGCGTCGGGGTCTCCGGCGCGCCGTTCTTCCTCTCGCCGCGGCCGGCCGTCCAGGTCATTGGAGGCTTTCTCTTTCTCCTCCACTCGATCCTCGACGGCTGCGACGGCGAGCTCGCCCGCTTGAAGTTTCAGGAGTCGAGGTGGGGCGGAGTCCTCGACTTCTGGGGCGACAACGTCGTCCACATGGCGGTTTTCGCGGCCATGGCCCTCGGCCTCGCCCGGGCGCAGGGCGCGGCGTGGCCGCTTCTGTGCGGGGCGGCGGCCGTGCTGGCGACCGCGGCTTCGGCATTGCTCGTCTACCGGAGGACGATGGTGGAGCCGAAGGAAGGACCGCTCTACACGTCCGTCGCGACGCACGGCGAGACCTCGATTTCGCGGATAGCGGACGCCCTGTCCCGCCGCGACTTCATCTATCTCGTCCTGATAATGTCCGCCCTCGGCAAGGCCGACTGGTTCATCGTTCTGTCGGCCATCGCCGTGCCGGCCTTCTTCCTCGCGGTTCTGGTCGTCGCGTGGAACGATCGTCGCGTCGCAAGGAGTGCTGCATGAGTGACCGGACCTCCTTCTACCCCGAGCTCGCAAAAAGGATTGCCCCGGCCGATGGGCGTCTGGCGGTGCTGCTGCCCGGCCTCGGCGCCGTCTCGACGACCCTGATCGCGGGCGTCCACCTCATCCGGAAGGGGCTCGCCAGGCCTTTCGGTTCCGTGACACAGATGCAGAAGCTGCGCCTCGGCAAGCGCACGGCCCCGCGCCACAAGCTCGTCAAGGACCTCGTGCCGCTGTCGGGCCTCGACGATCTCGTCTTCGGCGGATGGGACATCTTCACCGACAACGCCTACGAGGCGGCCATCAAGGCCGGCGTCCTCTCGAAGGACATGCTCGCCCCGGTCCGCGCGGAGCTCGAGTCGGTCCGCCCCATGCCCGCCGTCTTCGAGCGCGCCTGGGTCAAGAACCTCGACGGCCCCAACGTGAAGAAGGCGCCGACGAAGATGCACCTGGCCGAGGCGCTGATCCAGGACATCGCCGATTTCCGCAAGGCGTCGGGGGCCTCCCGCGCCGTCATGGTCTGGTGCGGCTCGACCGAGGTCTATGCCCAGCCCACGGCCGTGCACGAGACGCTCGCGGCCTTCGAGAAGGGCCTGAAGGAAAACTCCCCGGACATCCCGCCCTCCATGATCTACGCGTACGCCGCGATCGCGAGCGGGACGCCTTACGCCAACGGCGCGCCGAATCTCTCGGTGGACGTCCCCGCGCTGATGGAGTTTGCCCGCGCGAAAGGCGTGCCGATCGCCGGCAAGGACTTCAAGACGGGCCAGACGCTCATGAAGACGATCATCGCGCCCGGCCTGAAGGCCCGGATGCTGGGACTGCAGGGCTGGTTCTCGACGAACATCCTCGGCAACCGCGACGGCGAAGTGCTCGACGATCCGGGCTCCTTCCGCTCGAAGGAAGTCAGCAAGGCCTCGGTCCTCGACGCGATCCTGCAGCCCGAGCTCTACCCCGAGCTCTACGGCGATTACTTCCACAAGGTCCGCATCGAGTACTACCCGCCCCGCGGCGACGCCAAGGAGGGCTGGGACAACATCGACATCGTCGGCTGGCTCGGACAGCCGATGCAGATCAAGATCGACTTCCTGTGCCGCGACTCCATCCTCGCGGCGCCGGTCGTCCTCGACCTGCTGCTCTTCCTCGACCTGGCCGGGCGCGCGGGCCTCTCGGGCATCCAGGAGTGGCTCTCCTTCTACTTCAAATCGCCCCTGTCGCGGCCGGACCTGAAGCCCGAGCACGATTTGTTCGTGCAGCATCTGAAGCTCGCGAATACGCTGAGAATCCTCGTCGGCGAAGAGGTGCTGGACCACTCCGGGCTCGACTACTACGAGGGTGCCGCAAGCTAAGAGTCGGGAGTCCGGAGGAGTCAGGAGGTTGGGAGTGAAGCCGGACGACGCCCCCAGACTCCCGACTCCTCCCGCCTCCCCCCGACTCCGCAAGATCCTCCATCTCGACATGGACGCGTTCTACGCGTCCGTCGAGCAGCGGGACGACCCCTCGCTCAAGGGAAGGCCGGTCGCCGTCGGCGGGCGGCCCGAGAGCCGCGGCGTCGTGGCGGCGGCCAGCTACGAGGCGCGGACGTTCGGTGTCCGTTCCGCGATCCCCATGGCCCGCGCCGTGCGGCTGTGCCCGGAGCTCGTGATCCTGCGGCCGGACTTCAAAAAGTACGCCGCCGTCTCGGCGCAGGTCTTCGCGATCTTTCGCTCGGTGACGCCGCTCGTCGAACCGCTCTCGCTGGACGAGGCGTACCTCGACGTCACGGAGAACGCCTGGGGCGAGCCGCTCGGCGTCGTGGTCGCGCGCAAGCTCAAGACCCGCATTCGCGAAGAGACGCAGCTGACGGCGTCCGCCGGCGTGGCGCCGAACAAGTTTCTCGCGAAGATCGCCTCCGGATGGAAGAAGCCCGACGGCCTGACCGTGATCTCCCCCGACCGCGTGGAGCGTTTCCTGCAGGCGCTGCCCGTGGACTCCCTCTGGGGCGTCGGCCCCGTCACCGCCGGCAAGCTCCGCGCCGCGGGCATCGCCCGACTCGTGGACGTCCGCGAGGCCCCCGCCGAGATCCTGCAGAAGGCCGTCGGGAGCTGGGCCGAGTCGCTGCGGCGCCTCGCCTTCGGCATCGACGAGCGCGAGGTCAATCCGAACCAGGAGCGCAAGTCCATCGGTTGCGAGGAGACCTATGCGACGGACCTCTCCGACATGGAGCCGATCCGCACCGAGATCGATCGCATGGCCCGCCGCACCGCCTCGATCCTCGAACGAAAGGCGCTTTTCGCGCGGACGGTCGTTCTGAAGCTGCGCTACGCCGACTTCCGAACCATCACCCGCAGCCACACACGGGCGCCCGCCACCCAGTCCGCCGACGACATCGCCGCCCGCGCCCTCGCCCTGCTCGAAAAGACCGACGCCGGCCGCACGCCGGTACGCCTGCTCGGCGTCTCGGTGCACGGCCTCGCCGAAAAGAATGGGGCGGCGCCCTGCGCCGCCCCGGACCAACTCGACCTTCTCGTCGGCTAGATCAGCGCTTGGCCATCGGCAGGAAGTTGCGCTCCCCCTGGCCGAGGTAGACCTGGCGCGGCCGGGCGATCTTCTGCTCCGGGTCCTCGAGGAGCTCCTGCC
>Ga0209048_10001015_pt1 | contig 29443 bp, 23 predicted proteins | sample FrelakmetCRP12CR_FD_187146 | JGI IMG/M metagenome (GOLD analysis project Ga0209048, IMG submission 187146) | Freshwater lake sediment microbial communities from the University of Notre Dame, USA, for methane emissions studies - CRP12 CR (SPAdes)... | ecosystem: Environmental > Aquatic >... | reverse complement strand
GGGGCCCCGCCGCAGTCGCGGCGGGCCGGCGTGATCTTCCCGATCGAGGGGGGGCGCTGGATCGTCACGCTGTCCGGCTGCCTGGGCGACCACCCGCCGGCCGAGGAGGTGGGATTCCTGGAGTTCGCCCGCGGGCTCGACCGGCCGGACCTGCACGATGCGATCGCCGGCGCCACGCCGCTCTCGCCGATCGCCGTGTACGGCTTCCCGAAGGAGGTACGGCGCCACTACGAGGGGCTGCGGCGCCTGCCGGGCGGGCTGATCGCCGTGGGCGACGCCGCCTGCGCCTTCAACCCGCTCTACGGCCAGGGCGTGAGCGTGTGCGCCCTCGAAGCCGAGGCGCTCGCGCGCTGCGTGGCGGCCATGCCCGGTACGGCCTGTGGAGCGACCGATCGCCTGCCCCGGCAGTACTACGGCGCGGCCGCGCCGGTCGTCGCGCGGGCCTGGCTGCTGGCGAGCGCCACGGACTTGCTGTTTCCCGAGGCCAGCGGCGCGCGGCCGCCGGGGCTCGCCTTGTTCGGCTGGTACAACCGCCAGATCCTCGAGGCCTCCTCGCGCGACGAGGCCGTGCTGCGGCGCTTCCTCGAGGTGCTGCACTTCCTGAAGCCACCGACGGCGCTGTTCACGCCGTCGATCGTGCTGCGCGCCTGCCGCTGGGCCCTCGGGCGGCGCCGGGCGCCGCCCGCAGCCCGCTGACCTCTCTGCTCAGTACTGGATGCCCGCGCCAAGGCAGGCCTCGCGCTCGAGCATCTTCTTCACCTGGTCTTCCTTCTCCGCGGTCCCGGGGCGCAGCTTCGGAAACGCGAACTTATTGAGGTAAGACATCGCCGAATCGGTGTCATCGGCATATTTGCGGTCGCCCTCCTGCGGCTCTACAGGCGTCCCGTCTTCCTTGTAGTAGAGCGCGTTGACGCCATCTAACGCGGCCTGGAATTCCATGCGGATGCCGCTGAGCGTCTTCTTCTGCTCGTCTGTCAGCACCGGGCGTCCCGCTTGCCGCCACTCCTTCTCGAGCTGCTTCTCCGTCTCTGAAAGCGTCGATTTTTCGAATTCATACGCGCAGTCGTGCATCAACGTCGTATTGTGCGGCCGGTAGAAGAGCAGATCGGCCATGCGCGCGTAGATGAGGTCTGTAGGCCAGCACAGCGGGATGTGCTCGTGCGAAAGCTTGATACCGCCGATCTCCTTGCCGATCCACTTGGCTACGCCATCTAGAAGCTTTGGCAGGTTGCTATCCTTCTCCCACGCGGCGAGCACGTTGCTCAAGGCGGCACTGATGTAGCCCTGCAGCTTCGGCCCCAGCGCGTCCGCCAGCGTCTCCTCGATCACCTGTGTGCGACTCTGCGGTGGGGGCACCCGCAGCACGAACGGCACTGGCTTCTTGTCCATCATCATGTGCAGCGTCGTGTGGTCCGCGCAGTGGACGACCGCGGCGTTCCAGATCACCATCGCACACACTCGAGGCAGTTCTCCGGGCACGCAGATCGCGTCCTCGTCGGGAAAGCCGGGCAGCATCTTCGAGATCTCATGCGCCCAGCGCCGCACCTCGAGCCATGCGAGCGACGCCTGCTCGGGCTGCGACGGCGGCGGCCCGAGCAGCCCGAGCGCCCGGGTCGTGAAATCGAGGACCGGCTCGTAGTAGCTCTTGAGAAACGCGCCGTAGCGCGAGCAGTCCATGCCGATGAAGTTCTTCACCACTGTGCCGGGCCGGTCGGCGTCCGGCATGCCCCCCGGGTCGGTGCTGAATCGGAACGGCAGATAGGACGAGTTCCTGGCCAGCGTGGCCGCCTCATCGCCGTAGTATTCCTTGCCGAAATAGCCCGCGCCCGCCCAAGCGAACGGGAACAGCTTGCGGACTTCCTTGCCCTTCGCGACGAACGGGCTCCACGGGTACCAGGTGTCGCGGTTGATCAGCGAGCGCTGGCCCTCGAGCACGGTGTTGTTCACGGGCAGGGTGAGTCTGAAGTGCGGGAGCAGCAGCTGGTGCACCAGGTGCCACTTCGGCAGCACGGTCTTCGTGATGGCGTTGATCGTGTCGGGCGGGAAATGGACCTTGACGTGGTCAATCAGGTTGATGCGGTGGATCGCGCCCTGCAGCACGAAGTACTTCGCCAGATACCAACCGGGCTCCGAGCCCTCCTCACTGGGCCGGAAGACGAGGTCGGGCGGAAACTCGTAGATGCCGATCGGCCTCGGCGTGCGGTCGTCGGGCTTATTAGGATCCCTGAGCGGCGGCGCGGTGCCCGGCCGGTACCGCGCCATGGCGATGGCGACGAGCTCGTAGGCCTTCTGGTCCGCGTACTTATTGCCACTGTCGCGCTTGCGCCGGACCAGGACGATCGTTGGGCAAGCGTACTCGTCCGGCCACGTGTCCTGCACCACCATCATGCAGCGGTAGTCCGACTTGAAATACTCGTATTCGGCGCCTGCGGCGACGTCCTCTGGCTTCAGCCCGAAGACCGCGAGGTCCTGCGGGTCGAGCTGCGACAGGAACTTGCTGTAGAGCCCCTCGCAGATCAGCTCGATGAAGTCCTCGTCGCTGATTGGGGCATAGCCCGCCAGGCCGTTCTCGAAGAGGTGATCGCGCGCGAACTTGGCGGAGGCAACGCCAAAGGGTGTCGGGTCGGACTCGCTGCCGACGGCGTTGTCCGAATAGTAGCGGCCGATGGTGCGCGCCCAGTCACGGTGCTCGGCCTCGGGCACGTTCATTACCTGGGGTGCTTGCCCGTAGGGGTAGTCGAACGACGCCTCCGGCCAGGGCTCATCGTGCGGATACAGAAACTCGTCGGCCTCATAGAGGACTCCGAGAGCCTGCTTGCGCTGGGCGTAGGAGAGCGGAAATCCTTCTTCTTCGTTGCTCACTGCATTCCTCCCGTATCGATCGTCGTTCCCTGCCCCGCACGCCGTCGCGCGCCGCGGGCTGCCATCGTTAAGACCCCGTCCGTGGCCGCGCCAGATTCAGGCGCTGGCGGCCGCGCGCTGCTCCGCCTGCGCACGCAGCAGGCGCTCGCGCACGCGCCGGATCTGCGGATCCGCCCAGCGTTCGCCGCTCGCGGCCGCGCGTTCCTCGGCACGCACCAGCACGGCCGCGGCCTCCGCCACCTCTCCGGCATCGAGGCAGACTTCGGCGACGCGCGACTCCCACATCGGAACGAAGCAGCGGGCGCCGAGCGCGAGGAACTCCTCGATCCGCGACAGTAGCGCCCGGCGGGCGGCCGGATCACGGCCGATGTCATCGGCGGTCCATGCCAGGATGACTTGCGCGTGCTTCAGGAACACCAGGATCCCGTACTCCGCGCAGAGCTTCTCGATCTCCGCCGCGATGCGGCGTGCAGCGCCGAAGTCGCCGCGATACACCTGCAGCCAGCCCGCGTACGACAGCGCGAATGACAGCGTCAGGGGATGGCTGAGCGCGCGCGCCGCGGCCACCGCGTCCGCGCTCGCCTGCAGCGCCCGTCCCTCCTCGCCACGCAGCCAGTACACCCAGGACAGGTAGCTGAGCGCGATGATCCGCGGGTCCTGCCCGAACCGGTAGGCGTGATCGCCGTGCCGCGCCGGGTCGTAGCGGGACACGCAGGCCTCGAAGCTCGGGGCCGCGCGCTCGAGGTCCGCGACAAAGAAGTGGGCGATGCCCACGATCAGGTCGGCTTCGACGAGCAGATCGTCGTTCCCGGAAACCTTGGCGAGCGTCTCGAACCTGGTGGCGAGTTCGAGGGAGTCGCGGTGATTGGCCCGGACGACGTGGAACATCCACAGCCCGAAGATCGCGAAGATCTTTTCCGGAACGTCGCCGACCGTCTCGCAGAGCTCGAGCGCGCGGCTGCAGGTCCGCTCGAGTTCGGCGGCGCCGTAGCCGGTCGTGGCGACGACCGCCGGCATCAGTGTCATCTGCACGCCCAGCTCGATGAGATCGCGCGCAGGCCCGGCCGGCACGTGTTTGAGGGCCTCGAGGCTTCGATGCAGATAGTACACGGCCTCCTTGTTCGCCGAACGGCGCACGGCCTGTTGACCGGCGGCGAGGCCGTAGCGCGCCGCCTGCTCGTGCAGCGCTGCTTCGCCGAAATGCAGGGCCAGCAACTCCGGCTGGGCCTGGCAGAGCTCCGGGAAACCGCTCTCGAGCGCTGCGGCAATCTTGCCGTGGTACTCGCGGCGGCGGGCCTTGAGCAGGGACTCATAGGCAGCGTCCTGAATGAGCGCGTGCTTGAAGATGTAACGCGCCTTGCGTCCGATCCCCTTGCGGTAGACGAATTCGCGAGCCACCAGCTCGTCGAGCAGCCGGTCGAGTGTGGCTTCGTCCATGTCCGCCACGGCGGCGAGGAGCGGATAGTTGAACTCGCGCCCGATGGTCGCCGCGATCTGCGCCAGGCGCTTGGTCGGGCCGAGCCGGTCGAGGCGAGCCGCGAGCGACTCCTGCAGGGTCTCGGGGATCGCCACGCGCACGACCTCGCCGGCATCGGGGAGTTCGGCTACGCCCGCCTCCAGCACCGACTTGGTCAGTTCTTCGAGGAACAGCGGCACGCCGTCGGCGCGCTCGACGATCTTCTCGACGAGCCGTGGCGGCATGACTCGCGGGCCTGCGATGCGCTCGACGATCCGCCTGGCTGCCTCGTGCGGCAAGCGGCTGACCGACAGGTGGACCATGTTCGAGTGGGCGCCCCACTTCGGCGTGAACTCGGGCCGGAACGTGAGGAGCAGCAGCACGCGGGAGGCCGGCAGCTGGTCGAGCAACAGCGCCACGAAGTCGAGCGTCGCGGTGTCCGCCCAGTGGAGGTCCTCGACCACCAGCAGCAGCGGCGCGTGCTCCGACCCTTCCACCAGCGCGCTGGCGATCTGCTCGAGCAGCAGCCGCTGCTGGCGCTCCGGCGCTAACTGCAGCGGCGGGTAGGGCTGCGTCAGCGACAGCAATGGCCCGAACAGCGGCATCGAGGTGGCCGGTTCGAGGCCGGCCGCCTTGAGATAGGCCTCGAGCTTCGCGACCCGTGCCGCCTCGTCGCCTTCGCCCTCGAGTTGGATCACGTCGCGCGCCAGCAGGCCGGCGATGGGATACAGCGAGCGATGCTGGTGATAGGGGGAGCACTGGCCGGTCGCGACGCGTGCGCCGGCTTCGCGACCCGCGATCTCGGCCACCCGTTGCGCGATCAGCGACTTGCCGATGCCTGGCTCGCCGCTGACCAGGACCGCCTGTCCCGCGCCGCTGCGCGCGAGACTCCATTTCTCCTCGAGCAGCGCCTGTTCGCGGTCACGACCGACGAATTCCACCGCCGGCGCACCGGGGTGACGGGCCTTGCCGGCCACGACGGCGTTTACCCGGTAGAGGCGCTCGCTCATGCGCGGGCCGAGGATGGCCTCGCCGCGGTCCTCGCACTTGATCATCGGCGCGATCAGCCGGCAGGTGGCCCCGCTGATCAATACCTCCTCGGGCCGCGCGTGGAACTGCATCGCCGCCGGCACCTTGACCGCGTCTCCGACGAGCGTGATCGATGCACCGCCGTCGCCCCTTTCAGCCGTCTCGGCAACGACCGTCCCGGTATGCACCGTGACGCGCAGGTCGGCGCGCAGGCTGCGGCCCTCCGCCCAGTCGCGGTTCAGGGCGGCGACGGCTTCCACCATGGCGAGCCCGGCGCGCACGGCGCGCAGTGCGTCGTCCTCGTGCGCGACGGGAGCGCCGAAGTAGACCGTGAGATCGTGGCCGGTCGCGGTGCCGATGTGCCCCTCGAATTCGCCGGCCACCCGCGCGCAGGTCTCGCGCACCGTCGGCACTGCTTCGCGCTCGATCTCCGGATCGGACTCCTCCTCCTGCAGTCCGCGCGCCGATACCGTGGCGTACAGGATCGTGACCTGCCGGCGCTCCGGGCCGGCGCCAGCTTCAGGCGTGGGCGCGCCGGCCGCCTCCTGCCCCGCCGGCGCATTGGCCTCGGCCCCGCTCGCGGGATCCTCCAGATTGGGGGTACGCACGAAGCCGTGCGGCGTCAGGTCGAACATCCAGCCGATCAGCAGCACGAACGGTGCGCCGGCAAACGCCGCGATGATGATGCTGCGCAGAACCCAGGGCGGCGCCTCGAACGCCGGCAGGACGACGGAGGCGACCTGCACCAAGATCCAGGCACCGATCGTGTAGCCAGTCACGACGCCAACCAGCTTGCGGCGGTGCAATTCCGCCACCAGCGCGCGCAATCGGGCACCGACGCTGCTGCGATTACTCGGCATTCCTACCTTTGCTGACCGGTTGCGCTCCGACCCTCGCCCGGATCTTTCAGTTCGGATCCGAGGGCCGGCTTGCAACAATAATCCACTCGGACGCGGCCGACAAAGGCAATGAGAAGTGTTTCGCCCGGCCCACCCGCTTGTGTTGCAACGCAAAAGAGCTGCGCCAGCGCCCACCAGGCGCCACGCGGCGCATGGAGGCGCCGTTCCTCAGACCTTGGCCAGGCGCCGCATGACGGGCGCGAGCGCAGAGCCGAAGATCCGGGCCGCGAGGTTGAGCAGGCGAGCGTCGAGACCGACCCGCCAGTGCGAGCGATGGCCGTGCACGGCCCGCCATACGCACTCGGCGACCTGCTGCGCCGTGACCTTGACGCCCAAAGCCTCGATCGAGGCCGCCTTGACCTCGGCGTCGAGCACCATGCCGGTCTGCACGTAGGCGACGTAGATCGCCGAGACCTGGATGTCGTGCGACCGCCATTCGATGTTGAGCGCCTCGGTATAGCCGCGTACGAAGAACTTGGTCGCGCTGTACACCGCGTGGTGGGGCGCCCCGTACTCGGCCGACGTCGAACTCATCGCCACGACGTGCGCGCCGGGCGTCGCCTTGAGGAACGGGAACCCGGCGTCGATCGTGTTCAGCACGCCCTTGATGTTCACGTCGACGAGCAGGTTCTTCCGCTCCAACGTGATCTGCTCGTCCGGTCCCATGAAGAGCACGCCCGCGTTGGCGAACAGCGCGTCGAGCCGCCCGCCCGTCCCGTCGGTGAACGCGCGGATCGCGGCCGCGACGGCCGAGTGGTCGCGGACGTCGGCGACGTGAATGCTCAGCTTGTCCGCCCCGAGCTCACGCCGCAGAGCCTCCAGCGAGGCGGGATTCAGATCGCATGCGCCCACCCGCCAGCCGTTGCGCACGAACAGCCGCGCCGTCGCCGCGCCGATGCCCGCGCCCGCGCCCGTGATGAAGATTGCCTGCTGCACGCGTGCTCCCTCGGCCGTCCGACCCGGCCCCGCCGCCGATGGCGGTCGCGGCCAGTATAGGGACGCCGGCGCGGCTCAGCGACTGGTGGCGATGGCCCGCAATGCCGTGTACCGCATCACAGTTCTTGCTTGGAACGGGCGCCCCGGATGCGGCGGACCGTGATCGGGGTCCCCATCCGCCGCGCGGCCGTTGCCTAAGATCCGGTCCAGGAAACGCAACATAAGCGAGTCCGGGTACCGTGAAGCTGTATGGCAAGGTCATTCTGCTGGTCTGCGGACTGTTCGCGACCTACGGCGCCATTGACTACCTGGTGCAGCGCGAGGTCATCCTGCCGAGTTTCGAGCGGCTTGAGGCGAACCTCGCGCGAACAGACATGGAGCGGGTCAGCCGCGGGCTCGACGGCGAGCTGGGCCAGCTGCTCACGTTCTGCGGCGACTGGGGCGACTGGCTCGAGACCTATCGCTACGTGGCGGGCGAGAACCCGTCCTTCATCAATGTCAACATGTCCCCCTCGACGATCGAGGCGGCCGGTCTCGATGCCGTCGCGTTCCTCGACCCTGACGCACGGATCGTCTGGTCCCGGGCCTTCGACCCGGCCAGCCGCCGGCCGACCAGCTTGAGGATGTTCGCTGGGGGAGCGCTGTCGCCCGACCACCCTTTCCGGTCCGCGATCGCGGCCGGACTCCGAGTGAAAGGCATCGTCGTCACCGAGTACGGCCCGGCGATGCTCGTCGCGGCCCCGATTCTCGACGGCGGCGGCCACGGCCCGCAGCACGGCTCGGTCCTGCTCGCACGACTGATCACGCCACCGGTCGCCGCGCGCCTCGCCGAACAGGCGCAGGTGCGGCTGCGCGTGCTCACCGACCCGCGTGACCTCGCTGTCGGCGGGGGACCTGGCCCCGTGGGCGGCAGCGTGGTCGTGCCGGGCGCCGAGCAGTCCTCGGTCTACCGCGTGCTGAAAGACATCCAGGGCCGGCCGGCCGTCGCGCTGCGCATCGATGTCCCCCGCTCCGTCAGCCGGGAGGGCCGCGAGGCCATCCGGTTCGCGCTGATATCGCTGATGGTCGCGGGCGCCGTCGCCGTGCTGGTCCTCGTGCTCGCCCTGCGGGAGGTCGTGCTGCGTCCGGTGAGCCAGATGACCCGGCACGCCGTCGCGATCGCCGAAGGCGAGGATCTCACGACGCGCATGGCCCTCGACCGCAAGGACGAACTCGGCATCCTCGCCGGGAAGTTCGACCGCATGGTCGACCGGCTCGCGGAGACGCGGCGGTGCCTGGTCGATCAGTCCTTCGAAGCCGGTGCCGCGGAGGTGGCGAACGGTCTGCTGCACAACATCGGCAACGCGATGACGCCGTTCGCCGTGACGGTCGCCGAACTGCAGCAGCGATTGCACGGTGCACCGGCCGCCGAGATCGAGATGGTCATCGCGGAGCTCGAGGGCGGCCAAGCTGAGCCTGCCCGGCACGCGGACCTCGAACGCTTCCTCGCGCTCGCGACCCGCGAACTGGCGCGCGTCGTGATCCGCTCGGCGGAGGACGCCGATCTGCTCAGCCGTCAGTCGGACGCCATCCAGAACATCCTCGCGCACCAGCTGCGCGCCTCCGCGGCAGGCCCCGCGGTCGAAATGGTCCAGCTGCCACGCCTGGTCGTCCTCGCTGGAGAGATGGTGCCGTCCGCACTGCGGCGGCGGCTCGCGGTCGTATGCGACGACAGCCTGAAGGCGCTCGGCTCCGTGCCGGTGCCGCGGATCACGCTGCAGCAGGTCTTCCAGAACCTCATCCAGAACGCCGCGGAGGCCGTCCGCGATCTCGGCCGGGAGCGCGGCAAGTTGCGCATCTCGGGCTGCTTGAGCGCGCGCGGGGACTCACTGACCCTGCGCTTCACCGACGACGGCATCGGCATCAGCGAGGCCGACCTGCCGCACATTTTCGAGAAAGGCTTCTCAACCAAGCCGCGCGCGGCAAACTTCGGCATCGGTCTGCACTGGTGCGCCAATGCGATCAACGCCCTCGGCGGGCGCATGCGGGCCGAGAGCGCCGGCCGCGGCCTCGGCACCACGCTCGAAGTTGTCCTGCCGCTCAGCGGCGCGGCGGTAAACGCCGCCCCGCGCGCCGCCTGAGGTCCCGTATGTCCCCCGCCGTCCCGCAGCCGCCCATCCGCATCCTGGTCGTCGACGACGACCCGGCCGTGCTCGACGCGTATCGTCGCGTGCTGATCCCTGTCCCGCAGACGACGGTTCGCGCCGCCATCGACGATCTTCGTACCCGACTCTTCCTGGCTGCCGGTGCTTCAGCGCTGCCGCCCCCGAGCCGCGAGACGCTGGCGTGCGACGCGGTCTTCTGCAAGAGCGCCGAAGCCGCCGTCGCGGAAGTGCGCGCCGCCTGCGCCGCTGAGCAACCGTTCGCCATGGTGTTCCTCGACATGCGCATGCCGCCCGGCCCGGACGGGGCGTGGGCGGCGGAGCGCATTCGCGAGATCGACGCCGAGCTCGAGATCGTGATCTGCACGGCGTTCTCCGACGTCGATCCCGCCGAGATCGGCCGCCGAGTACCCCCGGCGGACCAGCTCTTCTACCTGCAGAAGCCGTTCCATCCGCACGAGATTCGCCAGCTCGCAACTGCGCTCAGCGAAAAGCGCCTGCGCGCGCGGAGCAAGCGCCGGGAGTTCGAGGATTTCGACTCCCTGACCGGCCTGCCGAGCCGGTCGCGCTTCCTGCGGCACCTCCAGCAGACCGTGCAGGAGACGGCAAGCGACGGCAACCTGCTCGCCGTGCTGTACCTCGATGTCGACAGTTTCCGCCGCGTGAACGACGCGCTGGGGCACGCCGCGGGCGACGACCTGCTGCGGCAGGTCGCGCGCCACATACGGGAGATCCTGCGGCGGGACGATGCCCTCGCCCAGACCGGCGGCCTGCCGTTGCGGGATGACGACGTCGCCCGGCTCGACGGCGACCAGTTCATCGTGCTGCTGCACCACCTCCGGCAAGAGTTCGACGCCGGCGCCGTCGCGCAGCGGCTCACGCACCTGCTCGCCACCCCGGCCGGAGGCGCCGCGCGACCGGTGACGCTGACGGCGTCGGTCGGCATAGCGGTCAGCTCCGGCGAAGCCATGGACGCCGATGCACTGCTGCGCCAGTCGAGCATCGCCATGTACAGCGCCAAGCGCCGGGGCCGCGGCGAGATCGCTTTCTTCAACGACACGATGAGCGCCGGCGCGCAGTCCCGCTTCGGCCTAGAGGGACGGCTGGAGGGTGCTCTGGAGCGCGGCGAGTTCGCGCTGCACTACCAGCCGCAATTCGACCTCGCGACCGGCCGCGTCGCCGGCCTGGAGGCGCTGCTGCGCTGGAGCGCCCCGGATCTCGGCCCCGTGTCGCCGGAGGAATTCATACCTCTCGCGGAAGAGACCGGACTGATTCTGCCCATCGGCGAATGGGTGCTGCGCCAGGCCTGCGCGCAAGTCAAGGCCTGGCACGATCTAGACCTGCCGGCCGGACGGGTGGCGGTCAACGTCTCGCCCGTGCAGTTCACGAACCGCGCCTTCTGCACCACGGTGGCGGCCGTGCTACGGGAGGCCGCGCTGCCGCCGCACCTGCTGGAGCTCGAGATCACCGAGTCTCTGATGATGAAGGACGTGGAGTGGACCAAGCGCGTGCTGAATGAGCTGCGCGCGCTGGGCGTCTCGGTCGCCATCGACGACTTCGGCATCGGCTACTCGAATCTCAGGCGCCTGAGCGAGTTCCCGGTGAGCCGACTCAAGATCGACCGCTCGCTGGTGCAGGACATCGAGGCACTCGGGCGCAGCGCGACCATCGTCACAGCCATCATGTCCATGGCGCGCGCGCTTGGGCTCGACGTCGTGGCCGAGGGCGTCGAGAACTTCGACCAGCTCCTCCAGCTGCAGGAGCGGCACTGCACCGAGGTGCAGGGCTTCCTGCTGAGCAAGCCGCTGCCGGCGACCGAGGCGGAGCTGCTGCTGCAGCGCCTCGCCGCGAGCACTGCCACCAGCCGCACGATGCGGCTGCGCACCCTCGCCGGCTAGCGGCCCCCGGCCCGGCCGGGAAGACGGCCCACGCCGGACGGCCGCGAGGCTCCGGTTGCAATTGCCGACCCACCTCCCTCTAATTCCGCCACAACCCCAGCCGGGAAACCCGTGGCCATGAACCAAAACCAGGCGTCGGCCCAGCTCACGACGCGCGCCATCGTGCTCGCCGTCGTCCTCGCCATGGTGCTCGCGGCCGCCAACACCTACCTCGGGCTATTCGCCGGCATGACGATCGCATCCGCCATCCCGGCGGCGGTGGTGTCCATGGCGGTGCTGCGGGCGGCCGGCGGCAGCACCATCCTTGAGAACAACATCGTGCAGACCGGCGCGTCGGCAGGCTCGTCGATTGCGAGCGGAGTGATCTTCACGATCCCGGCGCTGATCATCCTCGGTCACTGGACGGACTTCCGCTATCTGTGGGTGCTGGCCATCGCGGGTCTCGGCGGCATACTCGGCGTGTTCTTCTCCGTGCCGCTGCGCCGCTCACTCATCGTCGAGCAGAACCTGCGCTTTCCCGAGGGCGTCGCGGCAGCGGAAGTGCTCAAGGCCGGCGATGACCCGGGGGAGGGCGCGAAGGTCCTCGGGCTCGCGGCCCTCGGCGGCGGCCTCGCCAAGCTCGCGGCCGGCAGCGGCCTGCGCCTGATCCCTGACACCGCGGCCGCCGGTGCCTACTGGGGCCGGTGGCTCGCTTTCTTCGGCACGAACCTGTCGCCGGCGCTGCTCGGCGTGGGCTACATCGTCGGGCTCAACATCGGGGCGCTCGCCCTGATCGGCGGCATGATCTCCTGGAACATCGCCATCCCGATCTACAGCGCCTGGTTCCTGGCCGACAACACGGCCTTGGCGCAGAGCCTCGCCGGTGCGGACGCGGAGACGGTGGCCACCGCGATCTGGTCTGCGCAGATCCGCTACCTCGGCGTGGGCGCGATGCTGGTCGGAGGCATCTGGGCGCTGATCTCGATCCGCAGCTCGCTCCTCTCCGGGGTTCGCAGCGGCCTCGAGGCCGCCCGGGCCGGCACCGCGCGCACCGTGTCGGACACCGAGAAGGACCTGCCGATGCAGTTGATGCTGATCGGGCTCGTGCTGTTCACGATCCCGCTCGCGATCCTCTACCAGCTGATAGTCGACAACGTCGGCATCAGCCTGCTCATGACCGTGATCATGATCGTGGCCGGCTTCCTGTTCACCTCCGTCTCCGCCTACATGGCCGGCCTCGTCGGCTCCTCCAACAACCCGGTGTCCGGCATCACGATCTGCACGATCCTCTTCGCCTCGCTGCTGCTGATGCTGCTGATGGGCCGCGGGGCCGCGCTCGGCCCGGTCGCTGCGATCATGATCGGCTCGGTGGTCTGCTGCGCCGCCTGCATCGGCGGCGACAACCTGCAGGATCTCAAGTGCGGTTATCTCGTGGGCGCCACGCCGTGGCGGCAGCAGGTCATGCTCGCGATCGGGGCGGTCAGCTGCGCGTTGATCATGGCCCCGGTGCTCAACCTGCTGCACAGGGCCTACGGCATCGGTGTGCCCACGCCCGAGCACCCGAACCCGCTGATCGCACCGCAGGCGACACTCATGGCGTCCGTCGCTAAGGGCATGTTCGGCGGTCACCTGCCCTGGGGCATGATCTCGATCGGCGCACTGATCGGCGCCGCGATCATCACCGCGGACCAGTACCTGGCGCGCCGCAATGCGCCCTTCCGCGCGCCGGTGCTGGCGGTTGCGGTGGGCATCTACCTGCCGCTCGAGCTGTCCGTGCCGATCTTCGTTGGCGGCCTCATCGCGCACCTCGTCGAGCGCGGCCTCGGCGTCCGCGGCGACTCGCCCGAGGCCGAGCGCGTCAAGCAGAACGGCATCCTGTTCGCGGCGGGACTCATCACGGGCGAGTCGCTGATGGGCATCGTGATCGCGATCCCGATCGTCGCGAGCGGCCGCGCGGACGTGCTCGCGCTGCCCGCCTCGCTGCAGTTCGGCGGCTGGCTCGGCCTCGCCATCGTTGGCGCGCTGGCGCTGTGGCTGCACCGGGCGGGAATCCGCCGCTCGTGACCCAGCAGGCGGCGGCCACCGATGCGCACCATCGGCTCAGGCTGATCGCCGCCTACGGCGTGATCTACGTCGTCTGGGGCTCCACGTTCCTCGCGATCCGGCTGGGGGTGCGCGACCTGCCGCCGCTGCTGTTCGCCGCCGGTCGCTCGGTCATTGCCTCGGCGATGCTCTTCGGCTTCGCGGTCGCGGTGCGCGACCGCTTCCCGCGCACGGCGCGCGAGTGGTGGTACATGGTGCTGCTCGGCCAGCTCATGATCACCTTCAGCAACGGGCTCAACACCATCGCGATGAAGCACATCCCGTCGAACGAGACCGCCCTGCTCACGGCGACGCTGGCCCTGTGGATGGCCGGGCTCGGCGCGATCGGCCCCAAGGGTCATCCGTTGACGATGCGCGGCGGCCTGGGACTGCTGCTCGGGCTCGCCGGCGTGGCGCTGCTCATGTGGCCGGGCAAGGCGCAGGAGCCGGGCCACTTCGGCTGGCAGCTGCTGGTGATCGCCGGCGGCTTCGCCTGGTCGGTAGGCACGATCCTCTATCGCGACGCCCAGCTGCCCGCCGGTCCCCTGGCCTTCAACTCGATGATCATGTGCTTCGGCGCCTGCGGAATGCTGCTGGGCGGTGCGGCGCGCGGCGAGCTTCCGCAGTGGCACTGGGAGGCTCGCGGCATCCTGGCGATGCTCTACCTCGCCGTGTTCGGCTCGGCGCTCGCCTACACGGCGTATTCGTGGCTGATCAAGCACGCGCCGACCGAGCGCGTCGCGACCTTCGCCTACGTGAACCCGGCAATTGCCACGGTGCTCGGCTGGGCAGTGCTCGGCGAGGCGCTCGGCCCGCTGCAGATCGCCGGCACGCTTGTGATCCTGTTGGCCGTAGCGCTGGTGACGCTGCCCGCGCGCGTGGCGTGAGGCAGCGGCAATTCAGTCGCGGCGGATGCGGCCGTGGAAGACCTCGACCCTTCCGGTCGGGCCGATGGCGCTCGAGGCCGCCCAGGACACCAGACTCACCACGAGTGCGGCACCGACCGCGGTCCAGAACCCGGAGATCGTGAAACCCGGCACGATCCAGGCGACCAGCGCGACCATGCCGGCATTCAGCACCAGCAGAAAGAGCCCGAGTGTCAGGAGCGTGAGCGGAAGCGTCAGGACAAAGACGAGCGGCCGAACCACCGCGTTGACAATGCCGAGCATCACGGCGGCGACCACGAGCTTCTGCGGCGACTCGAAATGCAGGCCGGGGAGGATCTCGCTCGCGACCCAGAGTCCGAGCGCCGAAATCGCTGCACGCAGGAGGAAACCGACCATCGCTGTGTCTCCCGGGCCATTGACGTGGACTCGATGGTAATGGAATCTCGGCCGCGCACAACCAACAGTGGGCGGTTCTGGGCGAGGAGGATGCATGGACCTGGTGACAATCGTGATCGCGCTGGCGCTGGTCGAATACGTCGCATTCGGGATGCTGGTCGGGCGGGCGCGGGGCCTGTATGGGGTCAAGGCGCCGGCCACGACCGGCCACGAGATCTTCGACCGGTACTTCCGCGTGCATCAGAACACGCTGGAACTGCTGGTGGCGTTCGTGCCGGCGACCTGGCTGTTCGGCCAGTACGTGAGCCCGCGCTGGGCGGCCGGCCTCGGCGCCCTTTACCTGGTCGGGCGCCTCCTCTACTTCCGCGGCTACGTCGCCGATCCGGCCCGGCGCGAGTTCGGCTTCGGACTGAGCGTCCTGCCGATCATCGTCATGGTCGTGGGCGTATTGATTGCCGCCGGAATGAAAGCCCTGGCCTGAGCGGCGCACCGCGCGCGGGCCGCCGACGGCCTCAGTGCCGCGCTGCCTGCGCGTACTGGGTGCCGAGGCTGCGGTCCCGCAGGTACTGCACGGCAGCCTGCACCGCGGCGTCCTTCGCCACCGGGACCGGCTGGCCCGCGCCGTGCTGCATCGCCGCATCGGCCAGCACGATATCGGGCTCGATGCCCTTCTCGTGGATCGAGGCGCCGGAGGGCGTGAAGTAGCGCGAGGTGGTGAGCTTGAGCGCCTGCCCGTCGCGCAGCGGGATTACCGTCTGCACCGAGCCTTTGCCGAAGGTGCGCTCGCCGATCAGCGTCGCCCGCCGATGGTCGTGCAGCGCCCCGGCGACGATCTCCGATCCCGACGCGGAACCACCGTCCACCAGCACGACGAGCGGCGCGCCGGCGATGGCGTCGCCGGGCGTGGCATCCATCTCGAAGCGCGCGTCGGGCGTGCGGCCCTCGGCGCGGACGATGACGCCGGAATCTAGGAACGCATCGGCCACACCGACGGCCGATTCGAGCACGCCGCCCGGATTGCCACGCAGGTCGAGGACGAGGCCGCGCAGCGATTTCTGGCCCGGGCCTCCGTTGATCGAGGCGAGCGCCTGGTCGAGATCGGCCGGCGTCGAGTCGCTGAACTGGGCGATGCGCACGTAGCCGAAGCCGCCGGGGAGACGCTCGGCGCGCACCGTCTGCACGTGCACCTCGGAGCGCTGGAGATCGAGCTGCAGCGGCCCGGGCTCGCCGGCGCGCCCGATCGCCAGCCGCACATGGGAGCCCGCCGGCCCGCGCATCCGTTCGATGGTCCGGTCCAGCTGGCCGGTGTCCACCGTCTGCTCGTCGACCGCGAGCACCGTGTCGCCAGCGCGCACGCCGGCCCTGGCGGCCGGGGAGCCCTCGATGGGGGAAACGACGACGACGCGGCCATCCTGGGCGGCGACCTCGATGCCGACCCCCGAGTAGCTGCCGGCGGTGTTCACACGCATCTCGTCGAACTCGGAGGCGGTCAGGAAGGCAGAGTGCGGGTCGAGGCTCAACACGACGCCCTCGACCGCGGCCTGCTCGAGGCTCGCCGGCGGGACAGCATCGACGTACTCGCCGCGCACGCGCTCGAGCACCTCGTCGAGCAAGCGGTGGTCCGCGGCGGTGCGGAGCTCAGGGGCCGGCGGCGGCGCGCGAACCGGCCCGCGGTCCGCCAGCACGCCGCCCATGAGAGTCAGGCCGGCGCCGATCAGGACGCCGACCGAAACGGCCACGGCAGTGTGCAGGGCGCGGGTCAACCGAGTCGGGCGATCTGCTGGGTACGGGCTGGCATCGTAGCCCCAACGAGGGCCGTCAGCACGCGTTCGAGGGGAATCGGCCGCGCGATGGAGAAACCCTGGCCGAACTCCACGCCCAGCGAACCCGTGAGGAGCCGGATCTCCTCGCTCTCGACGCATTCCGCCACGGTCCTGAGGCCCATGGCCCGCGCGAGCTGCACAATGGCGCTCAACATCGCTTGGGAGCGCTGGTCGCTGACCGCGTCGCGCACGAACGTGCCGTCGATCTTGAGGTGCGTCACCGGCAGCGTCTTGAGGTAGGTGAGCGAGCTCAGGCCCCGACCGAAGTCATCGAGCGCCACGTCGCAGCCGAGATCGCGCAGGCGGCGGATCAGCGCCTCGGCGCGCACGATGTTGGCGACCGCCGCCGTCTCCGTGACCTCCCAGGACAAGAGGCTCATGGGGAGGCCGCTCTCGCGCAGCGTGCTGTCAAGGAACGACGCGAACTCCTGGTCACCGAGCGACTGCCCGGAGATGTTGATGGCAAAACACGCGCCCTTCGCGGCGAGCGGCGCGGCGATCGGTCGCAGCGTCTCGAGCACGTTACGGACTACCCAGCGGTCGATGGCCGGCGCGAGCTGGTAGCGTTCCGCCGCCGACAGGAACTTCTCGGGCGTCACGCGCGCGCCACGCTCGTCGGTCATCCGCAGCAGCAGCTCGAACTTTGGCGTGCCGATCACGCCGTTCAGCGGCACGACGGCCTGCGCCTCGAGTTGGAAGCGCTGGTCGAGCAGCGCCGTGCGCACCGTGCCCACCAGGGTGATGTCGGTGTAGCGGCGGACGATGCTCTGGTCGCTGTCCTCGTAGATCTCCACGCGGTTGCGGCCGCGGTCCTTCGCCGCCTTGCAGGCAAGCTCGGCAGAGGCGAGTGCATGCGACAGCGGATGCTTGCCGACCGCGATGCCGGCGACACCGAAGCTCGCCGTCACCTCGACGGCCCCCTTTGCGTCGACGAAGCCGATCCGCTCCAGGCCGAGCCGCAGGTTCTCGGCGATCTCCTGGGTCGTGTCCAGCGTGGACTCCGGGACGAACAGGGCAAAGCGGTCGCCGGAAATGCGGGCCGCCAGCATGCGCGGGGAGAGGTGACGGCGGATCACCTCGGCCACCCGCGAGATGATCTCGTCGCCGACGTGCATGCCGAGGCTCTCGTTCAGCAAGTGCAGCCGGTCGATGTCGACGTAGATGACACAGTTGCTGCCGCGCAGCGCTTCCTCGGTGAGGACGGCGTGCGTGCGCTTCTCGAAGGCCGGGCGCGTCAGCAGGCCCGTCGCCGGGTCGTAGGCGTTCAGCAGGACGAATGCCACGCGCCGGGCCAGCAGTTCGACAACGCGCACCTGGCGCAGGTCGAAGTCGGGCGCCGCGAACGGCTTGAAGAGCACCAGCACGCCGAGCACGCGCTGCGCGCCGTGCAGCACCGGGCACGACAGGATCTTATACGGCACGGCCGCAAGGGGTCCGCTCGCCATTGGCCCGTTCACGGTCATGGTCTGGCGATGCAGCTGCGCCGCACCGACCAGATGGCGGTGCGTGCGCGTCAGAACTTCGGCGCCGGCGCGCGGCGCAGTGCCGGCGCCGGTGCGGCACACGGCGATGTTCTTGTCCGGGATGAGCAGCGCGCCCACCGCGCAGCCCAGGTGGTCCACGCAGCCCTGCACGAGCTTCGCGAAGTCTTCGGGGGATTCCGCGCCCGAGGCATCCTCCGCGTGTGCCGCGCCGAGCAGCAGTTCAAGGTCGCCGTCACGGACGACGAGGCTGCGCTGCAGGTCGCCGATGCTGTACTGCGAGTGCAGCTCGCGCTGCAGGCACTCGAGCGCCGGCCCGAGGAGCCCGCGCACCAGCGCCGCGGGTCGCGCCTCCGTGGGCTGCGCCTGTTCGCGGCTAATGAGGCCCGCCAGCCCGAGCAGGCCGGCCTCCGGGTCGCGGAGCTTGAACACGTACGCCGCCTGCTCGCCGCCCACCGGCTCGACCGAGCAATCCTCCCCTGACGGCTGCAACAGCTCCGCAGCCAGCGTCTCCCGCAGTAGCCGGTGCAGCTCGGGATCGTCGAAGCCGTCGTTAACCCAGATCGGTACGCCGAGGCGATCGTAGATCGCGATCGACTGCGCGCGCGGCATCAGCATCTTGATGAGCTGGCCGTACGGGTCGAACGACGTGGCGCTGACCGGCGCCGGCGCGCCGCCTCGCGCGTCTGCAATCTGCATCGCCTGCCCTTTCCGATGGACTTGCTTCAATCTGCCGGTAATGTTCCCGAAACGGAGCGAGCCCATGCGTGACGGACCCCTCACTTTGCCGGCACTGACCGCCCGGCAACGGACACAATCCGACGCGGTGCTCAGCGACGCTGCAGCCAGATCTCCGGGTTGACGGGCTCCCGGCCGCGGCGCACCTCGAAATAGAGCGCCGGCTCGTTGTGGCCACCCGAATCGCCGACCGCACCAATGACGTCGCCCGCGGCGACGTTCTCGCCGACCTTGCGGAAGATCTCCTCGGTGTGGCCGTACAGGCTCATGTAGCCGCCGCCGTGGTCGATCACGATCATCAGGCCCATGCCCGGCAGCCAGTCGCCGTAGACCACGCGGCCGGCGAACGGAGCGCGCACCCGCGCGCCGCGCTCGGTGCCGATCAGCATCCCCTGCCAGTGCAGCGACCCGCCGGCGCGCGGGTCGCCGAAGTGGGCCAGCACGCGGCCCTGCTGCACGGGCCACGGCAGCTTGCCCTTCAGCGGCTCGAAGGGCGCCTGCTTCGCCACCGGCGCGCTCTCGAGGGCCTTGCGGAGGTCGGCGATCAGCTTCTCCAGGGCCGCGGCCTGCGACTGCAGGCGCTCAAGTTCGCCGCCACGGGTCTTGATCTGCTGGTCGATGGCGGTCACGGTGCGGGCGCGATGGTTCTGCGCGGCCCGCAGCGCCCCCAGTTCCTTGGCCTGCTGGGCCTCGAGGTCCTGCAGCCGGGCGGTCTCCGCGGCGATCTTCTCGCGCAGCAGCGCCACGTGCTCGAGCTTGTCGCGGATGCTCTGGATGCGCTCGGCGCGCGCACGGCCGAAGTAACCGTAGTAGGCGAGCATGCGGCCGAAGGCTGCCGGGTCCTGCTGGTTGAGCAGCAGCTTGAGCTCCTCAGCGCGCCCGTTGAAGTAAGCGGCGCGCAGCTCGCCCTCGAGCGCGCTGCGCTCGCCGTCGAGCTCTTTCTCGCGGGCGGCCTTCTCCTGCTCGAGTTCCACGAGCCGCGCCTCGGACTGGATGCGCTGCGCACGGATCGAGTCGAGTCCCTGCTTGGCCGCCTGCACGCCCAACTCGGCGTCGCGCAGCTGCGTGGAGAGCTTGTCGCGCTTCTCGACGTCCGCGTTGACGGACTTGCGGACCTTGTCGATGCGGGCGTTCAGTCGATTGAGCTCGGCTTCCTTCTGAGCCGGCGTCGGCTTGGCCGAGGACGAGGCCGCGGGCAGCGCGGCCGGCAGGACGCCGAGCGCCACGGCGACCGCGAGGGCCGCCCACCGCGCGCGGCGCCAGCGACGCAATCGTAGAAGTCGGCTCGAAAGGGGGCTCGGCATGCCGGCGGGGTGGCGTCACGGTGGGCTCAAAGCCCGTGAGTCTAGCCTGTGGCGGGGGCTGCTATAATCCGCGACCCATTTTTCCCGGTTTCCAGATGGACCGTTTCCTCGAATACGTTGCCCGCCACCCGCTGCTCGCCGGCGGGACCATCCTGCTCGGCCTCGCGGTGGTGGCCTACGAGCTGAGCAAGGCCCGTTCCGGCGGCCGGAGCATCGGCCCGGCCGATGCCGTGCGCCTGCTGAACCAGGGGGCGCTGCTCCTCGACGTGCGCACGCAGGCCGAATTTGACGCGGGCCACGTTATCGACGCGCGCCACATGCCACAGGAGCAGATCGCTCAAGCCGCCGAAAACCTGAAGAAATTCAAGGACAAGGTCGTGATCACCTGCTGCGAAAGCGGTGCGCGATCGGGTGCCGCCGCCCGTGCTCTGCGGACCCAGGGTTTCACCCAGGTCGCGAACCTGCGGGGCGGCCTGCAGGCGTGGCGCACGGAGAACCTGCCGCTCGTCAAGGCTGAGACGAACAAGGGCAAGACCGCATGAATTCCAGCGGCGTCCCCGAAGTCATCGTGTACTCGACCGGCTGGTGCCCGTACTGTGAACGGGCGCGGGCCCTGCTCGAGCGCAAGGGCGTCGCCTACAGCGAGATCAAGGTGGACGAGGACCCCGCCCAGCGCGACACGATGCTGAAGCGCAGCGGCGGCCGCCGCGCGGTGCCGCAGATCTTTATCGGCGACCGCCACGTGGGTGGTTTCGACGAACTTTACGCACTCGACAAGGCGGGCGAACTCGACAAACTGCTCGGCCGCGCCTGAGCAGCACTGAATCATCACAGGAAACCGCAATGACCGACCAGAACACCCAGCCCCAGACCCCGCCGGCAATGGACCCGAACGCGCCGGTCGTCAACCCGCAGGCCATCTACATCAAGGACTGCTCCTTCGAAGCGCCCAGCGGCCCGTTCTTCGCCCCGACAGAAGTGCAGCCGCAGATCAGCCTGAACATTTCCACGCGCGCCTCGGCGCTCGCGCAGGACCTCCACGAAGTCGTGCTGCAGGTCAACCTCGAAGCCAAGGCCGGTGACAAGGTCGTTTGGCTGCTCGAGCTGCAGCAGGCGGGCGCGTTCGTGATCCGCAACCTGAGCGCGGGCGACGTCGCGCACGTGCTGTCGATCATGGCGCCGAACTACCTCCTGGCGTATGCGCGCGCGACGGTGTCCGACCTGATCGTCAAGGGCGGCTTCCCGCCCTTCCTGCTGCCGCTGGTGACCTTCGAGGGGCTGCACGCACAGGCGCAGGCCCAGGCCGCCGCGCAGCAGCCGACCGGCACGACGGTCAACTGACGCGACGGGCACGCGCGTGGCAGGGCCCGCGGCGTCCGAGCGCAAACCGACCGTAGCGCTGCTCGGTTCGGGCTCCTGGGGCACTGCGCTCGCCGTGCACCTCGCGCGCACCGGCCATCGCACCCTCCTCTGGGGCATCGAGACGGAGGAGCTGAACGCCATGGCCCGCGAGCGGACCAACCGCCGCTACCTCCCGGGCGTCGCGCTGCCGGAAGGCGTGCAGATAGAGCACGACCTCGAGCGAGCCGTGAGCTCGGCCGAGCAGCTGCTGGTGGCCGTGCCGAGCCACGCGTTCCGCGACGTACTCGAGCGGATAAAGCCCGTGCTGCGCCGCGGCCAGCGCGTCGCCTGGGCCACGAAGGGCTTTGAACTCTCGACCGGCAAGCTGCCGCACGAGGTGGCGAGCGAGGTGCTCGGCGCAGCGGTGCCGACGGCCGTTCTGTCCGGCCCGACCTTCGCGAAGGAAGTGGGCGCCGGCCTACCGACCGCGATGACCGTGGCCTCAAGCGACGAGAGCTACGCACTGGCGCTCGCGAAGAGCCTCTCCGGCCGCAACTTCCGGGCCTACGCCTCGACCGACATGGTCGGCGTCGAGGTGGGCGGTGCCGTCAAGAACGTGCTGGCGATCGGGGCCGGCATTTCCGATGGCCTCGGCTTCGGCGCCAACACCCGCGTCGCGCTAATCACGCGCGGTCTCGCGGAAATGATGCGGCTCGGCGTGGCGCTCGGCGCCGACAAGGACACGTTCATGGGCCTCGCCGGGCTGGGCGACCTGGTGCTGACCTGCACCGATGACCAGTCGCGCAACCGCCGCTTGGGCCTCGCGCTCGCCGCGGGCAAGACCGCCGAGGAGGCGCAGCGGGAGATCGGCCAGGTCGTCGAGGGCGTGCTCGCGGCAAAGGCCGTTCGCCACGTCGCGCAGCGGGCCGGCGTCGAGATGCCGATCGCCGAACAGATCTACCGCGTGCTCTACGAAGCCCTGCCGCCCAAGGACGCGGTCGTCGCCTTGATGCTCCGCGCCATCAAGACCGAGACGGACTGACCTGCGCCGGTCACCACAAGTGCCGCGAGCGCCGGAGGGGCCGCCCGCGGAGCGGCTTTGCCTCACCGCCAGCCGAGCTGTCGCCAGGCCTCGTACACCGCCACCGCCACGGCGTTGGACAGGTTGAGGCTGCGCGCACCGCGGAGCATCGGGATGCGCAGCCGGCGCTCCTCGGGACAGGCCGCGAGCACGTCCGGCGGCAGGCCGCGTGTCTCGGGACCGAACACGAGCACGTCACCCGGCGCATAGGCGACCGCGTCGTGGCTGTGCGTGCCGTAGGTCGTGAATGCGAACCAGCGCGGCGGCGAGCCGAGGCTGGCGAGGCAGGCCTCCAGGCTCGCGTGCTGGTGCACCTCCGCCAGCTCGTGATAGTCGAGGCCGGAGCGGCGCACGGACTTCGCGTCGAGCCGGAAGCCGAGCGGCCGGACTAGGTGCAGCAGCGCCCCCGTGTTGGCGCACAGGCGGATCACGTTGCCGGTGTTCGGTGGGATCTCGGGCTGGAACAGGACGACGTGAAGTGGCATAGAATCGGCCGGCAATGGACCGCAGGTGCGGGGGAGATTGTTGCATGCTGCAGGTTAAGCATCTGCTGGCCCGCAAAGGCGGCGACGTCTGGTCGGTGGACGCCGAGGAGCCGGTGCTCGTGGCGATTCAGATGATGGCAGACCATCACTGCGGCGCGCTGCCGGTGACCCGCAACGGAGCACTCATCGGCATGGTGTCGGAGCGGGACTACGCCCGCAAGGTGATCCTGCTCGGGCGCTCTTCCGCGGAGACGCCGGTGTGGCAGATCATGAGCTCGCCCGTCCTGACGGTGACACCCGACGAAGGCGTCCGGCGCTGCATGGAGCTAATGACGGAGAAGCGCATCCGCCATCTGCCGGTGTTCGATGCAGGGGGCACCATGATCGGCCTGATTTCCATCGGCGACCTGGTGCGGGCGGTGATCGAGGAACAGCAGGAGACGATTGCGCACTTGGAGCGATTCATATCGGGTTGAGCGCGCACGCCTTCCTTTACAATTGCGCCCATGCCCGCCCCGCTGCCCGCCTCCCTGGCCGTCGAGTTCTGCGGCCTGACACTCGCCTCGCCCATCGTGCTGCTGTCCGGCTGCGTCGGGTTCGGCGAGGAGTACACCCGCGTCGCCGGCTTCTCGAACACCGACGCCGGCGCCATTGTGCTCAAGGGCACGACCCGCGAGCCGCGCCTCGGTAACCCGCCGCACCGCGTCTGGGAAACCCCGATGGGCATGCTGAATGCGATCGGGCTGCAGAACCCGGGGGTGGAGCACGTCGTCTCGCGCATCCTGCCGACGCTCGACTTCGGGGAAACCAAGTTCTTTGCCAACGTCTGCGGCTCGACCATCGACGACTACGTCGAGGTGACACGGCGTTTCGACGACTCGCCGATCGACGCGATCGAGATCAACATCTCCTGCCCGAACATCAAGGAAGGCGGCGTCCAGTTCGGCAACTACCCGGAGATGTCGGGGCGCGTCGTCGAGGCCTGCCGCCGGGTCACGAGCAAGCCGCTCATCACCAAGCTGTCGCCCAACCAGACCGACATCCGCGAGAACGCGCGTCGCTGCATCGAGGCTGGCAGCAACGCTCTCGCCGTCATCAACACCGTGATGGGGATGGCGATCGACGTGAAGACGCGTCGGCCGGTGATCGGCAACGTGCAGGGCGGCCTCTCGGGGCCGGCGATCAAGCCGATCGCGCTCCTCAAGGTGATGCAGGTCGCGGAAGTCGCCCGTCCGCTCGGCATTCCGATCATCGGCCAAGGCGGGATCTGCAGCGCCGCGGACGCGCTCGAGTTCATCATTGCCGGGGCCACGGCCGTGGGTGTCGGTACCGCGCTCTTCTACGATCCGCTGGTGTGCACGAAGATCAACGCGGGCATCGCCGAGTACCTCGCCGCCAGTGGCCTGCCGTCGGTGGGGGCGCTCACCGGCAGCCTCGAGGTGCCCAAGAAGACCGTGCAGGCCTGCACCTGCTGAGCGCCGCTCAGGCGTCTTCCATCCCCAGTTCCTTCAGCTTGCGCGTCAGCGTATTGCGCCCCCAGCCGAGCAGCTTCGCCGCGTCCTGCCGCCCACCGTGGGTGACCTTGAGCGCTTCGCGAATCAGCGTGCGCTCGAACTCCGGCATGGCGTCGTCGAGCAGCGGCGCCCCGCCGCTCGCGAGGCGGCCTTGTGCCCAGTTCGCGAGCGCCTGCGACCAGCTCGAGGCAACGCTGCCCGCGGTCCCGGCGCCGCCGAGGTCCGCGGGAATGTCGGCCCGGGTGATTTCGCGGCCGGCGGCGAGCACCGTGAGCCGTCGACACGCGTTGACGAGCTGCCGCACGTTGCCCGGCCAGTCGAAGGAGGTGAGCGCCTGCAAGGCGTCCTCGTTAAGCACCTTGGGGGCGACGCCGAGTTCAATTGACGCGACGTCGAGGTAGTGCTGCAGCAGCTCCGGTATGTCCTCGCGCCGGTTACGCAGCGGCGGCACCTCGATGCGGATCACGTTCAGGCGGTGGAGCAGGTCCTCGCGAAACAGGCCCTCCTTCACGCGGGTCTCGAGGTCTTGATGGGTGGCCGCGATCACCCGCACGTCCACCTTCACCGGCAGCTGCCCGCCGACGCGGTAGAACTCGCCTTCGGCCAAGACGCGCAGCAGCCGCGTCTGCAGCTGTGGCGACATATCGCCGATCTCGTCGAGGAACAGGGTGCCGCCGTCCGCCTGCTCGAAGCGGCCGCGGCGCAGCTCCGTCGCGCCGGTGAAGGCGCCCTTCTCGTGGCCGAAGAGCTCGGACTCGAGCAGGTCCGCCGTGAAGGCCGAGGTGTTGAGCGCTATGAACGGCTTCGCCGCGCGCGGGCTGTGGCGGTGCAGCGCGCGGGCGACCAGCTCCTTGCCGGTCCCCGACTCGCCGGTGATCAGCACCGTCATGCTGGAGCGCGACAGGCGCCCGATGGCGCGGAACATCTCCTGCATGGCCGGTGCGTGTCCCAGCATCTCCGGGATGCGGCGCGATTCGGTCGCGGAGACGGCCGCCACGCCCTGGCGCTGCGCCGCGGCGCGGCGCACCAGCTCCACGGCCTGGTCGATGTCGAACGGCTTCGGCAGGTATTCGAACGCGCCGCCCTGATAGGCGGCCACGGCGCTGTCGAGGTCCGAGTGCGCCGTCATGACGATGACCGGCAGCCGCGGCCGCTTGGCGCGGACCTCATCGAGCAGGTCGAGACCGCTCTTGCCGGGCATGCGGACGTCCGTGACGAGCACGTCGGGTTCCTCGCGCCGCAGCGCGGCGAGCACCCCTTCGGCTTCCTCGAATGCGGTCGCCACCATGCCGGCCTGGCGGAGCGCCCGCTCGAGGACCCAGCGGATCGACGCGTCGTCGTCGACGATCCAGACGTTAAGTGCGTTCGCCGGTTTCATGCGGGTCGAAGGGCAGAAGGATGGTGAAGACGGTCCGGCCCGGCCGGCTGTCGAACTCGATCAGCCCGTCGTGCCGTCCGATCAGGTCCTGCGCCACGGCGAGGCCGAGGCCAGTGCCGTTCTTGCGGCCGGTCACGAGCGGATAGAAGACCGTGTCCTTGAGCTCGGTCGGTACGCCGGGTCCGTCGTCCTCGACCTGGATGCCGACCACGACTCGGTGGCGGCGGCTGCCGATGCTCGCGTTGGTGAGCGCGCGGGTGCGCAGCACGATGCGGCCGCGCTCGCCCACCGCCTGGATCGCATTGCGGCCGAGGTTGAGCAGCGCCTGGATGATCTGGTTGCGGTCGAGGCGCATGCGCGGCAGGCTCGGGTCGTAGTCGCGCTCGATGACGACCCCGGTCGGGGCCTCGGCGGCGAGCAGATGCCCCACGTGCTGCACCAGCTCGTGGATGTTGACCGATTCCTTGTGCGGCGGCTGTCCGGGCCCGAGCAGTGAGTCGACCAGCGCGGCGAGTCGGTCGGCTTCCGCGATGATCACCGTCGTGTACTCGTGCAGCGTCGGGTCCTTGAGCTGCCGCTCGAGCAGCTGCGCGGCGCCGCGCAGCCCGCCGAGCGGATTCTTGATCTCGTGGGCGAGCTGCCGGACCATCGCGCGACTGCCGCCGAGCTGCGTGAGCAGCGCGTTCTCGCGCGTGATGCGCTGGTGATGCGTCGTGTCCGCCAGCTCGACGATCACACCGCCGGGGCGGCCGGGCTGGTCGAACGGCGTCACCGTCGCATCCAGCACGCGCGGCGGCGCGCCAGGGCCGGCTTCGAAAGGAATTTCGCGGCGTGAATACTGGGCGCCCGCGGCGCGCGCCCGGCTGATGACGCCCTCGAGCTCCGTGTTGGCCTTGAGCAGATCGCGCGCGCCGCGGCCTGCGGCCTGGTTGCGGCTCACGCCGAAGAGGTCCTCGGCCGGCTCGTTGAGGTGCACGACGACACCATCGCCATCCAGCCAGAGGACGCAGGTCGAGGCGCCGTCGAGCAGGCTCACCAGCTCGCTGACGCTCGGTCTGACGATGCTGCGCGGTTCCGCCGCCACGTCACGCCTCCCCGAAGCGCAGCGAGGCCGCTCGCGACCCGGCTGCCGCTAGTGCGGCGTAGGCCTCTGCGGCGGCCTGACCGCCGGCCCTTGGTTGGCCGGATTCCTGACTGACGCCTGCTGAACGTTGAACGTGCGGGGCTCGCTGCGGATCTTTTCCTTGCCCGTCGCATCGAGGGTCAGCGCCGTGAGCGAATGCACGCCACGCTCGAGGTTGCTCAGCGAGTAGCCGGTCGTCGCCGGCCCGCCCTCGACCAGCTTGCCGTCCAGGTACAACAGCAGCCGGTCGTCGCCGCTCACACTGGGCTCCGAGTAGATGCTCACATTGACGGTCACGTCGGCGCCGAAGAACGAGGCACCTTCCTCCGGCGACACGATCTCGAGCTTGGTGTAGCGCACGCTCGCGGCCGGCGCCGGGCTCGGAGACTTCCCGGCCGCTGGCTTCGGGGCCGTGGCCGACGCTGGCGCGGAACCGACGATCTCGATCTTCTTTGCGCCCGGCCCCGGTACGTCGGAATAGTGGGTAACGCCGTTGGCGTCCTTCCACATCCACAGCTCGCGCGTGGTCGCAGTCTGGGCGTCGCCCACCGCCGTCGCAAACAGGCAGAGCGTCAGCAGAACCAGCCGTGTCTTCATGGGAGAGGAGCATAGCCCCAAGCCTTCGCGCTGACAAAGTCACGGCCGGTTTCCGGGAATTGCGTCAAGTCTTGCCTTGGCGGCAGCCGGGCCGGGCGGCCGCGTAAACGGTCGCCCGGCCCACTGCGTCTCGCGCCGTCAGACGCTGTAGTAGAGCTCGAGCTCCACCGGGTGCGTCGACATGCGCAGCTTCGTGACCTCCTGCATCTTGAGGCCGATGTAGGCGTCGATCACGTCGTCGGTGAACACTCCGCCTTCCTTCAGGAAGGCGCGGTCCTTGTCGAGCGCCTCGAGAGCCATGTCCAGCGAATGGCAGACCGTCGGAATGTTCTTCGCCTCCTCGGGCTCGAGGTCGTAGAGATCCTTGTCCGCCGGGTCGCCTGGGTGGATCTTGTTCTTGATGCCGTCGAGACCCGCCATGAGCATGGCCGAGAAACAGAGGTACGGGTTCGCGGTCGAGTCTGGGAAGCGGACTTCAATGCGACGCGCCTTCGGGTTCATGACGTGCGGAATGCGGATCGACGCCGAACGGTTGCGCGCCGAGTAGGCGAGCATGACGGGCGCCTCGAAGCCGGGCACCAGGCGCTTGTAGCTGTTGGTGCTCGCGTTGCAGATCGCGTTCAGCGCCTTGGCGTGCTTGATGATGCCGCCGATGTAGTAGAGCGCCAGCTCCGACAGGCCGCCGTACTTGTCACCGCCGAACAGGTTCTTGCCGTCCTTGGACAGCGACTGGTTGACGTGCATGCCGTTGCCGTTGTCGCCGACGATGGGCTTCGGCATGAAGGTCGCCGTCTTGCCGTAGCTTGCCGCCACGTTGTGGATGGCGTACTTGAGGATCTGCACCTCGTCGGCCTTCTTCACCAGCGTGTTGGCGGAGACGTTGATCTCCGCCTGACCTGCAGTGGCGACCTCGGAGTGATGGACTTCGACCTTGAGGCCGAGCTCCTCCATCGCCTCGCACATCGCCGTGCGCAGGTCCTGGAAGGCATCGACCGGCGGCACCGGGAAGTAACCGCCCTTGACGCCCGGGCGGTGGCCCATGTTGCCGCCCTCATACGCCTTCCCCGAGTTCCACGCGGCCTGCACCGAGTCGATCTCGTAGAAACAGCCGCTCATTGAGCTGCCGTGGCGGACGCTGTCGAACATGAAGAACTCGTTCTCCGGGCCCCACAGCGAAGCGTCCGCGATGCCGGTCGACTTGAGGTACGCCTCGGCGCGCTTGGCGAGCGAGCGCGGGTCGCGCTCATAGCCCTGCATGTTGGAGGGCTCGACGACGTCGCAGCGCACGGTGAGCGTGGCCTCCTCGAAGAAGGGATCCATCACCGCGGTCGTCGGGTCCGGCATCAGGATCATGTCAGACTCCTGGATGCCCTTCCATCCGGCGATGGAGGAGCCGTCGAATCCCTTGCCATCCTCGAAAAAGGCAGCGTCGACCACGCGAGTGGGCACAGTCACGTGCTGCTCTTTGCCCTTGGTATCGGTAAAGCGCAGGTCGACGAACTTGATCTCCTTTTCCTTCATCAACTTGAGTACATCGGCAGCGGTCGTCATGGGTTCTCCTAGCGATTGCAGCGAAATCGGGTGCCTCGGGCCGCTCGCCGCAACGACCCGGAAGCTTGTTCATGGGAACCAAGTGGATGCACGTAGTATGCCAGCGCACAGAACTAGCGCAAGATGCTGGGTATTATCAGCTGTTTCGCGCGTTTCTGCCACGTTAATGCACCTTTCTGGTGCGATACCCGCCGGGTGCGCGCCAACTTGATGCGCCCCTGATTTTACCGCCTCGACTCGTCCGTGTTGATGCGACGTGATACATTTTTTTGCGAGGGTACCCTCGACCGGTGGCTCGAGTCCGCGGCGTCGCGGCCGGCCGCGGCAACAAACGATAAGAGACCCGCGCAGATGGCGGGGAAGGAAGGCTCGATGACTTTCCGCATCACGGGCTGGCGCTCGCGCCTCGCCGCGCTCGCCATCGGACTGGCTGCCGTCCTGTCGGGCTGCGGCTCCAAGGAA
>Ga0209048_10001014_pt1 | contig 29474 bp, 29 predicted proteins | sample FrelakmetCRP12CR_FD_187146 | JGI IMG/M metagenome (GOLD analysis project Ga0209048, IMG submission 187146) | Freshwater lake sediment microbial communities from the University of Notre Dame, USA, for methane emissions studies - CRP12 CR (SPAdes)... | ecosystem: Environmental > Aquatic >... | reverse complement strand
CGTCGAGTGGCAGCTCGAGGCCGAACTGCAGCGTGATCACCGAGGCGCCGCCGGAGCTCGTCGACGACATCTGGTTCAGGCCCGGCATCTGCCCGAACTGCCGCTCGAGCGGCGCCGTGACCGACGACGCCATGACGTCGGGGCTGGCCCCCGGATACAGCGTCACGACCTGGATCGTCGGATAGTCGACCTCGGGGAGCGCGGACAGCGGCAGCACCCGGTAGGCGACGATGCCCGCGAGCAGCACCGCCACCATCAGCAGCGTCGTCGCCACCGGCCGCAGGATGAAGAGGCGCGACGGGTTCATCGCGGGTTGCGCCCAAGGACGCCTGTGCGAGCCGGGCGAAGCCTACGCCCGCAGGGCGCGTCCGCGAGCGCGGGCGGCAGCCGACACGTGGCCGCTTTGAATGTCTCCGGCGTGCAAAGATGCCGCACGGAATTGCTGCCGCGAATGAAATGAGCTTGAGGGCCGTTCATCAGCTGCCGCTCTTGCGCCGCTGCCCGTCCGCGGGCGGTCCGCTGCCCGGCGGGCGATTGCCGCGCGCGGCGCCCTTCGCGCCGACGGGCGGCGCGGCCTGCGCGTCGCGCGTCACGACCTCGACCTTCGCGTCTTCGCGCAGCTTGTCGGTGCCGTCGACGACGACCATCGCGCCTGGCGCAAGGCCGCTTGCGATCGCCGTGGTCTCGCCCTGCACGGGCCCGAGCTTCACCGGGGTCACCGCGACCGACTGGTCGTCCTTGACGACGAAGACGAACGTGCCCGGCGCGCCGCGCTGGATCGCGGCCGACGGGACGAGCGTCGCGTCCGGCAGCGTCTCGACCAGCATCCGGACGTTGACGAACTGGTTCGGGAACAGCGCGAGGTTGGCGTTCGCGAATTCCGCCTTGAGCTTGACGGTGCCGGTCGCCGTGTCGATCTGGTTGTCGACGGAGACGAGCCTGCCGACGGCGAGCTTCGCCTTCTGGTCGCGATCCCACGCCTCGACGACGATCGACTCGCCGGTCTGCAGCCGCGCCAGCACGCGCTGCACGCTGTCCTCTGGAATCGGATAGACGACGCTGATCGGCGTGAGCTCGGCGACGACGACGATGCCGTTCGCGTCCGACGCGTGCACGACGTTGCCGGGATCGACCTGGCGCAGCCCGACGCGCCCGGAAATCGGCGCCGTCACGCGGCTGTAGGTGAGCTGCAGCTTCGCGTTGTCGATCGCGCCCTGATCGGACTGGACCGCCCCCTCGTACTGGCGCACGAGCGCCTCCTGCGTGTCCACCTGCTGCTTCGAGATCGAGTCCTGCGCGAGCAGCGTGCGGTAGCGGTCGACGTCGAGCTGCGCATTCCTGAGCAGCGCCTGGTCCCTGGCCATCTGGCCCGTCGCCTGGGCCAGCTGCACCTGGAACGGCCGTGGGTCGATTTCGGCCAGGAGCTCGCCGGCCTTGACGATCTGGCCCTCCTTGAACGCGACGCGCATCAGCTGGCCGTCGACCCGCGGCTTGACCACGACGATGTTGCGGGGCGTCACGGTGCCGAGCGCGTTGAGGTAGACGTCGATGCTTCCCTTCCGGGCGCTCGCCGCGACGACGGGCAGTGCGCGTGCCGACGGGTCGCCGCGCGGGCCGGCGGCCGGCGGCGCGTCGGTGGCGCGGCCGGCCCAATACCAGTAGCCGGCGGCCGCGGCGATGACGGCAACGGCTGCGAGGATCCACGGCCAGCGGCGGCGCGATGCGTTCGACGCGGAGGGCGATGCGGCCGCCGCGGGTTCGTCGGGTGTCGGTTGCGTGGGTGTCATCGCGGGATCCGGGTGTGCGAATTGATCTTGTGCCGGAGGGGCGAAGCGGGTCGCCCCGGATTGTCTGGTGGTTTGTCCACGGTGCCTGCCGATGGTTTGCGCGCCAGTTGTAACATTCTGTAAGGCGGGCCGACCCGGAACACCGCCTCTTGCGCCCCGGGGAGCAGGGAATGATCGATTGTTCCGGCGCGTTTGTCGACGTCGCCGCGCTGCGCGCCGCGGCCGCCGCCGCCGGACGGAGCGCCGCCGGCACGGCGACTTGCCACTGATCCGGAATCGGACCACACTGCGCGCCCCTGCAGAAAGCCGACGAACGCCGCATGAAGATCGCCGCCCGCATCGGCCTCGCGCTGGTCGCAACGATTGTCGTTTCCGCCGCCGCGGGCTACGTCTGGCTGCGTCAGTCGCTGCCGCAGACGAGCGGGACGCTGGCGGTCGCGGGACTGGCGGCGCCGGTGGAAGTGATCCGGGACGGCAACGACGTCCCGCACATCTACGCGACGAGCCTCGCCGACGCCCACTTCGCGCTGGGCTACGTGCACGCGCAGGACCGGCTGTGGCAGATGGAGATGAATCGTCGCGTCGCGGCGGCCCGGCTGTCGGAAGTCTTCGGCGTCGCGACGCTCGAGACAGACCGCTTCCTGCGCACGCTCGGCGTGTATCGCGCCGCCGAGGCGACGATCCCCCATTTCGACGCGGAGACGCGCGCCGCGCTCGACGCCTATGCCTCCGGCGTCAACGCGTTCCTGGCGACGCGCACCGGGCCGCTGCCGCCCGAGTTCCTCGCCTTCGGCGTCGTACCCGAGCCGTGGAAGCCCGCGGATTCGGTGGCCTGGCTCAAGATGATGGCCTGGGACCTCGGTGGAAACTGGGCGACCGAGATCCTGCGCCTGCGCCTCGCGCAACGGCTCGATTCGCGGCAGATCGCGGAGTTCCTGCCCCCCTATCCCGGGGACGCGCCGCTGCCCGTCCGCGATCTCGCGCAGCTGTACCGCGGGCTGGCGCCCGCGGCCGCCACGATCGTGGCCGTCGCGCCGCCGTCGCTGCCGGAGGGCGCCGGTTCGAACAACTGGGTGATCGCCGGCTCGCGCAGCGCCTCGGGCAAGCCGCTGCTCGCGAACGATCCGCACCTGGGGCTCAGCGTTCCGGCGATCTGGTATTTCGCGCATCTTTCGGCGCCGGGCATGAATGCGATCGGGGCGACGCTGCCCGGGTCGCCGATGCTGGTGCTGGGGCGCAACGACCGCATCGCGTGGGGCTTCACCAATACCGGCCCCGACGTCCAGGACCTCTACATCGAGAAGATCGATGGCGCCGACCCGACGCGTTACGCGACGCCCGACGGCACGCAGGCGTTCGCCGTGCGCACGGAGACGATCCGCATCAAGGGGCAGCCCGACGAGACGCTCGTCGTGCGCGGCACGCGGCACGGCCCGGTGATTTCCGACGTCTCGCGCGTCGCCGGCGCGGCCACGCCAAAAGGGTATGCGATCGCGATGCAATGGACGGCGTTGCGCGACGACGACCTGACCGTCGAGGCGGGCGTCATGCTTTCGCGCGCCGCGAACTGGAACGAATTCCTCGCCGGCGCGCGGCGCTTCCATTCGCCGCAGCAGAACATGGTGTACGCCGACGTCGACGGCAACATCGGATTCGTCGCCGCGGGACGCGTCCCGATCCGGCGCCCGGACAACGATCTCTTCGGCATGGCGCCGGCGCCCGGCTGGGACGCGCGCTACGACTGGCAGGGGTTCATTCCCTTCGACGAATTGCCGCACGCCTTCAACCCGCCTGCCGGCAAGGTGGTGACCGCCAACGACAAGATCACCCCGCCGGGCTACCCGCACTTCATCACCAGCGACTGGTTCGCGCCGTATCGCTCGAAACGCATCTCCGAGCTGATCGACGCGAAACCGCTGCATTCGCCGGAGTCGTTCGCCCGGTTGCAGGCCGATCACCGCTCGGAGCTGGCGCGCGATCTCCTCCCGATCATGCTGCGGGCCGCTCCCAAGGAGGGCGCGGCGGGCGAGCTTGCGGCGATGCTCGCGCGCTGGGACGGCAGCATGGACGCGGGCCGCCCCGAGCCCCTCATCTTCGGCGCCTGGTATCGCGAGCTCACCCGGCGCGTCTACGCCGACGAGCTCGGCCCGGAGCTCTTTCGCGACTACTGGGACCAGCGCGCGGTGTTCATGACCAACGTGCTGTCGCATCCGGACGACGGCGAGGGCGTGTCGCGCTGGTGCGACGACGTGAACACCCCGCGGCGCGAGAGCTGCGCCGAGGAGATCGCCGCGGCGCTCGGGGATGCCGATGCGCATCTTCGCGCGCAGTACGGCGCCGACCCGCGCCAGTGGCGCTGGGGCACGCCGCACTTCTCGTTTTCGCGCCACCAGCCGTTCACGAAGAGCGCGCTGCTCGGCCCGATGTTCGATCTCAAGCAGCCGAGCGACGGCGACTCGTACACGGTCAACGTCGGCCGTTACCGGATTGCCGACGAGACCAATCCGTTCGCGAGCGTGCACGGCGCCAGCCTGCGCGCCATCTACGACCTCGCCGATCCCGACCGGTCGATGTTCATTCATTCGACCGGCCAGTCGGGCAACCGGCTCTCGCCGTGGTACGACGCCTTCGCGCTGCGCTGGGCGCACGGCGAATACGTGCCGATGACCACGCGCCGCAGCGAAATACAGAATGGCGCGATCGGCACGCTGCGGCTCGTCCCGGGGCCGCCGGGCGGCGCGCCGTGACCGGCGCGGCGGCCATCCACACGCGGCCGGCTTTCGGGTAGAATCCGCCCTCCCGAGGAGCGTTGCAACGGCCACCCGCGACGGGTCGGCTGCCAGGCTCGGGATTCGGAATTTTCGAACCGCGCTCGTTGATCCGTGTCCGCACACGGGGTGACGAGAGCGCGCCGCGTTCCCCCCCGAGGGCGGTCACCACAACGATGGAGTGACCGATGAACGCAACAACCGATACCAGGACCTTCGCCGACTTCGCCGTCTCCGACCTGGCGCTCGCCGACTGGGGCCGCAAGGAAATCGCGATCGCCGAGACCGAGATGCCGGGCCTCATGGCGATCCGCGACGAATTCGCGCCGACGCAGCCGCTGCGCGGCGCCCGCATCGCGGGCAGCCTGCACATGACGATCCAGACCGCGGTGCTGATCGAGACGCTGCAGGCGCTCGGCGCCGAAGTGCGCTGGGCGTCGTGCAACATCTACTCGACGCAGGACCATGCGGCCGCGGCGATCGCCGCGCGCGGCACGCCGGTGTATGCGCGCAAGGGAGAATCGCTCGAGGACTATTGGGAATACACCCACCGGATATTCGAGTGGGGCAAGGGCCCGGAGGCGGCGACGCCCAACATGATCCTCGACGACGGCGGCGACGCGACGCTGCTGGTGCACCTCGGCCTGCGCGCGCAGTCGGATCGCTCGTTGATCGCGAAGCCCGCCAACGAGGAGGAGTTCTGGCTGTTCGCGTCGATCGCGAAGAAGCTCGCCGAGGATCCGCAGTTCTACGCGCGGGTCAAGGCGAACATCAGGGGCGTCACCGAGGAGACCACGACGGGCGTCAAGCGCCTCTACCAGATGCACAAGGAAGGCCGGCTCGGCTTTCCCGCGATCAACGTCAACGACTCGGTCACCAAGTCGAAGTTCGACAATCTCTACGGGTGCCGCGAGTCGCTGGTCGACGGGATCAAGCGGGCGACGGACGTGATGATCGCCGGCAAGGTAGCGCTGGTGAACGGCTACGGCGACGTGGGCAAGGGCTCGGCGCAGGCGCTGCGGGCGCTGTCGGCGCAGGTCTGGGTCGCCGAGATCGATCCGATCTGCGCGCTGCAGGCGGCGATGGAAGGCTACCGCGTCGTGACGATGGATTACGCCTGCGACAAGGCCGACCTTTTCGTCACCGCGACCGGCAACATCGACGTGATCACGCACGAGCACGTGAAGCGGATGAAGCACAACGCGATCGTGTGCAACATCGGCCACTTCGACAACGAGATCGACGTCGCCGCGCTCAAGGCCTACCCGTGGGAGAACATCAAGCCGCAGGTCGACCACGTGATCTTCCCCGACGGCAAGCGGATCATCCTGCTCGCCGAGGGACGCCTCGTGAACCTCGGCTGCGGCACCGGTCATCCGTCCTACGTGATGAGCTCGTCGTTCGCCAATCAGGTGATGGCGCAGATCGAGCTCTGGGGCGACGCGGTTTCGCGCGCGGGCCGTTATCCGGTCGGCGTGTACGTGCTGCCGAAGCATCTCGACGAGAAGGTCGCGCGGCTGCAGCTCTCCAAGCTGGGCGCGATGCTGACGCCGCTTTCGGACAAGCAGGCGCGGTACATCGGGGTCGAGACCACCGGGCCTTATAAGCCGGACAGCTACCGATACTGATTCAAGTCACGCCGCACCCTCCACCTCGCTGAACCGGCGTGCGGAAATGCACTGCACGCCGGTCACCTCGCGGGAGGGTGCGGCCGGCTTTCTGGTGAAGACCGTGCGTCATGCGAGACGTCGATCCGATGGTATGCGAATCGTCATTCGAAACGACCGGCATCCAATGCGGTGCGTTGCACTCTTTTTTCGCCTGAGCTCATGAACTTCGACGCATTTCTGGAGACGGCCTGGGCCGACCACGGCGATCGGCCGCAGGAGGTCGCGGACCGGCTCGCGGCGTCGCTGCATAGGGTCGAAACCCCGGAGCAGGTCGCGCCCTTTGCCCGTCTTCTCGCGCATGTCCTCGGCGAGCATCTCGGCCAATTCGATCGCGGCGTCGCATTGCTGCAGGCGCTGCGCGGCGCGCCGGCATGCGCCGACGATGGCGCGGCGCAGGCGGTCGCCCAGCGAATCGCCACGTTGCGGCATGCCGACGGCGATTCGTCCGGGCTGCTTGCGTTGCCGGCCGAGGCGCGGATCTGTGCGCTCGCCGACGCCGCATCGATGCTCTCGGGTCGCGGCGCCTTCAAAGCCGCGATCGCGGCGTACGCCGAGGCGACGCGCCTCGCGGCGGCGGGAGTGGGGCCCGGATCGCCGGCCAACCGCGCGCTCGCCGTAGGCGGCAACAATCTCGCGGCGGCGCTCGAGACCAAGGCGGATCGCACCGCCGCCGAGACCGAGGGCATGATCGCCGCCGCGGAGGGCGGCCTCGAGTTCTGGAAGGTCGCCGGCACCTGGCTGGAGGAGGAGCGCGCCGAGTATCGCCTCGCCCGAACGATGCTGCAGGCGGGGCGGCCCGCCGCCGCGCTGGCCTGCGCCGAGCGATGCGTCGCGGTTTGCGAGGCCAGCGCCGCGCCGGCGTTCGAGCGGTTTTTCGGATACGCTCTTCTGGCGGTGGCGCAGCGCGCGTCCGGCGATGTCGATGGCTTCGGCATCGCGCGGCGGAACGCGCTTCATTGTTACGAGCAGGTGCCGCCCGACGAAAGGCATTGGTGCAGCGTCGAGCTCGGGGAAATCGGGGCGTAGGCAGCAATGCCCGCCGCGTGCCGACAGGATTGCCGCCGCGCGCCGGACGTCGCGCGCTGATCGAGGACGAGGAAGGACGAAACGATGCGTATCCTGCTGGTGTGGCTCATCAACGCGGTCGCCCTGCTCGCGCTGCCGTACATGTTCACGTCGATTCACGTCAGTACCTTCACCGCAGCGCTCGTGGCGGCGCTGGTGCTCGGGCTCATCAACACGCTGATCCGGCCGCTGTTCGTGATCCTTACGCTGCCCGTGACGCTGCTGACGCTCGGGCTCTTCATCTTCGTGATCAACGGCCTGCTTTTCTGGGCCGTGGGCTCCTGGCTCGAGGGCTTTCACGTCGACGGCTTCTGGGCGGGAATGTTCGGGGCGATCGTCTATAGCGTGATCTCGTGGCTGCTCTCGAGCCTGCTCCTGCCGTCGAAGAAGTGACCGCCGAGACGACGCGGTGCCTGCGATGACCGACCGTCCTCCGCGGCTGTTCAGCCTCGAATTCTTCCCGCCGCGCACCGTTGAGGGCGTGGCGACGCTACGCGCGACGCGGCGCGAGTTCGCGCCACTGAAGCCGGCCTTCTGCTCGGTGACGTTCGGGGCCGGCGGCTCGACCCGCGACGGGACGCTTGCGACGGTGCTCGATTTCCGCGCCGAGGGGTTCGATGCGGTGCCGCACATCTCGGGCATCGGCGGCACGCGCGAGTCCGTGCGCGAGGTCCTCGCCCAGTACAAGGGCCACGGGATCCGGCATCTGGTCGCGCTGCGCGGCGACCTGCCGTCCGGCGCCGGCGAGGCCGGCGACTTCCGCTACGCGAGCGACCTCGTCGAATTCATCCGCAGCGAGACGGGCGACTGGTTCCACATCGACGTCGCCGCCTACCCCGAATACCACCCGCAGTCGCGCAGCGCGCAGGACGACCTCATGGCGTTCAAGCGCAAGGTCGACGCCGGCGCGAACTCGGCGATCACGCAGTACTTCTTCAACGCGGACGCCTACTGGCATTTCGTCGATGCCTGCGCCGGTGCCGGCGTGGAGATCCCGATCGTGCCGGGCATCATGCCGATCGGCAGCTTTTCGAAGCTCGCGCGGTTCTCCGACGCCTGTGGCGCCGAGATTCCACGCTGGATCCGGCGCAAGCTCGAAGGACTCGGCGACGACACCGCGTCGATCCGCGCGTTCGGCCTCGACGTCGTGACGCAGCTCTGCGAAGGATTGCTCGCCCGCGGCGCGCCGGGATTGCACTTCTACACGCTCAACCACTCCGCGCTGACGGCGACGATCTGGCGCCGGCTCGGCCTCGGCAACGCGGGCGGATGACGCGCGCGGGACGGCGCCGGTGGCCAACACCGCCGACTTCATCGCCTGGGTGATCGAGCTCGCGCAGCCGACGGCGCGCGTCGTCGCGCGCGCGATGTTCGGCGGGCACGGCCTCTACGCCGACGGGATCATCTTCGCGATCGTCGTCGACGACACGCTCTACCTCAAGACGGACGGGGACAACCGCGCCGAATTCGCCGCGCAGGGCCTCGAGCCGTTCGTCTACGCGGGGCGAAACGGCGACAGGACGGCGATGAGCTACCACCGCGCGCCGGAAGAGGCGCTGGAAAATCCGGACGCGATGGCGCACTGGCTGCGCTCCGCCATGGGGGCGTCGCTGCGCGCCGCGGCCGCCAGGCCGAAGCGGCGCGCGCCGCGCGCGAAATCCCCCGCGCCGCGAAAGCGCCGCGGCTGATCGATGCCGCGCGGGTCACGGCCCGCGCCGGTAGCTCGTGAGCTCGAGGACCGGATTGGGTCCGGGAAGGTTGACCCGGCTCTGGTCGCCTTTTTCGCGGTACCAGCAGCTGTACTCGGTGCGCGCGGCGGCGGCCGCGGGTGGCGAGTACCTTATCGTGCCGGTGCACTGCGTGGCGGTGCGGAACGCCGTTTCGTCGTCGAGCGTCAGGACCACGCGCATCGTGATTGCGTCGAAGGTCCCGGCCGGCGTGGTGACGGATTCGTATCCCCCCACGGTGACCTGGCGGAGGATCGGCCCGAAGGGATTGATCGGCCTGTCGAGGTCGCGGATCCGCTGCTGCCACGATTCGCCGGTCGCGAGCGGATACCGGTAACGCAGCAGCGCGGGGTCGAACCGCCTGGTCCCCTCGTCGAGCACTGACCCCGCGAGGACGACGCCGGGCGCCTGCCATGTTTCGGTGCGCACGGTCGTCTGTCCCCGCTCCACCGTCGACACCTGCACCTTGATGCCGTCCGGGCCAATCGAGGTGATCTCGTGCGTCTCGTCCCACACGACCTTGGTCCGGAATCCCATTTCGCCGTGGTAGGTCCAGCGATCGCCGACCCGATGATCCGGCGCGGGAACCGGCGGGCCCGGATTGCCGCCGACACCCATGGTGCCGCAGCCGCCAAGAATGGCTGTCGCGGCGACAAGCGTGGTGACGCTCGCGAAGACGCTGATGCATGACGCTGGGTGTAGCTTCATGGTTCCTCCGACGAGTGATCAGACAGATAACAGCGCGACGTCGGCGATGATTCCGCCGCAGACGCGCACGAGGTCCCCGGGCCGGATGGGGAACATGGCATTCGGCGTTCCCCCCGCGGCATAGACGCGCGGGAACGCGAGCAGGTCGCGATCGACCCAGGCGCGGAGGCGGTGCGCGTGCGCGAGCGGCGGAATGCCGCCGATCGCATAGCCGGTCGCCGCGCGGACGAGGCCCGCGTCGGCCTTGCCGATCGCCGTCCCGCACAGCGCGGCGACCCTCGCCTCGTCGACGCGGTTGGCGCCGCTCGCGATCACGAGAACGACGGCGTCGGGCGAGTCGGCGGTGGCGGCGCGAAACACGAGCGACTTGGCGATCTCCGCGATTCCGCAGCCGAGCATCGCCGCAGCCTCGGCGGACGTGCGCGCCGCCGTCGCATGCTCGGTGATCACGCAATCGAGCCCGGCCGCGACGAGCGCCTGCTGCACGCGCGCCGCGGCGGTGGACAGCGGCTTCGCAGGATCACCGTGCATCGGATCCCCCGGCCCGCCGCGCGTCAGTCGCCGCCGCGGTCGGTGACGGCGCCCAGGCTCGCCGTCGAGACGAGGCGCATGTATTTCGCCAGCACGCCGCGGGTGTAGCGCGGCTTCGGTGCGACCCAGCGCGCGCGCCGTCGCGCGAGCTCGGCGTCGGCGACATTGAGCTGGATCAGCAGCCGGTGCGCGTCAATCGTGATCGAATCGCCTTCCTCGACCAATGCGATCGTTCCGCCGACATAGGCTTCCGGCGCGACGTGACCGACGACCATCCCCCACGTGCCGCCGGAGAACCGGCCGTCGGTGACGAGCCCCACCGACTCGCCGAGGCCCTGCCCGATCAGCGCCGACGTGGGCGCCAGCATTTCCTGCATGCCCGGACCGCCCTTCGGGCCCTCGTAGCGGATGACGATGACGTCACCGGCGCGGATCTGTTTCGCCATGATCGCGTCCATCACCGCGGGCTCCGAGTCGAAGACGCGCGCCGGTCCCGTGATCGTCGGATTCTTGAGCCCCGTGATCTTCGCGACGCAGCCTTCGGGCGCGAGGTTGCCCCTGAGGATCGCGAGGTGGCCCTCCTTGTACATCGGATTCGACCACGGCCGGATCACCTCCTGATCGGCGCGCGGCGCGTCCGGCACCGCGGAGAGCTCCTCGCCGATCGTGCGTCCCGTGATCGTCATGCAGTCGCCGTGCAGGAGGCCGTTGGCGAGCAGCATCTTCAGCACCTGCGGCACGCCGCCCGCCGCGTGGAAGTCGACCGCGACGAAGCGCCCCGAAGGCTTGAGATCGCAGAGCACCGGGACGCGCTTCCGGATGCGCTCGAAATCGTCGATCGTCCACGGCACCTCGGCCGCCGCCGCGATCGCGAGATAGTGCAGCACCGCGTTGGTCGAGCCGCCGGTCGCCATCACCAGCGCGATCGCGTTCTCGATCGACTTCCGCGTGATGATGTCGCGCGGCTTCAAGTCGCGCTTGACGGCCTCGACCAGCACGCGCGCGGAAGCCGCCGCCGAGTCGGCCTTTTCCGCATCGGGCGAGGCCATCTGCGAGCTGCCGAGGAGACTCATGCCGAGCGCCTCGAACGACGACGACATCGTGTTCGCCGTGTACTGGCCGCCGCAGGCTCCCACGCTCGGGCAGGCGTTGCGCTCGATGCCGTCGTAGTCCTCCTTCGACATCCTGCCGGCGGCGAACGCGCCGACCGCCTCGAACGGCGACACGATGGTGAGCGTCTGGCCCTTCCAGTGACCCGGCTTGATCGTTCCCGCGTAGACGAAGATCCCGGGAACGTTGATGCGCGCCATCGCCATCATGCTGCCCGGCATGTTCTTGTCGCAGCCGCCGACGCACAGCACGCCGTCCATCAGCTGGCCGTTCACGGCGACCTCGATCGAGTCGGCGATCACTTCGCGCGACACCAGCGAATACTTCATGCCCTCGGTGCCCATCCCGATGCCGTCGGTGACCGTCGGGAAGCCGAACACCTGCGGCATCGCTCCCTCGCCGGAGAGCGCGGCGATCGCGCGGTCGACCAGCGGCTGGATGCCCGCGTTGCAGGGGTTCATCGTGCTGTGGCCGTTCGCGACGCCGACGATGGGCTTCTCGAAATCGGCGTCGCCGAAGCCGACGGCACGCAGCATCGCGCGGTTTGGCGAGCGGGCGACGCCCTGGGTGATGAGCCGGGAGCGGCGATTGGACGGCATGGGGGACTCCGGAATCCGGGTTCGCGGGAAACGGCCGCGGCGGCACTGCGTATAATCGGCCAGCCCGATTTTAGCAGCACGCAAGCGCAGCCGAAGAACCGCGCGCCCCGACATCCGCATGCTCGTCCATCCGCAATTCGATCCGATCGCCATCCAGATCGGGCCCGTCGCCGTCCGCTGGTATGGACTCATGTACCTCGTCGGGTTCGTGCTGTTCGCGGTGCTGGGGCGAATCCGCGCGAAGCAGAACCTTCTCACCGGATGGCGCCCGAGTGACGTCGACGACATGCTGTTCTACGGCGTGTTCGGCGTGATCATCGGCGGCCGGCTCGGCTACGTCCTGTTCTACAAGCCGCTCCATTTCCTCGCGCATCCGCTGGAGATCTTCGCCGTATGGCAGGGCGGAATGAGCTTCCACGGCGGGTTCCTCGGCGTGCTCGTCGCGCTCGTGTTCTTCGCGCGCCGGCGCCACAAGCGCTGGCTCGAGGTCACCGATTTCGTCGCGCCGCTGGTGCCGCTCGGGTTGGCCGCCGGCCGGATCGGCAATTTCATCAACGGAGAGCTTTGGGGCCGGGTGACGACGTTGCCTTGGGGGATGGTGTTCCAGGGCGCGGGGCCGCTGCCGCGCCATCCGTCGCAGCTCTACGAGTTCGCGCTCGAAGGCCTACTGCTGTTCGCGGTGCTGTGGCTCTACACGCGCCGGCGCCGCCCGATGGGCGCGCCGTCGGGGCTGTTCCTCGTCGGCTACGGCACGTGCCGCTTCTGCGCGGAATATTTCCGAGAGCCCGACAGCTTCCTCGGCTACCTGTCGCTCGGCCTCACGATGGGCCAGTGGCTGTCGCTGCCGATGATCCTGATCGGCTTCGTGATGATCGTGCGGGCGTACCGGCGCGCCGGCAAGGCGCAGCCGACCATCCTCGACCGGATGAAGTAGGACGCTGGAGCGAGGAGCAGGGGCCCCGCGCAGCGGGGATGCGACCGCGCAAGCGGAGAGGCCGCCGACGCGCAGGCCGTCGTACGGCAGGGTGGTGCAAAGAGGTGGCGTGCCGGCTCGGCGCCGTCAGTCGACGCGGCGGTATTCGCCGTCGATCGCGCCGCGCGGCCGGCGGGATCCGGCGGGCTGCGGACCGGATTCGCGGCCCACGTTGAGCGGCAGCGCGAGCAGCATCAGGGCGATGAAGTCGCTGATGATGCCCGGCAGCAGGAACAGGAGTGCCGCGAGCAGCTTCCGGCCACTGTCGAGAAGGCCGCGCAGCATCGACTGCTCGCCGTGCATCGCGGCGATCATCTTGGCGCGGAAGGCATGGCGCTCGCTCTGCAGCAGAAAGAACCCGGTGACGACCGACATGCCGAGCCACACCCACGCGGGAACGCCGGTCCAGCGCGCGAAGCGCACCGTCGCGTACAGGTCGAGCAGCGGGAAAGCCAGTACAATCGCGAGCAGCAGAAAACGCATCGAAACTCCTTGGCCGACGAAGCCATCCTCGTGCTGACGCAGATGCCGGACCACGCGGCGGCACATGCACTGGCACTTGCGCTCCTCGGGCGCAGGCTCGCCGCCTGTGTGAGCATCGGCGCGCCCGTGGAATCACTTTATCACTGGCGCGGAAAGATCGAAACCGGGCGGGAGGTGCCGGTCGCGATCAAGACGCAGAAGGCCCGGTATGCCGACGTCGAAGCCGCCGTGCGGGCGTCCCACCCTTACGAACTTCCGGAAATCATCGCTGTCCCCATCGTCGATGGATTGGAGCGCTATCTTGACTGGATCGCCGCCGAAACCGCGCCCAGATGACCCGGGCGGCGGGATCGCGCGCGGCCGCGCCGCGCGGGCCGCGGGAATCGCGCTGCTCGCGGCGGCAGCCGCGGCGCCGGCGCTGGCCCAGGGGGATCTGCTGCCGAACGAGCGCGCCTTTGCGTTCAGCGCCCGGGGACTCGACGAGAAGACGGTCGAGGCGCGGTTCGTCGTCGCCGATGGCTACTACCTGTATCGGGACAGGCTCAAGTTCACCGTGGAGCCCGAGCCCGTCGCCGGTTCCCCGGCGCTGCCCCCCGGCAAGGTCAAGAGCGACAAGTTCTTCGGCGACGTCGAAATCTACCGGGGCCAGCTGGTCGTCCGGCTGCCGCTGCGGCACTCCGCTCCGGGCCAGCGCGTGAAAGTGACTGCGGAGTCGCAGGGGTGCGCCGACGTCGAGGTCTGCTATCCGCCGCAGCTGCAATCGGTGTCGCTGCCGCTGCCGCTGGCCGGCGGCCGGCCGGGCAGTCTGGTCGACGCGGTTCCGCCGAAGAAATCCTGGCTCGATTGAGAGCGCTTCAGGCCGCCGAGGCGCTCGGCGAGACGCTGAAAGTAAGCACTCACACGTATCTATATCATTGAATAAATGGCAAAACGCTGGATACCCTGGACGCTGGCAGCTCTTGTCGGGGTCATGGCGCTTGGCGCCGGGCTCCATTTCGGCGGCCGGTCGTTCCAATCGCCGGATAGTGGCTCCGGCGATGGCGCGACCGCGGTGTTCGGCCTGGCGCTTCCCGACGCCGATGGCAAGGAGCAGCGCTTCGCCCAGTGGCGCGGCAAGGTTCTGGTGGTCAATTTCTGGGCGACATGGTGCGCCCCCTGCCGGGAAGAGATGCCGTTGTTCATGACGGCGCAGCGGCAATTCGGTGCCAAAGGGCTGCAGTTTGTAGGCATCGCCGTCGATAGCGCCGACAAAGTTCGCGAATTCGTCCTCGAGACGCACCTCGATTATCCGACGGTCGTAGGCGGATATGGCGCAATCGAGCTGTCCCGCACCCTCGGAAACCGCGTCGGGGCGCTCCCGTTTACCGTCATCGTCAACCGGTCCGGACAGATCGCCCATGTCCAGCTCGGACCGTTCGACGAGGCGAAACTGAACGCCATCGTCGCCCAACTGCTTTGAAAATTCGCTATAAGAAGGCATCGTCCGTCATCTTCAGGCTCGGTCCGTCTGGCGGCTGCGGCGAGCTCAAGTGACCCGGCGGCAGGCGCGCCCGGGCCGCCGGTCATGTTCTCGCGAACCCCGCCAACAATCCCGTGTAACCCCCCGTTTGCATTGATCTTTGTCTATAGCTGGACAAAGTGATGCGATCTGCGGCAAACTCCGCCGATCCGTCAGATCAAGAAAGGACCGCGCGCGATGGCAAGAGCCCAACGCACAGCGGCGGCCCGCCGCTGGCCGGGATCGACGCAGCCACGGGGCACTTTTCCGATGCTGCGCGGCCCCGGAATCGCAGTCCGAGGCCGATCCACGTGCTCGATCGAATGCCGGTGCAACCCCGGGGCGTCGCCGCCCCATTCCCCTCGTCGCGGCACGGGCTGACGCCATGGACCTGCGCAAGCTGAAGACCCTGATCGATCTCGTCGAAAGCTCCGGCATCGCCGAGCTCGAGATCCAGGACAACGAAGAGCGCGTGCGGATCACCCGCGCGGTCGGCGCCGGCAGCCACGGTGCCGTCGCGCCGGCTGCGGCCGCCGCGCATTCGGTGGCGATTCCCGCGACCGTCGCGGCGCCGGCACCGGAGCCCGCGGCGGCAGCGGAGGAGCCCCAGGGCCATCTCGTGAAGAGCCCGATGGTCGGCACGTTCTACCGCGCCGCATCGCCGGGAACGAAACCCTTCGTCGAAATCGGCGACACCGTCCAGGAAGGCGACACGCTTTGCATCATCGAGGCGATGAAGCTGATGAACGAGATCGACTCCGACAAATCCGGGGTCGTGAAGGAAATCCTCGTTGAGAACGGCCAGCCGGTCGAGTTCGGCCAGCCGCTCGTCGTGATCGGGTAAGGCTCCGGCTTGGCGCTTCGCCCCGCCTCGTCGCCCGTCGTGGCGAAGAATCCGAACCAGCTGTTCGGCAAGATCCTCATCGCCAATCGCGGCGAGATCGCGTTGCGGATCCAGCGCGCCTGCCGCGAGCTCGGCATCAAGACGGTCGTCGTCCATTCGGAGGCCGACCGCGAGGCCAAGTACGTCCGCCTCGCCGACGAGTCGGTCTGCATCGGCCCCGCGGCGTCGGCACTGAGCTACCTCAACGTTCCGGCGATCATCGCCGCGGCGGAGGTCACCGACGCGCAGGCGATCCATCCCGGATACGGCTTCCTTTCCGAGAATGCAGATTTCGCCGAGAAGGTCGAGCGCTCGGGCTTCGTCTTCATCGGCCCGCGCGCAGACACGATCCGCCTGATGGGTGACAAGGTCAGCGCGAAGGCCGCGATGACCAAGGCCGGCGTCCCGTGCGTCCCCGGGGCGGCCGGCGCGCTTCCCGACGACCCGAAGGAAATCGTCAAGATGGCGCGCGAGGTCGGGTATCCGGTGATCATCAAGGCGGCGGGCGGCGGCGGCGGTCGCGGCATGCGCGTCGTGCACACGGAAGCGGCGCTCCTGTCGGCGGTGATGCTGACCAAGACCGAGGCGCAGGCGGCATTCGGAAATCCGTCGGTCTACATCGAGAAGTTCCTGTCCGAGCCGCGCCACATCGAGATCCAGGTGCTCGCCGACGAGCACAAGAACGCCGTCTATCTCTTCGAGCGCGACTGCTCGATGCAGCGACGCCACCAGAAGATCATCGAGGAGGCGCCCGCGCCCGGGCTGTCGCTGCGCGCGCTCATCCGCATCGGCGAGCGCTGCGCCGACGCGTGCCGCAAGATCAGCTACCGCGGCGCCGGCACGTTCGAGTTCCTGTTCCAGGACAACGAGTTCTATTTCATCGAGATGAACACGCGCGTGCAGGTCGAGCATCCGGTGACCGAGCTCATCACCGGGATCGACATCGTGCAGGAGCAGATTCGCGTCGCCGCCGGCCAGAAGCTCCGCTTCCGCCAGCGCGACATCGTTCGCCGCGGCCACGCGATCGAGTGCCGGATCAACGCCGAGGACCCCTACACGTTCGTGCCGTCGCCGGGGCGCATCACGTCGTGGCACGCGCCCGGCGGCCCGGGCATCCGCGTCGACTCGCACGTCTACCAGAACTACTTCGTGCCGCCGTACTACGACTCGATGATCGGCAAGATCATCGCTTACGGCGACACCCGCGAGCAGGCGATCGCGCGCATGCGCATCGCGCTGTCGGAGACCGTCGTCGAAGGGATCAAGACGAACATCCCGCTGCACCAGGAACTGCTGATCGACGACAAGTTCCTGCGGGGGGGCGCGTCGATCCATTACCTCGAAGAGAAGCTCGCCAAGCGCAAGCTCGCGGGTTGAAGCGAGCCGGTGGCGGCGCGATCTCGATGGCGTATCTCGCGCTTTGCTTCGATGTGGACGCCGGTGCCGCGGAGGGCTGGGGCGATGCGTTGCTCGCGGCCGGCGCGCTGTCGGTCGACGTCGCCGATCCGCACGCGGGAACCGCGGCCGAGACGCCGGTCTACGCCGAGCCGGGCGAAACCGCCGGCGCGCACTGGCCGGTGAGCCGGATCACCGCGCTGTTCGCGCCCGGGCACGATTGGCGGCGCGCCTTCGCCGACGCGGGGTCGGCGCAGGGCGCCGCCGCACCGCCGCACGAGGTTCATCCCGTCGCCGACGCCGACTGGGTACGCGCGACGCAGGCGCAATTCGCGCCGATCCGGATAACCGAGCGCCTGTGGATCGTGCCGTCGTGGTGCGAGCCCGTGGACGCGGGCGCCGTCAACATGACGCTCGATCCCGGGCTCGCCTTCGGAACGGGGTCGCACCCGACCACGCGCCTTTGCCTCGAATGGCTCTCCGCCAATCTGCGCGCCGGGGAATCGGTCCTCGACTACGGATGCGGGTCGGGAATTCTCGCGATCGCGGCGGGGCTGCTGGGCGCCGGCTGCGTGGCCGGCGTCGACATCGATGCGCAGGCCGTCGCGGCGAGCCGTGCCAATGCAGCCGCCAACCGCGTCGAGGCCCGCTTCGTTCCGGCGGACCGGTTCGGTGCGCGCGAAGGCACACGCTACGACGTCGTCGCGGCCAACATCCTCGCCAATCCGTTGGTCGTGCTGGCGCCGATCATCGCGGCGCGCGTTCGCCTCGGCGGGCGCGTCGTGCTGTCCGGCATCCTCGCCGAGCAGGCGGAAACGGTCGTCTCCGCCTACGCCGGGTGGTTTAATATTGCGGTCTGGAAGGCCGGCGATGACGGATGGGTCGCCCTCGCAGGCTCCCGCCGCACCGGGTGATTCCCGGGTACCGCTCCGCCGAACCGCGAATGCAAAGGACGCCGCGAATCTCCGCGCGGATTGCCGCATGGCCGACGAACGATATACACGCTGCCCGGGCTGCACGACGATCTTCCGCGTGACGCCGCAGCAGCTCGCGCTGCGCGGCGGACAGGTACGCTGCGGCCATTGCAAGACGGTGTTCGACGGCAACGCCGAGCTGATATCGCTGGCGCCACGGCGCGAGCCGCCTCCCGACGACGATGCGTTCGACGAGGCGATGCGGGGACCGCCGACGGTGACGCTGCGCAGCTCGCAGGCGCTCGAACCGGACGAGCCTGCCGAGGCGTTCGATCGAATGGGCGAAGACGCGCCGCCGCGCGTCCATTACGACGAGCGCTTCGCCTGGGACAAGCCGAAGCCGCGCCGCCGCGCCGCGGCGATCGCCTACGCGCTGGCGATCCCCTTGCTGGTGCTGCTGCTCGTCGGTCAGATGGTTTTCTTCGGTCGCCATGTCGTCGCCGCGCAGTTCCCTGCGGCGAAGCCGGCGCTGGTGCGCGCGTGCGCAACGGTCGGCTGCGACATCCACGCATTGCGCGCCAGCGACGAGAAGGATCTGGCGTTCGAGTCGACGGGGCTCGAGGCGGATCCGGCGCACAAGGGCCTGCTGATCCTGTCGGCGAACATGCGCAGCCACGCGGCGTGGCCGATCGAATATCCGCATCTCGAGTTCTCGCTGACCGATACCGCGGACAAGGTCGTCGTGCGGCGTGTGCTGGCCCCGTCCGACTATGTCGATGCCAGCGCGGATCTCGCCCGCGGCATCCCGGCCAACGGAGAAGTCGCGGTGAAGGTCTTCGTCGACGCGAGCGCGACGACGCAGGCAGGCTATCGGCTCTACATGTTCTACCCCTGACCGTTCGCCTGAAGGTCATGCCAGCCCTGGAGCCGGCCAGCCTGGGCATCGCACCATTACGGTGCCGGACGGTCCGTCAGGTGGTTCAGGGTTTATTCATAAAATACAAAGAGTTGTCGAATCACAACCGGCAGCTCCGCGGCCCGGACTCCCTGATCCGCCCAAATTCGAGCAGCAGATGATGCGCCGCATCAACGACTTGGACTGCGGTTTTGATCTCCGCCCGCAGATGGTGCGAAATTCGCCCGGTCCGCACTGTTCTGGTGCTAATTTCTGCCGATTTTTCCCTTTTGCCTTCCCGGATGGCGTCGAATCATCGATTTCGGGGCATTCCGGTTATGGCATAGTTCTCGCTGATGCGTTTCCGGCTTTATTGCATTGCATCGTACGTCGTTGACAGTTGCAACCAGGAGATTCCGATGACCACCCCCGCAGACGTGCTGAAAATGATCAAGGACAAGGAAGTCAAGTTCGTCGACTTCCGCTTTACGGATACCCGCGGCAAGGAGCAGCACGTCTCGGTGCCGCAAAAGCAGTTCACGATGGACAAGTTCGAGTCCGGTCATGCCTTCGACGGGTCGTCGATCGCCGGCTGGAAGGGCATCCAGGCCTCGGACATGCTGTTGATGCCGGACGCGAACACCGCGTACATCGACCCGTTCATGGACGAGACGACGCTCAACATCAGCTGCGACGTCGTCGAGCCGTCGGATGGGAAGGGCTACGAGCGCGACCCCCGCTCGCTTGCCCGTCGCGCCGAGGCGTATCTCAAGTCGACCGGGCTCGGCGACACCGCCTATTTCGGCCCCGAGCCCGAGTTCTTCATCTTCGACGCCGTCGAGTGGTCGGTCGACATGTCGGGCAGCTACTGCAAGGTCTTCTCGTCGGAGGCCGCCTGGTCGTCGGCGGAAAAATTCGAGGGCGGCAACATGGGCCACCGGCCGACGGTGAAGGGCGGCTATTTTCCCGTCCCGCCGGTCGACTCGCTGCAGGACATCCGGTCGGCGATCTGCCTCGCGTTGGAGCAGATGGGCGTCGAGGTCGAGGTCCACCATCACGAGGTCGCGAACGCGGGGCAGTGCGAAATCGGCACGAAGTTCGCGCCGCTCGTCCAGCGGGCCGACTGGCTGCAGATCCTGAAATACGCGGTGCACAATACCGCGCACGCCTACGGCAAGACGGCGACGTTCATGCCGAAGCCGATCGTCGGGGACAACGGATCCGGCATGCACTGCCACCAGTCGATCTTCAAGGACGGCAAGAACCTCTTCGCCGGCGACGGCTATGCGGGGCTATCGGAGACGGCGCTCTACTACATCGGCGGCATCATCAAGCACGCGAAGGCGCTCAATGCCATCACGAATCCCGGTACGAACTCGTACAAGCGCCTCGTCCCCGGCTTCGAGGCGCCGATCAACCTCGCCTATTCGGCGCGCAACCGCTCCGCCGCGATCCGCATTCCGTACGTGTCGAATCCGAAGGGCCGCCGCATCGAGGTGCGTTTCCCGGATCCGACGGCGAATCCGTATCTCGCGTTCTCGGCGATGCTGATGGCGGGACTCGACGGCGTGCAGAACAGGATCCACCCCGGCGACCCGATGGACAAGAATCTCTACGACCTCGAGCCCGAGGAGGCGGCGAAGGTCCCGCACCCGTGCGCGTCGCTCGACGAGGCGCTCGATCATCTTTCCCGCGACCGTGCGTTCCTCACGAAGGGCGGCGTCTTCACCGACGACATGCTCGACGCGTACATCGCGCTCAAGATGGAAGAGGTCACGCGCTTCCGGATGACGACGCATCCGGTCGAGTACGACATGTACTACAGCCTGTAGGCCGGCTGCTGCAGCGATGCGGGAAAGGGGGCAGGCCCTCGCGGCCTGCCCCTTTTTGCCTGCGGGGCGCGAATTCAATACACTGCAGCACCATGACCGGCGAACCGACGAACGCGCCATGCCGCATTGCCGCCGCGCTTTTCGCCGCCGCTCTCGTGTGCTCGGCTGTCCTGTCCGGCGCCGCGCGCGCGGCGACGCTCGCGGAGAAGGCGAAGGAGTCCGGCTGCGTGAACAAGCCGGTCGCCGTCAGCGGGACGCTGTTCAAGTGCGCCACGGTTTCCGGCGACCCGTCGTACTTCAACGTTCCCGGTGCCGCGGAAGCCGAGCCCGCGCCGCGCACGGCTCCGCGCACCGCGTCGGCGCCGTCGCCGTCGGGATTTCCGAAGGTCGACGCGGGGACGCAAAAGGGTCGCGACGACGTTCGCAGGAAAGTGCTCTCCGAGGAGCTCGCCACCGAGGAGAAGCTGCTCTCGGAAGCACGGGTTGCGTATGCCGACGGCGCGCCGAAGGCGCTGCCCGAGGAGAAATCCGACGTCGAGAAATATCGCGATCGCATCGCGCGGCTCCGGCAGGCCGTCGGCATTCACGAGAAGAACATCGAGGCGCTGAAGAAGGAGCTCGCGTCGGTCAAGTGAGCGTCGCCGCGCCCGGCGCGGCGCGTCCCGCTCCGCGTGGAACCGGGCGGGGGACCGGTGCGGCGACGCTGATCCGCAGCACGAACTCCGTCGCGGGCAACCGCACCGTCGGTCCGGGCGCGGATATTGCTAATCCTTTGCCGTCGTCCTGCGCGCGGCGCGTGTCCGGCGCCACACCTCGAGTCGCATCTTGAAACCCGGATTCCTTTCATCGATTGTCGGCGACCACCCGGTCGACGCGCTTTCCGGCCTCGACCTGCTCGCCACCGCGGTGATCCTGCTCGACCGGGAGCGCCGGGTGACCTACGCGAATCCGGCAGCCGAGAACCTGTTCGAGCTCTCCAGGCGGCAGCTGGTCGGGCATCCGATCGAGGAGATCTTCGCCGACGCCGGAAATCTGACCGCGGCGATCGGGAAATCCATCGAGACCGGCGCGTCGTACACCGAGCAGGAGCTCGAGCTCACGCCGAGCGGCAAGCCGAAGCTGCATCTCAACTGCACCGTGTCGCCGGTCGAGGCGGATGCCGCGGTGCTGCTGCTCGAATGCCGCCACATCGACCAGCAGCTCAAGATCGCGCGCGAGGAGCGTCTGCAAGAGCAGCAGCAGGCCAATCGCGAGCTGATCCGCAGCCTCGCGCACGAGATCAAGAACCCCCTTGGCGGGATCCGCGGCGCCGCGCAGCTGCTCGAGCGCGAGCTCGACCGGGCGGCGCTGACCGAGTACACGCAGGTGATCATCGGCGAGGCCGACCGGCTGCAGTCGCTCGTCAACCGGCTCCTGACCCCGCACCGGCTGCCGACGTACCGGCGCACGAACATCCACCAGATCCTCGTGCACGTGAAAGGGCTCGTGCAGGCGGAGTTCCCGCAGGTCGCGATCGGCACCGACTTCGACGCCAGCCTGCCGGAATTCGAGGCCGACTCCGAGCAGCTGACTCAGGTGGTGCTCAACATCGCGCGCAACGCGGCGCAGGCGCTCGCCGCGACCGCGGATGCGCGGATCTGGTTCCGGACCCGCGTCGCCCGCTACGTGACGCTCGCGAAGAAGCGCCACCGCCTCGCGCTCGCGCTGACGGTCGAGGACAACGGGCCGGGCGTGCCGGAGGCGATCCGCGACCGCGTGTTCTATCCGCTGGTCTCGGGGCGCGAAGGCGGCACCGGGCTCGGCCTCACGCTGGCGCAGACCTTCGTCGCGCAGCACAACGGCACCATCGGATTCGAGAGTGCCCCCGGCCGCACGGTGTTCACGATACTGCTGCCGCTGGAGTTCGATCGCAACGGCGCGTAGATTGGTCGGCGCCAACAGGCCCAGAGATGAATGCCCACGATCAGCAATTGCCGCAGGTCACCGCAATGAAGCCCGTCTGGATCGTCGACGACGACCGCTCGATCCGCTGGGTGCTGGAGAAGGCGCTCGCGCGGGAGGACATCCCGTTCAGGTCGTTCGCGTCGGCGTTCGAGGTGCTGCAGGCCCTCGAGGGCGGCGAGCCGCAGGTGCTGGTCTCCGACATCCGCATGCCCGGGGAGTCGGGCCTCTCGCTGCTCAGCAAGGTGAAGGAGCGCTGCCCGCACGTTCCGGTCATCATCATGACGGCGTATTCCGATCTCGACAGCGCCGTCGCCGCGTTCCAGGGCGGCGCGTACGAGTATCTCCCGAAGCCTTTCGACGTCGACCACGCGCTGGCGCTGATCCGCCGCGCGACGACGGAATCGCCAACGGCCGCGCCGGCCGGGGTCGTGCCGTCCGACGCGCCGGACATGCTGGGCCAGGCGCCGGCGATGCAGGAAGTGTTTCGCGCGATCGGGCGTCTGTCGCAGTCGAGCGCGACGGTGCTCATCACCGGCGAGTCGGGCACAGGCAAGGAGCTCGTCGCGCGCGCGCTGCACCGGCACAGCCCGCGCGCCGCCGGCCCGTTCGTCGCGATCAACACCGCGGCGATCCCGAAGGACCTGCTCGAATCGGAGCTCTTCGGCCACGAGCGCGGCGCCTTCACCGGCGCGCAGACCTCGCGGCGCGGGCGTTTCGAGCAGGCCGAGGGCGGCACGCTGTTTCTCGACGAGATCGGCGACATGCCGCCGGACCTTCAGGTGCGCCTGCTGCGCGTGCTGTCCGACGGCGAGTACTACCGCGTCGGCGGGCACGCGCCGCTGAAATCCAGCGTCCGCGTGATCGCCGCGACGCACCAGAATCTCGAGGAGCGCGTCCGCAAGGGATTGTTCCGCGAGGATCTGATGCACCGGCTGAACGTCGTCCGGCTGCGGCTGCCACCGCTGCGCGAGCGGCAGCAGGACATCGCGCTGCTCGCGCGGCACATGCTGCGGAAAAGCGCGCGGGAGCTCGCGGTCGAGCCGAAACAGCTCTCGGACGACGCATTGAAGGCGCTTGCCGTGTTCCCGTTCCCGGGCAACGTCCGCCAGCTGGAGAACATCTGCCACTGGCTCACCGTGATGGCGCCGGGGCAGCGCGTCGGCGTCGCCGACCTTCCGCCCGAAGTGCGCGACACGCCGGCGATCGGCGTGCGCGACGACCTGCCCGACTGGCACGACGCGCTCGACCGCGAGCTCGCGCAGGCGCTCGCGCATGGCGAGAAAGGCGTCGGCGACCGGCTCGAGCGCGAATTCGAGCGCACGCTGATCCTGCGCGCGCTGGCGCACACCGGCGGGCATCGGATGGAGGCCGCGCAGCGTCTGGGCTGGGGACGCAACACCCTCACGCGCAGGATCCAGGAGCTCGGCATCGACCCCGACCGCCCCAAGGACGTGTAGTGCGACCGCGGGCGGTTCAGTCGGCGAGCTCGGCGATCACCGGCGCGTGATCGGAGGGCTTCTCGCCCTTGCGCGCGTTGCGGTCGATCCGGCACGACGCGCACTTCGCCGCCAGCGCCGCGGACAGCAGGATGTGATCGATCCGCAGCCCGTGGTTCTTCGGGAAGGCGAGCTGCCGGTAGTCCCACCAGCTGTAGGTGCGCTCCGGCTGCGCGAACAGCCTGAAGCTGTCGGCGAGCCCGAGCGCGATCCAGCCGCGGAACACCGCGCGTTCCGGCTCCGAGCACAGCACCTGGCCCTGCCACGCGGCGGGATCGTGGACGTCGCGATCGTCGGGCGCGATGTTGAAGTCGCCGGCCACCGCCAGCCTGCCGTGGCGCGCGCACTCGTCGGCGATCCAGCGTGTCGCGGCGGCGCACCAGTCGAGCTTGTAGCGGTACTTGTCCGAGTCGACCGACTGCCCATTTGGGACATAGAGGCCGATGACGCGAATGCCCGCGACCGTGGTGGCGATCACGCGCTTCTGCGCATCGGCGAATCCGGGCAGCGCGGTGACGACGTCCGTCGCGGGGCCGTGCCCGTCGCGCACCAGCAGGGCGACGCCGTTGTACGTGCGCTGCCCGGCGAAATGCGCCGCATAGCCGGCGTCGGCGATTTCCTGACGCGGAAAGCGGTGGTCCTCCAGCTTGGTTTCCTGCAGGCAGAGGATGTCGGGCCGCGCATCGGCCAGCCACTGCAGCAGGCGCGGCAGCCTCACGTTGAGCGAATTGACGTTCCAGGTCGCGATCTTCAACGGCGTCTTCCCGTGACGAGGGCTGGCGAGTGCGCGCTACCGCCGACGACGGCGCGCGACCGCAGCCGATGATGCCATAGCGGCGCAGGCGCTGGCTGACCATGGCAATGCAGGGGACTTGCGCGACCGGCCCGGGAGCGGATTCCCGGTGCGCGCGCGGGACGCCGCACGCAGTTTGATCTGAATCAATCCGGCGCCAACGCCCGCGGATGATCTGCGTCAAACGGTCGCGACCGGCGGACAATACAGTACGGGTGGCAGCGAACCAGAGCGATCCGGACGCAGGCAACTACAAGGCAGGGGCGTGATCAGCAGCCGGGCAACGCGCAGGCGGGGGACATGGGGCGGCGACAGGGCCGTGTGCCCGCATCGTTCATCCGCCTCGACGCGCGGCGCCTTGTGCCGGCCTCTCCGCTAGCGCAACGTTCCGCAATCCCCGGCCCACGCGACGATGAACCCGTATGTAATCCTGCTGCTGTACCTGGTGGCGATCATGGGCTTCGTCGCCGTCACGCTGCTCCTCAATCGCCTGCTCGGACCGAAGCCGCGCGCGAATGCGATGAAGCTCGAGGCCTTCGAGTGCGGGGCCGAGCCGATCGATCCGCGCAACGTCAAGGCCGTTCCGATCAAGTACTACGCCGTGGCGATCGTCTTCATCCTGTTCGACCTCGAGACGGTGTTCCTCTTCATCTGGGCACTCGGCGCGCAGCCGCTGACCGGATTCATGCTGGCGACGTTCGGCATCTTCGTCTCGCTGCTGGTCCTCATCCTGCTCTACGTGTACAAGGCGCGGCTGGTCGAAGCGGTCGCGGAGTAGACATGAACCGGACGATTCCGATCCACTCCGAACGTGCGCCCAGCGCTGCCTTCGAGTACATCGCGACGAAGAAGGACGAGCTGATCGGCTGGGCGCGCAAGTTCTCGCTGTTCCCGTACCCGTTCGTGACCGCCTGCTGCGCGATGGAGTTCATGTCCGTCAGCGCGTCGCCCTACGACACCGACCGCTTCGGCGCGGCGCTGCCGCGCTTCTCGCCGCGCCAGGCCGACCTGCTGATGGTGGTGGGCACGATCACGCACAAGCAGGCGCCGATCCTGCTCAAGGTCTACGAGCAGATGTGCGAGCCGAAATGGGTGATGGCGTTCGGCGTCTGCGCGACGTCCGGGGGCTTCTACCAGAATTACGCCGCGGTCCAGGGCATCGACAGGATCATCCCGGTCGACGTCTACATTCCGGGCTGCCCGCCGCGGCCGGAGACCGTGATCGACGCGATCATGCAGCTGCAGGACAAGATCGCGCACGCGAGGCACCCGATCATCACGAGCACGTTCTGACCATGGCCGCCGAAACCCTCGAACAGGTCGCCGGGGCGCTCGCCGCCGAGGGGCGCGAGATCGCGCTTTCGCACGGGATGCTCGCGATCGTCACGGCGCCGGCCGACGTCGGCGTCGTCGTCCGGCGCCTGCAGTCGGATTTCGCGTTCGACCTGTTCCTCGACGTGACGGCCGTCGACTGGCCGGCGCAGGAGCCGCGATTCGAGGTCGTCTGGCACTTCTATTCGACGCGCCATTTCAGCCGCGTGCGCGTCAAGACGCGCGTGCCCGAGTCCGATCCGGTCGTCGACACGCTGATCCCGCTTTACGGCTCCGCCGCCGTCATGGAGCGCGAATGCCATGAAATGTACGGCATCCGTTTCCGCGGCAATGCCGACCTGCGCCCGATGCTTCTCTACGAGGGATTCGTCGGCCATCCGCTGCGCAAGGACTACGTGAAGGAGCACGAGCAGCCGCTCGTGCCCTACCTGAAGTGACGGGCCGGCCGTGGACCTGAAGCTTCCCAATCCGATCCGTCCGGCGTTCACCGCGACCGGCCGGGACGACCACGTCATCGTCAACATCGGGCCGTCGCACCCCGCGACGCACGGCACCGTCCAGATCATCGCGGAGCTCGACGGCGAGAAGGTCATTCGCACCGACGTGCACTGCGGCTTCCTGCACCGCGGCTTCGAGAAGGAGTGCGAGGCGCACACCTGGCACAACCTGATCCCGTTCGTCGACCGGCTGAACTACTGCTCGGCGCTGATCAACAATTTCGCCTACTGCGCGGCGGTCGAGGAGCTCGCGGGCATCGAGATCACGCCGCGCTGCAGGCACCTGCGCACGCTGCTGTCCGAGTACTCGCGGATCGCCGACCACCTGACCTGCGTCGCCGCCGCGCTGATGGAGCTGGGCGCGATGACGGCGTTCCTCTACCTGGTGATGATCCGCGACTACATCTACGAGCACATCGCGAACCTCACTGGCGCGCGCGTCACCTACACGTACGGCCGCATCGGCGGCCTCGCGCGCGACCTGCCGGACGGATGGCTCACGCGCCTCTCCGAGATTCTCGACCAGTTCGAGACCTTCGTCGGCCGCGTCCACGGCCTCGTCGACCGCAACCGCATCTTCATCGATCGCATGCGCGATGTCGGCGTGATCACGCCTGCGGACGCGATCAGCTGGGGCTGCACCGGCCCGATCCTGCGCTCGACCGGCCTGGCGCGCGACCTGCGCAAGGACACGCCGTATCTCGCCTACGCCGACCTCGACTTCGAGGTGCCGGTCGGCATCAAGGGCGACAACTACGACCGCTATTACGTGCGGATGCGCGAGATGGACGAGTCGGTGCACATGATCCGGCAGCTGGTCGAGACGCTGCCCGACGGCCCGGTGAGCATCGTCGACCATCGCTACGTGCTGCCGGAAAAGGACCTTGTCTACACCGAGATCGAATCGCTGATCAGCCACTTCAAGTTCGTGATCGACGGGCCGCGCATTCCGGCGGGCGAGGTCTACACGGCGCACGAGGCGGCCAACGGCGAGCTCGGCTTCTATCTGGTCAGCACCGGCCAGGGAGTGCCGTGGAAGGTCCACGTGCGGTCGCCGAGCTACGTCCACCTGGGCGCGACGCACAGGATGCTGGACGGCTATCAGCTGGCCGACATCGTGCCCACGTTCGGCTCGGTGAACATGATTGGCGGCGAGTGTGACCGGTGAAGATGGCGTGACGCCGCGATGAAACATCTCATTCCGGAATTCGAGCAGTGGAAGAAGCGCTTCCCGCCGGGGTTCGAGTCGTCGCTGGTGATGCCCTGCGTGCGCCGGATCCAGCAGGACCGCGGTTTCGTCGCCGACACGGACGTCGCCGACCTCGCGGAGTACCTCGGCGTGCCGCGGATCCAGATCGAGGAAGTGCTGTCGTTCTACACCCAGTTCCGGCGCCATCCGATCGGACGCTGGCACGTGCAGTGCTGCCGCAACGTCACCTGCTCGATGCGCAGTGCCGAGCGGCTGATCGACCACCTCGCGAAGAAGCTGGGCGTCGCGCCGGGCGGGACCACGCCGGACGGGCGCTTCACGCTGTCGACGGTCGAGTGCCTGGGCTCCTGCGGCACGGCGCCGGTCGTGATGGTGAACGACACGTATCACGAGAACATGAGCGCCGAGAAGCTCGACGCGCTTCTGAACGAGTTGAAATAGCCATGCCCGGCCGCCAGCTCATCATGAATTTCCCGGTCACGGCGACGTCGCACGCGCTCGCGGACTACCGGGCGCGCGGCGGCTACCAGGCGCTCGCAAAGGCACTGACGATGGCGCCGGTGGACGTGACCAAGGAGATCACCGCGTCCGGCCTGCTCGGCCACGGGGGCGCCGCGTTTCCGGTCGGTCGCAAGTGGGGGGTCGTGAAGCTCAACGACAACCAGCCCCACTACCTGTGCGCCAACGCGGACGAAGGCGAGCCGGGGACGTTCAAGGACCGCTGGATCCTCGAGCATGCGCCGCACCTGCTGCTGGAGTCGATGCTGATAACGTCGTACGCGCTGCAGGTCCGCCACGCGTTCGTCTACATCCGCGGCGAATTCGACCTGCCCTACCGGCGCCTCGCGGCGGCCATCGAGGAGTCGTACGCGAACGGCCTGCTCGGCGAGGGAATCCTCGGCACCGGGTTCGCCTGCGACATCAACGTGATCCGCGGCGCGGGGTCGTACGTCTGCGGCGAGGCCTCCGGATTGCTCGCCTCGGTCGAAGGCAAGCGCGGCTATCCGCGCAACCGCCCGCCGCGCCTCACGGTGAAAGGTCTCTTCCAGCGCCCGACCGTCGTCAACAATGTCGAGACGCTGTCCAACGTCGCGGGAATCATCACCAACGGCGCCGACGCGTTCAAGCAGCTCGGACTGCCGAAATGCCCGGGGACGCAGCTCGTGTCGATCTCCGGCCACGTCGCGCGACCCGGCGTCTACGAGGTCGAATACGGCTACCCGCTGAAGAAGTTCCTGTTCGACGATTGCGGCGGCGTCACCGGCGGCAAGGACCTGAAGTGCATCGTCCCCGGCGGGATCTCGACCAAGGTGCTGACGGCGGCCGAATGCGAGCCTCTCACCTACGACAAGGAGTCGCTCGAG
>Ga0209048_10001013_pt1 | contig 29477 bp, 25 predicted proteins | sample FrelakmetCRP12CR_FD_187146 | JGI IMG/M metagenome (GOLD analysis project Ga0209048, IMG submission 187146) | Freshwater lake sediment microbial communities from the University of Notre Dame, USA, for methane emissions studies - CRP12 CR (SPAdes)... | ecosystem: Environmental > Aquatic >... | reverse complement strand
CACATCTGCACAGGCTCCTATGATTTTAAAAGCGCTTTTGTAGAGGTGGACGCAGTCCATACCAATAAAGCTCCTGGTGGTATTGCATATCGATGTTCTTTCCGTGTTACAGAGGCTTCGTATCTCATTGAACGTATGATGGATAGTCTGGCACGTGAAGTGGGTAAAGATCCGGCTGAGCTTCGTTTGCAGAACTTTATCAAGCCAGAGGCTTTTCCTTATAGATCTGCACTGAACTGGACATATGATAGTGGTAATTACGAAGCAGCGCTGCAACTAGCAATGAAGAATGTCGATTACGAGGGCTTACGTCGTGAGCAGGCTGAGAAGCGAGCCAGAGGGGAACTGATGGGTATCGGTATCTCGAGCTTCACCGAGATTGTCGGCGCAGGTCCCGGTAAGCACTTCGATATTGCTGGCATTCAAATGTTTGATAGTTGTGAGATTCGTGTGCATCCTACAGGTAAAGCTCTGGCTCGAATTGGGGTACAAACACAGGGGCAGGGGCATGAAACAACATTTGCACAGATTATCGCTGCTGAATTGGGTATGTCTCCTGATGATATTGATGTTGAGCATGGTGATACGGATACTGCCCCGTACGGGTTGGGTACCTATGCCAGCCGTAGTACACCGGTAGCTGGGGCCGCTACAGCATTGGCCGCGAGAAAAGTGCGCGACAAGGCCAAAAAGATCGCTGCTTACCTGCTTGAAGTAGGCGAGGAGGATCTGGAATGGGAGCCAGGGCGCTTCTATGTCAAAGGTGCTCCTGGAAAAGGTAAAACTATTCAGGAACTGGCATTCGCAGCTTATACAAACTGCCCTCCCTACCTGGAGCCAGGCTTAGAAGCAGTGAACTACTATGATCCTCCAAATCTGACGTATCCTTTCGGCAGTTACATCTGTGTTGTGGATATCGATAGAGGAACAGGTGAAGTCCACATACGTCGTTTTATGGCTGTTGATGACTGTGGCACGATTATTAATCCGATGGTTGTAGAAGGGCAGATTCATGGTGGTCTCACGCAAGGGCTTGCTCCTGCGATGTTTGAAGAGATATCGTTCGATGAAAATGGGAATATACGTGGCAGCAACTTCCAGGATTACTTGATTCCCACATCGATGGAGACGCCACATTGGGAAACCGATAAAACGTATACGCCTTCGCCACATCATCCGATTGGGGCTAAAGGTGTTGGTGAATCACCGACAGTCGGTGCTCCACAGGCAATCGTCAACGCAGTTGTTGATGCACTCACTCACCTGGGTGTGCGACATATTGATATCCCGATTACGCCGTGGAAGGTATGGAGTATCTTGAAGGAGAAAGGCTTGACTTCAGATTAGCCAAAAACTTCAATTGTAAGACCTGGCATCCCTAAAGGATGCCAGGTTATCCATGTAAAGGAAATCTTTTGCGGGAAAGATACTATGTCAAATACGATACTTGAACTTGCACACAGGTTAACGCAGTCTGGTGAACCGTTTGTACTGGCGACTGTAGTGTGGTGTGAAAAGCCTACCTCCGCGAAGCCTGGCGCACAAGCGATAATCCAGGTAGATGGTACGATTACAGGTTGGATTGGTGGCAGTTGTGCTCAACCTGTTGTACTGCGTGAGGCAATACGTATATTGCGTGAAGGAGACGACGCGTACCTGTTACGCCTGGGCGCACCCGAGGTGGGGATCGAACGAAGTGGTGTGCGCGTTTTTCCGATGAGTTGCACCAGTGGAGGTATATTGGATATCTATATGGAACCACACTTGCCTCAACCGCAAATGCTGCTCATTGGGGACTCACCTGTGATTACAGCGCTCGAACAGCTTGCCTCAGTGCTCGACTTTACTGTAACCCAGATCACTTCAGCCGATTTAAGTAATATCCGTATCGATGAGCGTACCTCTGTACTCGTTGCCACACATGGACAGTATGATGAAGATGCGTTGGAACAGGCTTTACGCAGTCCTGCTGCATACGTAGGCATGGTGGGCAGTCATAGACGTGCAGAGGCCTGCAGGGAGTACTTGCGGGCATCAGGATTATCAGAACAACAAATTGAACGTTTGAAGGCACCGGCCGGGCTTGATATTGGAGCGGTGACACCGCAAGAGATTGCAGCTAGCATTCTAAGTGAATTGGTGCACATGCGTCGTCGCGGTCCATTAGTCAATCAAGAGTCTTCTCGTTTTGTTGGTGAAGAACATCTTGAATCTAGCCAGGCTGCGATTGCTAGTAATCCTGAGACGGCTATTGATCCCGTGTGTGGTATGATAGTAGAAATAAGTACAGCCCGTCACCGCAGCAATCTTGATGGGCGAGATTATTATTTCTGTTGTCCTGCCTGCAAGAGGCTATTTGAACGTAATCCGCAAGAATATCTCGTGCAGAACGAAAGGTGAGTATTTTATGGAGTTTTCCGGAACCCAGACGATTGCCGCGCCCATTGAGAAAGTATGGGCGTTTTTGGCGGACGTAAATAATGTGGCGTCATGCGCACCAGGTTTTCAAAGTTTGGAAGTGTTGGAAGAAGAACACTGGAAAGCAGTGGTTACAGTAGGTGTGGGTGCAGTAAAAGCTAAATTCACAATGGACGTCACCCGGGATGAAATGCAGGAACCAGATCATATGTTAATCAAAGGACGTGGTAAAGCGCCTGGAAGCGCAGTTGACATGTCAGGCCATATGCACCTCACGACAATAATGACCGCCGAAACTCAGATGGATTGGAAAGCAACAGTTGTTGTGAGTGGCACGATTGCCAGCGTGGGTGCTCGTCTATTGCAAGGCACAGCGGAACGATTGACTGGACAGTTTTTTGATTGTCTTAAATCCAAGTTGCAGGCTCCTGATACAGCAAATACAGGAAGTTAATGTTGATGGAAAGCGCCGTTCAACGTTGGAATGAAATACTCGACGCACGAATGCAACAAATGGATGCCGCATATGCGCGCCTGGGCCGAACGAGTGCTGATTTCTGGGAACGCCGGGCGCGTGGGTTTCATCGTTCGACAAAGGATACTGTTAGTCGCGATCCTTTTTATCTCCGATTGTGTGAAAAAGTTACTACCCATACGAGCGTATTGGATGTAGGCGCTGGAACGGGTCGATTTAGCCTTGCACTTGCGCCCAAAGTTGAGCACATTTTTGCTGTAGAACCAAGCGTGGCTATGTTGGATTTCTTGCGCCAGGACGCTGCCGAGAAAGACCTGAGAAATATTTCATTTGCGCAGAGGACATGGCAAGAAGCGCCTGATAATCTCCAGGCTGATATTGTAATTTGTAGCCATGTGATCTATCCAATCAGGGATATTGAACCATTTCTTTTGAAGCTGCATAATGCTACACTTCAGGGTTGCTACATCTATGTTCGGGCTACTCATATAGATGCATTAACTGCTGGTCTTTGGCGGCATTTTCATCATGACGAACGGTGCCTGCCACCCAGTTACATACATGTTTTGGACGTGCTGTACGAAATGGGCATATTCGCAAATGTGGAGATTGTTTCTCTCTCTCCTAGTCTGCGCTATCCCTCACTAGATGTGGCAGTATCTGAGATGACGGAGCAGCTCATTATACCAGATGATGAGAAAACGCGCGTAGAATTGCGTGCCTTGCTCGAAGAATGGTTAGTAGAAAAGGATGGAGCGCTGGTGCCACCCTTGCAAAAGATGATAAGCGCAATAATCTGGTGGGAGAAGTAGTTTAGAAATCATTTCACGGCAAAAAGAAAAGAGCAATCATGGATTCATCGTAATTGCTCTTTTCTTTAGCCAAATGTGTTAGACGATAGCTTCATCTAATTTTTGAAAAAACGATTTAAGCGAGTTTTTAGTGATGCCCTGGCCGATTGGATTATTTGCGATGGCGATAGGGCCTGCGAGATCGGCTGTTGCATCGTAGGTGAGTAATGCCCCGTCCTGCTCATCCTGAATGTTTATCTGGCTGACAGCATTGATCGAACCACCTGTGCCCTGACGGTTTACTTGCAGAACAAGTACATTCGGGTCTTGACGCTGGGAGATATTAATGACAGCACGGTAGGGACCTTTCAAACCGGGTAATGGAGTAGTAATGCTCGCCCTGATACTGGTAGGATCCATGTATTCAACAGAATTACACCCAGGAATACATGATTGAAGGACATTTGGGTTTAGAATAGCGTTAAATACTTGCCAGCTATTTGCTTTGAACTTATGACTTCCGTTAAGCTTCATTGAACCTTCCTTATATGTTGATAATAGAAGGGTATTCCCCCGTAGTGTATTGTAGCGATATCAATCTACACTTGCAAGCACAAATCAAATTTGTACCAATTATTCCTACCTTTGGGCCTGAGCGACTTTCACTGTTCATCACGATTGATTCTGGTTAAGAAAATAAATTCCTAAAAGTAGAAGCTGGCCTATATGTGCTATGGTTCATCTTTTCAAGAAAGAAGACGTGTTATACTGCAATAAATTATTTCATCGTGTATCACAATGAAAACGTAATAGAGATATTTTCGACGAGGAGTGTATGATGGCATGGCATAGTGATTCTGACGAACATGTTCAACAAGATTGGCAAGTTCGTTCGGCGAAGAAAAGGGAAGAATTATCACAATCGATTGAAGAAACACTTGCTGATAATATTCTAGTAGAAGATCCTTTTTCTGATGAAGTGGATGAAGTTTTTCAAGACAGTAAAAACTCCATGATTATTCCTCCTAAATTAAGCCTTCAATCTAAACCTATACCAGTCGTACGTGTAGAGTCTAAAGATGTTACCAGTGTTCCATCTCGTACTACTACTGATCCTGTCGCAGTTCCACAAACTGCACAGAAGAAGCGACGTCTGGCTGGACGAACGACGAAGGTACATCTACAGGCTGTTCCCAAATCGGAGAAGAAGCCTGCCAGGATATCGATTGAAGTAGAAAAAAACTCATCCGTATTCGATCCTGAAGGGCAAATCAATGGAAAAAGTAACTCTAAGCGGAATTCTTCGTCTGAAAGAGGCGCCGCAGCAAAGGGAAAGATGGGCAGAGCTGGATCACTGGCAGGCTCTGGTATCCTAAAGCAAGGTCAACAAGATGTAATGGTAACAAGTTCTCATATTTCGTCGTCTAGTGTTGTTATTGTTACGCTTGTCGAGGATCCCGGCCCAGTAGTTGTGAAGTATATTTCCTTACATCCTCAGGTTGGATTTACTTTGCATTTTAGTGATTCGGCTGAGGCAGAAGCTCGATTTAACTATGTAATTCTCATGGGAGAACTGTTCTAAAGCTCTCCTTCAACCTCCTGTCGCAGGCGAGTGAAAAACTCTTGCATATAAGCAAATCGTTCATGTGCCAGCTCACGACCAGTGTTGGTTGTCATGCGATCAGGTAGATTACCAAAAAGTAACTGAAATTCAATATAGGGAGAGTAATCGGGCCTGCGCCTTAAATTGCGGATCGTTTGGGGGTCAATTGGTTCCACAATATCTTCTGGAATAGGGGAATACACTTTCTGTTTATAGCGGCTTGTAATACAGTAAAGTCGACCAATGCCTATCGCTCCCAAACAATCTAATTTATCGGCATCGTAAAGTATGCGTCCCTCGAGAGTTTGTGGGATTATTCCTCCAGTCAAACGATGTTCTCGGATAGCTTGTTGCACTGCTGGAATGTATTGTTGAGGGAAAGTCGTATCTGTAAGCAGTTCTTCTGCTAATGCTGCGCCGATCAATGCATGATCGCCACCATGACGGCGCTCGCGTTCTTGTCCTACGTCGTGAAGAGCGACTGCGGCCCAGATGGTTGGAAGATCGCCTCCTTCACAGGCCTGAATTTTATCTGAGAGGGCCATGACACGCACAAGATGGTCGTAGTCATGAGCAGCATCTTCACTTCCTTCATCTAACATGAACTGTCTGGCAAGCTCTAAAAGCCACATTCTATAGAATTGCAATATGTCTGATCCTTACACTTTCTCGAGTGCGGGTAATGTGAAGATGAATCGACTGCCTTCACCGGGTATCCCACTGCTCTCAACACGTATTGATCCGTCTTGTAACTTAAGCAACTGGGCGACGATATATAATCCAAGCCCAATGCCTCTCGTATTACTTCGCTCGATGTTGGGAGCGCGGTAAAAACGTTCAAAAAGACGAGGCTGGGCATCTTTAGGAATACCTATACCATCGTCTTCGACACAGACTTCGATGGTCGCTTTGCCTTCAATACTTGAATAGCAGCGTAAGCAAACCTTGATTGTTCCACCAAGCGGACTGTATTTTATCGCATTTTCTACGAGATTGGCAATGATTTGCTGCAGTCGTGCGCTATCGCCCATGACAAGATAGGGTCTTTCGATTGACTCAATGGTGCAGCCAATGCTATGCTCATTTGAGATTGTACTATAACGTAAGACTACTTGCTGAGCCAGGGCAGATAGGTCAACTTCCTCTAAATGAAGTGTAAGTTCTCCGCGGTTCAGGTGTGTTACTTCAAGAAATGTAGAAACAATATTGGTTAACTGGTGAGTTTGGTCCTCAATAACGGAGAGATTATCAATTACCTGGGGTAGTTTTGTGATACCAGCTTCCAACGCTTGATCACTGATACGTTTAAGTATACGGGTTACTAATTGGCTCTGCGCTAAAATAACCGTTAGCGGGGTGCGAAACTCATGAGCAGTAATAGCCAGGAATTCGTCTTTCAGGGCGTTTGCTTCCCGCATAGCTGCTTCACTCGCTCTGGCATGAATGGCTTCTTGCTGCCAGAGAGCCTGATCAACCGCTAACCCAGCTAACTGAGCGATTCCTTCAGTAACAGCTATATCCCACAAAGTAAATTCGTTTTGTGGCGACGGCTGGCGCCTGACAAGACGAAAGGCTTGATCTTGCCTGGGATACACAGATCTATCTAACGAAATAATCCCATGTAGCTGGTTATTATGCAGAATTGGTGCGGCCAGTATCATCAAGTGATCAAAAGGATTGGGTTGATAAGGACACTGATTAGCGTTTATAAGAGTAGAGTGACCAGCTAAAAGTTGTTCTTGAAAGCTATGATTTTGGTCTGATAAGCTATAAAGCCAGACTTTTTGATCTTCAAACCATTGCTGCTCAGTTTCAAGTGAAAAACCGATGGAGAACAGTGGTGTGAAGCAATGGCACTCCTCATCATAAAGTTGAACTACTCCACGTTCACAGTTTAGTGTAACAAGCGCTCTTTCGAGAACATTTTGCAGGATATCCTTAATTTCAGTAATTCCTGAAACGGCCTCCGCAACATGTAATAACGTATCAAGTGCCTGTCGAATTCGTTGCTCGCTGCGAATTTGTTCAGTTACATCACGAAATGCACTTACAACCCCGATTTGTTTCTTAGAAGCGTCAAATAATGGAGCAATGTTAACCTCTAGAATCCGTTCATTCCCATCTGCTCGTGTAGTAACGAATCGTTCGCCCCGAATTCGTTCACCTCTTAGCGCCCGAGTAACAGGAAATTCATCTTCAGTAATGAGTTGTCCCTGAATAGTATAGGTAGGGTGAAGATTCAGTACTTCGTCAAGTTGATCTTTGATGAACCTATCTTTGCCAAGAAAAGAGGCAGCAGCGTTGTTGCGCATTAATATATGACCCTCTAAGTCGAGAACACTGATTCCCTCGGTCATAGCATGGAATATAGCATCAAGAGTATTGGCGCGCTCTGTTGCTAGTTTTACTGCCTGTTGAGCATCGTGATGTAGACGAGCATTATCAATGGCCATAGCTGCTTGTTGGCTGATTGCGCGTGCTAGTTGTATTTGTTCTGGTGAAAAATTACGTATTTTGCCTGGTTCGTCCAGTGTAAGCATACCGACAGGCCGACCTTCACGGACGAGGGCAAAAAGTAGAATAGAGCGTACAAGAAATGTTTCTCCAACAGAGTGCATGCTTGGTTCTGTAGTTAAATCTTCGAGGAAAAGCATGCCATTTTCGTTGAAAAGGCGTTGGACTACGGGGTCAGCGAAAGGCAATGAACTATGATTCCAGATATGATCAGCAGCCATGATGAATTGGCTATTTAAATGTTGAGAGGAGAGATGGTAAGTAGCCGGTTGTAGTAAATTTCGTGTATCATCTAGTAACCAGACGGCGCAACGTTCAATCTGGCATACTTCGGTTGTTCTCTTAACAAGCACCTGCAAGATATGGTTCAGATCTAGTGAAGATGTCAGAAGTTCTGCCAGCTCGCGTAGAATTTCGCTTTCGCGAAGAGCTGCAAGCAATCGCTGGTGTTCCTGGATATTGGAGGGTGCAGGTTGATCAACCGACATTTTCTAGACCTCTTGAATTGCTCCAATCAGAAAATATATTGAATGCCTCCGACTCAGATGCAATTGTTGATAGAGTAGTGCGACGCAAGAACTTTTGCCTTTAGATAAAAGGGGATGAGTTACTACTAAAGTCATAAATGGAACATAAAAAGAGAGTACTCAGGTTGTTGCACTTGCCATCGACACGGACTATTATCTATTATACTGGTTCTGGTTATTCACTGCGTGGAAGTGTATCAGATGAACCTTTCCTTAGTCAAGCGCGTTAAGACCTTTGGTTTGATTTTTCGTACTACTAATGAAGTACGAAAAATCAAACCAATTTCGCTCCACATTGATTGCAAAAGTGTTTGCCAGGGCGTACCGGCGCTCCGCACTGATCGCAGAATAAGGTTTCAGTACTTTGTTCGGTGGGTACACTATCAGTAGGCTGGACTTGAGGCGTAGGGGATTCTGGTGCTGCATGGTATGGAACAGGTGCAGGCGGATTTGGAGTAGCTGGATTTCTTTGAGCCTGTTGGTTAGTGCTTTGTGATGAAGATGTTGTAGCTGAAGTCGATTGGGTTCCCTGAGCAGTCTGAAGTGTATCTTGTATTGTCTTTGCTGCCTTGACTGCAGCTCCGCCTATAGCACCAGCTATTTTTAATCCTTTTGCAATATCTTCCATATTACTTTTCAAACGGTGAGTAGGAGGAAGTAATGTTGAATCGGAGACCTTTTCAAAGAAATTGTTTCCTATCTGGATACCCTGAGGAGTCAGGTGTCCATTTTCTTGAGTGCCATCATCAATATTGAAAGTGATAGTATCACCTAGACAGCTATATCTGCCCTTACGCTGAGTTTCTGGAGCATTTACATCCACTTGTTGTCCACTGAAAAGTGATTTGGCTGCATGGCTTACGCGGCTGCTTTCCTGAACGACGAAGATAAACTGTCCATTTGCTTGTAAAGTAAGTCGGTCAATACGCGATGTAAAGTAGTCAAGACCAATTCCAGAACGGTGAAGACATTCATACTGGCCGCTGATTGATTTCATGCTGGAAATCCTTAAAAAGTGCTTTGTAAGCCATTATTTGCTGCTATAGATCAATGTATCAATACACATTATATACGTTCAACTCTGTGAAATGTTTCGAACATCTTCCTGCTTTTGAGTAGTTTCACTTGTATCTTGAGAGCCATTTTCTTCAATCGGTGTCCGTGTATCATTCGTGATAGCATGAACTAATCCAGCCATATTTTCGGGCAAAGCCCGTTTTCCCTGTGCGTAGAAAGCGTTGACTTCAGCGCCTCCTAGCAGGATGACTGCAAAAAAGTAGAAGAAGAAGATAAAAATAATGGCAAACCCTACTGTTCCAGTGTAACCACTTAAAAAATGTGTAGCATAAAATGGAAAAAGTTGCAGGTAGGCCTGAGTAGCTACAGCAGCCAGCAATGCTCCAAACCAACTATCACGGAAACTGATATGCTGATTGGGTACAACCAGATACATAATTTCTATTAAGACCCAGGTGGCAAGTAAGCCACAAAATATCGTCAAGAGGTCAAAACCTATCCCGCTGCTAGCAATTTGAGTCTGACCGAGGGAAGTTTTTTGCACGAATGAGTGTACCACACCAGGAATTGCGTCTGCGAATAACATTAAAGGTGCTAAAATCACGAAGACCAATAACATACCAAAAGCCATAATATACTGTTTGATAATATCACGCGTGCGAATCTGGTAAATGATATCAAGTTGTCCTTCCATCGCAACAAAGAGGCCTGAGCCTCCAATGATAGCCATCACAACAGCTATGAGACCAAGAGCGCCAGCATCTTTGTTCAATGTATTCAGGGCCAGCCCAATAATTTCCTGTGATGGAATGGGTGGTGGGAATATCTGTTGAATTTGCTGAATCAGCTGCTCCTGGATTGCTGGATTTAAGCTCCCATAGATGAAACCAGCAAGAGCAAGGATGGCAATGATGATTGGGATAGTAGCCACCATGAGGTTAAATGCGAGGCCCGAAGCCAGGCTCAAAACCCAATCATAATTGAACTTAGAAATAAATCCTAAGAGTGAATTGAAGCCTTTTACGCCAGTCTTTACTACTCCTGGTGTGGCTGATGAAGCTTTCTCTTCAGTTGCCATTATTTTGTTCCTCATAGATAATGCATATGTGTACTATACTATAGTATATGAAAGATATGGTCAATCCTGGTTCGTTGATGTATGATAAAAACCAAGAAAGACAAACCTGGTATCAGGATTGAAGAGTAAACATGAGTTCACATCCTCCGCCGAAACAACAAAGTTTTGCTGCCTTGCTATGGGAAGTTCTACGACTTGGGGCACAGACATTGTTAGGTACCCTTGCCAGTCCTGTACGACCCTTGTTTGAGCGCCAGCAGGCATTGGCAGTGTTGGGGTTACCGCCAAATGCCACGCGCCAGCAAATTAAACGCCGCTATCGTGAGTTAGCTAAAAAGCACCATCCTGATCGTGGAGGAGACCAACAGGAGATGCGGCGGATTATTGCTGCATATGAATTGTTAATGAAGGATCAATCGTAAGGCTGTCATTGGGACAACAGATGTTTACGCAGCCTACGTCCATCCCTTGAACACCCTCGTTATCCCTTCTTTCGAATCGATCTGAATCGCCGATTGAGAATGATTACTAGAACGAATGACCGAATTTCCTATTGACTTTCGGAATAGAACACTGTATGCTGAGAAGCAGTCAACGGCCCCAGGCGCGAAGCGCCGGGGTTTGTGAAAGCAAGCCCGTCGTTGACCAGCCTGCGTCTCTGACCACATTGGCAGTGGGACGAGGAGACGAACGTTTTCCCGGTCATGGCACCTGTGAATGCTCCCTCAGTTCACGGCTCTGCCGTTCAGCGTTAACAGCTCGTTCGGGGTAGTGAGCAGTGCGTTGAGCCGAACAAGCCGAGGAAACAGCGGCAAGGGGGGTGCCAGGATTGCCCGACCCTGGCACGTGACCAGCCCCTTACGGGGGCCTCGCAAGAGGCAGCTAGAAAGGATGGCCAACCATGGTTTTTGTCTTAGACAGGCACAAATACCCACTCATGCCTTGTTCAGAGAAGCGGGCGCGACTCCTACTCTCCCGCCGCCAGGCGGTCATCCATCGCTTCGAGCCCTTTACGATCAGGCTCAAAGAGCGCTCTACGCACGCAAGCCAGCTCCAACCCGTCGTGCTCAAACTGGACCCTGGTTCCAAGACGACCGGCATTGCCCTGGTGCGTGAGGAAGTGACAGAGGCAGGCCGGTTCCATCATGCTCTGCACCTGGCGCATCTTGAGCATCGCGGCGAGCAGGTTCACCAGTCATTGTTGCAGCGAAAAGGCTATCGTCGCCGCCGCAGAGCCGCCAATCTCCGCTACCGCGTACCTCGCTTCCTCAACCGTCGACGAGCACCCGGGTGGTTGCCCCCCTCGTTGCAGAGCCGCGTGGACAACGTGTTGCACTGGAGTCAGTGCTATAAGCGGCTCGCTCCTCTTCGGCGTATCGAGGTGGAGGATGTCACGTTCAATACGCAGCTATTGCAGAACCCCTCCATCAGTGTCTGCGAGTACCAACGTGGGACGTTGGCAGGCTGGGAAGTGCGCTGCTATCTGCTCGAGAAGTGGCAACGCCGCTGTGCTTATTGTGCTAGCAGCAATGGGCCCTTTGAACTAGACCACATTTGGCCCCGCAGTCGCGGTGGCTCCTCGGCCGTCAGCAACCTGGTGCTGGCCTGCCATGCCTGCAACGCGGACAAAGGGGATCGGACGGCAGGCGAGTTCGGCCATCCCGAGATCGCCGCACAGGCCAGGCTTCCGCTGCAGGATGTGGCGGCCGTCAATGCGACGCGTCGTGCGCTGGTGAAAGCCCTGGGGCACCTGGGCCTGCCGATCGGCACCTGGAGTGGCGGGCGGACGTGTTGGAACCGAGAGCGTTTTGGGGTCGTCAAGACGCATGCGCTGGATGCGCTGTGTGTGGGAGCATTGGCCGGGGTGGAGGCAGGCTCGCTGCGCACACTGCGCGTGAGCGCACAGGGACGAGGTCGCTACGGGCGCACGCTGGTCAATGACTCCGGCTTCCCTCGAGGCTATCTCATGCGGCAGAAACGGGTGCGCGGCTTTCAGACGGGCGACCTGGTGCGAGCGGAGGCGCCCAGCCAGCTCAAAACCAGAGGGGTGCATACGGGCAGAGTGGCAGTGCGAGCAAGTGGGTCGTTTCGGGTGGGCAAGGTGGATGGGATCAACGCCAAGTATTGCCGGTTGCTGCAATCCTGCGATGGCTATAGCTACGGCTTGGTGGACGTGCAGGCAGCTGGGATGCCACCTCGCCGGCCCTCCAAAAGGAGCGCCTCTTTCCTCCCCATGCTTGAAAAGCAGGGGTCTCCAGAGGCGATGGTATGATGAAACTAATAAAAGAGAGGAATACAGGCCAATGGCTCGTTCCGCCAAAATCACGTTGCCAATTCAAGATGAGTTAGAGTCACATGATCAACTTTCGCTTTTTGCAGCCAGGAATGTAGAAGAGATAATAGAGAGTGTTCCGTCCAAATTAGAGACGAAACCAGCAACTCGATCTAAGAAACAGGCAAATTACTCGGCTGCAGATATTAAAGTGTTGGAAGGCATTGCAGCTATTCGCCATCGTCCTGGCATGTATATAGGATCCACCTCTTCCTCTGGCTTACTCCATTTGCTATGGGAAGCGCTTGCTAACGCTGTTGACGAAGCTGTGGCTGGGCACGGCAATCATATCTGGGTGAGTCTTGAACGTGATGGCTGGATGACTGTGCGGGATGAGGCGCGTGGCATGCCGTTTGACCCGATGTTGTATCAGGGTAATTATTCGCCCGCAGCTACAATTATTTTGACAGTTCCCCATTCGGGCGGCAAATTTGAAGAAGGGGTATATAAAACCGCGGGTGGGCTACATGGAGTTGGGGCTACCGTGATAAACGCTTTGTCTGAAAAGTTGGAATTGACGATTTGGAAGGATGGCAAGCAATTCAATCAGGTCTTTAACCAAGGTGCTGCTAAGCCCCATCAAATAAAAGCCTGTGATCCCAAATTACATGGTACCCAATTGCGCTGGCTGTACGATCGGACCATCTTTGATGACGACGCTTACTACTCTTTGGAAGCAATCGAAAGTCGTCTCAAGGCCGCTGCATACCTCAATGGGGGAGTATCCTTTCATCTGGATGCCTGGGATGATGCAGTTGAAGATCAGATTGTACGTACGTATTACTCGCGAGATGGATTGCCCGATTACGTGCGAGATCTTGCCACAAGTACAAGCGCACCGCTGTTTAAGCATGTCATAGGAATTGCAAAAACCAAAGATGATGTGCAAGTCGAGGTCGCGTTGCAACCGACAACAGGCTACAAGATTATCATGTACAGCTATGCGAATGCTGTTAGAACCCGTGATGGTGGTGTGCATGAAACCGGCTTTAAGGCTGCGCTTACCAAGGTTGTGAATGATTACGCTCTGAAGTGGAGTATTATCAAAAGCCGTGAGAAAGAAGGTTTCAGGCCGGAGGTTATTCAACAAGGGTTAAATGTTGTTATCTCGGTAAAGTTGACGAATCCGCAGTTCCAGGGACAAACCAAGGACCGCCTGAATAATGCTCCTGTAGAGGGTATCGTACGTTCGATTGTTGATGAAGGTCTGAAGGAATGGTTCGAACATAATACGAGTGCGGGAAAAGATTGGCTCAAGAAAATTTTGCAGATGCAAAAGGCCAGAAATGAGGCTTTGCTTGTAGAGGAATTGGCACGGGCAGGCAACAAAAAGAACGGTGAGCTGATTGATACCTCGCTCTCAAAAAAGTTTTTACGCTGCAATAATACTGACCCGGCTCGTGCCGAACTGTTTATAGTCGAAGGCGACTCTGCTGGAGGTAGTGCTGGACAGGGACGTTTCTCGGATTTTCAAGCCGTGCTCAAGCTCAAAGGGAAACCTCTGAATGTAGCCAGGGCTGATTTAAAGCGTATTGTTGAAAACGAGGAGATACGGACAATCATCAATGTCTTGGGGACTGGGACCCGCGATGCGTTTGATATCAGTCGTCTGAAGTTTCATAGAGTAATTATTGCTACTGATGCTGATGTGGATGGACTACATATTCAATGTCTTTTACTGACTCTTTTTTACCAGGAATTTAGCGATTTGATAGAAGATGGACATGTGTTTATTGCATGCCCGCCATTGTATTCGGTTAAATATAAGGGAAAAGTAACATGGTTGTTGGATGATGAGGCACGTAACCAGTTCATGAAAACTCACTCAGATTCTCAGGGGTTGGAGTTTAAACGCTTCAAGGGCCTTGGTGAAATGAATCCCAAAGAATTGCGCGATACTATGTTTGATCCAGCACGTCGTACTCTTAAGCGAGTAACAATGGAAGATGGTGTATTGGCAGCGAAGTTGGTTGCTGAACTCATGGAGGATGAGAACGCTGAGGCACGTCGAACTTTCCTGGCTGAGCACGCCCGAAAAATTAAGGAACTGGATGTGTAGTCGTCAACGACCATCGCTGAATTGCGGTGTCCTGGAGGGCAACCTCCAGGCTGTGTTGACCAGACTCAGCCTTTGAGGACCCTCCTGCTGTGCAGGCTTACATCAGGTGGCCCGGAAAAGGCTACGATTGTGCTAAGAGTTCAAGTTCGTACCCTGGAGTGCTGCCTCAGCTCCAGGCTCTACAACTCCTGGATTAAACGTTCGTGAGGTCAGCGACAGTGTTCAGGAGAAAGTACCGGGTGCAATCATTGTCGAGGGGAAAGCCTGTACTCCGAAAGGAGCTTTACACGTGAAAGTGTTTGTCTTAGCACCTGACGAAAAGCCACTCATGCCGACTACGCCGCGCAGGGCGAGAATGTGGCTCAAGCAGAAGCGAGCGCGCATTGTCAACCGCACACCATTTACTATCCAACTGTGTTTCGAACCGAGCAGTAGATACGCCCAGCATGTGAAGGTGGGAGTAGATACAGGTTCAAAGACCGTCGGAGTGGCAGCCGTCGCTCACTCCCAAGTTCTCTATCAAGCTGAGATTAGCTTGCGTACGGACATTAAACGAAGTTTGGACCAACGCAGGCAATACCGGCGCAATCGTCGAAAACGTCAGACACGCTATCGCCCAGCCCGATTTAACAATCGGAAGAGGCCGATGGGTTGGTTAGCACCGTCCCTTCGCTCGAAAGCTGAGTCGACGGTGAGAGCGATCGTACGGGTGGCTCGCATCTTGCCGGTGAAGCATGTCAGAGTTGAGGTGGCCAGTTTCGATACGCAGAAGATGCAGTCACCCGAAATTTCCGGAATCGAGTACCAGCAGGGAGAGCTGATGGGCTATCATGTGCGCGAATACCTTTTGGCGAAATGGAGGAGGAAGTGTGTCTATTGCGGTAGAGCTGGTATACCACTGGAGGTCGAACACATTATTCCCAGAATCCGAGGTGGCACAAATCGCGTCTCCAACCTGACTTTGGCTTGTAAGACCTGTAACCAGTCGAAAGGGAAACGCACCGCTGAAGAGTTCGGCTACCCAGACGTGCAAGTCCGTGCTCTGAAACCTTTGAGAGATGCAGTGCATGTTTCCATCATAAAGACATGGGTAATCGAGACCCTCCCAAGCCTCCTGGGTCAAGTACATATTTCTACAACCTATGGCTATGAGACCAAGTACAAGCGGATGAAAACGTTGGAGCTGCCCAAGACGCACTATTTTGATGCGGTTGCAATTGCCTGCGAGCTTGGTGAAAAAGTTATGCCAGGCACGGTATGGTATCAATTCAAGTGCGTCCCAAGAGGTAGCTATCAGCTCTATAACGGGAGTCGAAGCGAGCACAGAGTGTCAGGTCCGAAGAAAGTATTTGGCTGGAAGCTGTTTGAGCTTGTCAAGGTCAATGGTCAAGTAGGCTACATCAGTGGACGTAGGGTAAGTGGCCGCTTTTCAGTGAAAGACGCGATTACTGGCAAGCTATTGGTGGATGGCATAGGCCACAAGAAGCTCATCCGATTAGCAAGAGCTACGAACGGCCTAATTGTCCACGTTAATTTAGTCTAGGCCGGGGCATAAATCGTAAAGCCAGCGTGAGAAAGGTTCCATCGGTAGTGTTAGGTAAATGGTCCGGCGTGAAAGGCCAAATCCGCTGTTTCTATGTTCTTGAATGAATAGGAAGAATATGGTGCCTTTGGTAACTAAACGGTTAATGAGTAATGAGACTACGTTTTTGCTCCCGATACTCTTGGATGCCGATGAGGATGAGGAGCAGATTAGCGCTGCGCTCCTCGACCCTATGTATACCTCCTATGCTTCCTGGTTGGATGGTCAACTTGCTGGGGCTGCTGTAGTGCACTGGGAAGAAGATGAACCCAGCGAGATCATTTATATCGCGGTGGCTTCCGTTTTGCGTGGGCACGGGTATGGGAAGCAGATCATTCGAGCATTACAGGAGGAATTGCGCAAGCGTGGAGGGCGTTCGCTGCTGGTTGGGACTGCAAATTCTTCACTTGAGAATATTGCGTTCTACCAGAAATGCGGCTTCCGCATGTTTGAGATCAGGCGTGACTATTTTGCTTATATACAGCCGCCGCTATTGGAGCACGGGATTCTGCTCCGTGATATGTTGGTTTTGCGTTATGACCTGGAATGAAGCAGAGTTTCGCCCCTCATCGGTGTGGGACGCTACACCATTTTTATGACCAGGTCTCATTTAGTTCAGTGAGTTCAAGAAAAGGAGTTACGGCACTTCTCCCCAATTTAAGTGAGAGCGGCTGCCACTAAAACACGCATGGCACGTATAACAGAAAACTCAACAGGAATAGGCATCATTCGCGAAGAAGATTTTTCAGTTGTGATGTCCCAGGCCTTTGCAACCTATGGCCTTTCGGTAGTGACAGATAGGGCGTTGCCTGATGCGCGCGACGGTCTAAAACCTGTACAACGGAGAATCCTGGCGGGTATGCGCGAGGCTCGTTTTCTCTCAAGTCGTCCAACTGTGAAAAGTGCTGAAGTCGTCGGTCTCATTCTTGGAAACTACCATCCTCATGGTGATGCGTCTGTCTATGATGCTGCGATACGCCTGGCACAACCTTTTACATTGCGTTACCCGTTGATCGAGGGTCAAGGTAACATAGGTAGTGAAGATGGTGATGCACCCGCTGCGTATCGCTATACCGAAATGAGACTTTCACCTTTAGCAGAAGCGTTGATGGCGGATATGGAACGTGAAACTGTTCCTCTTCACCCATCATACAAGCAGGATCCAAAGGTACTTGAACCGGATTATTTACCTGGACATATTCCACCTGTTGTGAATCCTTCCAGTGGCATTGCGGTGGGGTTGTCAACGAATATACCACCCCATAATCTCACAGAAGTGTTGCGTGCTTGTGTTGCCTTACTAGATCGCCCGCAAATGAATGTCGAGCAATTGATGACCTATATCAAAGGCCCAGATTTTTGCCAGGGCGGGCGTATTATGGGTATTGAGGGCATCAAGGATTATCTGACGACAGGCAAAGGACGTATTGTCGTGCGTGCGGAGGTGCGCTTAGAGGAGACGCCACGTAGTCGTTTATTGATTGTGACGCAATTGCCGCCGATTGGTCGGGATAAAGTAAAAGCATCGATAGTGAAGGCAATCAATGCTCGCAAGCTTGAAGGATTGACGCCTGAGTTACGTGACGAGAGCGATACAGAAAAAGGCATGCGTATCGTGTTGGAGTTGCGTAAGGATGCAGATGCGGCACAGGTTCTTTCCCAACTCTTCAATGATACGGATTTACAGATCTCACTCTCTTTTCAGATGGTTTTTCTATTCGGAGAGTCGATGCAAGCAGCTCGACAACCAAAGCAGGTAGGTATGATTGAACTGCTCAACTATTGGAACGGACATCAGATTGATGTTTTGACACGGCGTTCCCAATTCGACTTACGCAAGGCACAGGAACGTCTGCATGTTGTGGAAGGGTTGATAGTTGGCGCTGCGAATGCCGAACGTGTTGTTAAGATTTTTCAACAGGCGCAGGATCGTGCTGAGGCACGCAAAAAGATTGAAGTTACCTATAAACTCACACCAATTCAGTCAGATGTAATCGCTTCAATGACCCTGGCACAGGTAACACGACTGGATGCAAGTAAGTATGCTAAAGAAAAAGAGGAACTACAAACTCGCGTCACAGAATTGGAACGGTTACTTGGAGATCGCAATGAACTCATCACACTGCTGAAAAAAGAGATGCAGCAGCTCATCAAGGATTTCGGCGACGATCGGCGTTCAATCATCGAAGTACAAGGTCAGGCAAATGCAGCAGTGACTGAGGTAGCAAGTTTACACGAACGAGAACCATTAGTGATTGCCTTCACGCGCAATGGATCCCTCAAGGCGCTACCAGCAGATACCTTTACACCTAAAGGGAAAAATGGCGATGCAATCTATACCCCTGTGCGTGGAGATGAACAACTGCGGCAGCTAGTAGCTGCGACCTCTCAAGATTATGTGTTATGTGTCTGCTCAACCGGTCGTATTTTTCAGGTGGCAGCACACCGTATACCTCAAGGAACACGTTCAGTGAAAGGTGAACCAGTTCGTAAGATGTTAGAACTCGCCCCTCACGAAGAGGTAGTGGCTGTGTTACCTGTTGAGTCTTATGATGAAGATCGTTATCTCGTGACTTTTAGCAAGCTTGGTAAGGTCAAAAAGTCACCATTGAGCGATTATAAGACAGCTGATGTCGATGGATTGCAGGATATGAAACTGGCTAATGGAGATGCTGTTGTAGCTGCATTGCTATGTCGTGGGCAAGGTGAATACTTTGTGACGACGGACAATGCACAGACTTTACGATTCAGTGACGAAATGTTGCGTGCTCAGGGACGTGTCGGTCAAGGTGTGTCTGCGATGGCGCTGGGGAATGGCGCAAAGGTAGTAAGCGCTTCTTATCTTGATCAGGATGAGCAGAATACAATGAGTGATCCATTGAGTCTGTTTGTTGTGACAGAGAGCGGATTGGGAAAGAAAGTTCCACTAGGTCAATATCCTCAAAAGGGTCGGGCTACCGGCGGTGTGATTACTACAGACCTTGTTGACAAAGACAAAGTGTTATTGGCAATGATTCTACATGAGCATGATCACGTTTTGCTGATCTGGAATGGCGGAGAAAGTGGTGAGCAGGTAACAGCATTTAAGGCATCGGGATTGAAAACGTTTATGCGAGCCAGGCGAGGCGTGGCTCTTGTGAATGGGAGAATGGTGGGGGTTGTTAAGTTAGGGGTATAAGTCTTTTAGTTGAAGAGAGACATATCACCTCAGGTTCGATCATAGCTCCAATTGATCATTTCGCCATTGTGAAATGGCATCCAGCCATGGAATTGCCGGGGATCAGAATCGAAGACCATCGGTAAAAAGTTATGATCACTGGGCCAGAGTGGTAGAGTGAGGAGCTTATTGAGTGGAATCCATTCAAGAGTGCCCTCGTGATTTCCACCATTGAGTTCTCCATGCCAGCTTTGGATGAGAAAGACGAATCCGAACCAATCTTCGCCGTTCTTCCCAAAGCCAGGCCATGAAATAGTGCCACGTAAAGTGAGACCATCAGCTATGAGTCCCGATTCTTCAAGAATTTCACGGCGCATTCCGCTTACTATATCTTCTCCTGGTTCAAGTCTTCCTCCAAGTCCATTGAATTTGCCATAGTGCAGATCATCTGGCCTTTTGTTACGATGAATCATTAATACGTGGCTTCTATCTGATGATAGTACGTATCCTAAAGTGGCTAGAATTGGCTTAAACATTGGAGCAAAACTCCCTTATCGACTAATGAGAACAAGAGCCATTGTTGTTTCAATTTATTTTCTCATGTTAAGCAACATATATGTCAATCCGAGTAGAAGCAAACCTATGCTGGGAAGCCAGAGTGAAAGCATGAAAGTGATAAAACGATCTGGTGTAAGACTTCCTATCGAATACCCACTGATCAGCCAATATTCGATAAGCCCAACTCCCAAAACGAGAATACCGGGAGTTACTGCTCCTGCCCCAACATAACCCCGGCGAGCCATGAAAGCAATGCCAATGAGACCTATCCCGATAGCAATAATGTATTCAGGGAATACCTCGTTTCCGGGGATAAGATGCTTGAAGAAAAGATATACGGCAATGCCTAGTGTTGTAGTTAAAAAGCTTGCAATAACCAACCTGTATGGATTGATAATACAGGCAATCAGCATACCGAATCCAAAGATCATCACTCCGACCGGGTACTCGCTGGTATTGGGATGTAGCAGCCACGCGCCCAGTAAACATACAAAACCCAGTATAAGCAACATATAAGCTTGTAAGGACATATTGTTTCTAGGTAAGATACGCGGAGAAATTTTTGTTGACATGGATGATTGAGTCCTTACAGATTTGTCTTGAGTTTTTAGCTTCTCTATTATACACGGTTGAAAAGCACTTGTTTTGCTGAGGAGAAATAAAGAGGCCAGAGTGGCAAAAACTGCAAACTCTGGCTCATTTGATGCTAAAAGGTAGTCGGTATTGGGTAACTCGCTCTACTTATAAAGTTGTTGGGGGTTCTTCAGTAACTTGAGCTGTTGGAGGCTCTGAACGGATAACCTCGATTGAGCATTGGGCGATGAGAGCGCTTATAGCACCAATTGCAACCAGGACTGGTGCCGCGACAACACCAACAACACCAATGGTTAAGGGAAACTCCATGATAGTACGGCCCTCTTGTTTGATGATGATGCGACGTACATTGCCTTCGTGGAGTAGCTCTTTGACCTTGGAGAGTAATTGCTCACCCATTACCTGCAATTCTTCTGTGTAGGATTTCTGTTCTGGATTTGTATTGGTATCAGTTTGTGTCAAAATGTCCTTCTCCTTTGTGCTTTATTCTATGAACCTTACTGTTAAGCTATACAAGACGAAACGCTTCACATTCTCGAGAGTGATGTGCTATGCTGTGCTTGTAACCCCTTAGACTCGTCAGTCTTATTAGCGACAACATACTATATACGGACAACAGATGGAATAAGTTGAAAAGGGAAACATGAATGGCATATTTTCTGGCAAAGACTGATCCTAAAACGTACTCAATAGATAATTTGGAGAATGATAAGAAAACTGTCTGGGATGGCGTGCGCAATGCAGCGGCACTTCTTGCTATACGAGCCATGCATCCTGATGATAAAGTGCTGATCTACCATAGCCAGGGTGAGGCTGCTATTGTAGGCCTTGCACGCGTTGCTTCTGAGCCACGTCCTGATCCAAATGATTCAAAAAGCTGGGTGGTGGATATCGAGTTTATTCGACGGTTCACCCGGCCCATCACATTACATGAGATCAAAGAATGTCATATGTTCGATGATTGGGCTTTGGTGCGTCAAGGTAGGCTCTCTACGATGAGCGTTCCTGAGAATGTGGTGACGTGGCTTAAAGAAAAGAAGGTATTATAGTAAGGAACAAGGATATATGGAAACCAATGCATGGTGGTATATTGGTGGACAGTGGATGCATCCTGATAAGGCCGCTATTTCTATTAATGACATAGCGGTTCTTCGAGGTTACAGTGTTTTTGAGTCATTGCGCACGTATGATCGCCGTCCTTTCCATCTAGATCTACACTTAACGCGCCTTTATCGTTCCGCCCAACTGATTGAGTTGGAGATACCCTGGTCGAGTGGACAAATCGCGGAAGTTGTGCGAGAAATCATCGCGCGTAATTCGTATCGGCATGCTGCTATTCGACTGCTGGTTACTGGTGGCGAAAGTGAAGACGGTATTCTGCCTTCCGGTAAACCGTTGCTGGTGGTATTGATTACTCCTTTGGACGAACGTGATATGGAGCGATTTGCAAAGGGATGTAAGCTGATTACGACGAAATTGCAGCGTAATTCACCGGAAGCTAAAACAGCAAATTATATTGCTGCAGTGCGCGCATTGAAGGAGGCAGTGCGTCGTGGTGCTACTGACGCATTATTTGTCAACGAACGTAAACACGTACTTGAAGCCACACGCAGTAATTTTTTCATTTTTCGTGGTGACACCCTGATTACACCCCATCGAGGCATATTGGTGGGTATCACGCGTAATATCGTGCTTGAACTTGCGCGTAGTAAGTTCATTATTGAAGAGCGGCCAATTTTGCTGGAAGAATTAGCTCTTGCTGACGAAGCTTTTATCACATCTTCATCGAAAGAGATAACACCGGTTTTACAAATCGATGATCGTTCTATAGGAGATGGGAAACCGGGTCGACGTACCTATCAACTGGAGCAGCTTTTTATTGAAATGGTGGAAAAAGGAGAATTTTAAATGCAGGTCATAGTTGGATTGGTAGATAAACTAATCCAACTATGACCTGCATCATGTGGTTTTCGAAGCTAGCTATGCCAGACAAAAATCTAACTTACTGAAGAAGCAATAGACTCAGCTTCAGCAACTGTTTCAAGCGCAGCCTCCATGATATCAAGGCCCCTATTGAGTTGCTCATCTGTTACGCAAAGTGGGACAAGTATACGAACAACATTGTCATACATTCCAGCTTTGATCAACACAAGCCCCCGGTGGTGGGCTGCTGTAAGCACATCACTCGCTGCTTGTGAATCTGGTTCTTTTGTTGAACGATCTTTGACAAGCTCCATAGCGGCCATACCGCCAAGCCCACGCACATCACCAATGAAGCGATAATGATCCTGAAAATTCACGAAGCGTTTGGTGATAATATGGCCTATTTCGCGTGAGCGGGCAGCATAATCACTTTCCTCGTAAAGATCTAATGCCGCCAAAGCTGCTGCACAGGCTACTGGGTTTCCACTGTATGTGCCACCAAGTGTTCCTGGCGGTGGTGCATCCATAATTTCTGCTCGCCCGACCACTCCACTGATCGGCATGCCCGCACCCATGGATTTAGCGATGATCATGAGATCAGGATCAACTCCATCATGTTCTACCGCGAACATTCTACCTGTGCGGCAAAAGCCTGATTGAATTTCATCTGCGATGAAGAGGATATTATACTTTTCACATACTTCTTTGAGCGCAAGTAAAAATCCAGGGGGTGAAACCATAAACCCCCCCTCACCCTGGACAGGCTCGACTATGATCGCGGCTACCTGGTCAGGCGCAACCTCACCGACGAACATGCGCTCAAGCTCCTGGATACAAAAGTCAATAGACTCCTGAGCAGTCATATTCATACGGTAAGGATAAGGGAATGGAGCTCGATAGACCTCTGGAGCATAAGGGCCAAAACGATACTTATATGGTTTCACTTTGGAAGTCATAGTCATGGTCATCAAAGTGCGGCCATGATATGCGTTGTCAAAGACGATAATTGCAGGTCGCCCTGTTGCCCAACGAGCGATCTTGACGGCGTTTTCGACAGCCTCAGCCCCGCTATTGAAGAATATAGCTTTTTTAGGAAATTCTCCTGGAGTCAGTTTGACGAGTCGCTCGGCGAGTTCGATATATGGCTCGTACATCATGACACTAAAGCAGGTATGCGTGAATTTTGCCGCTTGCTCTGCAATCGCTTTAGTGACTTCTGAGCGGCTGTGGCCAATGTTCATAGCGCCTATACCGCCTGCAAAGTCAATAAACTGGTTACCATCTACATCTTCGATGATTGCACCATCGGCCTTAGCTGCAAATACGTTCATTGTAGAAGCTACACCACGTGCGACAAATTCCTGACGGCGTGTCATGAGTTCACGGGATTTGGGGCCTGGGATGTTCAGATATGAAAGGTTTTCGGTCATAGAAGCCTCCTATGTTGAGCAAAAGGAAAAACGTAGTCTACCTGGACTATTTTGAACTGACATAGTTCACTAGGGTAATTCTACCATACTCAACAGGAGGCTTGAACGGCCAAATTGTCTATATTAGATCATCCATGGGGGAATTAGATTAGATTTGCAAGGGAATTACGCCGCTCCTCCAAGTTGGGTCTGCTCAGATTTGCCGAGGAGGCGTCCAGCAGCCATTTTCAAACGCGCCTCACTGCGTGCCCCAAAGCCACGTAATTTGCGGATGCGCTGCTGATGCGCTGCCCACCAGAGCTGTTCTGGCGTTTGGATGCCGAGTTCTTCATACAACCGAATGGCGGAACGCGGTCCAACATGCTCAACTGCCATGAGCCTGCGCACAGCAGGTGGAAGCGACTGCATGAAAAGATCGTTGTAGAAAGTCATAGTGCCGGTGTGAATCAGTTCAACAATGCGGAATTGTAAACGTCGTCCTAACCCTGGTACGGGTAGAATTTCACCTCGTCTGATTATCTCCGCAGCAGGTTCATGAAGTTCGAGTATACCACGAGCAGCATTACGGTAGGCCTGAACGCGGTAAGGGTTGGCGTTTTGAGATTCCAAAAATGCCGCGATACTTGAAAGAGCTTCGGCAATTTGTCGATTGGTTATGATAGGTGGTGTTGTTTCCTCAGGCTCTAATCCGGGCAATGCAGGTTGGCTCGGATAATTATCTACATTGATAGTAGCCGCAGGTAGTATTTGTATTGTTTGTGTGAGCTGCATGATACTCATGATGCCAGCTCCTTTCCTTCAAGGGCAGAACAGACTATCTCTATTAGTTATTCTTAAAACAGTATTGAAAAGTGGAAATTGTTATTAGTGTACAAATTACATTGAATTCATGTTCTAATTATATCACGTTACACAGGCAATATCAAATGTAAATATATGCTAAAAAAACCTCTCAAGAGTTAGCGAGTATGTGGTAAGGTTAGAGAATAGCTGCTTAAACTGTCATTCTGAGCGCCAGCGAAGAATCTCGTTGCCCCTTGCCTGAGATTCTTCGCTGGCGCTCAGAATGACAATAATTAGCATTATCTTAGTTTGTCCAGGTGAACTTTAGTTGCTAACCATGGTTCGTCCAATGGCGTTGGAAACAGAGAGCAGTTGTGGCATAAGGCGCTTAAACTGATCTGGGGTGAGAGATTGAGCGCCATCTTTCAGCGCCTCGTCAGGGTTGGGGTGAACCTCAATTAAGAGACCATCGGCACCCGCAGCAACTGAAGCGAGTGACATAGCGCTTACAAGATGGCGGTGACCGGTACCCTGGCTGGGGTCTGCAATGATTGGTAGATGTGAGATCCTTTTAATTACAGGAATCGCACTGATATCCATGGTGTTTCGTGTCATTTTCTCAAAAGTACGAATACCACGTTCGCAGAGAATAACATTAGGGTTTCCCTGGGAAAGTATGTATTCAGCTGCCAGTAGCCATTCTTCAATGGTAGCTGACATGCCACGTTTCAGTACAACAGGTTTATCTGTACGCCCAACCTCATCGAGAAGCATATAATTTTGCATATTGCGAGTACCAATTTGTAGAATATCAGCATATTCACAAACCAGTTCAACATCTGTGGGCGTCATAACTTCCGTAATGATCGACATGCCAAATTCTTTACGTGCTTTTGCTAATAGTTTAAGTCCCTTTTCACCCATCCCCCTGAAACCATATGGAGAAGTAGAAGGTTTGAAGGCTCCACCTCGTAGAATGACAGCTCCTTCTTTTCTCACCGCTTCAGCCGTTGTCAGAAGCTGCTTTTCACTTTCAACGGTGCATGGCCCTGCCATCATTGTTACTGAAGTCTCGCCAATGCGAACTACTCCACTGGAAACACATGGAGTAGGGATCTCTACAACGGTATTTTCGGGATGAAACTCCCGACTTGCCAGTTTGTAGGGTTTGCTAACGATTACCACCTGTTCAACACAGGGCAGGCCTTCCAGGGCATCCTGGATTTCTGGATTAATACCCCCCGCGGTAGTGCGTGTTCCTGATGGTCCAACTGCACCAAGAACACCGATGACTGTACGCTCGACGCCCTGTGACAGGTGGCCGCTTAGTCCATGGTTTTTCAGGTAGGTCATTATATGTTCAATTGCTTCGTCATTACAATGTTGCTGCATTACGACAATCATGCGAAATCTCCTTGTGTCATCTCATAGCATGTGAATGGCATTCTTTGCCTATACACTGGCTCATCGTGACACCCTTGTCATGATTGCCTTTCAGGCATATTTAACTCTCTATCTCTATTGTAGAGGAAATAGACAAGAACGACAAGCTTACCGTTAGTTTTAGCAGCTATCATGGCTAAAGCGTCATGCATTTAACTTGGCGAATTGGGTCTGCGCTCGAGAGGATGGGGGAAGCCTGACCACTTTGAATACATTCTGCTAGAAGTTTGCCAGCCATTGGGCCTTGCTCAAAACCAGAAGAGCTTAAACCTGTAACAATATAGAGATTTTCATATTGTGGGATCCTTCCAATCATGGGTTCCAGATTTGAGGTGAATGGCATCAGTCCTGCCCAGGTTCGTTGGATAGGAAACTGATGTAAAAAAGGAAAGATTTCGATTACATGATCTCGATTCACTTCAATTCCTGCTTCGTCAGGAGTTTTACTTTGAGTGAGTTGTCTGTCTCCACCGAAAATGATCTCACCATTGAGTGTCTGGCGCCCATAGAGATGGCGTGTAAGTCTGGCATTCTTGTGATGAGTAAGCTCAGGGGGAATCTCATTATAGCTATATGGATTTCTATACCAGTAGAAAGCCGATTCCGCTGCTCCAAGAGCATGAAAGAGGCGCGTAGGGATGGGACCTGTCGACCACATTTGACCTCGTACCGGTAAAATAGGAATTCGTAAATTCATCATAGACCCGATATCTCTACACCATGGCCCTGCTGCTAAAACCAGCGTTTGTGTCTGAAAGATACCTTTGGAAGTAACAACTTTGTAATCAGCATTGTCAAAGTGTTGGATTGATGAGACCTCGTGGTTAGTTAAAATGAGAGCGCCTCGTTGTTGTGCCGCGGAAGCGAGGGCTTGTGTAGTTTTTACCGGATTTGCGCTTCCCCCAAGAGGTTGGTGAAGACATCCCATTAGCGCTGAACTGAGTTCAGGTTCAATGGATTGGGCATCTCGCGTTGATAGTAACTCCACACTGTATCCTTGTGATTTGAGATGTTGGACTTCTTGTTGCAGGAAATCTAATTCTTCTTCAGTCTGAATTGCCTTCAAAGCCCCAGATTGACGAAACTCGATATCGTAGCCAAGCTCAGATTGTAACGTTTCGAATATTGCCAGACCTCCCATGCTCAGTATGTTTGAGAGATCGGGAGAAGTGCCCCAACCGATCTGCCAGAGCGTGCCAGCGTTAAGTCCAGATGCTTCGCTTGCCAGTTCATTGCGTTCGAGTAATATCACTTCATGTCCGGCCTGAGTTAGAAAATAGGCAGTTGAGGTACCTGTAATACCACCGCCAATAATCAAGATTTCAGTTGTTATGTTGTTTGTTTTCATGCCAGTTTACCCCTAAAGAACTCCATTCAAGTCTATCGAGATAATTGTAAGCAAATAAGCAGATATGAGCAAGCATGTGAGGTTTGTACAGTATTGGACAATACTGAGCGAGGTAAGCTATACTATTCCAACAAATCAATCGTCAAACAAAGTCAAGCGAACTACTCGATAGATTCACCAACCAGTAGACGCTAGATGCCTCTGATGTAGGGACAGGTGTGTAGATGATGGGTGGTAGGGGCGCTTGCACTTCCTGGCCTGTCCCATTCAACGCCTACTAGTTGCTAGAATCACGTGGTCGCTTCATCTCATACCTCTGAAATTGAAGAAGGGTTATTCATGACTGAAGAGTGTGATGTTTTAATTGTCGGTGGAGGTCCTGCGGGTTTAGCTGCTGCTGAAGCAGCCAGCAAACAAAATGTACGCGCAATAGTATTAGAGCGGCAGAACGAAATTGGGTATCCTGTTCACACAAGTGGGGGAAGCTGGATAAGCGATATGAAGGCGCTAGCTATCCCAGAAAATCTCTATCATCCGATAACGAAAGTCGTCTTTGTTTCTCCCAATTGTGAAGTACCTTTGGACTATCATCCAGCGGTGGCCTGTGTTCTTGATGTACGGGGAGTCTATCAGCACCTGGCGAGCCGGGCTATCGCTGCTGGCGCGATACTGCGTGTCCGTCATACAGTTGAAACAACGATTGTGGAAAACGATCGCATTGTGGGTGTGACTGCAAAGAACCATGTAAGCGAACGCATAAGTATCCATGCGCCTGTGACGATTGATGCCAGCGGCTTTTCGCGCCATGTAGGGGTGCGTACTGGGATGGGGAACGCTTTTCATCGCTATGGGTATGGGGCCGAGTATGATTTGTACGCTCCAAACTATCCCCAGGATGAACTATTTCTTATAATGGGGAGTAAGTACGCGCCACGAGGTTATGCTTGGGCGTTTCCACATGGGAATGGTCGTGTGCGTCTTGGCGTTGGTGTACAGCACCCCGATTCTGATGATGATGCACGAGCCTATCTGGATAGTATAGTTCATGATCTTCCACAGTTTTCAGATCTATTCAAAGATGCCAGTCCCATTGAATATCACACCGGTCTATTTCCATCGGAAGGACCACTCGAGCGATTTTCACGCGATGGCTTGCTGGTGGCTGGCGATGCTGGAGGTCAGGGTTCGACATTGGTTGGTGAGGGTATTCGTTTCGCGATTTACTCTGGACAAATGGCTGGCAGTATTGCAGCTGAAGCTGTTAAAGCTGGCGATACCTCGGCTTCATTTCTTGGGCGCTTTGATAAACAATGGCAGGCGAAGTTCGGCCGCGATATGGATATTGCGTATATGATTAACAAGCATATTGCCAAATATAGCGATGAGCAATGGGACAATGCCCTCCATCTGATGAAGCGATTGACTCCTGCACAGGTTGCGCAGGCATTACGTGGTGATTTTAGTCTAGGTTTGATAATGGGAGTACTCGCACGCAATCCTGGTTTGATGGCTACTGGTGGAAAAAAGTTCTTTGATGTGCTGTTGGAGCGTATCAATAAGCCTGTAGGGAATATTTCATAGTTGAGATTTGTTTATAAAGGCAATCGGGAACACCTTAATTTACTTATCTACGAGGAGTATTTTGTGCAACAATTTTCAGCTAATTCTTCCGCAAACGATCAAAAAATAAAAATGTATGTTACTACATGGTGTGGTGATTGCCGCATGGCAAAACGCTGGTTTGACGCCCGTGGCATTTTATATGAATCTATCAACATTGAAGAGGACGATACAGCAGCCGAGTATGTCGCCCGGGTGAATCGGGGTTATCGGAGTGTACCAACT